>Ga0210408_10000740_pt1 | contig 37705 bp, 51 predicted proteins | sample IncBWH4MmetaG_FD_155471 | JGI IMG/M metagenome (GOLD analysis project Ga0210408, IMG submission 155471) | Forest soil microbial communities from Barre Woods Harvard Forest LTER site, Petersham, Massachusetts, United States - Inc-BW-H-4-M | ecosystem: Environmental > Terrestrial > Soil >... | reverse complement strand
CCTCGACATCTCATGGTTTACATGCTTGTAGGTTTTCGAGCCAACGAAACGATGGAAGAGATTATGTATCGGTTCAATGAACTCAAGGCACTGGGTTGCCGACCATATCCAATGGTGTTCAACAAATACTTGGAGATTGATCCTGAAAGATTTTATGAGCTAAAGAAGTTTCAGGCTTGGGTGGTACGCCGATATTATGAATTTGTGCCCTGGAAAGAGTTTGGCGAATGGAGAGAGCCGACCAGTGGAATTGTGCAGGAAGACTTGGCATTATGACCGAATCTCAATTCTCCGCTAAGCTTCTCCGCGCCCTTCGCCAGAGGATGCCGAGCGCTGTGGTATGGAAGCTATCGGATCGGTTCGTAACCGGGATGCCGGATGCGGTAGTGATTTACGACGGCATAGCTAGTTGGTTTGAGTTTAAGGTTGGTGTGAATCAAGTAACAAAGATTCAGATCGAAACGCTAGCACGATTGAAGCGTGGCTATCTGTTGCGTTACATCAGTAAAGATAGTTGGGAGATAACCAAAGCAGTTAAGGGCAATCCAGGTTCGCCATTCTATTTCGGCTACGGACAAACAATGGATGAATTGATTTGGTGTCTGGAGAATATATGCAAACAACCGTAGCTGAACAGATCGACACTACGCACTTTCGTACTCCGCCCTTCGCTCATCAACTCGCCGGTATCAATGCGCTCCTTAAGCACAAGTATTTTGCCATCTTCGATGAACCTGGCGCTGGCAAATCCAAGCAGGTGATCGATGCTGCCTGCCTCCTGGCCGAGCGTGGCGAGATCGATACCGTGGTTGTGGTTTGCCCTGCGAGCGTGAGGAGCGTGTGGTGCGATGTGGAGATTGGGGAGATTAAGAAGCATAGCTGGCACGGTAATGCTGTGTACGAATTTCATTCAAAGCGCAAACAAATATGGTACGAGCAAAAACACGACAATCTACCAACGATGGCATGGATAATTACTAATTATGAATTTTTACGTAACGATAAGCACCTAACTAATTTATGTAAAAATTTCTTTGGTCCAAAGACGCTGCTCGTTCTCGACGAATCTTCATACATCAAGTCTCGTACAGCCGCTCAGACTAAAGCAGTCTTACGACTGCGGGCGCATTGTGCTCGCGTCGTGCTTCTGAACGGAACTCCTATCGTGAATAATCCGCTGGATCTGTTCAGCCAGATGAAGGTCTTAAGCCAAGACATTCTGGGCGAGAACTTCTGGCAGTTCCGCTCCCACTACTGCGATATGGTGCCAATGAAGTTTGGTGCCGGGCCGAGGTTCAGTAAGATCGTCAGCTATAAGAATCTCGATGAACTACAGCGTAAGATTGCACCGTACTGCTTGCGTCGCCTGAAGTCTGACTGCCTGGATCTTCCGCCAAAGTTGTATACGCAGCGTGAAGTGGCACTCACGCCCGAAAGCTGGAAGCGCTATCAGGAGCTGAAACGCGAAGCTGTGATTAGCTTAGGGAATGGCGATGTGAGACTGGAGCAGAATGCGGCGGTTAGGATTATGAGGTTGGCACAACTGACAAGCGGAATACTAGGCGGTTGCTTAACGGCCGAACCAGATGATCCTGTTCAATGTGATCTCAGCTCCGAAAAGCTCGACTGGTGTGTTCAGCACCTCAGGGAAGAGTGTACCGCCTCGCACGTCATCGTCTGGTGCCGATGGAGAAGGGAGCGGGAACGGCTTGTCGAAGCGCTGAAAGAAATCAATGTATATCAAATCTATGGAGGTCAATCGCAAAAGGAACGTGAATTGGCGATCAAGGTCTTTTCTGGTAACGAAAAATCAAATGTGAGAAATATTTTAATTGCACAACAAGCCAGTGGAGGTGTAGGCTTAAACTTAGTACGCGCAACAGAGGAATTGTTTTTATCTAATACATGGTCTTGGGGACAAAGAATTCAAGCCGAAGACCGAACGCACCGAAGTGGACAAAAGTCATCTGTACTAATAATGGATGTACTTGCTACTGGGCCTCGCGGAGAAAAAACAATTGATCATCAAATTGCAAAGGCTCTCAGAGAAAAAGAAGACCTCGCAACCTTCACCTGCGCACAATGGCGCGTGGCCCTCTCGGACACGTAAATATCATAGAAATTACATGCGCTTGTATATGCAGCGCATGCGAGAGAATCCTAAAGAGTATGCACTATGGAAAAGGAAACGCAATCGAGCAAGAAGGAAACGCTATCGTAACGATCCTGAATATAGAAAAGCTCATCTTATTGAAGTATTGAAGTGGAGAAAAAGTAATCCAGAAAGGTCTTTCGTCATAAGAAGATGGGAGAATGGAATCAAGATAACTTGGGAAGAATATCTGGAATTAAAGAAAGTACAAAAAAATCGTTGTGCCATATGTGGAAGAAAGAAATCTCCTGATAAAAGACACACAAGGCTTACTGTGGATCACAATCATAAAACAGGATTGCATCGCGGGCTACTTTGTTCTCAGTGCAATTTCGGCCTTGGCGCCTTTCAAGACAATGCGGAATTTCTTGAACGTGGTGCGAAGTATTTAAGGAGCTGGTCATGACTCACCTACCTCACCGTTTCTGGGTCTATTCGGTCACGCTTGTCATAATTGGCCTATCAGCTGGTTTGTTCATCGGTTTATGGTTGGGAAGCCTCTTTCGAGGATAAGCGTAAATTTCCACGAGTGCTGCATTTTTTACTTGACAACGCCGTAGCACGCCGTTAAAATGGCATCGTAATGAGCACACTAACTAACAAGAAGTGCCTGAATTGCGGTAAGAAGCTTGAACCGACCAACCCTAAGCGCATTGAAAAACACAAGAAGTTTTGCGATTCGAAGTGCAGATACGAACATTGGAACAAGATGAATCCTAGAGTGCGATTACAGGAGGCTACGAATGCTTGACTACTTCTGCATGAATTGTTACGCCAAAACCACACTCGACATCCACGGCCGCTGTGCTCGTTGTCAATCAGAAGCCACCGATATCGCCGTCCGTCCTCCAGCCACCTACGAAGGCATCTCCAGCGCCTATGGCTTGGACATCGATTCCTTCGATGAAATGATTGAACAGGAGATTATCCGTGGCTACTAACCGCGCCGCTCTCAAGGCTCAGCTTCCTCGCTTCGAGCAACCGCCAGACTATCAGGCCAAGGTCGAAGAGATGAAGAATCATTACCAAGCGCTCGACGCCTCCGGCCTAGCACGCGAGTTCAGCTTCATGCGCAAAATGAAGCGCGACCTGGAAGAACAGGTGCGCGATTACAACGTACATCTTGAGGCGTTAAGTCAGCTCCTGGTAGAGACGCTCGAAGCTTCACAGCAACAAAGCTTTAAGTTGCTGACCGGGGAAAGCGTTCACATTCATACTGAGACTTATCCATCGGTACAGGACAAGGTTTTACTAATGGCGTGGATACATAACTCGGGCCTCGAAGAACTGCTGAGTGTGAACTTCCGCGTTATGCAGAGCTTGGTACGTGAGAGATTGCAGCAGGGCCGTGAGTTACCTCCAGGCGTAGTAGCTTATCTTAAAACAAGTGCACGGCTCACGGGTGGCGGTAATGACGGACTTTGAGCTTGGGTGGGTTGTAGGCATCTTTGAGGGAGAAGGATATGCTGGCCCACGTAAACTTTCAGGACGTAGCGTTTGCCCCGTAATAGCTATTGGAATGACAGATGAAGATGTAATAAAGAAAGTTGCGAGCTTGATTGGCGCAACGGCTAAGGGACCTCTTAACCGTGGTCCAAAACGGAAATTGCTGTGGTTGGTGCGCGTATTTGGCGATAGGGCAATAGCGTTGGGAAATAAAATGTTGCCGCATTTAGGTGCAAGAAGAACAAAACAGGTGATGATAATGCTCGAAGCTGCAAAGTATAGATTGACACCAAGAGAAGCAGGATTAAGAGCTAGTGCTGTCCGTTGGGGAAAACGTAGTTCCGGGATGAAGAATATGTTTGCACAAGGAGAGTGAGATGGCGAAAGACAAACTGGCGATACAAGAAGAAACATCTATTGCTATACCAAACGCAGTACCAGATTATCTCAGTGCCGCTCCGACCGAGCCAATCAAAGGAGCTGAAAACATCGAGTCAGGAGATTATCTCTTCCCGCGTCTTGCAGTGGCCGGTAAGCAAACCCCGCAACGTGATGAGCATCACGAGCGATTCATTAAAGATCTTAACAATGGAGATTTTTTTAATTCGATTAGTAGCGAGAACTTTGGGCCGATTATCTACGTAGTCCCTCTTATAGAGGGGAAGACCAGAGCGAAATACAAGCCCTACGAGGAATCTGGACCTCCGTATTGCATCTCCGTTGACGGTAAGCAAGGTGAAGGCGATCCTGGCGGGCCATGCAAGACTTGCCCGCACAGACTCTTTATGCCTGGAGCTAATGGCAAGAACACTAAGCCAGCTTGTACTGAGTGCTTTAACTATGCTGTATTGGTCATGCCTGTAAATGGTGGTGTGCCGAGACCTGATTCTAACGGATTGACCATATGGAATCACCATCCACGGCTAGATACGTTCTCCGTGCTTCGTTTCAAGAGCACATCATATCCGCAAGGACAGGCTTGGAATTCGCTTTTGCGAATGAGGAATAGGGATTGGTTTTATCAAGTCTACAAAGTCAGCTCCTATGCCAAGAGCGACGGCAAAAACTCCTGGCATATCCCCGTCGTCGAGAATGCTGGCTGGCTATCGCAACAGGCAGCGGAGTTCAGTAGGCCATGTTACGAGCTTGCGCGAGACATCTTTACCAGCGGCAGGCTGCGCGTGGACGAAGACGACGCTCCTGAGCCAGGGAGCGAGGGGTGAGCGACTTGACTGACACCGTGAAGGCGCGACTGGTTAGCATCATCACCGAGCACTGGCCGATACTCGACTGCAACGAAGAGACGCGCCAGGACCGCACGACTTGTGCCTGCGCGCTTCACGGAGCCACGTGGCAGCCCACGGTCGAGCAGTCGATCAAGGAATGGGCGGAACACCTCGCCGAGCAGATCGAGCCAGCCATCCGCGATCTGATGGCGCAAGCGACCGCCGATGCACTGAAGCAGGCAGCGCGGCATGTTCCAGTTCGCGGCGTGAATTGCATTTATTGTCGTTGCGGATGGCGACCCGACCTAACCTTCGACTCAGGGGAATTTCCTGTTGAATGGCACGATCACATCCGCGCACTCGCGCCGGACATCGCTGCCAAGGCTAAAGAGCGGGATGAGCAAATTGGCCAGTCCGTTAACGAACTACTCAACGCGATTGACGATGCGGCAGACGGGCAAGAAGCATGGCTAGACTACGGTCCATACAGCTTAATTTTGCAGCGTGCGCGGTCTTTGCGCAAAGTAGCTGGATTGGAATGAAACACATCGTTGCGCTTTCGGGCGGTAAAGATTCAACGGCGATGGCCCTACGTCTAGCTGAAATAGAACCGCGAGAGTATGAGTTTGTGTTCACTCCAACAGGTGACGAACCTGTAACGATGCGAGCGCATTGGCTACGGTTGGGAGAGCTACTTGGCAAGCCACTCAAGCCTATAACGTGCGGCCAGAGCTTGAACAGTCTAATTCAGCTGCAACGAGCGCTTCCGAACTGGCGAATGCGTTGGTGTACCAGAATGCTGAAGATAGAGCCATTTGAAACTTACGTGCTCCAGAATCTGCCATGTACCGTTTACGTGGGCATTCGGGCCGATGAAGTAGATCGAGAGGCGGCTGTTTATGGCGATTTCAAAATCATTAGAGACTTCCCGTTGCAACGCTGGGAATGGGGAATCAATCGAGTCATCGCGTATCTTCGACAGCGCCAAGTTGTTATCCCTGAGCGTACCGATTGCGAGAAGTGTTTTTTCCAGACCCTCTATGAATGGTGGAGATTGTGGAAGGACAACCCTACTTCTTACGCAGAGGGCGAGGCGTGGGAATCTTTGACTGGTCATACCCTCCGCTCGGAACAACGAGACTCGCATCCTGCGGCCCTAAAAGAACTTCGCAAGGAATTTGAGGGAGGCTATGTGCCTAAGCCACGAAAGATGGCGGACAGAAAGGTGATGTGTGCCGTATGTGCGAGGTAGCTGCAGAGATTGCCAAGGAGATTTGCGACCGACGTGGACCCGAGACTGTAGCGGAACAGGTTGAGCGAGCGACACAGCTAATCGCCGCCCACGACGCCAAGATCAGGCGGGAAGCGTATCTGCGATGCGCGGATGCTATTGCGTCATACTCAGCATTCGGTCAAAGCGGCATAGCTTCAGAGTTCCGCAAGTGGTCCAACGAAGCAGACGGAGGGGCGGAGCTGTTAACTCCGCCTCATCCTAAAACGTGAACTTCAACCCCGATGTTACAGTGTGGATATTGGTTACCAGTATCCCACCAGTCGGGAAGAAGTTAGATCGGTCATAGTCGGCTTCGATCAGCAGCAACGTCACGTTAGGCGCTACCACGTAGTCAAGTCCAGCTCCAACGCCATAGGCAAACTTCGCCGCCCCGGTTGAATCTTTCACTGTACCGAGGTTCAGGTCCACGAACGGCATAAACTTTGTTGTATCGAAGTACTTGCTCGTCTTCCAGATTGCCGAGAGCGGTGGTCTGTAGCGCGGCCCTACTGTGGCGATAGTCACGCCCGATGGGTTAGCGAGCAGGAAGCCCTTAGCTTGTCCCCAGACACGTGGCGAGAACTGCTTTGAGAACGTGAGCAGTGTACCGTTATCGGTAGGACCTCCCACGGAGGCGTAACCCATACCAAGTTGATACTGACCGAGTGATGGCGTTTGGGCATGAACAGCAAGAGCAGAGAACATTACGAGTAGTGCTACAGCTACAGTTTTGATCATGTCTCCTCCATTTGTAGTTGACCACTTGAGAATCCTGGGAATAAGGATCGTCCCCTCACGTGCAAGGATGGCCGATCCTACAGCCCACAGAATGCCTTTGATTCCATGCCAGTTCTGGAAGTTGTTGTCAGCCGGATCGTGATAGATTTGAACGCCTGCAAGTAAAGCTGAGTTCACAGCGTTCTTAACTACCATGATCAGAAAGTTCCTGACGTTAAGTGGTACTGCTATCGGTCCCATCATTTCTCCTGTAAATTATCCGTGCAGGTAACTCCAGCTTCGCTTTCAGTTCCCGAAATGCGATGTCACTTTGCTCCAGTACATCTGTTAACCTATGCTGGCCTACGGCCGTACAGCCTAGAAGCTGCTTAGGATAATTGGCTGGATGAAGTTCAATGTTTGTGCGATTTGGGACTATTACCTGAGGAACGTAAGTATTGAACTCACCAGACGGATACCACACGAGATCGTACTCGCCTTCTGGAATCAGGTACAAAGTATTCTCCATCGTGTAGCACTGGAACTGACCGTCGATATCGAGCATGCCCTCGACGGCAACATCATCGAACCACGAACGTGTAATCGTAACGATCAATGAATACTCGCCTGCCCGCCGATCTTGGATGTGCCGTTGATTATGCTTCCACCGCCATTTAATAGGGTTGGTAGTGCCATAATAAAAATATCATTTCTGCAATTTGTGTTGAGCGTGCAAGTATTGGATACCCCACTCGTGTTTCCGAGCATTCCATCCCAATCACTCGTCCACAAGAACCATTTACCATCAGCAGACACCGATCCAATCGCATTGCAGGACTCGAAACTTGGAGTGCAGCTATGTGTTGAATATGTATGAGCAAATCGCCACACCCTCCCAGTTCCGTCCATCGCATGACATTGGACTTCGTTGTCGTAAGCTCCAGAAACAGAGAATTGCCCATTGAATATCGTCGTGCAGAATGGATTTGTATCGGTCGGATTATCGGTGGGCCACGATGGATGTTGATCCCAAAGCGGTGTCGTGTAATTCGGGATGCTATTAGGATTGATGATCGTAGAGGAGTTTGGGGTGTTTTCTCTTCGTGAGTACCACGTAGCTTGAAAATGGCCACCGCCAGCATCGCACTCATTGACGGTAAAATTATAGCCAGTATTGGTATGCCCACATCCGGTAGTCGGGTCATTTAGTTGATAAACACTCAAATCCGCTACGTGCCAAATTTCCGTACCGGGGGCTACGTAGCAATTCGCTACGCAATTATTGAAAGTGATGAATGCCCAATCGCCACCCTTGCTCATTTCCAAGTAGTGCATCTGAAATCGGTCGGTTACTGCAATTGTTCCAGTTGTGCCCCAAGCTCCAGTAACAGCCCCTGTTCTGGTATTCCAGAGACGGCATCCATTTGTGCGATTCCAAATAATTGCATAAACGTCTCCCACGGAGTCTTGTATCGAGGTCGAACTGATATTGATCCCAAATGTTTGATCGTCTTTGCTCACGAACAAATCACCAGAAGTGGGCACGCCAAGACCTACCAAATCAGGAGCACATGTCGTCAAATCAACGACCTGAACGCCAGTGGGGGCAACGGAAGTGCTAGTAAAATCGTAAGAATAAATCGCGGCGTTGTTGCTTCCATTCACTGCTATTCCGTATGCAACGTAAGGGGTTATATAGCTGAATGTCAGACCACTCGGATACGGAGTTGTGAGCGTGTAGGCCGCACCGTAGAGTTTGGTAGCCGTATTGGTGTTGGGATTCCATTGCATCGGAATCACGTCGTTTCCACCCGTATAGACCACAAATCGCGTGTCTGTCGTATCGAACGGGTTAGGATAAGCTCCTCCCGAATAGCTCCACCCATAAATTTTGGTTGTGGACATCGTGGAATTATCAGTCACACGCGTAATTGGCAGATTGAAATCGGTCGGAGTCAGGGTGTAGTTGGCCCCCGTTAATGATCCCCCACCTGTGCAACTCGAATTTGGACAGGGGATTGTTCCTGGATAAGGGATAACTGAAGTGCTGGTGTTCCCGCCGCTGTAGGAAATAGTTTGAGAGTTGGCCAAGGCATAACACCACAATAGAGCTAAGAATATAGAAATGCCTCTATACGATCTCAATTGATTATCTCCACAGTCATCTGTCTATCTGTCATCACATCTGAAGCGTTACTTATCGAGAAGGCCACGGTACTCTGAATGAATATTTGGGCGGTGATATCAAGATCGGATGGGGAACCTGCGAGCGTAGTAATGTTTTGATCTGGAAAATTAAGGGCCGCCGAAACACTCGTAGCTGCAAGGTCGATAATCATATTTCCACTAGCTTCAAACCTGGACGCAACACCTGCTGTCTGGGTCGTGGCTGTAAGGTCTACGATGATCGGATTATTCGTAATCGTCCCTACCTGCGCCGTAGAAAGTAAAGTGGCAAGAGTAGTCACATTACCGCTACCACATCCCGATACTGAACATAACTTAATTTTGCGAGTTATGGCTGCAAGGTTTCCAGCCGCTGTTGTATAAACGCTCTTTACGTGAATTCGAATAGTTCTTCCTGCAAGATTCAGAGACTTCGCGGTGATCGAGCAGGCCATACCATTTTGATCGGTAGTAACGTTACCACCGGAAGTCGTCACTGGTGTCACATTGGCACAAAGGCTTGTTTCTAGCGTACCACTAGAATCAGTCAAGTTGTGCGTTCGTGCTGCCGTTTCATTTGCAGTAACAGTATCTCCGAAATTATTGTTATCTAGCTTTATCGTTGCCCCGCCTATTGACTCGACCCCCACTCCGTCTATCAGAAAAGCAGAAGCATTCACATGCACATTCCCGTTGGGCTGGATATAGAACTGCTTTGTTCCGCAGGACCCCGCTGAGTTCGTGCAAACGTCAAACACGTCCGACGCTGGAGCGCCAGCCGTAGTCTGCAAGACGGTAAGCCCTACCACATCTACGGTTGGGGCTATGGTGTTCGCGGCGGTTGTACCAGGGACAAGAACAACTCCAGCGGCACCACCGCATGCCACAAACGATGGCGTCAGTATATTTGCGGCATTGGCATAGCTTAGACAACCAGTCCCAGCAGCCGTTGGTAAGAGCATTGTGTAATTAGTGATCGCTCCCGATGGGCAGCTAATCTGCGCCGCTCCTGCTACCAGTGTCGGCAAAGTCCCGTTACCGTTGCTGCACTGGAAATATCCCGCCCCTGCTCCGTTGGTCTGAAACGAGTTCCCGGTCACGTTGCCCAGCACATCCACACTGAACAGCGTAGCGTTCTTGGCCGCGTTCATGAAGTTCAGGAAGGTGCCGGTGGGAGTGGTGTCAGTGAAGCGGGCACCATTCAAAGTGTCGGCACCATTGGCATTTTGCTGTAAAAATAAGAGAGGATTAGTTCCACCTGTAACGCCGGCAGGTAAACTACCGCCACCACCACTTCCTGCCACAGTTCCAGTTATCGTAGTAATCGCTACCGTAACAACACCAGACGTAAACGCCGATATCCTCGCTCTTACAGCAACCAATCCAACAGGAACAAACGTAAACGTCGTATTCGTCGTTGACGATGGCGTGCTAAGGCTTACATAGCTAGCATCGTTAGTGGTACTGACGCTCGTTCCCTCAAACTGCACGGTTGCTGACCACGTTCCTGAGAGCGTGATCCCAACGCTAATCGTATTAGCAGGGAGCTGCACAACTAAGCACCACGGCGAAGCTTGTGGTGGAGTTGCGAAGCAAGTAGCGCCAGAGCCGTTGATATTCAGCGTCGTCGTATATTGAGCATGAAGAGAACAGGCGCAAAGCATCAGTGCGCAAAGAAGTAAGATTCGTTTCATTATGGCACCATGATTGGTGATACCTGAGTCGGTATTACGTTTCCTGTTTCTTGAAATGCAGTAGCAAAAGCTATCAGCGTACCGCTCGATGCTGTCCACGTTGCCGGAGCAGCACGAGAGCCAGAAGTCAAGCCTGTAGCGAATCCATCACCAAAGTTAGAAGTACCTTCGTATGTAAATCCTGCTCCAGTCGACCCGTTTACCGATCCACTGGATGCTGATAAGCAAGTTATGAAATTAGCATTCCCGGATAAAGTTAACGAAACCCCGACACATGAAGTACAACTACCATCGTTTACGCCACCACTTGGAAAGGCACCTGAATCAAGAGCTATATTCGTAAGCGTGCGCGTCGCTTCCCACACGATAACGTCTACGGTCGACGATATCGAAGTGATTGGCTGGCTGAAAGAAGTTACCCCACTAACTGAATTTAGGCAGTAATATAAATCTGTTTGATCCCCGCCCAATCCAGCCGGGGCGCCAAGAGCATGAACCCACGACACATTACAAGCACCAGCTGGTGGTGCGCCAAGAGTAGTCCCCGTCGTTTGCGCGAGCAAACCAACAACTAGAAGATGATTCGCTCCGGTAGATGATAACGTTACGACACAAGGACTTACTGTACAGCCAGCGGCGATATGAGCAACCTGGGTCTTGGTCCAGGCGTGGGCCGAAGTACAGATGAATAGCAATATGGTTCCAGTTACAGCGATGAGTCGTTTCATCTGACCACTCGCCAATTAAGCGTAATAGCTCCGGGCGTGATACCAGCAGATGTATTATTACAAACCTTGAAGTTCACATTGTTCGCCGTCGGATACTTGATGATCGTAAGCATCCCATTCGCGCTCGGTTGATAGCCTACAACTCCGGTGGGGTCGGCGTTAAAGTCAGCCATGATGTTATCTGTTGTTCCTGCTCCTGTTGCGGTAACCGTCACTGCTGCGGCACATGCACCTGAGGCGATTAGCGAAGTCCCGAGAGCCGCTGTCCCGTTCGCTACGGTTATGGTACATGTAGCGCAGCCAATCGTTCCTGTAACTGTAATCGGTCCTCCAGTAATCGGTCCAGTAGTAGCGACGTTCGTTACAGTTCCTGAGCCACCGCCGCCACTTGAAATACCGCTGATTATAAATAGCTGCCCTACGATTCCAGGTGCTGTCTGGGAGTACAGATACCCGGTTGTAGTCGTAGTGATCCAGAACTGGAAGTTACCGTTCGCGTCGATACAGCCATTGACCAGCGTTCCTACACATAGCGCAAGAGGATTGGCAACTGGAACGGTTAGCGCAGAGTCTTTATAAACGACTACCAAAGGTGAGCACGGAAGTCCGCCGCCAAGTGATGAGCAGACGGTTATCACGGCATTCGGGACAGCCTGAAGCACGGACGTGATCCCAGGGACTTGGCTGACGGGCGTATTAACAATGGCCTGACCGGAGATAGAAACACCTTGAGCGAAGACACGAGGAGCGAAACAAAGTACTAGCGCAAGTATGCTTAGATAGCGTATGATCTTAGACATGAGAATACTCATCGTACTCCTAATGTCGCTGCTTGGCGGATGTGGTCCTGCGATAAGATACAATCCGCGAAGTGTGCCAGAAGCTCCATTTGACTGTGATGCCCTACCTGGAAGATTATGTCCACAGCCGTATCCTCCAATTCACTTTCCGAGTAGGCGTTAACGTACGACTCTCCAATTGATTGTCTGTGCGGCAGGTGTTTGATTGCCACCTGCTGTATTACACCATTGAAAATTGACATTGTTGGTAGTTGGGTAAAAATTTACGACTAAGCCAAAGACTATATTTGTACTGAAACTTGCATTAGGAGACCAGATTATGGCATCTGTAGTTGCTACACCTGTAGCCGATACTGTTACGAGAGATCCACAAAAGCCACTGTTAATTAAGGCAGTGGTCATTGTAGCGGTGCCACTAGCAACTGTTACGGAAGCGTTTAGTGCATTGATTGTTGGCGTGCCAGTTAAAGCTGGACTTACCGCCAGTACTACCGCCCCACTCCCCGTCACTCCATTACTCAGATTCGCCGCGCTAGGTTGCGCACAGGTACTCGGCGCCGTTGTACTTAACCCATTCACGAACTGATTCGCAGCACATGTCCCGATCAGAGCGAAGTTAGCAAGCCCTGCCGGGCCACCAGACTCTACGAACACCCACTTGTTCGCCGTCGAGTCGTAACAGAACTGCCCCGGAGCTGAAGGGACACATCCAGCCGAGACAGCAGCCTTGAACGAAGTCGCTCCGCTAAAGTCCCAACTGTTGCCTGTAGCGATGAACGCTCCGGCGTTGTTGTTCGTACCAGGAAGTAGCGCAGACCAATTAGCAGAAGCTCCAGAAGATCCACCGCCTATACCAACGATCCCGTCTACGATGTATTGCTGAACGAAGTTCGCATCAGCTACGGTGAACCGATAGACCTGACCGGCGATCAGCCAAATTGAGACGAAGCCTCCGGCATCGCAGGTCACCGGGTTTTGATTCTGTACAGTACCTGTATTGTCTGTATACGTAGCAAGCGGGGTCGAAGTACCGGAGATAGAAGTAGTAATCTTACAACCCTGAAGAGGTTGCCCATTAGCATAGAAGAATTGAAGCTTCGGAGCTGGCGCAAGGGTGACTGTCACCTGAGCATGCGCCGTCGAACGAATGAAAAGAATACCGAGAGCGTAGATCGAGATGATGGCTAGAGTTAAGAGAGTGAGTTTCTTCATTTATCGGCCCTTCATCATGTCGTAAAGTGTCTTAGCTCCAGCTATTGTTCCACCAGCACCTAACCCAGTATTTCGCACAATTGGATTCTTCATCAGCTCCAACATTTGATCGAATTTAGTCGGTCCAGTTCTGGTGAGCTGCTGATTGCGTAAATCATCCAAGCCTTCCATGATCTGCTGAAGCTGGCTGTAAGCTAAGTTCGTAGGCTTCATCTCGGGAGCGGCTGTATTCAGTGCTCGTGTCACAGCTCCATAAACAGGATTCCTGAACTTTGGCGGAAGCCCTTGCCACAAGGCGCGTTTCAAGGCAACAGCATCGGAAGGAGTCAGGCTCCTCCAGTCTGCATCTTCACCTAACGTTTGCTTGAAAATATTCACAGTGCGCGCTAACGCCTGAGACCCTTGTGGGTCGAGCATGTCATCGATAGCCTGAGCTATTGGTTTGCCAACGTCGAGTGTGACGCCTCTTTTTGTAGCGGCCGCGGCCTGAGTATCGACTGCTTGACCAGCTTTCTGCCAAGCTGGATTTACTTTAGCAACCTTAGCTTCGGCGGTAAGACCTTGGAGGTCTTGAGGCTTTATACCAGCATCGATCAATCCTTCAGCCGGTGTTCCGTAAACAGAATCTGGATGTACAGAACCAATACGAATATTAAGATCGTTTGGCTTGATTCCAGTAAGCTCATGTAACTGCGCGATGGTATTCGTTCGCGGAGTAGGTGTATATCCTCCAGGACTATCGGCAAAGTAGCTGGCGAACTTGTTCGCTCCGACTGCACGTAATAGCTTGGCTGTACCAGCTCCTAAGCTGCTGAGAAGCGTCGATCCTGGCATACCCATAGGAGACTCGCCGCCCATACCTGCCATCGCTACGTTAGCTAATGAGCTAGCTTCAGGGATGCCCTCGCTTAATGGATAATTACTGCGCCCAGGCATTTGACCTAAACCAGGATTCTGCTCCACGGTAGCTGGCGCTTTTCCGGGATTCAATTGCTTATAAATAGCCGCAGATACCTGATCGTCCGTCATCGTTCCAGGGAACGATACGGTTCCAAGGTTCGGAACTTCTATCACTTTATCTGCGACTTCATTGGGCATTGGTGACAGCCTCAATTTGTCCGGTAGTCGGATTAAAGCGATGCGTTATATGCTGCTTCACTGGTTGAGCTGGTGCCGCAGCAGCAGACGGAGCGGCAGACTCACCGCCATATCTGCTCTGCACATACCCAACATTGCGCTCATGCGTAGTATTCGCAGCCTTATCCTCGGCATCTAGAATCTTCTGCATTTCGGCGTTAGTAGCTGGAGGCATCTGTCCCTTAAATCCTTTATCAACCCACGCACTCCACTTGCGTCCGTAATCTCCGAGACTTCCTGCAAGGTTCTGATACTCGGTCTGATTCATTCGCTTGACGCCGCCCTCGACTATTTCATGTTCAGCAAAACGCGTCTGAGCTGCCGATGTAGCGACTTCATTCCCACCTTTACTCATATCAAGAAGGCCACGAATACCAGAAGTTTGATCCAGAGCCGCTCCAAGTTTTTCATCTTCAGTGACAAGCTTCCCGGCAACGAGGTTCCTCATGCCAATATCCTTCATTGCTTCAGCTTGTTTACGAGCGTCAGCAGAACGCTGAAAGGATTCATTTGCAGCGTCAGCACGATCCTGAATCTTTTTGAGATCAGACACAGTTGGTGCTGCGGCTAATTCCTTAGCGAATGCCTGCACCATAACTGGCGGAATAGCCCCACCAGCATCAGTCCCATAAGTGTGAACTGTACTTTGCGCGTTTAGTATCTGTTCAGGTTTGGGAGCTGTTGCCTCGACTGCCTTAGCCTTTTCTTGTGCTGCCTCATCGATAGCCTTATGAATCTCAAGGCCGTTAGATATCTTGATCAAATCGCCAACGGTAGCTGCACCTTGTAAATGCGGGATTATATCTGGAGGATAATTCTGCTGGTTAGCCATCACCTTCTGTACGAAAGCTGGCACAGATGCATCGTCAGATACGGAAGCAACGTCCTTGGTCCAATTCGCAACCTGCTTGTCATGATTCTCTAGTGCTGCTTTCTCAGCATCAGTTTTGGTCTTGTGAAGATTCGCTAGCTTCTCTTCGTGTGCCGTAAACTGATCGGACATCTCTGCTGCACCGCCAGGGCCCATTAGAGGCAAGCCTTGAGACGCCATATATTGCGCAATAGGATGAAGTCCAAGAGGGTTTGCGCCTTCAGTTGGTTCAGCTCCAGATGCGGCACTAAGCTTCTTACCAAAGTCAGGATCGCTAAGAATAGCCTGAGTCTTCGTCATATTCTCAAGCTGTAATCGCTGCTGTTCGTTCTTGAGCCGTAGCTCTTCGGCTTGCTGCTGCTGAATAGGGACTTGTGCTTGCAGTCCAGCAGTCTGCGCCTGTACCTGCTGTCGCTCGACCGGCGCTAACTGATTCGCACGCATCATCGCTGCCACGTTCGTAGCGGCAGGGATAGCTGTGCCAGGGGCGTTATACGCCTCTATCAGTGAACCTAAGCTAGGACCATAGCCCACGTTATCCTGCTCCCATCATATTCGCTACGGTCATAGGATTCGGGATGATTCTTCCGTTCGCGTTAGGTACGAACATCTCCGGGCCTTGCTCACCAACTAGAATCTTCTTACCCTTTCGCACACGACCACCAGCAGCGAAGCTCCCGCTCATGGGTGCTGTAGGATTAGGACCAAAACCGCCAGATGCAGTAGTCCAGCTACCTTGATTAGGCATTGGTGTTGCTGTAGTCGAGGAGCTTTGTGGAAAGCCAGCAGATAACGCTCCGCCAAGCCCGCCCATCGCTCCACTGATGCTGCTTCCAAGCAGGCCAGTCCCTACGGCTCTAGCTCCACCAGCCGCCGCCGTATAACCAGCTTGCCCTTGTGCTGCGGCTAAGCCTTGCTGCCCGTAAGTAGCAGCCTCGTTAGCGCCAAGCCCTGCGCTAGCTTCAGATGCTTGTAAGCCCGTTTGTCCTATCCCCATCAAGCGCGAATACAGATTGTTCTGGTTATTCAGGAACTGCTGATACTGCTGCTGATATTGCTGCATCGCACGATTGTAAACGTTACCGTACTCGTTAGATGCATAACCCTGCCCGTACTCCTGAAGCTGCTTACCTGTGCCGGTGCTAAGTAATCCACCACGAGCGGCGGCTGAGTTCTCTAAGGCTTGCTGCCCTTGCTGAAGTCTAAATTTATATCCAGGATCGTTAGCCTCTGTGACATCTGTTGGTGCTTGGAACTTATCTGTCCACGACGCCAGTGGCCCTTGTCCCTGAGCACCTTCCTGCATTAGAGAGCCTAACGTCGAGAACGCCGGGCTACCAGCCGCAACGTAAGGAGCTAACTCAGACTGACCTACTGCTAACTGCTTCTGTGTGTTAGCTTGCGCATTCGCGCCGGCACTAGCTTCGATAGCAGCGGCATTCTCATCGGCGGCGGAAATCTTCCTAGCTCCTGAGTTACCAAACAAGCCGCCGAGTAAGCTTCCTAGACCGGCTATGCCTGCGCCTATGAGTGCCGTAGCCATCTAAGCAGCCTCGTAAAAACCGCTTACAACAAGCGTCTCACCAGACGCACCAGGATAAGTAGAATCGTAATTGAAAATCGCCACGTTAGAAGAGTTACCTACAATATCGCCAGCCAGTTCCTTACCGGAAATTGCTACTGCGCGTCCTACTATAATGTAACGAAACGCAGCAGCTTTAAATGGCAATGCGGCAAGAACCCAACCAGATGCTGTTCCATTCGTAGTAATCGTAACCACTATTTGAATGAAAATAAGCTTACCAATTTGTTTATATCGACCAGTTGATGAAACAGTTGTGAATACGCCAGCCTGTGCTACGACAACAGGAACGTAAGCTACCAATGTCGTAATTATTCCCGATCCGGCAACGCCAGAAGTACCGAAGATAATGTCATGCAACAGCTGAAAGAATCTTATCCACGGCCACGAGACTCCAGACGCAGATTTATTATCTACGAATGGCGATTCTGTAGGTACGCGATTTGTTAATACCGCAACAGCCACGCTAAACTCCCATTGCCCGATAGATCGACTTTAGGCTTTGCTGCTTCTTCAATGTCGGCGAAGTCCTAATATAAGCGTCTACAAACCGCCAACTAACTGCATCCGTACAAGTAACTTCGTACACGCGATCACGACTCTTACCCATACGCCTTTGGATAGCTCGTCGCTTGTATTGCCCGATCAGTCCACAGGGTAAGGCATGATAATTTCCCCAAGTATGACCACCATCATCGCTCCAGCGTAAGAAGATTAGCGGCTCACGAGAATTCCCCTGAGCATCGAGAATGTTCTGCCCGATTCCAGTCTCGACATCTATTTGTAGGCGCTTATGAAATTCGTATTCCTCTTCCGTGGAGATATTCGGAGCACGACGCATCCTGCGTATCGGATAACCATTATCGTCAAAGTAAGCCTGTGACATATCGTAAATATTTCCGGTCAGTCGCCCGCCTACGAGATGCTTTCCGAAGTTGTATGTGTGGCAACGGCCTAGATGAGCAACATATGTCGCGGCAGGATGAGCCGGATCGAAATCGGCTACAGGGTTCGATCCTGGTATTACGGCATTCCAGAACAGGCGCTTATGCCACTGTGAAGTCGTAAGATCGTAAACCCATGTGATGTTACCAGCCGGAAACAAAGTCACGTAGAACGAGTGCCCAGCATCCTGTTCGACCCAGCTAATGGCATCGGAAAGCGGCGCAGCAAGTCCCGTAGATGGTAATCCACGAAGAGATAATTCCACAGCATGGTTACTGATTCGCGTCGGTGTATACCCAGATAATCGATAGAAGATTCCCGCTCCACGTTCATCACCACTCAGGAAGAAGATGCTGTTATTCATCTTCTGAATACTGTCTCTCGCTATCGTGCCTTCCTCGACAAGGGAACCTTCTACGGGGTTGAACGGAAACGTATCTCCGGTATCCTGATAGAACACCGTCTGCTTAGGACCAAAGAACGCTAGAAGCTTCTGATTCTCGATCATTCCTACCACGTTATCTGTAAAGACAAGAATCTTTGCTGCACCAGCACCATCGACTAAAGTCCAATCCGTAGCGTCGAGCAAGGCAGAGATAGCGAATTGATCTGTATTCGCAATCAGCGCTATGAACCTGCCGTCGAGATACTCGACGCGGCTGATTAAGGCGCCAGCACTCGTAATCGCTACAATACTGGCCGTTACGTCAGTCAATCCAGCTGGTGGAACGGCAGTGAGATCCAAAACGTAAGTATGACCACCACTAGAGAAAAATAACTGCCACTTACCTCCTGCGCCACCAGCAGCGCCGTTAGGACCAGAAACAAAATAAACAGGAAGCGTATCGTCAACAATCGCCGTCGTAAATTGAACGAACGAACCATCGGATTTTATCTCGTAGAGCGCAGTACCTGCTGCCGCGAACGTCCTGCCTGGGAACGTAGCTCCAAATGTACTGAAGCAGCTAAACAGGCCGCGTACAGAGTTGCGTCCTGGAAGTGTAGAGAATTGCTTAAGCCCCGGCGTTGGCTCTAGGATCATCTTTGACTTACCGGAAGCTTCCATCATCGCAGTGAAAAGGCAAATTGTCTCTTCCGCGTCAGCGTTTGGCGTTAAGGACTGGTACGATGGGCCGATAAAGTCGAAACGCGCCAATTAACGTCTCCCAGGACCTGCCGGGATGTCCGCATAGAAATTGTAAAAACCGCGCTTCCCGCTTATGTAGTTCAGATCCGCCGTTGATAGCTCTGCTACTCTCGTATTGAACGCCTTAATCGTATCCACACTTTGATCGGCCATCATCTTAATGAAAGGAAGCCGTTCAGCTTCTCCGGGAAACTCAATCCCGCATCGCCATGCCAGGTTGTACTTGATCGCTTCGGCGTAGGCCGGAGGAAAGGTGAACTGCGTATCGAGATTCGGAAAGTACGTTAACGCAATCCACGGATAAATGACCAGCTGAAGTGTAGTATTCGGTAGTGGCCAGTAGTTCAGCAGTCTAAGCGGGAAGCCATCGTCATCCCACACGCCAAGAGATAACGCCGCCGGTACATTCTTTATCGGGATATGCTGCCACTCTTGAAGTGTTAAATCCTTGATTACTAGCTCAAGTGGCAACTGAGGATTCGCCGCAGTAATGATGCTGTACTTCTCGATGCGTGGCGGTCGGGGAATATTGACATCGCCACCAAGACCGACGGAATACGTCTGCTTCCCAGTAGTCATAGGGAAAGTCAAGCGCTGAATGGTAAAGATCATCAAGCGTTGAGCGTTCCATACGTCCATCATCTGGTTGAGAATGCGCAGACCGGCTTGCCCATCCTCAGCTGATACAGGTTCGCCAGCCGACTGAGAGCCGCACGCCACCAATGCATCGGTAATGATGTCCAGGCCTGCTTGAGTCAAGCCCGGTATTGAGATCGGCGGCGTAGATGGTGAGCTAATGGCCATTTATTGCACCACTTCTGTTAGAGCAGCCACTGGGTTTGGGCTTGTCACAAGTTCTCGATATACGTTGTAGGCTAATGCCGCACCATGATTAGGATCAACGGCTGAAGCCGTCCAACTCAGCGCAACTGAATGCGCTACTGCCGTATTGGGAATAACCGCAGTAACCACATTACTAGGACCGCTCTCACCAGCGGCATTGGTAGCAGTTACTACATAATTGAACACCTGCCCAGAAGTCACGGCGGTGTCAATTTGAGATGTGCCGTTCGTTGATGCCAGCTTGATATAGCCAGTAGGCGCCTGTGCAAATCCAACGACACAATAGACCAGCAAAACCGTGAACAGACTCCAGCCATTGAACCAGCGTCTCATGTTCGCTTCTCGTTCTTCTTGTGACGATATGTCATATGGCTAAGAATCCCGCGTTGTGCACGAAACTCAGCAGAGCGATGTGGAGATTCATCCTCATGATAGATATGAGTCCATTGGCATAGCTCGCACTTCACTTCAACCGATTTAAGCTGACTTTGGGACATTGATCTCGCTTTCTGGTTTACAGTCTGGAGACAAGTACCATCCTCTTCCTGCTGCTTTGAGTTCATTTTCATCGTTAACGATCTTCTGAATCGGGCTATTGACCCACAGTTTGTAATCCTCGAACGTCTTCGGGTGATTCTTCGTTTTCCAAGCTTCGCGCTCTGCTGCTTGGATCTGAAGAATTAGCGTGCGCTTGAGAAGTCGTAAGGCTGTACCATCAGGTACTGTTGAAGGGAGTGCGAGCTGTCTAAAGTCGATGTCCACTTGGATGGCAAGCAACTTGTCTAAGAATACGTCCCAGGACTTCTGCTTGTCCTTGGTATCCGAGATCACATTATCGAGCGCCTTTGACACAAGCACTGAGTCTATCTGTCGAAGCTGATAGACCATCCTTGGGTATTCCTGATAGATGTAGCGCACAGGAATATACTGCTTCCCCTTGTGCGGATACCGAGGATGCTCGGCAAAGATATGATTCACTTGCGCTTCGGGAATGGCTGGCCGCGTTCGCTGAAAGCGATCCATACCATCGTGATAGTTCAGACTCTCGGCAAGCGAATCTTCAAGCAAGGCTTGGCGCATCATCTCAGTCATTGGCTGTGACGGCATTCGAATCCTCCTTAAAGTTGGCAGCTGATAACGCTCAACTGCCGAAGCGTGTGATGGTCTAGCTAACTCTATTTGGCATCCACTTCAATGTTGTTGGGTTCCAGCAGAACGTAACTGGAATTGTAATGACTGTAGTTGTTCCAGCGACCGAGATATTTCCGGCTGCTGTCCATGTAAATACGCCAGTGGGGATAACGTAGAAGCAACCGCCACCGAAGGCGGTTCCGTTAAAACCAATTGCACCACCGGCATTCATCGTAAAGCCCGTAATGGCGTTTGTTCCAGATATCTCGAAGACAGGCCCGCCAATAGGTGTACTTCCAGCTACCGATGCGATTACCGATACGGCGATCCCATCTACGAACGACGCATTGTTCCAACCAGGAACCCACGTGTTAGTAATCGAGGAGCATAGCCACTGGCGACCAGTAACGTAGTTCAAGTACGGCGTACTCTGAATGGTTAGAGGATTACAAGCAGAGTAAGACGACGTTACCGGGGGAATGGCTAAGCCGCCAGGATCTGACGAATAAAACTGAAATGGAGCACCAATCAGCACCATCGTTCCAGATACGTGAGGCATTGCCGTTGTGCTCTGATACCCACGCTGTACAGGAACAGTCAGTAGCGCCGTGTTAGGAGTTCCAGTTACCGCCATCAGCTCGTTGTCGATATAGATGAGCGTCTGTGGCGTACCCTGGATCGGACCAACCACACCAGTCAAACTGGCAAGCGTAATCGTTGTCTGATAAGCGGTGTTAATGCCAGAAGATATGGTATTCCCGGCACCAACGGCCGCTCCCAGCGTCGTCTCGATTAACGGGCAGACTGGGATGGTCGCCGTTAACGTGGTTTGACAAACAGCTCCTTGGCCCTGGGCGTAAGCGCCGCTAGCACAAAGCAAAAGGAGCGGAAGTGTAAGTAACAGTTTTTTGATGTTCATTGTCATCTCCTTTAGCTCGCCACTCGGCAGGCCAATTGGGGATATTTCGTGCCCCATCCATATAGGATGTCAGCCCTTAACGGCGCTCTATCCAAGTTGATGTCATACATCCTGATAATCCGGATGCTGACACCAAGCTCTCTTGACGCTGCCCTGTCGCCCATGTCCAACCCACCGTAGAGCGGAAGATCGGCACAAGCAAACGCGAACGCATCGGGATGAAACGCTAAGCCGCGAGGACTCGATGTGCTGGCCGCTCCCTGAATGGTTACGGCTCCGCCGTTAGTTGGCGAAGCTGTAGCATTCTGGAACTGGCCAGCAATGATGATCCCATTACCGTCAGGACCGGCAATCGGGATGTTGATCGTACCGGCTGCGTTTACCACGTTAGCTGTTACAACCCACTGAGCTAGCGAACCAGTCGATTGGCGACTCTGAGGATTGACGGCAAATGTCCCGGCGAAGGTAACGATGTCCCCGATGTTCAAACCGCCTACACCGGTCCAGCCATTCGTGATAATTAATGCGCCAACTTGGTTTGCACCGTTAACCACAGGTACGCCGGCAAATGCGCCAACGGTCTGTGTTGCTACGTTCTGATCTACCGCGAAGTCAAGACCAAAGGAAGTACCCATTTCACCTTTGGCGTATTGCTCAGCAATAAGATCAGACTTTTGGAACAAACCCTTAAGTGCATCGACCAGGTTTGTATTCATGGCCGGTGAGTAAGCCACGAAGCGCTGCCCATCACGAGGTACTGCCATCTCATCGAGCCTCTGTGCAGCCTGAAGATATGGCAGGTCGCCAGCTGGAATAGTTCCCGGAGTGCCAACCTCGTTGAAGATATTGAGGTACTGAAGCAAACCATCCGAATCAATACGATTCGAGATGTTTGCTATGTTAGGCCGCAAGAACCTGTCCGAGAAGTCGTCAATAAACAAGCCCAGTTCTTGGCTGGTAAAAGCCATGTCAACGTGGACTTGAGAATTGAGAACCAACGGAACGAATGTTTCTACGGCGTCCTGAAGTGCAAGAGCCTGCCCTACTACAGCGATCGGGCGGATCGGCTTACGCAGATTTAAGCTCATGCCAATCTTGGCTCCGTCCACGCCAAAATGGGCATCGTACTCTCTTTTAATTCGTTTCGTGAAGGAGGTCTCGTTCACCAGTACGATGAAGAGTCTCCTTCGTGATCATTCCAATAGTCAATAACTGATTGGCCATTAGTATCTCACCTATTAACTAGAAAGTCATACTTAGCACGTGCTGTACGACTCCCCCAATAGGAAAGACACAGCTTTCTGGATTGAATTGGACTTGAAAAGATGTTGTCGTTCAGCAGGGAAACGTAACGTATCCCAGCCAGCTCCTCTCAAGCATGCATCCCGAATCTTGTCTTTGTCCTTGTCGTGCCAATACCAACCATCTACTTCAACGATCTTCCTCGTTTCCGTGTTGACGATATCGGGATAAAACCAGTAGCGCCCGACGCGAATTGTTAAATCGTCACAACGGAGACTTGGAATGCTTTGTTTCAAAACATTGAAAAATTGTATTTGAATGTTGGATGGTCCAGTGCGAAAGGCGGCCTGCGCCTTAAGCATATTCTCACGACAAATAGCACGATGTTCTTCCGTTCGTTCGTACATACCACGAGGCAAATCGGGACCATTAGCTACTGCAAGAGCAGCTATTATTCCCTTCCTTGCAGTAGCAAGTTGCGCCTCGCTTCGAGGGGCAGACCAAGCATTAACCTGAACCTTGGTTGCAAAACTGAGCATAAACTTTTCTGTTTTGGGACGAGATTGTGCAATCGCTCGACCTTTGGCTGCATTCTTTTGAAAAGCTGCAAGCTGTTCTTCGGTATGACAAAACTGTCGAGCGTGCAACATATTACGTTGCGCAATTGCCTTGTGCTCAGCAGTTCGCTTGTATATTCCCTTTGGCATCTTAATTTCGTCTCGCCTGCCGCATCGTTCTGCGCGCAGAGACATATTCATCTACAGTCATATCTCCAAGGGTCTTACTTGATGAATTGCTTCTACGCCCACCAGCCGCGATTGGTTCAGGCGGCGGTACACGCTGTTTCTTCTGAGCGCCATTACCATTAGCGCCGCGACGTGCCGCTATCTGATCCGAAATTCTCGTTACTTCGCCCACACCCTGAAATGGCGTCATCGTCTCAAGCTTTTTGTAAGCTTCTGGATGAGTAGCAAGATAATAAAGAACATCAGGCCCATTCTCCATTTCCATGATGGCCATATTCAGGGCTGGGTGTATGGTCATCTTAGCGGTTTGAGGATCGTTCATCACCTCTTCGTAATCGTCGTAACGTGTACGCGCCTCTTGTGTACGTGTGCGATGAGCATCGAATACAGACTTCAGTCTGTCGTTCTCGGCCGCGACTGCGTCCTTATGATCTTCGTTCTGGCGAAGCCAGCCTAGGTACTTCTCCATGTACTCTTCGTCACTCTTGAACTGGCTACGCGTAGGCTTACCCGGCAGGTCGGGGATGGAAGCGCCAACTTCCTCCTGTCCTCCACTGACAGTTTTATCCCCGGCTGCCGGTTTCTCCCCTCTCTCCAGAGCTGCAAGCCGCGCCTCTAAGCGTTCGCGTGACTCGCGCTCAAGCCTAAGCTCCTCAGCCATCTTAGTATTGCGCGCCGTAAGCGTATTTACGCGCTTCGACCAACCACCTTCAGAAGCAGGAGCTTTCTTATCGTCTGCGTGTGCTGCCTCATCAGCCTTGTGATCATCAGCATCCTGCTTCTCGGCCTTGACTTCCTTCTCGGCCTCTTTCTTATCTTCCGCTTCTTTGAGCGCAGCAAGACGCTCCTCCTCTATTTTCTTCTCCGCTGCCGGAATAAACGGCTGTTTCCAATTCTCGCCAACGGCGTGATCCAAAGCCTCTTGTGGCTCTGTCGTACTCGTAAGCACAAGGTCAGATGGTTCTTTGCGTAGTGCCGGCATAAATCTCCTAGCTAAACGTAATTCCAGCCGAAGCCAAAACCTGCCACGTCCCGTCAATCGCACGCAGCAACATACCCGCTCCGCGGAAAGCGCCGAAAGTAGCAATAGCCTTTAGTGCTACAAGTCCATTCGCATAACCAACAGAAGGTAGGGTAACTGTATGCGCAAACGCCGTATCCGAGTAGATAGCAATCGTTAAATTGTCGTCTACTTCAGCAGTTGGTAAACCAAGTGTAATCGGATCGACTGCCGTAGAATCGATTATATAATTCCCGGCAACGTGTGGATTAATAGCGTCTGGATTAGCAGCAAGACCAAATAGTGCAGTAAGAGGACCCTGGAAAGCATCACCGTCAACGATATCCTGCATACTCGACTGATCGAAACTTCCACCCATGTGATTCTGTATCCCGCGTGCCGGTGTGTTTCCAGGCGTATTAAATGGCATCTCGTTTCTCCTTTATTGTTGTGGCGCTCCCGGCATCCCGGGTTGAACTGGTGGCGGCGGTAACAGTGCGGCACTCATATCTGGTTTCTTAGCTTCTGGCTGAGTGACCTGAGTCGGCGGTATGGGCGCTTGGTTCATCGCTTGCTGATCCTGTAAGATCAGCTGCCGTACCATCTCCATCTCAGAGCTAACGTGATTGATGCCAGCCTTAAGCGACTCAAGCGCTCCTTCACCCATCATCTTAGCCATCGCTACCAGCCGATCCGTTTCAGCCTTCAGCAAATCGGATTCACGCTTCTGATCTAGCTCCAGCTTCTTTGTACGAATCATCTCAGTTGCTTTATTCAGCTCCGCGACTACCATATCGTGGCTCTGCATCATCTGCTGTAGCTGAGCTTCAAGCATTGGTACCTTGAGCTTCGGATCTTGCTCAGCAGCATCGGCAAAGAATACTGGCGGCATCATCTTCCTTACACGATCAGCCATTGCCTGAGCTTCCGGCCAATCCATATTCTTGATGATCAGATCGGCGCACGCCTGCATCAATTGCGGGTAGGCGTTCACCATCTTCATCATCGAAACAGACGCCTCTTGACGCCTCGACTGGTAAGACGGACCAGAAGAAACCGTAACGTCATATTCCCCTGTACCCACATCGTAAATCTTCTTAATAGCGTCATTGTCAGCACCAAGCTCAATCATTCTCTCTCGCGCTTCCTGCTCGGTATCAAACTCGGAGTTGTACAGCCCGACGTGAGTGGAACTGCCATCTGGGTTAATGATTCGCTGCATTCGCGGCTGCGTAATGATCTTTGGAGCAAGGTCGATGATGATTCGACCGGTGAGACGAATAGCTCTACTGTGGTTATCGATATAATTCAGTATGGCTACGTCTGTCTGTTTCTGACGAGCCATGATAGCTTCGCCAGATTCCTCTGGGCCTTTCTGCCCAAGCGAAGCGTCGAAGATACCGAACGTAGCTTTCAGGTCGTTGTCAGCCTGCCTGATCATCTCGACCATACCAGCTATTTGTGGCTCTTTGTCTATCTCAATTGGTGGTGGCAGGACTTGTTCACCAACTTTTACCGGCTTGTAAACCAAGAACGGGAGTCGCTTCTGATTCGAGTATTCCCACAGCTTCTCGAAACCTTCTTGCTGACCTGAAGCCATTAGCCATTGCGCTTTGTTCTTAAGCGCGATCTTCTCGGAGGCCGACGTTATCCAGAAGTTGTAAGCGCGTTGAGCATCTTTCGGAACTCGTACAGCACCAGCCAAGTACCGCTTTCCGTCAACATCCATATCATCGCCCAGATCAGGAACAACCGGAATATATCGCCCAGGCCAATCTTTCTTGTCGAGTCGTTCAATTGCATTGATCTTCGCCCACTTCACCTTACGCCTATAGCGCGTAGCGTCTGAACCTTCGACAGTATATGGCTCTTTCACCACATAGAAATACTCCGCCACTACTACGCTATCGTGACTGATCCACAATGGATGCTGATCGCCAACGCTCTGAAAGTCGTTAAGGCCAGCGAGCTTCGACCCTGGATACTCAGCCTTAAACTCCTCGTTCTGCATTCGCTCGATGATGAAACACCACTCGGCGTCAGAGTAATCCGGCTTCTTGCAAGCAGGATCAAAGTACACCGTAAACTGATTGCGTATTCCCTCGATCAGAATATCGAGGTCCATGCTTTTTTCGTCGGCATATTCGGTTAGTACGCGCCAGTACTTCACGCCGCTGCGTACCATACCCTCGAAACCAATGTCATAGACAGTATCGGCATCGCTACGCTGTTCGACGTGACGCGTATAGCCCTGTAAGACCTCGGCTGTCTTTACGTCAGTTCCTGAGCCTACAGGATTAACCTGAATGGCTAAGCGCTGAGAACGTTCGTCGTTACACAAGAGGCGTAAGAAACCAGCAATACGATTAACGGTTAGACACGGAGCGTCTTCACCAAGGCGCGCTGTCTGTATTGCCGGAGGCCATTGATCGCCAAGAGAAAACTTCAAGTCCTCTAAGCATAGTTTGCGCCATTCAAACTCAGCCTCTGTAGCTCGCTTAAAGCGTGCCTTAGCAAGCATCAGAAAAGCTTCCTCGGCCGCTGCCGCCTCTTCCATTGCTGTCTTTTTGCGCGGTGGCGTTACAGCGCGAAGAGGCTTATCGAGTTTGAGCTTCTTAGCCAATTAGCACGCCGTTCTTAGCTCCGAATTCTGTGGACGCGATAACTCAATGAGCAATTCCTTTTGTATTGTGTTCATCGCCCGATGAAGTTTCTCGATGGCTTCTTGCTGATTTGTCGCCGTAATTTGAAAGTTGTAGCCAACACCTTCGACGTTGAACGAGAAGCTATAAACCTTGCTTTCTATAATGTTCATCTATCCTCCGACAAAATCCTTGCTACGCTCAACCCCTACTTCACCATGCACAAACTTATCGATACCAATCTTCACTGGCTCTTTGATCACGAACATAATATCGGCTTCTTGAATCAAGCATGTGCCGTTATCTTCAAAGTCTGTGAAGCGACCGAAGGCAACGAGCTGCCCCGGCCTCACTGATAATGGTATACGTACTCCATGAAAGTATTTACCAGGACCAACTGCGAGCACTTCTCCAATATGCGCTTGTTGCTGATACTTTTCCGGGATGACGATCTTCGTTGTGATTGGCTCATCTATCCTCTTAACCAGAATGCGGTCGTGCATTGGTTGCCACATCTAAGGTTTCCTCATCAGCACATAAGTTAGAAACGATCCCGCCACACTTGCCACAAGCGCAACCGATAGCGCAAAGACAGCCGCGGTCAATGTTCGTGCGTGCTGTTGCGCGAGACTTAAGGCTTTGTCCGCTGCCGTCATGCGCTCTTCCAAGCGTGCGATCTTGACATCAAGACTCTCATTTGCGCTCAAAGCGGTCGCACCAGTCCTGCACCTTCACTTCACCGGCTACGATCTCACAGCGGTCGAGCACTGCGCCCTGAAAGTATGTGCATTGTCCACAATGATCTTTACCTTCTGCCGGATGCTCAAAGTGTACAGTGCCCTTAGAAAACTTGAACTTTGGTATCTGTTTAGACTCAGGCATCTCAGGACGTGTATCTATACTTCGATTTCGCAAACCTTAAATCGGCTGGTGACTCACCCTTGAGATAGCGCTTCTTCTTCCTTGGTGCTCGCTCTCGCGTTACGCGACCCCAACCAATACCAGGGGCTTCAATCATAATCTGATGCGCTGCACTCCAACCCTCACGATCAGGGAGCAAGGGTCCGCCATTCCATACAACGTCATAAAAGATGCCATCGATCATGTGTATTAGCTGCATGCGCTCTCACATCTACACGCTTCCGGCCGGCAATAGGTCTTGCATTTCTCTCCAGCAGTCTGATGATCGCAGTCATCGTGCGCACGCTCGCAATCGCAAGGCATCTTAGTGCTTGCCAAGTTATCGCAGTATCGTGGCTGTGTCTTATGATCCTGGGCTAAGAACACCAAAACGTATAGCAGAACCATCTTCACGACATTTTCCTTTTGTCGTTGTGCTCAAAATGATCAACGTGTCTTACAGTGTCGATGAACTGCACACCACCAAGAATCAATGCTAAGAACACGAACATCAGCTCCGTAAAGATAATGATGATCGTCGTACATATCGGATGATAGTAAGCGAAGGTTGTCACTTCATCGCCTCGGCTATCGATTTCTTCTTGTCGTGCTTCTTCTGCATGCGCTTGCCTTTAGCAGTCTCCTTGTTTCCACGCATTGCACCGATAGCGTTCATCGTGCCGTAGATCGCGCTCGGGTTATCGCCGTACTCAGCGCGAAGTTTCTTTTCGAGGAACTTTGGCACTTGGCTTCTCCGGCTCGGGATCAACTACCTTCACCACAATCTTCGGTATGCCTTCCGGAACTACCGGCTCATGTGGATCGCGTAAAGGTAAATTCGAAGTTAATGGCATGCTCTTATTGTTGTCAGTCATAATCACTCCTGAGAATCGTCCTCTCCTTCATGCTCCTGGCGCCCAGCCCTTACGCGCTTCTTTCCTTCTTCTTTGCCTTCGACTTTTTCCTCACCTTCACCGCTCTTGATGCTGAGATGTTTCTTCAAGTGATCGAGAAGCTTTTCACCTTCGCCGGCACCAAAGATATGTTCCTCGTTCGTCTGTGACGCCATATCAGTAGGCTCGTAGTTCTGCTGGAAGATATGCTTGACGACATGGCCGCCCTTCTCGCCCATGTGAACTTCAACATGCGATAGCTCTTTCTTGGGTTTCTTCTGTGGCGCTGCTGCTGTTCGTGCTTCAGCCATTCTTCGCCTCCGGATACTTCGTATCGAACCAAACTTTGCGGTTCTTTGTGCGCTGCTCTAGCGACTCAGCGCTCCAGTAACTGCGAGCATAGTGAATCATCTCGCAAGTCGAAAGCAGAGCACCGATATTGCGAATGCCGTCGAGATCACGCTGAAGAGTTACTCTCATCTAGCGCATCCACCCTCCTGGCTGCCCATGCCAGCCTACGCCAACGCCAATTAACCTGTCTTGATACTCTTTCGCCTCAGGAGCCTGAGCGAGGATCGTTACAGCAAATGTCATTGCGAAGGCGTCGCCAATATCCGGCGATGCATAACCACGCAGCTTCATACTCTCTTTCTTTTCAAGCTGAATCTTCTGATCGTTACTATATCCATACTGTACCTGAGTTAGTTGCTCTGCGAGTTCGGGATCGTCTGGTAGTTCCGCGCCAGCATCCAAGGTGTCACGCAAAAGGCCCCAAACTTCCGCACGACGATTATAGTAACGGCCTGTGTTATCAGGTGTCCCATTTCCATGGAACTCGTAGAGATGTCTTGCAAAGCCTCGATGAGTGATGGTGTCAAATACTCCGGCACCAAGCCCGTCTGCATCGATAACCACAGCATCAGGCTTTTCTGAAGTAATGAACTCAATGAGCTTATTGCTGACTTGGACAACATCCAAGCCTCTAGCTTTCTGAAGAATTCGGAATCGTCGTCCTTGACGGAGTCCGATAACAGTTTGATCATCTCCGTACCTTGCAACGTCGCATGCGATGATTCGAGGGAGCTGTTCATAACCCACCGCCTTATACTTGCGGCACTTCTCTACTGATTCGCTAGAGATAAACTGAAAGCTACCTGATCGTGGAAACTCACCACGTACCCAGATGCGCACGAAGTCCGAGTCTTCGCCATAGTCCGCGACCCACTGATTAGATTGCTCCTGGTTTGCGCCCTCCACAGTGCGTGAGTCGATCTGCTTCGTTAACCAGCGATGCTTCTGCTTACCAAAGCATTCGTGAAATGCGCCAGTGTTAATGGTTGGATTACCGAAGGCGAGCCAAATGATTTCGGTCTCGCTATCGGTTAAGAAGCCTTCGGCAGTCTCGTAAATCTTGTTAGCGATGGCCGATGCTTCGTCGAAGATAACCAAGATACGCTTGCCCTGATTATGTAGACCGGCGAACGCCTCCGGGTTGTTCTCGCTCCACGGTATGAAGTCACACCGCCACAGCTTTGCATGGTCCTTAAGCTTCGATGAGATAGATTCACTGCGTACATCCCACCAATATGAGTTGATGGCCAAGCGAAACCACTTCTGAGCTTCGGGCGAGGTCTTCGTAGCGAGCTGCTTTGCGGTGTTTGCGGTGATGACTACGCGACAATCCTCACAGGTCGACATCCCCCAGTTCACGATCATAGCAATCAAGGCTGACTTGCCGATACCCTTGCCGCTGGAGACAGCGATCCGTAAAGGAGTGAAACGAGTCTTGGGATTTTGTAGGTGATTGCCAATCGAAGTAAGTATATCGGCTTGCCACAGCTTTGGGCCATTGAACTGCGCCAAGTCTCCAGTGCCCCAGGGAAATGTATATTTGGCAAAACATAATGGGTCAAGGGACATTCGGGCAATGTCCCTCACGAGCTGTACTTGAGGTGTGACGCTCACTTACTCCACGGGCGATACGCTCTTGTCGCCGGCCGGCCGCTTACCACCAAAGTTCGTCGGTCCGTCAACTGAGCCTTCGTAATTCGCCTGATTGGGATCGTGCGAGTCCTGATCGGGCTTTGTATTCGCGCCAAGGTCCTGATGTTTCTTGTGCGCAGAGTTCAGTCGCGCAATATCCGCATCGTGCTTTGCGCCTTGTGGTGTCTTTGCGTAATGCGATTGCCGATGTTCAGATTCAGGAATGTGTGGCATTTAAGTCCTCCAAGATTAGATTGAGTTCAATTACCGCATCAAGTTCACCCATTATTGCACCAAAACTAAAATCTGCACGAGCGTCTAAGATCAATTCAGCACAGCGCAGAAGTTCTTCAAGATTGTCGGTCATCTTCATCACTAAACTTTGTTCCTGCTCGCTGGCGCCCTTCACGAATACGGTCGGCGAGTCCCTCCATGCCGGTCACGTGAATGTGCTCAGTTGCTTTACCGTAACGATATTCAATCAGCGTCTTGAAAATCATGGCCGCCACTTTGCGATCTTCGCAGTTGAGAAATTCAACTGCGAGCTGATCGGGATCAACTTGAGCGAACACACGATCAATAAACACTTGCACATCATGCGTAGCTTTATTTGGCGTGCCTGGTGTGCGGCCCGCTGTACGCTCGCCTTTTTGGAATTTGCCATCAGGAGTGCGCATGCCCGTACTTCACGCTAAGTAAGCGCAGAACTTACGACAAAAGTAAAGTAAATTCTGCACGCGTACTTACAAATAGGGAGGGGGTGTGGCACTGTGGCACTGTGTGTGTGCGCGTGGCACTGTGACGGCGGCCACGGGAGTGCGGTGGCATGGTGAGCGTAAGTGTATGATTACAGTATGTATATATATTAATATATAATATACCCTCTTACTCACAGTGCCAGGGTGCCACTTACTCACTGTGCCAAGCAAAGAACTTATGGCACTCTCAGAGTGCCAAACTACCCAAAAAATACTTCTTGCCCTGTAAGCAAAAGCGCGTATAATGCGTTTCGAGCGTTGGGCACTATCCTCTAAGGGCAGATGCCCACACATCTGCCCTAGCTCCTTGTGGGAGGAGTGGTTGGTTCCATTTTTACAAATCTTCTTCGCCAACACCACGCACGACATAGAACTGCGCACAGTACCAATGGTCGCTCGGGAGTTCTCGCGCGATCCAAAAACTCTTGCCGCATTCTTGATAAAGCAGAAGGCGTCTAATCTTTATTTCGGTTGCTGCACGCGTGAAGGAAAACAAGGCGCAAAAGTAAACTGTCGTGAGCTTGTGGCTTTTTGGGTTGACATTGACTTCAAGGAATTACCAGAAGCTGAAGCTAGATATGAGTTAGATACTTTCGCGTTAAGACCAACTCTCATTATTTCATCTGGTGGCGGCTTTCATGTTTACTGGTGTTTGAAGCAACCATACGATGCACAAGATTCGCGCTGCGAAGCAATCCTTAAAGGCTTAGCCCTTACACTCCACGCCGACACGCAGGCTTGTGACATATCGCGCATTTTGCGCGTCCCAGATACTCTGAATCACAAATACAAACCACCGCGTGAAGTGAAGCTTATTCACGCAGACTGGAGCACGCGGTACGACATTGATGATTTCAAGGTGTACGAGCAACACATCGAGCAAGTAAAACCAGTTGAGCAGCGCAATGGGCAAGTAACCAAAGGTGGCAGAACGAAGGCCATAAACTCATTAGCCGGTTTCATGAATAGAAATGGTAATACTCTAGAGGAGATCGAGGCCGCCTGTTTAGGGCTGAACACCCGCTTCGATCCGCCATTCACAGAAAAGGAAGTGCGCAGAAAAGCGCAAGGCATCTTTAATGGTTATGCCAAAGAGCATGGTAATGGTGACGCTCCGACGAATAGTAGAATCGAATGCGTGCTCGCAGATTCTATTGAACCGGAGCCATTGTTGTGGCTTTGGGAGAATCGCATCCCATTAGGTAAGCTCACGGTCTTTTGTGGTGTACCCGATACGGGCAAGAGCACAGTGGCAATTGATATTGCTTCTAAGTGCACGACGGGTTTCCCGTGGCCAGACTGCCCTAACAGACACGATCCTTGTGATGTGCTCATGCTTATATCGGAAGATGATCTTAAGGATACGGTTGTTCCTCGTTTGATTGCTTCAGGCGCAAAATTGAATCATATTCATTTCGCAATTCAAACCATAGTTGAGAAAGATGCAAGGCGCACTGAGCGACGTATAGCGCTAGATGCCGACTTGAAAGCTCTCGAATCTATTCTGGTGCAAGAACCGGAGATCAAGCTTGTGATTATCGATCCGCTCGGCAGTTACTTGGGAGCGCTAAAGAAGAACGACGAGGAAGTAATCAGGCGCGTGCTTACGGATATGAAGGAGTTGGCTGAGCGTACCGGAGTCTCGATGGTGTCCATAGACCATTTCAACAAGAAGAATGAGCAATCGGCCATACACAGACTCTCCGGCGCCGGTGCACTGGCAGCGGTACCGCGAGCTGTATGGGCATTTGTCAAAGACACAGACAGCGAAGACAAGACCATGCGCTTGATGCTAAACGCCAAATTAAACGTGGTATCGGAAGCTAAGAAGGCTGGCTTAAAGTATTACGCGACTGGTGTAGATATTGCAATTAAGGGAGTGCAGTCAAACTTGCCGGTCATTCAATGGCTTGGTAACAGCGATGGAGACTTGGATGAGATTCTGCATAAGCAGGCCGATCACGAGGGAACAAAAGCAAATAAATGTGGCAAATGGCTCCTGGCAGAGTTGGCGCATGGGGCTAGATGGTCAGAAGAGATTTACAAAGCCGGCGAGAAGCTTGGCTTCTCAGACAGGACCATTAAACGGGTACGCAGCGATTTAGGTATTAAGCCATTGCAAGTAGGGCGGAGATGGAAGATGGAACTACCTGGAGGTGAGAATGACCCTCGTGTTGATGATTAAGAATGATGGCACTGTGCGTCCGATGGTCAACGATGACGTACGAAGAAGGCATATCAAGTCGCTTGAGCCAATAGATGATGAAACAGCTTTCGGAACTTACGATTACATTTTCAGAACTTGGTCAATAGACAAAGTGTGCGTTCGCGCATTTCGGCAAGACAGGGGCTGGTGTAATCCGCAATGGGAATGACCCACACTACATATAGTGTGCTCTGGTTATCAACAACTACCGAAGATTTCTCTTGCATTCCTACTTGCGCAAGCGTAGAGTGATGGCATTGGAGGATTGAACATGACGCTGAACACAGCAAAGAAAGTGCAGCACACACCGGGGCCGTGGGAATACAACTGGAGTACGCGACCAAACAATGGACCTAAGCAGGGCTGGTTTGTCGAATCTTCCAATGCCAGTGATTACGTCGCCTACGGTGCAATAGCAGAATTACCAGACGGCAGGGATAACACAGAGGCCAACGCTCGCCTGATCGCCGTAGCACCGGAGTTATTGGCATTGCTGCTCGATATGCGCGAAGAACTTCGCCCTGGTACGACAGGTGGAAACGATTATCACGACGCGTGGGAAGTATTCGGCGGTCGTATCGAAGCTGCCATTCGCAAAGCGGAGGGGCAATGAGCCGCTACGAACGCGCAGTTCACCTAGAAGCCCCCTGGCATCTCTCCGGTATCCACGACATTCCGTGCGTGAAGTGTGGGAAGCTGACCGCAGGGCGAGTACAAAGAGTTCCATGCTGTTGGTCTTGTTATGATCAAAATCGAAGGGAGAACATCAATGCTTAGAGCATTTCACAACGATCCTAACATCAAGGGTAAGTATCTCGCCCGCGTTCGTGCTCACATCGCCGCCGATGAATTGATTCATGGTAAATACTGGGAGAATGGCAAGGGATGTGCGGTGGGCTGCACGATTCACGGATCAAATCACTCCGCATATGAAACAGAACTTAGTATACCGCGAGTACTGGCCAAGCTTGAGGATGGAATCTTTGAGGGAATGAGTAACGGCTTATCGAAAGTTTGGCCTGAGCAATTCTTGCTTTGCATACCAGTGGGAGCCGATCTCTCTGGTGTATGGCCGAGGTTCGCTGTATGGTTGCTCACGGATGATAAATTTGGCGTGATTCAATTCGCAAAGAGTGCGAAGTCTAAGAAAGCTATTCGAGATGTAAGCGATGCCTATAAGTCGATTGTGGATGGCAAAAGCGAAGATATCGATTGGCGTAAGCTAAGAAAAGCCGCCGCCGCCGCCGCCGACGCCTACTACGCCGCCGCCGCCGCCTCCGCCGCCGCCGACGCCGCCGCCTACTACGCCGACGCCGCCTACTACGCCGACGCCTACTACGCCGCCGCCGCCGCCGCCGCCGACGCCGCCTCCGCCGCCGCCTCCGCCGCCGCCTCCGCCGCCGCCGACGCCGGAAATAATTTTCGAGAAGCTCAGGGGAATAAACTTCTTGAACTTATGGCCGCTGCGCCAGTAACTCAATGACTAAGAACCCATACGCCGTTGAGCTTGCGAAGCTGAGAGCTGCATCGCTGACCAAGGAGCGACGCGTGGAGATTGCAAGAAGTGGTGGGAAGGCTAAGGCTGCGAAGAGAAAGGAGAAAAAGCGATGAGGTTCAAAGATGTATGGAGCTGCACACTCCAGGGGCAAGAAGCCTGGACGGAAGGCCATATAATCATCGTTGGGAAGCCGCCAGTTACACCGATTGGCGTAAAAGTGAAGATGGAGCAAATCCACAAGATGCTTCCAAATCATCCCCGTCCTACGAGCAGCTTTAAAAAGGTCTATCACGCCGGCCTTAATTGCATTCGCTTTGCGCCGAACTGCAAAATACAAGTGAAGTTTGTGCGAGCGATCAAGAAAGCTTATCCTAAAGCTGAGTTCTTTCTTGGCAATATCTTCTGGAATCACGATACGGAGCGCCTACTGATAGCCATGCAGGACAAGAAGATCGTGGCTATTGTGGCGCCAATCCAATGACTCTAACCGGCTTGCTCTGTACCTGTGGTCACGACCACAAGTACCATCGCAAAGAGGTTGATTCCCACAAGCGTACTACAGTACCATGTGTACACTTTGATCAGAGTTTCACCCAATGCAAGTGCAAGAACTACAAACAACAAGGAGATGAAATGAGCAAGAAGAATGGAACGAAGGCACGAGCACCAAAAACAAAGTCACATATGATTACACATTTTGAAGCTTCGGCCAAAGAAGTTAAGCTTCGCGATACACTGGCCGACGACAAGAATGATTCTCAACTGGCGATTATTTATCGCGCAGCCGCGAAGCATGGACCATGTTCTTTCGACACTATCTGGGAGAACATCTATCGCAGTTTCCAGAATTCCAAGGCTCCGCTCGAAAAGCGCAAGATCAATGTAGGCACTTACCTGCACCGGCTTGTTAAGGCAGGATTGCTCAAACGCAGCAAGGTCGAAGAGAAGGTTTCCGAAGCAGCGGCATGAAGGTTCTTTTATTCCAGGTGGACGGTAAGAGGACTCCAAATCTAGCTTTGATGCGGCTATCGGCTTGGCACAAAGCGAAGGGAGATGAGGTGGTGTTGCTTAGGTCTATTCAGGACTTGTGGTTTACGGAGGGCATAGACCGAGCCTATGCCTCTTCCATTTTCACGGCATCTAAAGCAAGACGCGAGGAGTTCGCAAAGCGGTTCCCTAATGCTATTACTGGTGGAGATGGATACAAGCCCATTTGGGATTTGCATATTATTGGCAAGGACATAGGTAGCAAGCTTTCAGAAGTAATCAAGGATACTGATCCGAACACAATCATTCCTGATTACTCTATTTACCCCTACTTCCAGGATTCCATTGGTTATTCTCAGCGCGGTTGTCGCCTCGACTGTGGTTTCTGTCGCATGAAAACCAGGGAAGGTGACCCGCGTAGCGTGAGCACCTTGCGCGAGATTTGGCGCGGCAAACCATATCCCAAGCATGTGTATTTGCTGGACAATGATTTCTTTGGTCAAAATGAATGGCATGCCCGTCTCGACGAGGCCGTTAATTGGAGCTTTAAAGTATGCTTTAATCAAGGAATCAACATACGTTTAATTAATGAAACACAGGCTCGTGTTCTGTCTCGCGTGTTCTATTGCGATGATCAATTCAAAGTTCGCCGTCTTTATACGGCATGGGACAACCTAGGCGATGAACGAGTATTCAAGGCTGGCGTTGAACTACTTAAGAGTGCCGGTATCCCGCCTCGACATCTCATGGTTTACATGCTTGTAGGTTTTCGAGCCAACGAAACGATGGAAGAGATTATGTATCGGTTCAATGAACTCAAGGCACTGGGTTGCCGACCATATCCAATGGTGTTCAACAAAT
>Ga0210408_10000739_pt1 | contig 37752 bp, 31 predicted proteins | sample IncBWH4MmetaG_FD_155471 | JGI IMG/M metagenome (GOLD analysis project Ga0210408, IMG submission 155471) | Forest soil microbial communities from Barre Woods Harvard Forest LTER site, Petersham, Massachusetts, United States - Inc-BW-H-4-M | ecosystem: Environmental > Terrestrial > Soil >... | reverse complement strand
GCGCGAAAGCGACGTGATCCTGCCGACGCTTGCGGGACCGGAAATCGGCGTCGCATCGACCAAGGCGTTCACCTGCCAGCTTGCCGCGTTGGCGTGCCTGGCGATCGCCGCCGGCCGCGCCCGTGGGGTTCTTTCCCGCGACGACGAACAAAAACTCGTGCGCGGGCTCATCGAGGTGCCGCGCCACATGGCGGAAGCGTTGGCGATCGAGCCGGTCATCGAGCATCTCGCGCGCGACCTCGCGAAGAGCCGCGACGTGCTCTATCTCGGCCGCGGCACGAGCTTTCCGATCGCGCTCGAAGGCGCGCTCAAGCTCAAGGAAATTTCCTATATCCACGCGGAAGGATATGCGGCGGGCGAACTCAAGCACGGCCCGATCGCGCTGATCGACGAGACCCTGCCGGTGATCGTGATCGCGCCCTACGACCGGGTGTTCGAGAAGACCGTATCCAACATGCAAGAGGTGGCGGCGCGCGGCGGCCGTATCATCCTCGTCACCGACCCGAAGGGCGCGCGCGAGGCGGCGATCGACTCCGTCGTGACGCTGACCTTGCCGGAGATGCCCGCAACGGTAACGCCGCTCGTCTATGCCCTCCCGGTCCAACTCATCGCCTATCACACCGCGGTGGTGATGGGCACCGACGTGGACCAGCCGCGCAACCTGGCGAAATCGGTCACGGTTGAATGAATGCGGCCGGCCGCCGCAGGCGCGTGCACAATCGCAGGCATTCCGGCTATATACTCCGGGCGTGACGGCGGCGGCGCCAAACGAGACCCGAAATGACGAACCCGGAAATCCCCACCGTACCGAGTGACCTGGAGGACGCGATCCTCGCGTCCGAACCGGTCGCATCAGCCGTTCCGGCGACCGGGCGTGGGCGCATCCGCAACTACTTCCTCACTGGACTGATAGTCGCCGGGCCTGTCGCGATCACCATTTACCTGATCTGGTCGTTCGTGAACTGGGTGGATGGGTTGGTGCGGCCGTTCATCCCGCCTGCGTTCCGGCCGGAGACCTACCTCCCGGTCCAGATCCCAGGCTTCGGGCTGATCATCGCATTCCTTGCGCTCACCTTGCTGGGCTTCCTCACCGCGAATCTTGTCGGCCGCAAGATGGTTGAGTTCAGCGAGCGTATTCTCGAGCGCATGCCAGTGGTGCGTCCGCTCTACCGCGGCCTCAAGCAGGTATTCGAGACGCTGTTCTCGAAATCGGCGTCGACCTTCCGTACCGTCGGCCTGGTGGAGTTCCCGGCCCCCGGCATGTGGTCGCTGGTGTTCCTCTCGACTCCCCCCGGCGCCGACATCACCGCGCGGCTGCCGAGCCAGGAGGAGCATGTCTCCGTGTTCATGCCGTGCACGCCGAACCCCACCACCGGTTTCTTCTTTTTTGTGCCTCGGCGCGAGGTGATCGAACTCGATATTCCGGTCGAGGCGGCCGCCAAGCTGATCATGACGGCCGGCATGATCCAGCCGGGCGGCGGGAGCGAGCAGAGCCGGCTCGCGGCGCTCGCCGAGAGCGCGCGTGCCACCAAGGCGATGCACGCCGTCGCTCCCGCGAAGTAATCACCCCGCCCGCAACAGCCGGATCGCCTCGTCCCATTTCGGAAGCTTTTCAACCAGCCCTTGCATTGGCTGGTGCGAAAAGTAAAGTGCGACCCTGCCTCGTTTTTCGCGGTGGCGTGCAGGAGTGACCTCATGCGTCAAAGCGACGTCGAACGACGTATTAGCTTTGCGAAACAACATCGCGACATCTTGATTAGGGCGCGCGAGGCACACGGACACGCTCCGATGGAGCTCCTCCTCGACGAAGACGCGCTACCCAGAACCGCTGAGGCGACCAGTATTGTCATACCTGACCAGGTCAGGCGTGACGAGATGGAGGGAACCCTGGTCGATGGAATGGAGGGCATCAGCAAGATCGAGGCGGGGCGACCTGTCGAGTCGCTCAGCCCGCGCGAGCTCGCAGGGACAGAAGCCATTGTGCTTCTTTTCACGCGACCGGCTCTTTTGATCAGCAACGGCACGTTCCTTCAGGTGCCAGAACCATGGGCTGTACTCAACGAGCACCGCAGCGCAATCGATCATAACATCACTGCGGTCGGGCGCATCGATGTTGAAGGCCATCCGGATCTCGATTGGATCGGAACCGGATTTCTGGTGGCAGACGATGTGGTAATCACTGCTCGCCATGTCATGGACGAATTTGCGCAACGCGATGGCGCTCAATGGTCCATCTCGCCTGGCATTCAGCCATCAATCGATTTCCTCGCGGAAAAGACATCAATTACGCAGGCACGGTACGAGATTGTTGAGGTCATTGCTGCGCACACTAAGTCAGATCTGGCGCTGCTGCGCTTGGGCAACCCAATAGATCCGGGAATCACCAAACCGACGCCGCTCAAACTTGCCAGCTCCGCTGATGTTGATTCAGGGAAAACAGTGTACGTCGTCGGGTATCCTTCTATGGATAGCCGTCGAAATGAACCCGCCGAGATGCAGCGCATTTTTCGGCGGATCTACGACGTTAAGCGATTACAACCGGGCACGGTCATGCGTACCGTTATCGAACGCTCGGAATTTCTTCACGACTGCTCAACGCTCGGTGGTAACTCTGGCTCGTGCGTGATTTCGCTCGACACGCACCTCGTTATCGGATTGCATTTTGGTGGACGGTACCTGCGGGGCAATCGGGCCGTGAACCTTCCCATGCTGACGGCTGATCACATATTCAAAGATTTACAGGCCAGTTTTGCCTAATGTTCTCCTTTATCGAAAGCGTGATCTGACTGTAGCGATCGATGATGTGTTGGTGCCGCCTGCTTTGAACGAACACGAGCGGCGGCGGCTTGCTGACGATTTTCGGCGACCGGCGTGAGGCCTGCTGCGATGACTGCGGATATGCACAACCCCGCAACTAGCTCGTCCGAACTGTCGGACTGGGTCGCCGTTACACCTGACGAACTGCTTCGGCCGTCGATAGTTAAGATCGTTCATGCAGGGAGCGGCACCACCTTAGGAACCGGGTGGGTCGCCGGCTTAGACGGCACAGTTGTGACCTGCCATCATGTAATCGGTACGCAGGCAGTTCTGCGGCTCAATATGCACGTGAGCAAGTCGTGGGACAGCGAAGGACGGGCATGGTGGGTTGTTATCGCGGCTCAATCGCTCGCGTTTGTGAAAGGTGGGTTACCGGCTGCAACCGAGTTTCTGCGCGTTGCGGTTAATAATGCTGATCAAACCGGACAATTCTCGGTCGGCCTCGCGATTGAACGGCTGCTAAACAATGTCGATGAGGATAATCCGGATAGAGTTGGTCTAGTGGCTCTCGCCGAAGACGTCTTGCGTTGTGGTCCTCACATCTTGCGCAGCGCGGTTGTGCACTTCGCTTTTGAAACCGGCTGGCCCCGTGCTTCAGGCAAGAAGCTGCGGGCTGCTGCGATGGAGGCCGAACTTGATGATGAGACGATCGAAGAAATTCCTGGTGCGATCGCTGGAGTGATTGATTCGAGCATACAGACGTTTGCTAATGACAAATGGGAGATGTTGCTTGCTTATCGTCAACGATATGGGGAAGAGCGCAGCGATCTTCTCTTGATGCGCAAGCTGTTCTTTCGGTTTTTAAATCGAAACGACCCTGTAACAAGGCGTCTCGTGAAGTTTTGGAGAGCGCAACCGAAGAATCAGCGCACGCCGGCGGTTCAAAAGCTTCTGAATGGCTTCGACGCTGGAACCAGTGGGGAAGACGCGTTGTTCGATGCGTTACGTGGCCAGAGTTCGGATTGCTAACAGAATCGGCATAATCATCCCGCCCGCAACAGCCGGATCGCTTCGTCTCGCTCGAATAGATAGAGCAGGTGGCGCAGCGCCTCGCCGCGCTCGGTCTTGAGATCGGGATCGCGCGCGAGGATGACCGCCGCATCCTGACGCGCCGGCTCGAGTAGATTCACATGCACCTCGATGCGGGCGAGGCGAAAGCCCGGCACGCCGCTCTGGCGCGTTCCCAAAAGATCGCCTTCGCCGCGCAGGCGCAAATCCTCCTCGGCGATGCGGAAGCCATCCTCGGTCTCGCGCATGATGGCAAGCCGTGCCTTCGCGGGTTCCCCGAGCGGCGGCTTGTAAAGGAGCAAACACGTGGAACGGCCGCTGCCGCGCCCGATGCGGCCGCGCAGCTGATGCAGCTGTGCGAGCCCGAATCGCTCGGCATGCTCGATCACCATGACGGTCGCCTCGGGCACGTCGACGCCGACTTCGATCACTGTCGTGGCGACGAGGAGCGACGTCTCCCCGCGCGCAAAACGCGCCATCGCGGCGTCCTTTTCGGCGCCCTTCAGCCGGCCGTGAATGAGGTCAACCGCCGCGCCGAAGCGTTTCTTCAGGGCAGCGAAGCGCTCCTCCGCGGCGGCGAGATCGGTCACCTCGGATTCCTCGACCAGCGGACAGACCCAATAGACGCGCTCCCCGCGATCGAGCGCGCGCCCGACCGCGGCGATCACTTCGTCGATGCGGCCGAGCGGCACCGTGCGCGTGTCGATCGGCAAACGGCCGGCCGGCTTCTCGCGCAGCTCGGATATGTCCATGTCGCCGAAGTAGGTGAGCACCAACGTGCGCGGGATCGGGGTTGCGGTGAGCACCAGCACGTCGACCGCCTCACCCTTGCGCGCGAGCGCCAAGCGCTGATGCACCCCGAACCGGTGCTGCTCGTCGACGATCGCCAGCGCGAGGTCCTTGAACACGACGCCTTCCTGAAAGAGAGCGTGCGTGCCCAGCAGAAGGTCGAGTTCGCCGCTCGCCAGGCGCTCCAGCATCTCCGCGCGCTCGCGCCCGCGCTCCCGGCCGGTGAGGATCGCGACGCGAACGCCGGCCGCTTCGGCGAGCGGCGCGATCGTCTTGAGGTGCTGCCGCGCGAGGACTTCCGTCGGTGCCATGAACGCGGCCTGCCGGCCGGCTTCGATCACGGCCGCCGCGGCGAGCAACGCCACGACGGTTTTTCCCGAGCCCACGTCGCCTTGCAGCAATCGCAGCATGCGCTGCGGCTTGCCGAGGTCGCCGACGATCTCGCCGACTGCGCGGCGCTGTGACGGCGTGAGCGAATAGGGGAGGGCGTCGCCCATGCGCGCGCGCGTCGAACCATCGCCGACGTTGCGATGCCCGCCTTGCCGGCGTGCATGAGCGCGCACCAGCGCCAGTGCCAGCTGGCCGGCGAGGAACTCATCGAACGCAAGGCGCGACCAGGCCGCGCTCTCCGGAAGCACGTCGTCGGGCACCTTGGGCCGATGCAGCGTGCGCAGCGCGTCCGCGAAGGCGGGCCAGTGCCGGGCGGCGAGCCATGGCGCATCCTGCCATTCGGGCAGTTGCGGCAGCTTGGCGACGGCGCCGTCGACGGCCCTGCGAACTTGGTTCGCGAAGAGCCCTTCAGTAAGGGGATAAACCGGTTCCACCAGGGGAAGCTGTTTCAATCCCGCCTCGTCGACGACGCGGTCGGGATGCACCATTTGCAGGTGGCCGTCGTAGAGCGCGGTCGTGCCGGAGACGTAGCGCTTCTCGCCGACGGGAAGTAGCCGCTCCAGATAGTCCCGCCGCGCATTGAAATAGGTGAGGATGATGTCGTTCGTCTCGTCGCTCGCGTAGATGAGATAGGGCGCGCGACTGCGGCCGGGCGGCGCCGGCCGGTGGCGATCGACCGTGACCTCGACGGTGACCACCGTGCCGGGAACGACCTCGCTCAGCTTGGGGCGCGCGCGGCGGTCCACCGTGCCGGTCGGCAAATGAAAAATGAGGTCGACGAGGCGCGGCGGCTCGTGTTCGCGGCCGAGCAGCCGGCGGTAAAGTTTCTCAAGCTTCGGTCCGACGCCGGGGAGGCTGGCGATGGACGCGAACAGCGGATTGAGCAGGGTTGGTCGCATCAGCCTATTCGGGCTCCCGAGATCCGCCCGATGCTCGCGCGAAGGCCACCGTCTCGCAATGTGGCCAACAGCGTCCCTCGGCACCCGGTAGGGCAAGGGCGAACCGGTCTCGTAATACTCAGGTGGGCCTCAACGCAGCGAGGAAGTTTTGGCCGTCCTATTAGCTCCTTTCAATGAACTCCATGTCATCGTCGGAAGTAACAGCATCTGAGAGTTCGCGCGACGTACCATTGAGGTAACGGCGCGAAGTCTCCCGCGACGGCGCGGCGTGCGCAGTGAAGTGCGTACCCAGCCTGATGATGAAGTCCCCGCCGAGCTAAGAATGAGCGATCTTCTGAAGTGCTTGCGCACCGTGGCATCAGACCTTGCCAAGGGCCCCCAGCAATGCCTCGCCATTCGGCACGCCCCAGCCAGTGACCGCGTCGAATCCTTGGCCGGCTTGGTAGCCGACGCCCGGGAGTGGAACGGCCGTGTTATCCCCGGTGGTGATATCGGTGAAGCCGTCTTTGTTCACTGGGGCCTGGTAAAGTAGCGGGGCCCAGAAGCGCTGCTGTTTGCCAGCCGGTAGTGCTGCGTCGATAAGCGCGATCAGCGAGGCCCAGAGCGGCGTCGAAGCGCTGGTACCACCCCCGCCTTGAGAGACTTCACCATCAAACATCATCGCGTAAAAGGGGGCACCGGCAAGCGCAGCGACGTCTGGAACCACCCGGCCGTCTGATGCACCGGGGTTCAGCGACTGGATTTGCACATTCTGCCACGGCGGTCGCGGATTGAGGCGGCTGACGCCGCCGCCGGTGGCGCCTCCTCCCGTATTGGTTTTGCGCCACCCTGGCGGCGTTCGCCAGACCACCTCGCGGGTTTGGCCACCGGGGCTCGCATTCAATTGCGTCCCGCCGACAGCAAGGACAAAGGGGCTAGACGCGGGGAACTCGGTGTGGCTTCGAGTGTCGTTCGCCTGGCATTTAGTGCCATCATCGCCGCTGGAGACGCAGACCGTCACGCCACGCATGGCCGCGAGCTGCAGCCGGTGGTTGATGCGATCCATCACCCCCTGGCTCCAGTCGCTGGCCTCCTCGAAGAGGCCGTAGCTAATCGACAGCGCCACCGGTACGGCATCGCCCGACGTGGCCTCGTCGATCAGGTCCACCCATCCCCCCTCTCCCCACGGCGCAAAATAGACGTCGATATGGGACTTCGGGCAGAGGCCCGCGACGATCTGGACGTCCATCATCGTCTCGAGCGTCGCCTCGTCTAATGCGTCAAACAACGGGTCTCCCGCGGCCTTCTGGGCATCGAACTGCGCCTGAGTGATCGGGCTTACTCCGACCGGGACGATCTTGATATCCGGCAGGTCCACGTGATTCTGTTGGCAGAACGTTGCCACGTCGGACGGGATATATGCCGGCGCCAGCACCGAACCATCGCTGAGCGGGCTACCAAACTCGGCGATGGCGATGGTTTTGCCATTCCCTTCGCCTTCCGGGAATGCGTAATGCTCGCGCAATTGCGCCGGGGTCAGAGGGTCAACCTGCACGGTCGCCTGCGCGGCGGCCATTCGGTTGGCGGCATGTCGCCAAGCCACCCGGCGTTGGTCAATGCCGTAGACGCCTGTCACCAAACCGTCGAGCTCGGCGGGAATCGAAAGCTCGCCCTCGCGGGCACGGATTCGGCCCTGGCCAGGTACTTGGTATACGCCGAGATTCGCCCGAAACGCTGCCTGAATGGCTGAGGCCGGACCGGTCATCCGAATACTGCGCCCGCCCTGGCGTACGGCGCGAACCTTTAGTCCGAACTGGCTTAACGTCCGCTCGACCTTGAGCACCGTCTCGGCGGGCACGCCGTAGCGCCGCTCAATCTCCTCGCGGCTGAGCGCCGATGTCGGCATTTGACTCATCGAAGGCAGGTCTGGGCCCTTCAGTGTGACGGTAATGTCGACGCGGGCGTGCGCGTCCACGTCGCGCAGACGCACCCCATCGGCGGGCGGTGGCCGGCGGCTGCCGGGCAGCGTCACATGAGTGTCAGCCATCTTGGTCCTCCCTCGTGTTGATCATGCGGTCAGTGCTGGCGATAACCAGGGCCGATTCGACGAACTTTTGTATGCGAGCCAGCACTTACGAATCCTCCGAAATTATCGGAGACAGGGCTATCCAGCCGGTCTTTAAAAAATCAGCGTCCCGATCCCGCAGCAGTCGTTATCTTGTCGCCAGCGATTGGACTTCGTTGTTCCCTGATATGCAACCTACTTTTTTTGTTGCTGAATGTGCAGTATTTCACTTTCGCGCTGTAATTCACCTAACCGGGCTGCGCAAATGCTCCTGGCCAATGTGAGTACCAGCAGATCGCCACGTTCGCCAGCATGGCCGCAAACTTCTCTGCCGCGAAACGTCATCAGACCGGCTAGGTCATTGGCGGAGCTCGGTGCGCGCACTCGAAAAGCTTGTCGCCTTCTCGCGAGCGTCGCGAAAACACCAGGGTTGAGGTTCAGCGCGATGCTGGCAAGCTCGTCGCGTATGGGCGATGACAAACTCCGGGCTAAGATTCCGTGGAATACGACACCACGACGCGTCCCAGCATGGCTCGGATGGATCCCTGATCCGATCACGCATACGGGCATCGCCTTGCGTTAAACAGTCAGTTGGCAGCGATAGCGATCGCCTCCATGCTTCGCTATATAAACCACGCCCGGCTCCGTCCGGGCGTTTGGCGTTGCGGAGCCATGATGTCCGATACCACCGGAGCTGATGACGAACTCGCCGTGCGCCGGCGCAAATTGAAGTTCCGCTCGTGGCATCGCGGCATGCGGGAAATGGATTTGATCATGGGGCGTTTTGCCGACGCGTGCGTCGATGCCATGGAACCTGCGGAACTCGACGACTACGAGCGCGTGATGGAAGTGCCGGATCCGGAGCTGTTTGGCTGCGTCCTGGGCGACGACCCGCTTCCCGCTGATCTCGACTCGCCCATGCTGCGGCGGTTGCGCGCATTCCACCGCGCGCCACGCGGGAGTTGATGGTGACATGGCGCGCTCGCCGGCCGATATGTTGAGTCCCGATCGTCCCGTCACGCTTGCCGGCGTCGCTGATGGGGCGGAGGGGCTGGTAGCGGCCGATCTCGCCCGCGCGGTCGCAGCAAAAGCCGGCGCCGCGCCGATGAGCCTGCTCGTCATCTGCCGCGACGGCCAGCGTCTCGCCCAGCTCGCGCGTGGGCTCGGGTTCTTCGCGCCGGACATCGCGATCGACCAGTTTCCCGCCTGGGACTGCCTGCCCTACGACCGGGTGTCGCCGCACGCGGCGCTCGTCGCGCAGCGCATGATCGCGCTGTCGCGTCTGGCGCGTACGACCGGCCGCGATCGGCCGGCGGTGCTGCTCACGACCGTCAACGCCGTGCTCCAGCGTGTCCCCGCGCGCAAGTTTGTTGGCGCTCAGGCGCTCTCGGCCGCGCCTGGCAACATGCTTCAAATGGAAGGGGTGGTCGGCTGGCTCGAGCTTAACGGGTTCACCCGCACATCGACCGTGCGCGATGCGGGCGAATATGCGGTGCGCGGCGGCATCATAGATCTCTATCCACCCGGCACGGACCTGCCAGTGCGGCTCGACTTTTTCGGCGACACGCTCGAATCGATCCGCAGCTTCGACCCGGAAAGCCAGCGCACCGCTGGGCAGCTCCGGACCCTCGACCTGGTGCCGGTGAGCGAATTCCAGCTCACAACCGAGACGATCCGTCGCTTCCGGCTGGGTTACGTCGGCGAGTTCGGCGCCGCCACCCGCGAGGACGTGCTCTACGAAACGGTGAGCGAGGGCCGGCGCCATTCCGGCATGGAGCATTGGCTACCGCTGTTCCACGACCGGCTCGAGACGCTGTTCGATTACGTCGAGGGCTCGGCCGTTCTGCTCGAGCCGTTGGTGGAAGACGCAGCCGGCGAGCGGCTTGCCCAGATCAAGGATTATTACGACGCACGGCGACAGGCGCTCGGGGTCGACGGTTCAGGCCCGCCCTATAAGCCGCTGCCACCCGACCGGCTCTATCTTGCCGAGGCGGAATGGGCCGAGCGCCTGCGCGAACGGCCGCTCGCCCGCATGACGCCTTTTGCCGTCCCGGATGGTCCGGGGGTCATCGAGATCGGCACCCGGCAGGGCCGCAACTTCGCGGCCGAACGTGCCGTCGCCGGCGCCAACCTGTTCGATGCGGTGGCAACGCACGTGCACGCGCTCCAGGCCGCCGAGAAGCGCGTGGTCATCGCGTTGTGGAGCGAAGGCGCGCGCGAGCGCATGCACCACGTGCTCGCCGATCACCAGCTTGGCACGCTCACCGACGTGGCTTCCTGGCACGAGGCATTGGCGCGGCCGAAGAGCGAAGTGGCGCTGGCGGTGCTCGGCCTCGAAGCGGGTTTCGAGACCGCCGACCTCGCCGTCGTCGGCGAGCAGGACATCCTCGGCGACCGCCTGGTGCGGCCGCGCCGTGCCGCGCGCCGCGCCGCCGATTTCATCGCCGAGGCGACGAGCCTCTCGGCCGGCGATCTCGTCGTGCACGTCGATCACGGCATCGGCCGTTTCGTGCGCCTTGCCAACATCGAGGCGGCGGGCGCGCCGCACGATTGTTTGGAAATCCATTACGCCGGCGGGGACAAGCTGTTCCTGCCGGTCGAAAACGTCGAGTTGCTCTCGCGCTACGGCTCGGAAGAGACGGGCGTCGAACTCGACCGGCTCGGCGGCACCGGCTGGCAGGTGCGCAAGGCGCGGCTCAAGCGGCGCATCCGCGAGATGGCTGCCGAGCTGATCAAGGTCGCGGCCGAGCGGCAGGTGCACGAGGCGCCGCGGCTTGCCGTCGGCCACGGCCTATACGACGAGTTCAGTGCCGGCTTTCCCTACGAGGAGACCGAGGACCAGCAGACGGCAATCGACGCAGTGCTCGACGATCTTACCGCGGGCCGGCCCATGGACCGCCTCGTGTGCGGCGACGTGGGCTTCGGCAAGACCGAGGTCGCGTTGCGCGCCGCTTTTGTCGCGGTGATGAACGGCAAGCAGGTAGCGGTCGTGGTACCGACGACGCTGCTCGCGCGCCAGCACACCCGCACGTTCACCGAACGCTTCCGTGGTTTCCCCGTCCACATCGCCCAGGCCTCGCGGCTGGTCTCCGCCGGCGAGCTTGCCAAAACCAAACAGGCGCTCGCGGAAGGCCGCGTCGACATCGTCATCGGCACGCACGCACTGCTGGCGAAATCGGTGCGGTTCAAGGACCTCGGCCTCGTCATCGTGGACGAGGAGCAGCACTTCGGCGTGGCGCATAAGGAAAAGCTCAAGCAGCTGCGCACCCAGGTGCACGTGCTTACGCTGACGGCGACGCCGATCCCGCGCACGTTGCAACTCGCGCTCACCGGGGTGCGCGAACTTTCGCTCATCGCCTCGCCGCCGATCGACCGCCTGGCGGTGCGCACCTTCGTGTCGCCTTTCGATCCGCTGGTCGTGCGCGAGGCGCTGCTGCGCGAGCGCTACCGCGGCGGCCAGGCGTTCTACGTCTGCCCGCGCATCGAAGATATCGCCGGTGCCAAGGATTTTCTCGACAAGCAGGTGCCCGAGGTGCGCGTCGCCGTCGCCCACGGGCAGATGCCGGCCGCGGTGCTCGACGACATCATGTCGGCCTTCTACGACGGCAAATACGACGTGCTGCTCTCGACCACGATCATCGAATCCGGTCTCGACATTCCGACGGCCAACACGCTGATCGTGCACCGTGCCGACATGTTCGGGCTTTCCCAGCTTTATCAGCTGCGCGGGCGCGTGGGGCGCGCCAAGCTGCGCGCCTATTCATTGTTCACCCTACCGACCGAGAAGAAGATCACCCCGCAGGCGGAGCGCCGCCTCAAGGTGCTGCAATCGCTCGACACGCTGGGAGCCGGATTTCAGCTCGCCTCGCACGACCTCGACATCCGTGGCGCCGGCAATCTGCTCGGCGAAGAGCAGTCCGGCCACATCCATGAGGTCGGCTTCGAGCTTTATCAGCAAATGCTGGAAGAGGCGGTACTCAGCCTCAAGGCCGGCATCGCCGCGCCCGCGGCCGACCGCTGGTCGCCGCAAATCACCATCGGCACGCCCGTGCTCATCCCGGAGGATTACGTTGCCGACCTGTCGGTGCGACTCGCGCTCTACCGGCGCCTCGCCGAAATCGAGGACGAGCGCGAGATCGACGCCTTCGGCGCGGAACTCATCGACCGCTTCGGCCCGCTGCCGCCCGAAGTCGACCATCTGTTGAAAATCGTCGCCATCAAGGGGCTGTGCCGGCGCGCCAACGTGGAGAAGATCGAAGCCGGACCCAAGGGTGCGGTCATCACCTTCCGCGACAATACCTTCGCGCACCCGGAGGCGCTTGTCGCCTTCATCCGCGACCAGGGTCCCTCGGCGCGCGTCCGCCCCGACATGAAGGTCGTGTTCTTCGCCGACTGGGAACGCCCCAACGACCGCCTCAAGGGCGCGGCGCGCATCTTGAGCGGGCTCGTACGCATCGCCGAGCCCGCCAAGGCGGCGTGAGTGTATTGCGGGCGGCGTGAAGAAGTAGGGTGGGCAAAGGCGCGAAGCGCCGTGCCCACGCGTCTCTAACAAATAGTCTCGGATCACCCCGTCGTGAGTCGAAGACGCGTGGGCACGTGGCCTACGGCCGCTTTGCCCACCCTACGCTGACGGTGCGCCCAGCTCACTCTGCCGGCGCGAGCCCGACCCTCGCTTTCGCCGGCATGTAGCGCTCATGCACGGCGATCAGCGTCATGAGCGCCGAGAGCAGACCGCAGGCGGCGAGGAAATAAAGGCCGTTCCCGAACGACCCGGTCGTGTCCTTGAGCCAGCCGACGGCGACCGGCCCGATCAGCCCGCCGAAGTTGCCGAGCGAATTGATCGCCGCGATCGCGGCCGCCGCGGCCGTGCCGCTCATGAACGTGGACGGCAGCGGCCAGAACGACGTCTTCATGCCGTAGAAGCCGACGGTCGCCAGCGACAGGCCCGCGAGCGCCCATAGGCTGTCCGATAGAAACGCGGCGATGAGCAGGCCCACGGCGGCGGCAAGGCAGGTGAAAAACAGGTTCCAGCGGCGTTCGTGCATGCGGTCGGTGATGTAGCCGCAGACGATCATGCCGATGGTGCCGACCACGTAGGGAACCGCGGTCGCGAAGCCGGTCTGCATGTTGGTGAGGCCGTGCTGCTTGATGATCTGCGGCAGGAACAGCACGAGGCCGACCGACGCGGTGGCGATGCCGAGATAGATGACCGCAAGCGCGAGCACGCGCGGGTTGATCAGCGACTGGAGCAGGGAATAGACGCGCACCTGGTCGACCGCGGCGCGCTCCGCCTGCAATTCGGACACCAGCCACTCGCGCTCCTCCGTTGTGAGCCAATGCGCCTGCGCGGGCCGATCCGTGAGATAGAACAGCACCACGAAACCGAGGATCACGGCGGGGATCGCTTCGCAAATAAACAACCAGCTCCAGCCGGGCAGACCCCAGAAACCGTCGAGATAGAGGAACGCGGTCGAGATCGGCGAGCCGAGCGCGATCGAGACCGGGATGGCGGTCATAAACCAGCCGACCACGCGGCCGCGGTAGCGCGCCGGGAACCAGTAGGTGAAGTAAAGGATCATGCCGGGAAAGAATCCCGCCTCGCTCACGCCGAGAAAGAAACGGACGGTGGCGAAGCTCGTCGCGCCGGTGACGAAAGCGGTGGCGCCGGAGAACAGGCCCCAGGTGATCATGATGCGCGCGATCCAGATGCGCGCGCCGACCTTTTCAAGCACCAGGTTGCTGGGAACCTCGAACAGGCAATAGCCCCAGAAGAACGCGGTCGCGCCGAGGGCGAACACCGTGGCGGTGAATCCCAGATCCTTGTTCATAGTCAGCGCGGCGAAGCCGACGTTGATGCGGTCGAGGTAACAAACGAAATACGAAATGAACAACAAGGGCAGCAGGCGACGATAGATCTTGCGTATGGCCGTCCGTTCGACGTCCGCGTTCATCGCAACCCTCCCCAGGGAACCAGCTTTGTCTTTTGCGAGGTCACACTACCACGGAAACCCGCAGCCAAGACCCTGCTGCGGCGCAATAAATGGGTTCGTTTGGTAGTAGCACGCTCACTCGGAGATTATTTGGACCACCACAACTTACAATCAACAGCCCCGCTTATCGGCGATCAACTCGAGCACCGCTTCGGCAAACTCGCGCGGTACCTCCGCCGGGAGGTAATGGCCGGCCACGGGGATTACCCGGCGCTGATACGGCCCGGTGAATAACTGGGCATGCCGGTCCGCCTGCGCCGGCGGACCGACGCCCGAGGCTTCGCCGTGCAGCGAAATTGTGGGCACTGTGATCGGCGGCTGCACCGATAGCTGCTGCTCGATCGGTTCGAGCGCCGGGTCGCCGGGTGCGTAACGGTAGCGATGGCGGTACGACTGAATCACCACATCGACGAAATCGGGATTGTCGAATGAAACGGCCGTCTTTCCGAACGTCGCATCATCGAATGAAAAATTGGGCGACCACAGCCGCCACAGCAACCGGCAGAATTCGCGCCGATTGGCGGCAAGCCCGGCACGCCCGCGCTCGGTGTGGAAATAATATTGATACCAGTACCGGTATTCCTGCTGGGGCGGCAACGGTTTGGCGGACGCGGCGATGTTTTGGATGTTGTAGCCGGCGCCGGTGACGAGGCAGCGCACGCGCTGCGGCCATAGCGCCGCGACGATGCAGGCGGCGCGGCCGCCCCAATCGTAGCCCGCGAGTGCCGCGCGCTTGATGCGCAGCGCGTCGAGCAAATCGAGCAGATCCTTGCCCAGGGCCGCCTGCTGACCCGAGCGCGGCGTGTCGGCCGAGAGAAATCGGGTCGGCCCGTAGCCGCGCAGGTAGGGCACGACGACGCGGCAGCCAGCGGCAACGAGCAGCGGGACGACCGCGTCGTACGCACGCACGTCGTAGGGAAAGCCGTGCATGAGGAGCACCGGCGTGCCGTCCGCCGGTCCGCTCTCCTCGTAGGCAATCTCGAGGGTTTGGGTGCGTACCCGCTTGAGGACGGCTTGGCTCATGTCGTCCTCCGCGCGTCCCGCTGCGATCAGCCGGCGTGCGCCTCGGCCGGCTGCTCGCTGCGTTTGGCGAATTCCGCCGCGGCGCGCCGGATGGCATCGGCGAGATATTCCGGCGCCTGCGCGCCAGACACAGCAAGCACGTTGCCGAAGATGAAGCACGGCACGCCGTCGATGCCGGCCTCCTTGGCGCTCTCGGCCTCGCGGGTGACGCGCTCCACGTCTGAATCGCCGGCGAGCAGGTTGCGCACGAGATCGCCGTCGAGGCCGCAATCGACCGCCGCATGCACCAGAACTTCGCGGTCGGTGAGATCGGCGCCCTCGGCGAAATAGAGTTCCATCAGCCGCTGCTTCATGCGCGGGGCGGCGCCGGCGTTGCGCGCCCACAGGATCAGGCGGTGGCAGTCGAGCGTGTTGGGTTGGCGGGAAATCTTGTTGAGTTCGTAGACGAGACCTTCCTCTGCCGCCGCCTGCTGCACGCGCCCCGCCATGCCGGCGTAGCGTTCGACCGAGCCGAACTTGGTTTCAAGATAGGTCTTGCGGTCGATTCCCTCGCGCGGAACCCAGTCGTTGAGAAAATACGGCCGCCAGCGCACCTCGACGGGAACGTCGGGCACGAGCGCGAGCGCCTTTTCCAGGCGGCGCTTGCCGATGAAACACCACGGACAGACCACGTCGGAGACGACGTCGATCGGCATGACGGGCGCAGGGGAGGGGTTCATGATCGGGTTCCGGGTTGCCTGCGCGGAAGGTAGGCGGCCCGATCGGCCACCGCAACGTCAAGCGGCCGAAGCGCGTCCCGCCCTTCTTTCTCGAAATGCGCCGGCAACCAGCGGACTGGCGCCCTGCTCGACCAGCTTATCGTGAATGGCGGCCCGGTCGCCGCCGACGCCCGCGAGGCGGTGGCCGGCGATGGCATCGGGCAGCGGGGCGACCGCGCCATCGGAATCGATCGGCGTGATCAGATCCTGCAGGTCGCGTACGGCGAAGCGGTAGCCTCCGACACTGACGACGCCGGCCGGCGGACCATCGAGAACAACGCGTCCGGTTGTGCGGTCCATGTGGCACGGGAAGCGGGTATCGACGAAACCGTCGGGTCCGACGGCCAAGTTGAATTGAGGCCCGCGCGGACTTCCCGGCGGGCACGGATGCGCCGGCACCATGACGCCGCGCAGAGCGAGCGTCCCCGACGCACTGCGCATGAGTTCGACAGCAGTCGATCCACCGCTGGTCGGCGCCGGAAATTTCGCGGGTGCGCCGTCGCTGCCCCGAGGCAACGCGAGCAGGCCGACCTCGCCGAACACAGGGATGTCCACGATAAGGGCGTCACCGTGCCAAGCGACGGCTGCCGGCATGCGTTCGGGCGCGCGCCATACCGCGAGAACTGTTTGCGGCGCGAAAGGATGGAGAAGCCCCGCCTCGACAAGCCGTGCCAGCAACGGGCCGGGCAGGACCGCCGCGTCCCACCGCTGTCCTAGCAGGGTCGCCGGTTCCGACGGCTGATGGAGGCGCAGCGTCCCGCCGGCCAGCAGCCAGGGCACGATGGTTGTGGCGAGGCCGGCAAAGGACGAGGTCAACAACGCGCCCAAGAGCGTGGCGCCGGCGGTAAGCCCGGCCGCCTCGGTGATTGCTTCGCCCGCGGCGATAAGTTCGCGATGGCTGCGCGCGATCGGCACCAGCCCATCGGCGGTCATGTCGAAGGTCACGACCGCGGTCCGCGCGGCGGCATCTTGAGATGTCTCGAGTGAGGGAGACGCGGCCGCCAACGCGCCGTCGAACACCTCGTCGAGCGGGATGATTCCGTCCGGAACGGGATTTCCGAACGCGCAAACGAAGCGGATCGCGAAAGTCTCGGCCGCCACATGCATGGCAAGGTCGGCATGATCGACCTCGCCTACCCGCCGGCAGGAGACGAGAGCGCGCGCGCTCACGCGCCCGAGCGCCGCGCAAGCCTCGGCCTGGCGCCACAGCAGCGGCAGCGGCGCGGCGATCAAGCCGGCGCGCAGCACGCCCAAGAGCGTGAGCACACCTTCCGCGACATTCGGCAGCTGCAACGCGACGATCGCGCCGGGCGAGAGTCCGAGCGAGCGCAGCAGGTTGGCGGTCGCCGAGACGACGCAATCGGCCTCGGCCCAGGTCAGGGAGCGTGGGGCACCGTCCGTGAAGCTTGCGCGGTCGGGCGGATCGACGAGCGCAAGCGCATCGGGCCGCGCCGCGGCCATGCGACGAAACAGGTCGTCGAGCGTCGCCCCGCCGTCCGCCGGCGTGGCTCGTTCCGCGCTGCTCTCGTCCGTCCCGTTGAGAATCACGTCACCATTCTCTCACTGCGCGGGCGGTCGTTGCCACCAGGTTTCCGGCAAATACCCGGACAACGACGTCTTTTCCGGCCGTTCCACCTGGGCCCAGCGGGCGATCCATTGGTCAGGCGTGTGGAACAGGGGGACGACGTAGAAGCCGGAGATCAGCGCGCGATCGAGGGCACGCACTGCCGAGACGAAATCCGCTCGGTCCGCGGCCTGCAGCAGGGCCGCGATCATGGCGTCGACTGCCCGATTTTTCGCGCCCATGTAGTTGCGGGAGCCTTCCGCGTCGGCCGCGGCCGAGTTGAAATAAAAGTTCTCGTCGTTGCCCGGGGAAAGCGACTGCGGCCACCAATGAATGATCATCTCGTAATCGAACGTCTGGATGCGCTGCTGGTACTGGGTCGCATCGAGTTGGCGCACCGTCGCGGCGATGCCGGCGCGCTTGAGGTCGTGCGCGAACGCAAGCGCGAGACGTTCCTTGTCCCTGGTGGCGACCAGAATCTCGAAGGTGAACGGTCGCCCGCTCGCGCGCTCGCGCAGTTCCGTTCCTTTGAGTTCGTAGCCGGCGGCGGCCAATAGGCTGAGCGCGCGCCTGAGAGTCTCACGGTCACGGCCGGAGCCGTCGCTCACCGGCGGCGCCCAGGTTCCCTCCATGATGTCCGGGCGCACCGCGTTGGGATAAGGCGCGAGCAAGCTGCGCTCGCGCGCATCGGCCGGCCGCCCGCGCGCCGACAGCTCGGAGCCTTCGAAGTAGCTGCCGGTGCGGCGATAGAGATCGAAGAAATAATTGCGGTTGATCCATTCGAAATCGAACAGAAGCCCGAGCGCTTCGCGCACGCGCGCGTCCGCGAAGAGCGGGCGGCGCGTGTTGAACACGAAGCCTTCCATCCCCTTGGGCTGGCCGTTCGGCAGCGCTTCGGTGACGACGCGCCCGTCGCGCGCGGCGGCAAAGTCGTAGCCGGTCTTCCAGCGCGTCGGATCGGTCTCTTCGCGCACATCGTAGAGGCCGCGCTTGAACGCGTCGAAGTGAACATTGGCGTCGCGATAAAACTCGAAACGGATTTCGTCGAAGTTCCACATACCGCGGTTGACCGCGAGTCCTTTGCCCCAATAGCCGCGATTGCGGACGAACGTGACACTCTTGCCGGGATCGATGTCCTTGACGAGATAGGGACCGCTGCCGACCGGCGCCGTAAACGTGGTCTCCTCGAAACGCGCCGGGTCGACGGCGTGCTTCGCCAGCACGGGCATGAGCGCGAGGATCAGCGGCAGCTCGCGGTCATCCGCTCCGGTGAGGTCGAAGCGCACGCCGCGCTCGCCGACCTGTTCGGCTTTGACGACCTTGCCGTAGTAGCTGCGATGGTTCGGACGTCCTTTTTGCCGCAACAGGTCCCAGGAGAAAATCACGTCTTCCGGCGTGACGGGCGTTCCGTCGGAGAAACGAGCGGCGGGATCGAGCGTGAATGTGACGAAGTTACGTGCGGCGTCGGTCTCAATCGCGTTTGCCAACAAACCGTAGAGCGTGAACGGCTCGTCGTAGCCGCGCGTCATCAGACTCTCGATGACGTAGCCGCGGATCGCCTGCACGGCGACGCCTTTTACGATCAAGGGATTGAGGCTGTCGAACGTGCCGACCAAGCCTTCGACGAGACGCCCGCCCTTGGGCGCCGCCGGATTGACATAGGCGAAATGGTCGAAGTCAGCGCCGTACGCAGGCGTGCCGTGCATGGCGATCGCTGGTTCGGCGCCGTTGCCGTGCGCGATGCTCAGCAACATCGCCGCGCAGGCGAAGCCCGCGGCGAGCGTCACTCCTCGCAACCGCCGCGCCGAAAAGACGCACGGCCATGGCGCGGCGATGTTCACGGCCGCAGGCTCGATTCGATTGGCACGGGCAAAATTTATCATAAGAAAAGATCGCAATCGGTGTGGAGTCGCTGGCGGCAAGCAAACCTGGAAACGCGAGGAGAATTGGGCTATTGACGCCTCCCAAGGGCGTCACGTTGTCGCCGTAATTGGCGAAGAGACAGCCTGCGGAAGACCCGAGGGATTGGGCCGCGGCGAGGCGGCGGATCGCGCGCGAGCGGGCGGAAAAGGATCAGTCATGAAGTTTCGGATCGCGTTCGCCCCGGCTCGTCCGGCGGCACGCCTGTTGGCGGTGATCGCAGCGACCGCAGCGTTGGGTCTCGCCACCGTGGCCGTGCACGCTCAGACACCACCACCGGCCGCCCCCACTCCCGCCGCGCCGACCAAGAAAGCGCAGCCGAAGCAGCCCGCCAAACAGCCGGCAGCGCAAGCACCCGCGCCGGCACCGGCGCAACCCGGAGTTCCCGGCGCACCCGGAGCGCCGCCGGCGGCCGCCGCGGGCCAGCCGCAGCAGATTCCGCTCGTCTACTCGCAGTGGATCAAGCTGTGCGGGAAAAACCCGCAGGATCCGAACGCCAAGGAATTGTGCCAGACGATGAAGGAAGCGCACATGGAGTCCGGCCAGTTCGTGGCCGCGGCTGCGCTCATCGAGATGGGGGGCGAGCAGAAGAAGATTTTGCAGCTGATCCTGCCGACCCGCCTGCTGCTTCCGCCGGGAACGCGCGTCACCGTCGATTCCAATCCGCCGAGCGACGGACCGTTCATCATTTGCGCGCCGGAATTCTGTATGTCCCAGCACGAGGTCACCGACGACTTCGTCGCCAAGCTCAAGGCCGGGCAGACGTTGCAGATTCAGGCGATCAACGATCAGAAGCAGACCGTGAGCTATCTGCTGCCGCTCGGCGACTTCGCCAAAGCGCATGACGGTCCGCCCACCGATCCCAAGGTGCTCGAGGAGCAGCGCAAAGAAGCGCAGAAGAAGATGCAGGACGAGCTGCTCAAGCGCGGCGAGGAAGCACAGAAGAAGATGCAGGCGCCGGCGACCAAATAATCACGCGGTCGCGTGAGGTTGCGATGGCCGGGCTCGCCCCGGCCATTTTGTTAATTTAACTGCGCGTTGCGTGGCCGGAAACTGCCGCTGCCGTCCGGCTCGAACTCCTCGGCGACCTGCGGATGGCGGATCGGCTCGCCCGACGTGTCGGGCAGGAGGTTCTGCTCCGATACATAGGCGATGTATTCGGTCTCGGCGTTTTCCGCGAACAGATGATAGAACGGCTGGTCCTTGTGCGGCCGTACCTCTTCGGGAATCGACTGCCACCATTCCTCGGTGTTGCTAAACGTCGGGTCGACGTCGAACACGACCCCCCGGAACGGGTAAACCCGGTGCCGGACGATCTGGCCGATCTTGTACTTGGCCTTGCGGGCGGTGTTCATGGGCAAGCCCATAATCGGATTTCGGCCCTGAAACCAGAGCCCATTCAGGCGAGCGCGTAGGCCTTCCCCAGCTCCGGGTCCTTCGCCGCGACAAGACGCGCGAGGTCGACCAGCACCTTGGCCTGTTTCCAGGTAGCGTCGTCCTGCATTTTGCCGTCGATCATCACCGCCCCGGTGCCGTCCGGCATGGCCGCGATGATGCGGCGCGCGAACTTGACCTCGCCGGGATCGGGCGAAAACACGCGCTTGGCGATGGCGATCTGGGACGGGTGCAGCGACCATGCGCCGACGCATCCCATCAGGAACGCGTTGCGGAACTGCGCCGCGCAGGCGTCCGGGTCGGCGAAATCCCCGAACGGGCCGTAGAACGGCTTGATGCCGGCGGCCGCGCAGGCGTCGACCATCTTGCCCAGCGTGTAGTGCCACAGATCCTGCTGGAACGCGGCGCGCGGGCCGCCGCCGTCCGCGTCGGCGATGACCTTGTAATCGGGGTGCCCGCCGCCGACCCGCGTCGTCTTCATGGCGCGCGAGGCGGCGAGATCCGCCGGGCCGAGGCTCATGCCGTGCATGCGCGGGGAGGCGGCCGCGATCGCCTCGACGTTGTTCACGCCCTGGGCGGTTTCGAGAATAGCGTGAATGAGGATCGGCTTATCGACGCCGTGCCGCGCCTCGAGCTGCGCCAACAGCTGATCGAGGTAATGGATGTCCCACGGGCCTTCGACCTTCGGCAGCATCACGACATCGAGCTTGCGCCCGACCGCAGCGACGATTTCGATCACGTCGGCGAGCGCCCACGGCGAGTTGAGCGCGTTGATGCGGGTCCACAAGCCGGTCGCGCCGAAGTCGGTTGCCTTCGCCATCTCGATGAAGCCGCGCCGCGCCGCGTCCTTGGCGTCGGCCGGAATCGCGTCCTCGAGATTGCCCAGCACTACGTCGACCTGGTGCACCAAGTCCGGCACCTTGGCGCGCAGCTTCTCCACGTGGGGCGGGACGAAATGGATCATGCGCTCGAGCCGCACCGGCAGTTCGCGCCAGGGTGCAGGCGCGCCGACCGCAAGCGGCTTGTAGAAATCGCGCGCGAGCTTCATGAAGCCTCCAACACCGGCAAAAGCGGGCCTTTAGAGCAGGGGCGGGCGCGCGCCAAGCCGCTTTTCGCACCATCGCGTGGCGCCTAATGTGTCAGCCCACCCATTGCGAACCGCCCCCATGATGCAACCGCTGTCCGGCGTCCTCGTCCTCGATTTCACCACCTTGCTGCCGGGGCCGCTCGCGACCCTGATGCTCGCCGAGGCGGGCGCCGAGGTGATCAAGATCGAGCGCCCGGGCGGAGAGGACGCGCGCCGCGGATCGCCTCCGTTCGACGGGGTTGCCTCGGGCTTTGCGTTGCTCAACCGAGGCAAGCAGGGGCTCGTGCTCGACCTCAAGGACACATCTGGCCGGGAGCGGCTGATGCCGCTCCTCGCCCGCGCCGACGTCCTGGTCGAGCAGTTCCGGCCCGGCGTGATGGATCGTCTCGGCCTCGGCTACGAACAGGTGCGCAAAATCAACCCGCGCCTCGTCTATTGCTCGATCACCGGTTACGGCCAAGAAGGGCCGCGTGCTCTCGAAGCGGGGCACGACCTCAACTACATCGGCGCCACCGGCCTGCTGGCGCTGCAGCCGGGGCCGGCCGATCGTCCGGTGGTGCCGCCCGGCCTGATTGCCGACATCGGTGGCGGCAGCATGCCGGCGGTGATCAACATCCTGTTCGGTTTGCGCCAGCGCGATGCGACCGGGCAGGGCTGCCATGTCGATGTCGCCATGGCCGACGCGATGTTCACTTTCGCATGGCTCGCGCTCGCGGTCGGGCAAGCGACCGGCCGCTATCCGGGGCCGGGCGAATTGCGCACCGCCGGCGGCTCGCCGCGCTATCAGCTCTATCCGACGCGCGACGGCAAGCTCCTCGCCTGCGGAGCGCTGGAGCAGAAATTCTGGGAATCTTTCTGCGCGACCATCGGCTTGCCGGCGAAGTTTGTCGACGATCGCGCCGACCCGGCCGGTACGAAAGCGACCGTTGCCGCACTCGTTGTCGGTGAAACAGCCGATCATTGGCGGCCGAAACTTGCCGGCGCTGATTGCTGCGCCACGATCGTCTCCTCGCTGGAGGAGGCGCTGCGCGATCGGCATTTCATCGAGCGAGGCCTGTTCGCCTATTCGGTCGCGGGACCGTCGGGAGCCACGATGCAGGCGTTGCCAGTCCCCGTATGCCCGGCGTTCCGCGAGCCGCCCGACAAGGTCAAAGGTCCACCGGAATTACCAAAGTAACTCAACGTCTGAAGCCGGGCCGTTAAACTTGGACTTTCACAGCGCCTCTCCTCGCATCAAACGCGGTTCGAACCCGGGCGGCGCCATGCCGGCTCGCATGATGGCCCACCGCAGCGGCGCCATGCGATTAAGGAAATAAAGGCCGACGCCGCGCATGCCCAGGGCCGGCAAAAATTCGGACAGCAGGACGCGATTGAGGACGTCGACCGCAGCGGTGCGGCTGACGATATCGGGCCGGCGGAGTCCATCGTATCCGGCGAGCACACGGGCCGCGCTAATGTCGACGCCGTCGCGCCGCGCCGCGACCGCCAACTCGGCGATCGTTGCAGCATCGCGCAGGCCCAAATTCAGGCCTTGTGCTCCGATGGGGGGCAAGACATGCCCAGCTTCGCCGACAAGCGCGATGCGTCGGCTTGCGAAACGTTCGGCGGTTTCCACGGCGAGCGGGAACACGCCTCGCCCAGGCTCGACCGCGACCTTGCCAAGGATCGAATGGGCGCGCCGTTCGATGGTTTCTGAAAGTGCACCGTCCGAGAGTGCCGCCAAACGCTCCGCTTCGGCCGGTTCGACCACGCACACGAGGCTCGAACGATTCCCCGGCAGCGGCACGAGCGTGAACGGCCCGGTTTCCGTGTGGAACTCGGTCGAGACATCGCGATGCGGCCGCGCGTGGCTAAAATTCAAAGTCAGCGCCGCTTGCGGATAGCCGAAGCCGTCCGTCGCAATGCCGGCTGCGGCGCGGCATAACGACTTACGGCCGTCGGCGCCGATCGCGAGTTGCGCCGTGATGGTGCGCCCGTCCTCCAGGTCGACGGCGATGCCATCCTCGCCGGGCGTCACGGTCTTCGCCGCCGCGTCGATGCGCGTGAGGTGCGCAAGCTGCGCGGTGCGTCCCTCGAGTGCAGCATTGAGATGGCGGTTCTCGATGTTGTGCCCGAAGGCATCGAAGCCGATTTCGCTCGCCGCGAACGAGACCTCCGGCGCGCGCAGCAGGCGCCGTGTGTCGTCGAGCAGGCGAATAACGCGCAGCGGAGCCGCATGAGCGCGGCAGGCGTCCCAGGCGCCAAGCACCTCGAGCGCGGCAACCGAACCGGCCAGCAGCGCCGACGTGCGGGTGTCGGGCCACTCGGGGCGTTTGGCGACGAGCACGGTCTCGATGCCGCCCACCGCAAGCGCAATCGCGGCGGTGAGCCCCGCGGGGCCGGCGCCGACGACGACGGCTTCGGCTGAGATCTGCGCTCCGGTTTGTCGCGCCATGCCGTCGTCGTAGCCCTTTCGCCGGAACGTGACGAGGCGGCCTGTAGGAGCGCGCCGATTTCGCTTCGGCCGGCCATGCGGTATTGAGCGAGCCGGAAGGGAAGACCGCAACCCATGTCGGCCCACGATCCCACGCCGGCCGCAGCCCACGTTCCGGCACCGCCGCTCGTGCGCGCGGCGGCCTTCGGCGTTCATCTGCTCACCGCCGCGGGTGCGGCGCTCGCGCTGCTCTCGCTGTTTGCCGCGGCGGAACGGCGTTGGGCGATGATGTTCCTGTGGCTCGGCGTTGCGCTCATCGTCGACACCATCGACGGCCCGATCGCCCGAAAGGTGCGGGTGGCCCAACTGCTGCCGCGCTGGTCGGGCGACGTGCTCGACCTCGTCGTCGATTTCCTCACCTACGTGTTCATCCCCGCGTTCGCGATCGCCCACGGCGGCTTCTGGCCCGAACCGGGCGGCGTCATCGCCGGCATCGTCATCGTGACGACCGGCGTTCTCTATTTCGCAGACCGGCGGATGAAGACCGCGGATAATTACTTCCGCGGTTTTCCCGCGGTGTGGAACGCGGTTGCGTTTTTTCTGTTCCTGCTGCGCCCGGGTCCGTGGCTCGCGGGCGCACTGATCGTCGTGCCGGCGATCCTCACCTTCGTGCCGATCGTGTTCGTTCACCCGTTCCGGGTGGCGCGGCTGCGTGCGCTCAATGCGGCCCTGCTGGCGATCGGCGGCGCGCTTATCGTCGTGTCGATCGTCGAGGATTTGGCGCCGGGACCCTGGGTAAAGGCCGCATCGTGCGCGATTTGCATTTATTTCCTGGCCGCCGGTCTGTTGCGCCGGCCACCTGACGTTTCTGCCAATCGCCACTGAGACAGGAGTAGCGAAAATGGCGTCCAACGTACCGATCCTGATCGTAGCCGGCGGCAGTCGCGGCATCGGTGCCGCGGCCGCGAAGCTCGCCGGCGAGCGCGGCTTCGACGTGGCGGTGAATTATCTGCGCGACGACAAGGCGGCCGAGGCGGTGGTTGCCGCGATCAAACAGTCCGGCAGGCGCGCCATCGCGGTCAAAGGCGACATGGGGCGGGAAGAGGACATCGACCGCCTGTTCGCGACCGTCGAGCGCGACCTCGGCGCGCCCACCCACCTGGTCTACAGCTGCGGGATCACCGGCAGTCCGTCGCGCTTGGAGGCGGTCGCGACGAAAACCTTGCGCGAAGTTTTCGACGTGAATGCGATCGGGCCGCTTCTCTGCATGCGCCGCCTCGTCAAGCATGCCGCGAAGAGCCACGGTGGGCCGGGCGGCGCCGTGGTGCTGCTCTCATCGGCCGCCGCGACCATCGGGGGTGCCGGCGAATATGTCTGGTACGCGGCTTCCAAAGGCGCGATCGACAGCATGACGCTCGGCCTCGCGCGCGAACTCGCGGGTGAGGGTATCCGCGTCAACGCGGTCGCGCCCGGCCTGATCGATACGGAGATTCACGTGCCAGGGCGGCTGGAACGGCTTGCGCCCTCGACCCCGATCGGCCGCGTCGGCACGGCACAAGAGGTCGCCGAGGCGATCGTATTCCTGCTCTCGGACGCCGCTTCCTACATCACCGCCAGCGTGCTGCGCGTCGGCGGCGGACGCTGAAATAACCTAAGATTGACTGCGCGATTACCGCACGTTACCGACAGGTAGTGGCGTCGCCTGTACTTGCGACGGAGGTCTTCGGTGACGAAGCGCACGCTCGTGACCCGCCGACATGCCGTCGGCGCAAGCATCGCGACCCTGTTGGCGGCGACCGGGCTTCCCTGGCGCGAAGCGAAGGCGCAACTCGTCGCCGCTGCGGGCGGAACGCCGGGAAGCGACCTTCTGGTGCTCGTCCCGGACAGTCCGCAGTTCCTCGACCTCACTCAGGGCTTCAACCGCCGCTGGAGTGCGCCGAACTGCGGCACGATCTTTCTTCCGCTCACGGAAGCAGGTGCCCAGGAGGCGCTGACGCGCGCGATCAATTTCGGGCCGGGCAGGTTCCGCGTGCGCGCCGGCGGTCATTGCTATGAGGATTTCGTCTTTAACGACCAGACGCTCGCCGTCATCGACGTGAGTTTGCTCAACGAGATCGGGTTCGACGCACAGAATGGCGTCTATTACGCCCAGAGCGGGGGCACCAACTGGGACCTCTATCGCCAGCTCTACTGGCGCTACGGCCTGACGCTGCCCGCCGGGTCTTGCTACTCGGTCGGGCTGGGCGGTCACATCTGCGGCGGCGGTTACGGCCTCCTCTCGCGCCAGTTTGGCTTGACGGTCGATTGGCTTACCGGCGTACGCGTCGTCACGGTGGGGCAGAACCAAAAGGCCATGTTCAATCGCGCGACCAAAAAGGATTCAGGGCGTCTCCAGGATCTCTACTGGGCACATACCGGTGGCGGCGGCGGCAATTTCGGCCTGGTCACGCGTTATGAATTTGCCCGCCTGCCTACCGCACCGCGCCGCGCGGAGCTTATCATCACCACCTGGAACTGGAGCGACATCAAAAGCGACGCGGACCTCGGCGTCATCATCGCCGCCTTCGAGCAACTGGTTTCGGCGATGCCGCCGACTGCCTTCGCCATACTCAAACTGTCGCATCAAGCCGCCAAGCAGATCGCGCTGATCGTGCAATCGACCTACGATGGCGCACGGGGGTCGTCGAATTTTGCTTCCCAGGTCGCGGGCTGGCTGGGAGAACGCTGCACGAGTCAAACGGTGCCTGCCGAGGGGACGATCGGCGGACATCCGGTCTACCTGCCGTGTCCTCTGCCTTATCAGGACCTGCTTTGGTTCGAGGCGGTCCAGACCCTCAACGGATCCGGACCAAATCAAAAAGGCAAGTACAAGTCGGCCTATATGCGCAAAGGCTTCCCGCCCGAGCAAATCAAGACGATCTACAGCTTTCTGACCAAAGAGATGCCGCGGCAGGTCGATATGACCCAGTCGTTGCTGCAGGTCGACAGTTACGGCGCGCAAATCAATGCGGTCGATCCGCGCGAGACCGCGGTGTGGCAACGCAGTTCGATGCTCAAGCTGCAGTACCAGACGTACTGGCAGGAGCCGCAAAGCGGCCCCGATCCCGACGATCCGCACCTCACGTGGATCAGGGAGTTCTACCGCGCGATGTACGCGGATTATGGCGACGTCCCCGATCCTGCGCGCGACCGCACCAACAACATGGACGGCTGCTACATCAACTATCCCGACGGGGACTTGAACGACCACCGCGGACGGATGAAGGCACTGTCGCTTTACTACGGCGACAATCTTGCGCGATTGATGCGCGCCAAGAGCACCTGGGATCCGCACGATTACTTCCAGAACGCCCAGTCGATTCCACGCGCCTAGAGCGCGCCGCTCTCCCTTGCTTCTTCCCGGTGCGAACCTATGATCCGCGCGACGCCGACCGGGCTAGCGTTCAAAGCGGCAGTGGGCCGGTCGAATAAACGCACGCGACGGGGCCGAACCCGCCGCACGATGGAGGAAGACAATGGTTGCAGCGGTTCGAGTCCATAAACTTGGCGGCCCCGAAGCAATGGTCTACGAGGACGTCCAGGTCGGCGCGCCCGGTCCCGGGCAAATCCGCATCAAGCAGCACGCCCTCGGCATCAACTTCATCGATGTCTATTTCCGCACCGGCATGTACCCGGCGCCGTCCTCGCCGTTCATCCTCGGCAACGAAGGCGCGGGCGAGGTGGTCGCGGTCGGGGCGGGCGTGAAGGATTTCAAGGTCGGCGATCGCGTCGCCTACGTGGCGCTCGGCGCTTACGCGGCCGAGCGGCTCCTGCCGGCGGACCGCGCGGTCAAGCTTCCCGACGCGATTTCCTATGAACAGGCCGCGGGGATGATGCTCAAGGGGATGACCGCGCAATATCTCATCCGCCGCGTCCATAAAGCGCAGAAGGGCGACACCATCCTGGTGCACGCCGCCGCCGGCGGGGTCGGCCTCATCCTGTGCCAATGGGGCAAGCACCTCGGCGCCACCGTCATCGGCACGGTCGGCTCGAAAGACAAGGCGGCGCTCGCCAAGGCCAACGGCGCCGACCACACGATCCTCTATCGCGAGGAAGACTTCGCGGCGCGGGTGAAGGACATCACCGGGGGCAAACTGTGCCACGTCGTCTACGATGGCGTCGGCAAGGCCACGTTCCCGGCGTCGCTCGATTGCATCCGCCCGCTCGGCATGTTCGCAAGCTTCGGCAGTGCCTCGGGGCCGATCGAGGCCTTCAACATCGGCATCCTCGCCCAGAAGGGCTCGCTGTTCGCGACGCGGCCGACGCTCAACACCTACACGGCGAGCCGCGAGGATCTGGTCGCGACCGCCAACGATCTGTTTGCCGTGGTGAGCAGCGGCGCAGTGAAAATCCCGATCAATCAGAAATATCCGCTCAAGGACGCGCCCAAGGCCCACCGCGATCTCGAGGGTCGCGCGACCACGGGCTCGTCCATTCTAATTCCGTAGGAAGACAGCTGACCTCCGACGCGCGCCTCACCACCCACGTGCTCGACACCGCGGCGGGGCGCGCCGCGGCCGGCATGCGCGTCGTGCTGTGGCGGCTCGATGGCGGCGAGACGCGCGTCGTCGAGGGCCGCACCAACGCGGACGGCCGGTTTGACCGCCCGCTACTCGAAGGTGACGCCTTCGCCTTTGGCAGTTATCGGCTCGATTTTCACGTCGGCGAATATTTCCGCGCGAACGGCGTCAAACTAACCGATCCCGCGTTCCTCGAGGTGGTGCCGGTGCGCTTCGGCATCGCCGAGCGCGCGCATTATCACGTGCCGCTGCTGGTCGCGCCGTACGGCTACTCGACCTATCGCGGCAGTTGACGGCGTTCGGCTTACCCGACGCCGTGCTGTTTGAACCAAGCCTGCATCTTGCTCCAGCCGTCTTTCGCCTGGTCCGGGCGGTAGCTCGGACGATAATCGGCATTAAAGCCGTGCGGCGTGTCGGGATAAATGACGATCTCGCTCGGATTATGCGCGGCCTTCAGCGCGGCTTTCATTTCCTCGAGGGTATCGACCGGAATGCCCGGGTCGGCGCCGCCATAGAGGCCCAGCACCGGCGCCTTGAGCTGACTGACAAGGTCGAGCGGGTTTTTCGGCTGCAGATCCGTTCCCGGGCGCTTGACCGCCCCATACCACGCGACCGCCGCCTTCAGATTGGGATTATGCGCCGCGTAGAGCCAGACCTGGCGGCCGCCCCAGCAGAAGCCGGTCACGCCGAGCTTGGCGGTGTCGGCCTTGCCGGTGCCCTTGGCCCAGGCGGTGGTGGCGTCGAGATCGGAGGCGACCTGCGCGTCCGGGACGCGCGCCACCACCTTGCTGACGATTTCCTGGATGTCGCTCATGCCGGAGACATCGCCCTCGCGCGCGTAAAGCGCGGGCGCGGCCGCGAAGTAGCCGTGCTTGGCCAGCCGCCGGCAGATGTCCTTGATGTGCTCGTGCACGCCGAAGATTTCCTGGATCACCAGCACGGTCGGAAACGGGCCGCCGCTCGCCGGCATCGCCGCGTAGCCGGGGATGTCGCCGCCGGCGGCAGGGATTTTCACTTCATTGGCGAGGAGACCGTTGGTGTCCGTCGTGATAATCGTCTGCGCGCACACCGGCTGCACCGCGAGCGCGAACCCGGAGGCGAGACTCGTAACCACGAAGCCGCGCCGCGAAACGTCCGTCGCTGGAAGCAGGCTTCTGATATGCATGTCGTTCATCGAGATCTCTCCGGGCTGCAAAAAACGCGTACGCCCCAGACGCGCAGGGACAAACCGTATAACACCGGCCGCAACGGGCCGGCCGTCCGCTCGCGAAGAATTTACGAATAGCCGACGATGGAACCGTGCAGATCGTAGGCGTCCGCGCGTTCGATTTTGACGGTCGCGATTTCCCCGACGCGCAGCGGTCGCCGCGCGGTCACGTGAACATTGCCGTCGATTTCCGGAGCGTCGCCCCGCGTGCGGCCCTTGCCGCCTTCCGGGCCGACCTCGTCGATGATCACCGCCTGCCGCGTTGCGACCTTGCGCTTGAGGCGCTTTGCCGAGATCGCCTGCTGGCGAGCCATGAACCGATGCCAGCGTTCCTCCTTCACGGCGTCGGGCACGGGCAGGGCGAGATCATTCGCCACGGCACCTGAAACCGGCTCGTAGCGGAAGCAGCCGACGCGATCGAGCGCCGCCTCGTCGAGCCATTCGAGCAACAAATCGAAATCTTCGTCGGTCTCGCCGGGAAAGCCGACGATGAAGGTCGACCGCAGCGTCAAATCCGGGCAGATAGCGCGCCAGCGGCGGATGCGCTCGAGCGTCTTTTCTTGGGCGGCGGGACGGCGCATGCGTTTGAGCACCTGCGGGCTCGCATGCTGGAACGGCACGTCGAGATAGGGCAGGAGCTTGCCGTCCGCCATGAGCGGGATAACGTCATCGACGTGGGGGTAGGGATATACGTAGTGCAGGCGCACCCACACGCCGAGTTCGCCGAGCGCGCGGGCAAGATCGAGGAAGCGTGCCGGCACGTCGCGTTCGCGCCAGCGGCTCGGCGCGTATTTGAGATCGACGCCGTAAGCCGAGGTGTCCTGAGAAATCACGAGCAGTTCCTTGACGCCCGCGGCGACGAGGCGCTCGGCCTCGCGCAGCACGTCAGCGGCCGGCCGCGAGACGAGGTCGCCGCGCAGCTTCGGAATGATGCAGAAGGTGCAGCGATTGTTGCACCCTTCGGAAATCTTCAGATAGGCGTAGTGCCGCGGCGTGAGTTTGATCCCCTCCGGTGGCACGAGATCGACGAACGGATCGTGCGCGGGCGGGGCGGCCGCATGCACGGCGGCGACCACGCTCTCGTATTGCTGCGGGCCGGTGATCGCGAGCACGTCGGGATAACGGTCGCGGATCTTCTCCGGCTCCGCGCCCATGCAGCCGGTGACGATGACCTTGCCGTTCTCGGCAAGCGCCGCGCCGATCGCGTCGAGGGATTCCGCCTGGGCGCTGTCGAGAAAGCCGCAGGTGTTGACGACGACGAGGTCGGCGCCGGCATGCGCGCGCGCTAGCTCGTAGCCCTCGGCGCGCAGGCGCGTGACGATGCGCTCGGAATCGACCAGCGCCTTGGGGCAGCCGAGCGACACGAACGAGATTTTCGCGGCGGCTTTCCCCGCCGTCAGTGCGATTGATTTAGCCTGCGGCATGCCGCGATATATCATATTGCCCGTAGGAGGCGACCCATGAAGCTTGCGACTTTCATCGGCCGAAACGACGCACCGGCAGTTGGCGTGGTGGATACGGCGCGCGGCGCCGTGCTCGATTTGGCCGCGGCGGCGCTGGCGGGCGGAAGCCCGGCGGACGGACGTTTCGCCGACATGCTGGCGCTGATCGACGCCGGGGAGGCGGGGCTCGTGGAGGCGCGAAGACTTACCGACGCGTGGCCGGGTGAGGCCGCAGTCCCGCTCGCCGGTCTGCGCCTGCTGGCGCCGCTGCTGCCGCGGCAGATGCGCGACTGCCTGGTGTTCGAGGGTCACCTCAAGAACGGAATGGCCCAACGGGAGAAGCGAACGGGCGTGAAGGAAATGATTCCCGAAATCTGGTATCGCCAGCCGATCTATTACAAGTGCAACCGCTTCAGCGTCGCCGGGCCGGACACCACCGTCGTGTGGCCGAAATATTCCCAGCTGATGGATTTCGAGTTGGAGCTTGCCTGCGTGATCGGCCGCACCGGCAAGGACATTTCACGCGAGCGCGCGCTCGAGCACATTTTCGGCTTCACCATCTTCAACGATTTCTCCGCCCGCGACGCGCAGTTCGCCGAGATGGCGGGCCGGCTCGGCCCGGCCAAGGGCAAGGATTTCGACGGAGGCAACGTGCTTGGGCCGTGGATCGTCACGCGTGACGAAATCGGCGATCCGCACGCGCTCACGATGGAAGTCCGCGTCAACGGCGAGCGCTGGGGCGGCGGGACCTCGGCGAGCATGCACCACAAGTTCCCGGACATCCTCGCCCACGTCTCCAATTCGGAGACGCTTTACGCCGGCGAGGTTATCGGCTCCGGCACGGTCGGCACCGGCAGCGGCAACGAAATGGGGCGCTATCTCAACTCCGGCGACGTGGTGGAATTGGAGATCGAGAAAATCGGCGTGCTGCGAAATACGGTGGTGAAGGGGTGAGAACGCATACGTTTGAACCAAGGAGCATGTCATGCGGAAGGTGCAATTTGTCCTCGCGGCAACGCTCGCATTGACGGCGCTGCCCGAGCGCGAAGCCAACGCGGCGGCGTACTGCGCCTACAGCGGTGGCCTGAGAGGCGGCTACGAGAATTGCGGCTTCTATACGTGGGAGCAGTGCCTTGCGAACATCAGCGGCATGGGGGGCCAGTGCATGCGCAACCCGCACGATCCCGCGCTGTGGGGTTATCCGTCCGCGCGTCGGCCCGCCGCTGCGGAACGGCGGCGGCGCTACCAGTGAACACCTATCCCAGGCGCCGGCGGTAGAGCGCGATCAGGCGCTCCCAATGCCGCTCGGCGGCGGGCTTATCGTAGCACCAGCGCTGCGGGAAGGCGAAGCCGTGATGGACGCCGGGATATAGCTCGATCTCGCCGCGGCTGCCGGCCTTAGCAAACAAACCGCGCAGTTCGTCGACCATCGGCAGCGGCGCGAGCTTGTCGTGCTCGGCGCAGGCGATGTAGAGTTCGGCCTTGCCTTTGCCGAGCGACAGATGCGGACTTTCCTCCGCGTCGCTCACGAGCCAGGTGCCGTAGAACGACGCGGCGGCGCCGATGCGCTCCGGATAGCGCGCCGCGGCGGCGAGCGAGTAGGGGCCGCTCATGCAGTAGCCGTGGGTGCCAACCGGGCCCTTGCGCACGTCCTTCTGCCCATCGAGGAAGGCGAGCATGGCGGCGACGTCTTCCATCACCGGCGGGATCGTCATTTTGGTGCGCACCGCGCGCATGCGCTCGCGCTCGGCGCTGCCTTCTTCAAGCACGTCGGGCCCGTAGATCGTGTCGCGCCCGGCACGGTAGTAGAGATTGGGCAGCAGCACGTAATAGCCCACGGTCGCGAGCCGGCGGGCCATGTCGCGCAACTCCTCGCGGATGCCGGGCGCATCCATCAGCATGAACACGGGCGGGAAGGGCCCGCCGCGCTCCGGCCGGCACACGAAGGTCTCCATGGCCCCCGCGCGGGTGGGGATGTCGAGGGTGTCTTCGATCATTGCGGTGGTCTCCGCCGTGGCGGGCATCTGAGATGCGGCTCGCTGCCCCCGAGCCGTACCAGCCGGTGCGCGGCACCGCGCTCTATAAGCGCTTCAAGCGCTTTGCTGACCAGCGTCGAGGTTTCTTTGAGACCGGTGAGCGCCCGTGCTCTGGTTACGAGCTCATCGTCAAGTGTAAGCCTGACGCGCATGCTGGCTCCCACTGTCCAAGATAAAAGATATTGGCGGACGGGGTGAGATTCGAACTCACGAGAGGGTTGCCCCTCTGGCGGTTTTCAAGACCGCTGCCTTAAACCACTCGGCCACCCGTCCGTTGCTGCGATTTCAGGAGCTTAGGCGATACCGCGAGCCGACCACCGTGGCAACTCGATCTGCCGCGGACCAATTCGAACCGAACTGCATTCGAGTTTTAACCGGCTGGTAATTTTTTCGACGGACGTTTGTCCCATGCATACTCCATGGAGGCAGAACGCCGCACATTGCCTTGAGGCAATGCGCGCCACCACCAATCCGGAAATCCGCGCCATGCTGCTCTCAATGGCAGAGCGGTGGGCCCAGCGCGCCGAGCAGACCGAGTACCAGTCGGACGGGCAGGGCGCGAGCATGAAGCCGAACAGCCCATAATTGGTCAGGCGACCCAAAATACGGCTGCCACCTGGACGCGGGTCTGGCAGGTCGCCGTCCACAACAACTAAAGCTCTTCGATAATCGGGACTACATCACCGGTTCCGGGGTTGGCTTCCCGGAAGTGGGCTAACTACCATCGCAAACGTCGGAACCCGGCGCATCCGCGCCCAAAATCGGGAGGAGAAGTCATGAACCAAACCATTCGGCGCGTTCTCATTGCCGGCGCGAGCGCCTGGGCGCTGATTGCCTGCGGATCGCCAGCCCAGGCGGCCGACCCGTTCAAGCTGACCTCATCGACCTTGGAGGACAACGCGCCGCTGGCGGTCAAGAACGCGGGCAACAACAAGCAGAACCCGAATTGCGTGGGCGAGAACGTGTCGCCGCCGCTCGCCTGGGCGAACCCGCCGGCCGGCACCACGAGCTACGCGCTGATCATGTACGACCCGGAGGGGCGAGGCGGCCTCGGCGTGGTGCATTGGGTCGCCTACGGCATCCCGGCGTCGGTCACCGGCTTTGCCGAAGGCGAGGTGAGCGGCCCGTCCGACAAGTACGTTGGCGGCAAAAGCACGCCCGGGCTTGCGCATTATTTCGGCCCGTGCACGCCGCCCGGCGACTGGCACCACTACACCTTCACGTTGATCGCGACCGACCTCGATCCCAAAGCGCTCGAGGCGGGGCTCACCAAAGACCAGCTGTTCGAGAAGCTAAATGGCCACGCCAAAGGCGCCGCCGGCCTGATCGGGCGGTTCCGGCGTCCGTAACCGCGGCGATGTCAGGTACCGGTCGTTTACCAAGTCGCGGGTAGCGTGCTGCGCCCGCCCCAGAAACGGCACGATTCTAGCCGAGATAGGGGCGGGGTCGGCTGCGCCGGATTCGCCCGGCGCGGCGGCGCGCGGTCGTCTTGGGGGACGATCGGTCGGTCGGGGACGGAATGGGGCTTCTGAGCCATCTCACGGCATTTTCGCTCGGCGTACGCCTCGGCGCAGGGGCAGCTTGTGCGCTTGCGCTGGCCGCCTGCTCGGCGTCGAGCAACCTCGGCGGCATCGATCCGCGCTACGGCGTGGCGGCAAGCCCGCGCGTGGTCGAACCGGGCCAACCGGTGCCCAAAGGCGGCGGCGTCTACCGCGTCGGTCAGCCGTACATGGTCGCCGGCCGGATGTATTTTCCCCAGGCTGATCCCAACTACCGCGCCGAAGGGCTTGCGTCCTGGTACGGCTCGGACTTCCACGGCCGCCTGACCGCGAACGGCGAAGTCTACGACATGCACTCGCTTTCGGCCGCGCACCCGACGCTGCCGATGCCGTCCTATGCGCGCGTGACCAACATCGCCAACCGGCGCTCGGTGATCGTGCGGATCAACGATCGCGGCCCGTATCACGCCAACCGAGAAATCGATCTTTCCGGCAAGGCCGCCGAGGTGCTCGGTTTCCGCGACCACGGGGTGGCGCGCGTGCGGGTCGAATACGTCGGGGCGGCGCCGCTCGAAGGCTCCGACGACCGCGTGCTGATGGCGACCCTGCGCGAGGGCGCGCCCGCGCCGGCGCCTTCGGTCATGCTCGCCTCTAACCGGCCGTTCGTGCCGGCGGTGCCCAGCCGCAGCCCGCTGATGAATGGCGGCATCGCACCTGTTCCGGAAGAACGGCCCTTCGATCTCGGCTCGTCCCCCGAGCGCCAAGCTTCCATGGCGAACTCGCGCGTCGCGCTGCGCAGCCCGGCGCCTGACGCGCGGACCGTCGTATCCGATGCGCCGCGCCTGCAGTGGACGCCCGGGCCGCCGCCCGCCACCACCGCCTATGCGCCCGTCGGCTACGACGGCACGACCGCCGTGGCGACAGGCCGCGGCCTTTATTGAAGCGCGGCGGCTTACGCGCGCAGTTGATAAACTGAATTTATTTGCCTCGCGGGATTGGCAAATCCCGTGGCTGACCGATATGGCAGGGCCGGCAATCCGGGAGATCGCATAGATGAGCGCGGCAACGGCGTGCGGCACCCTGGCGCGTCGCCTGGCGGCGCTGGCGCTTGCCGGCGTGCTCGCGCTTGCCCTGGGCGCGCGCGCGGACGCGCAGCTTCCCAAAAAAGAGGACACGTTCAACATCTCGGCGCCCTTCGCCATCCTGATGGATTACGAGAGCGGCACCGTGCTGTTCGAGAAAAACGCCGATCAGCTGATGGAGCCGTCGAGCATGGCCAAGCTGATGACGGTGGAGGTGGTGTTCCACGCCATCAAGGAAGGGCGGCTGAGCCCCGACGACGAATTCATCATCAGCGAGCATGCCTGGCGGCACGGCGGCGCGCCTTCGCACGGCTCGACCATGTACGCGCCAATTCACAGCCGGGTGAAAGTGATCGACCTGTTGCAAGGCGCGATCATCCAGTCGGGCAACGACGCATGCATCGCACTCGCGGAAGGCATGGCCGGCAGCGAAGACGCCTTCGCCAAGATCATGACCGAGCGCGCGCGTGAACTCGGCTTGACCAAATCGGTTTTCGCCAACCCGACCGGGCTACCGGATCCGCGCACGCACGTGACCGCGCGTGAACTCGGCAAACTCGCGCGACATATCATCCGCACCTATCCCGAATATTATCGTTTCTTCGGCGAGCGCGAGTTCACCTGGAACCGCATCCGCCAGCTCAACCGCAATCCGTTGCTCGCCGCCAACATCGGGGCGGACGGCCTCAAGACCGGCTTCACCAAGGAGGCGGGCTACGGCGTTGTTGCCTCCGCCGTGCAGAACCGGTTGCGACTGATTTCGGTCACCAACGGATTCAAGGATCAAAAGGCCCGCGCCGACGAGACAAAGAAACTGCTGGAATGGGGTTTCCGCGGGTTCGAGTCACGGCCGCTGTTCGCCGAAGGTCAGACGATCGGCGACGCGCGGCTCTACGGCGGCGCGCGCGGACGCGTACCGCTGGTGGCGAAAGGCTCGGTGAGCCTGCTCGTTCCGCGCAATTCCAATGATCGCGTGCATGCACGCGTCGTCTACACCGGCCCGGTGCGCGCGCCGATCGAGAAGGGCCAGCAGATCGGCGAGCTCAGAGTCTCGCGGGGCGAGAACGTGGTGCTCGAAGTTCCGCTCGAGGCGAGCGAGTCGGTCGGCCGCGGCAACCTGGGCCAGCGGGCGTTCGACGCGGTGACCGAACTGGTGATCAATTTGTTCCGCGCCGGAGTGCAAAACCTGAAGACGGGCTCCTGAATGCGCGGCCGCTTCATCACTTTCGAAGGCGGGGAGGGGAGCGGCAAGTCGACCCAGGTGGCGACCTTGCTCAAGCGCCTCACGAGCCTCGGCGTCGCTGTCATGGCGACACGCGAGCCGGGCGGTTCTCCTGGGGCCGAAGCGGTGCGCCACGTGCTGCTGTCCGGGGCCGCAAAGCCGCTCGGGGCGCATGCCGAGGCGATCCTGTTTGCTGCCGCACGCGACGATCACGTCAGCCAGACGATCCGGCCCGCGCTTGAGGGCGGCAAATGGGTTATCAGCGACCGCTTCGCGGATTCGACCCGCGTCTATCAAGGCGTTCTGAGCAACGTGGACGCGCGGATCATCTCTCGGCTCGAGCAGCTCACGGTCGGCGAGACGCGGCCCGATCTCACTCTCGTTCTCGACGTGCCGGCGGAAATCGGGCTCGCGCGCGCGGCGCGCCGGCGCGGCAACGGGGCAGGGGACAGGTTCGAGGCCGAGGCGCTCGATTTTCACAAGAAGCTGCGCGAAGCATACATCGAGCTTGCCGGACGCGAGCCCGAGCGCTGCGCCGTGATCGACGCCGCGGCGGCGCCCGACAGGGTTGCCGATGCGGTTTGGGCGGTGGTGAACGCGCGGCTGCA
>Ga0210408_10000738_pt1 | contig 37825 bp, 36 predicted proteins | sample IncBWH4MmetaG_FD_155471 | JGI IMG/M metagenome (GOLD analysis project Ga0210408, IMG submission 155471) | Forest soil microbial communities from Barre Woods Harvard Forest LTER site, Petersham, Massachusetts, United States - Inc-BW-H-4-M | ecosystem: Environmental > Terrestrial > Soil >... | reverse complement strand
GACCGAGCGCGACTGGCCGCGCTCGGTCCTCGACCGAGCGCATGCAAAGCCGACAGACCGGCGAGCGGACGGGGTCAAGGCCTTCAGCCGCCGAAGGCGGGGCCGCGTCTCGCGGCAGCCTTGAGGCGGCCGATCGCCGGTCTACTCCCACCATAGTTGCTCTTATTTCGGAGGGACACGCTTGATGCATCCCCTCGGGCATTTCATGCCGCGAGAATGCTGACCGCTGTCTCTCAACTCGTTGAAACGTTGAATAGGAATGCGCAACGCGCCAGAGGGGTCATTGCGAGGCGCAAAGCGCCGAAGCAATCCAGACTGTCCCTGCGGCAAGACCCTGGATTGCTTCGCTTCGCTCGCAATGACGTCCCTCTCCCACCGTCATTCCGGACAAGCGCGCCGACGATCTCGGCCCGCTATGGCCGCCAGGGTTTATGGGTTCCGGGCTCGGCCCGGTGGCGCAAACGAGGCCATGGGTGGCATTCACCCTGGCCGAGACTCCCCCGGGGATAACTTTTTCCGCCCCCTTTCGCACTTGCGGCCCCCGGCATCCCCCCCTATAGCTCTGGCTTTAATGACCCTCACATCGAAATCGACTTTTGTCCTCGGTCACCGGCATCTGCTGGGAATCGAGGGACTTTCCCCGCATGACATCACCGGCCTGCTCGACCTGTCCGAGGAATATGTCGAGCTCAACCGCCAGGTCGACAAGAAGCGGACCGTCTTGCGCGGCCGCACCCAGGTCAACTTGTTCTTCGAGGCCTCGACCCGCACCCAATCCTCCTTCGAGATCGCGGGCAAGCGGCTCGGCGCCGACGTCATGAACATGTCGGTCTCGTCCTCCTCGATGCGCAAGGGCGAGACGCTGATCGACACCGCGGTGACCTTGAACGCCATGCACCCGGATATCCTGGTGGTGCGCCACCACGCCTCCGGCGCGGTGGAACTCTTGGCGCGCAAGGTCGACGGCTCGGTGATCAATGCCGGCGACGGCGCCCATGAGCATCCGACGCAGGCGCTGCTCGATGCGCTCACGATCCGCCGCAACAAGGGCCGGATCGAGGGGCTCGTGATCGCGATATGCGGCGACGTGCTGCATTCGCGCGTGGCCCGCTCCAACATTCTCCTGCTCAGCACCATGGGCGCGCGGGTGCGCGTGGTGGCGCCGTCGACGCTGTTGCCGCCGGGAATCGAGCGGATGGGCGTCGAGGTTTTCCGCGACATGCGCGAGGGCCTCAATGGCGCCGACATCGTGATGATGCTCCGCCTGCAGCGCGAACGCATGAACGGCTCGTTCGTGCCGTCCCTGGCGGAGTATTTTCATTATTTCGGGCTCGACCAGAAGAAGCTCGGCTATGCCAAGCCCGATGCACTGGTGATGCATCCGGGCCCGATGAATCGCGGCGTCGAAATCGACTCCTTCGTCGCCGACGGCGCGCAATCGCTGATCCGCGAGCAGGTCGAGATGGGCGTCGCGGTCCGCATGGCGGTGCTGGACGCGCTCGCCCGCAACCTGCCGAACGCGTGAGGCAGACATGCTGACCGAACGACGACCGATCCTGCTCGCGAACGCCCGAATCATCGACCCCTCCAGGGATTTCGACGGCCCCGGCGATGTCCTGATCGCCGAGGGTTTTGTCCGCGATCTGAAGCGCGGCATTGGTGCTGCCGGCGTGCCCGAAGGCACCGACGTCATCAATTGCGCCGGGAAGATCGTGGCCCCCGGGCTGATCGACATGCGTGCCTTCGTCGGCGAGCCCGGCGCCAGCCATCGCGAGACGTTTGCCTCGGCCAGCCAGACCGCGGCGGCCGGCGGCATCACCACCATCATCTGCCAGCCCGACACCTCGCCCGTGATCGACAATTCGGCGACGGTGGATTTCGTGCTGCGGCGGGCGCGCGACACCGCGATCGTCAACATCCACCCGATGGCGGCGCTGACCAAGGGTCTTGCCGGCGCGGAGATGACCGAGATCGGCCTGTTGAAGGCGGCCGGCGCGGTTGCATTCACCGACGGCGCCAAGAGCGTCACCAATGCGCAGGTGATGCGCCGCGCGCTGACCTATGCCCGCGATTTCGACGCGCTGATCGTGCACCAGACCGAGGATCCCGATCTGGTCGGCGAAGGCGTCATGAACGAGGGCGAGTTCGCCGCTCGCCTCGGCCTGATGGGCATCCCGGATGCGGCCGAGGCCGTGATGCTGGAACGCGACCTGCGCCTCGCAGCCCTCACCGGCGGGCGGTATCATGCGGCATCTCTCTCGTCGATCGCCTCGCTGGAGATCTTGAAACGCGCCCGCGATTCGGGCCTGGCGGTCTCCGCCTCGGTCTCGATCAACCACGTGACCTTGAACGAGAACGACATCGGCCCCTACCGCACGTTCCTCAAGCTGTCGCCGCCCCTGCGCGGCGAGAATGACCGCCGCGCCTTGGTGGAGGCGCTCGCGTCAGGCCTGATCGATGTCATCATGTCCGACCATAATCCACAGGACGTCGAGGTGAAGCGGCTGCCATTTGCCGAAGCCGCGTTCGGCGCTGTCGGCTTGCAGACCATGCTGCCCGCGGGCCTGCGCCTGGTGCATAATGGCGAGATGGACTGGACCACGCTGATCCGGGCGATGTCGACGCGGCCGGCCGAAATTCTGGGCCTGCCCGGCGGTAGCCTGCGCGCCGGCGCGCCGGCCGATGTCATCGTGATCGACCCCGACACGCCGTGGATCCTCGATCGCGCAGACCTGAAATCGCAATGCAAGAACACGCCGTTCGACGAGGCGCGGTTTTCGGGGCGCGTGGTCCGCACCATCGTCGGCGGGCGCACGGTGTATGAACATGTGTAGCGCGCAAATCAAAGAGGCGGTTTCACCCCTCATCCTGAGGAGCGGCGTGTTCGCCGCGTCTCGACGGATGAGGCCCCGTCCTGGCCTCATGGTTCTCCGAGCGATGCGAAGCATCGTCCGGAGACGCCGCGCAAGGGCGCGGCTCGTCACGATGAGGGTTTGCTGAGTTGGGAGTTGCATCGATGGGACCTGAAGTCTCTCTGCCGATCGCCCTCGTCATCGGCTACCTGCTCGGCTCGATTCCGTTCGGGCTGGTCCTGACCAGAATTGCCGGCACGCAGGATCTGCGCTCGATCGGCTCCGGCAATATCGGCGCCACCAATGTGCTGCGCACCGGGCGCAAGGGCCTCGCCGCGGCGACGCTGCTCGGCGACATGCTGAAAGGAACCGCAGCCGTCCTCATCGCGGGCTATCTTGGCGGCCCGGGTGCGGCGATGCTGGCCGCGCTCGGCGCCTTTCTCGGCCATCTCTTCCCGGTCTGGCTCAGGTTCAAGGGCGGCAAGGGCGTCGCCGTTTATATCGGAATCCTGCTCGGCCTGTTCTGGCCGGCCGCGGCTGCCTTCTGCTTGATCTGGCTCGCGACCGCCTTCACCAGCCGCTACTCCTCGCTCTCCGCGCTCATCGCAAGTGTCATCACGCCGCCGTTTCTGTGGTGGTTCGGCCACGCCGGGTTCGCAATGCTGTTTGCGGTCCTGACGCTGCTGCTGTTCTATATGCACCGCGAAAACATCAAGCGGCTCGTGGCTGGAACCGAAAGCAAGATCGGCGCGAAGCAAGCTGATGTCGTGCCGCGCGACGATGATTCGCATGGCTCTTGAGCGATTTGCAAGCCCGTAGCATCGACGTCTTCTATTCTGTGAACGATTGGGCGTATCCTGTTCGCAACTTCAGGCGAACGCTGGTGAACGGATGAGGCGCCTGTCATCCTGCGTAACGAACAGCGGTTACGTCAGATGAGCACGATCGATCCTTCTGTCGCGCATGATAATCACGGCCGAGACAACGCCGCGCAAGCCAAAGCCGAGCCGGTTCGAACCAGTGCGAGCGCGCTGCTCGCAGCCTGCGATATCTGGTCGACGAGCGTCGCTGCAACCCAGGCCGGGGCGCCTGAGGTGAGCCGCGCTCCTGAAAAAACGCAAGCGCCCGAGACAGCGGTGCTGCGGCCCTCCGAACTTCTGGCGAGAGCCAAGTCCGCCTGTTCGAGCGCGCAACACGCGGTCGAACCGAAAATCGCATCCAAGACGGAAACCAAGACGGAAACCAAGTCTGAAACCAAGTCTGAATCGAAGAGCGGGTTTCAAGCGCGCGCCGCCGAGCCTCCCGCCTGGCCACCGCGAAAACTGTCGTTGGCCTTGCAGGGCGGCGGCACCTTTGCGGCCTTCACCTGGGGCGTGCTCGACCGGCTTCTGGAAGAGCCCGACTTGTCGTTCGACGCGATCAGCGGCGCCAGCGCGGGCGCGATCAATGCGGTGCTGCTGGCCTGCGGGCTCGCCGAAGGCGGACGCGAGCGCGCCCGCGCCCTGCTCGCGCGGTTCTGGAACCGGACCGTGAACGGCACCTCGTTCCGTCAGCTGATGCTGATCGGCGCACTTTCGCCGGCATCGACCGCGGTGTCATTCGGACCGGGGTTGCGGGCGTCGCAATTCGATCCGCTCGATCTCGGACCACTGCGTCAATCGCTGCTCCGGGACATCGATTTTGCGACCTTGCGCACAAGCGCGTGTCCAAAACTGTTGATCGCGGCCACGCGCGTGCGCGACGGCCGGCCGCAGATCTTTCGCAATGCCGACATCACGACCGACGTCGTGCTGGCGTCGACCTGCCCACCTCTGGTCCATAGCGCAGTCGAGATCGGCGACGAGGCCTATTGGGATGGCGGCCACAGTGCCAATCCGCCCTTGGTCCGTCTGGTGCAGGAATCGGAATCCGCCGACCTGCTGGTCGTGCAGGCTGTGCCGTCGCGCGACGATGGCGTTCCGGTCACGGCGGCCGCGATCGATCGCCGGCTCGACCAGATCGCGGCCAATGCGGCGCTGCAGGCCGAGATCGCGGCGATCGAATGGGCGCGCGACATCTCGACGTCGCTGCACCGCTTTCGGCTGCACCGGATCGCAGCCGAGGACGAGATCGAAGGATTGGCGCAGCGCAGTGCCGCGGAGATCGACCGCGGCTTCATCACCCTGCTCCGTGAGCGCGGCCATGCCGCCGCCGACCGCTGGCTGCGGCGGGGCGCCGAGCAGAAGGTGCCGGCGATCCCGGAGCCCTGGGACTATGTCGCGGCCGCGCTGCAATCCTTCACGGAGGTGGCGCGGGTGTGACACTGGCGGCGGTCCGCGCTCACGCGCCGAGACAAGCCCGCTTCCCCACGCCCTCAGGTTGCGCCATGCTGGCGCAATCTGGAGAGCAGCGTGGACGCCTTCACCCCGACCATTGAACTCACCGACGCCGAGCGCATCGACCGGTTGCGGCTGATCCGCACCGACAATGTCGGGCCGCGCACCTTCCGTTCGCTGCTTCTGCATTTCGGCAGCGCGCGTGTCGCGCTGGCGCGACTGCCGGAGCTCGCCCGCCGCGGCGGCGCGGCGCACGCCGCGCGCATCCCGGGCGAGGATGACGCGCGCGCGGAACTCGCCGCGGGCCAGAAGCTCGGCGTCAGCCTAAAGGCCCCCGGCGAGGCCGGCTATCCGGCGCGGCTTGCGACCATCGACGATGCACCGCCGCTGCTTGGCGTGCGCGGCGTCCTCGGAAGCCTGATGCGGCCGATGATCGCGATCGTCGGCTCCCGCAACGCCTCCGCTGCGGGACTGAAATTCGCTGGCCAGCTCGCGCACGAGCTCGCCGAGGCCGGCTTCATCCTCGTCTCGGGGCTGGCGCGCGGCATCGATCAGTCGGCGCATCGCGCCAGCCTTGCGGGCGGCACCCTCGCGGTGCTCGCCGGGGGGCACGACAGGATCTATCCGCCGGAGCATCAGGATCTGCTTGCAGGCATTGTCTCGTCCAAGGGAGCCGCGATCTCGGAAATGCCGCTCGGCCACGAGCCCAGGGCGCGGGATTTTCCCCGCCGCAACCGGCTGATCTCGGGCGCCGCGCTCGGCGTCGTGATCGTGGAAGCGGCGCACCGTTCCGGCTCGCTGATCACGGCCCGCATGGCGGCCGAACAGGGCCGCGAGGTCTTTGCCGCGCCCGATCCGCAGGCGGACGAACGCGCGCGGATTATCGGCCTCCTGGGTCCGACGCCGGTATCGATCGACGATCTCGTGAGAATGGCCGGTCTGTCGCCGGCCATCGTGCGCACGGTGCTGCTGGAGCTTGAACTCGCCGGCCGGCTCGAACGTCACGGCGGCGCTATGGTGTCGCTGGTCTAGGTGTCGTTCCGCTGATCAAACCGCGTACGCGCGCCTTCGATTTCGCCCTTGTGCGCCATCGCCCATTCGCCGAGCGCCATCACCGGCTTCGCGAGACCACGGCCGAGATCGGTCAGCTCGTAATCGACCCGCGGCGGAATGGTCGGGAACACCGTTCTCGTGACCAGCCCGTCGCGCTCCAGCCCGCGCAATGTCAGCGTCAGCATCCGCTGCGAGATGCCGCCGATCATGCGCTTCAGCTCGTTGAAGCGTTTTGGCCCGTCATGGAGCATCATGATGACGAAGACGCTCCATTTGTCGCCTACCATTGACAGGATCGAGGCCACCCCGCGGCAATCCTCGTGATCGTGATGCGGCCGCCGGACAGGCCCTTGAGAGACAGGCACATTCATGTGCTCGGGTTTCATCGCTGTGCTCGGGTTTCAAAAATGTGCGTTCTTGCAGGGTTTTAGGACAGTCACTCATATAGCGCCAGTTACAAACCGATACCATCAGGGTGACCTTCCATGAAGCTGCTTCACATCGACTCCAGCGTGCTCGGCCCGCATTCCGTCAGCCGCCAGGTTTCCGCTGCCATCGTCGCGCGTCTCAAGAAGGCTGCGCCATCACTGGAGGTAGTCTACCGCGACCTCACCGCCGCGCCGTTCGCGCATCTCACAGGCTCGCATCTCGCCGCCGCGCAAGGCGCCACGGCGGAGGGCCATTTGCAGCAGGATCTCTTGGCCGGCCAGGCGGCTTTGGAGGAATTTCTCTCAGCCGACATCGTGGTGCTCGGCGCGCCGATGTACAACTTCACCATTCCGAGCCAGCTCAAGGCCTGGATCGATCGCATCGTGGTCGCGGGCAAGACCTTCACATACGGCGCGAACGGGCCCCAGGGTCTCGCCGGCAACAAGCGCGTGATCGTCGCAATCTCGCGCGGCGGGTTCTATGGTGCGGACACGCCGATGGCGGCGCTCGAGCATCTCGAAACGTATTTGCGCAGCATGTTCGGCTTCATTGGCGTGACGCGGCTCGAATTCATCTCGGCCGACGGCATTCAGGTCGGCCCCGAACATCGCGAGAAAGCACTTGCCGGCGCCCTTGAAGCTGCGACCAATCTTCACGCGGCCTAGTAGACTTTGAAACCATCTTGGCCTGCCGTCTTCCACAAGGCGGCAGGCCGACATGTCTGAGCGGTCGGAAGAAGCTTAGAACCAGACCCCCTGCACGCCAAACCGAATCGCGACGAGCGTGATCAAAAGTCCAATTCCTGAAAACAGCGCAATCGAAATCAATTCATGGCCAGCGGACTTGTCGGATGAGGCGGTCGACGCAGGACGCGATACAATAAGGCGAGCGGCTTTCGACATTACGGACCCTCCAGGTCGGCGGATAAAAATCTCCGCCCGCCAAAAAGTCTGCGCAGCCGCGACGAAGGTTCAACGCGTCAGCGAAATACGTCCTCGGGAAGAGTGAAGAACAAAGCGCAACCCTCGCGGCGCATCTGCGAGGGAACCCCTTGACCCAAAGACTTTTTTGAGGATTCAGCTACCCGCGAAAGATTGGGGCTCCTGCCGGCGATGCGGTCGCGCCGCCGTCGACGAAAAGCTCCGCGCCCTGGATGTTGGACGCATCGTCGGACGCGAGAAACAACACCGTTTTGGCAACCTCCTCCGGTTCGCCGATCCGCCCCAACGGAATGACGCTCGAGGCCCGTTTCTCGAACGCGGCGAATGCATCCGGCGTCGGCGCCGCGCCGTTCCAGATTGGCGTACGTGACGCACCCGGCGAAACGACGTTGACCCTGATCCTGCGCGGCGAAAGCTCGGAGGCCAGCACCCGCGCCATCGCGCGCACGCCGGCCTTGCTCGCGGCATAGGCCGCATAGCCGGGATTGCCGAGTTGCGAGATCACCGAGCCGTTGAAGATGATCGATGCGCCATCCCTGAGATGCGGCAGCGCCGACTGCACCGTGAAAAACACCGCGGTGACGTTGGTCTGCAACACCTGTTCGAACACAACCGGCGACGCGCTGCCGGCCGGCGTTCGTCCGGCAATGCCGGCATTGGCGAAGACGATGTCGAACTTGCCGAGCTTTTCAGCCGCCTGATTGATTGCGGCCTCGGTTGCCGCGATATCGGTGACGTCGGCGACAAGCGCGAGCGCTCGGGGGCCGAACTCCTTGGCGGCCGCGTCGAGCGTCTCGCGGTTGCGGCCTGTGATCGCCACCCTAGCGCCTTCGGCCACGAACAGCCGCGCCGTCGCCAGCCCAATGCCGCTGTTGCCGCCCGTGATCAACGCCGTCTTGTTTGCAAGTCTCACGACACCCTCCCACGTAGTTGCATTATTAAACCACATAGACGACGTAGAGCAGATGGTTTAATGTTGCAACTACACAAACTCGTGATCGACAGGGAACGGACATGGTCAGACGGACGAGTCTCGAAGGCGACTCCTGTCCGATCGCGCGGGCACTCGATGCGATCGGCGACTGGTGGTCGCTGCTGATCATTCGCGAGTTGTTCCTGGGCCCACGCCGCTTCGGCGAGTTCCAGAAAAAGCTCGGCCTGGCCAAGAACATCCTGAGCACCCGGCTACGCGTGCTGATCGAGCGCGGCATCCTGGCCACCGCGCCCGCCTCCGACGGCAGCGGCTATCATGAATATGTGCTGACGCCGAAAGGCCGCGGCTTGTTCCCGGTCATGGTGGCGTTGCGGCAATGGAGCGAGGAATTCGACGACCGGCCCGAGCAAATTGCGACCTTGCTGGTGGATCGCCAGAAAGGCAAACCGGTCAGGACGCTCGCACTTTATTCGCAGGACGGCCGTCTGCTGACGGTCGATGACACCACGCTGAAACCCAAGCCGGCGGCGAAGAAACAGTCCCAGCGTGCTCCCGCGTGAACCAATCTCAGGACAGCTTGCGCTTGCTGCGCAGGCGAAGATGCTCCTCGGCTTCCATTTGGGTCATCTCCAGGAGGTAAGCGAGCAGATCAAGCTGATGACGCTCCGCCAGCTTGATGAGCCCCGGAAGGGTTTCCAAAATCAGCGCCACGGCCTCGTCCGGGCCGTCATCCCCTAGCAGTTCGTCGGTTCGCGACCGCGAGCTCTTGCGAAGAGGTATGCGCTTACTCTTTCGCGCTGCCTTTTTCAAAACAACTGTTCCGAATCCGCATGTTACACAAAAATACCCACATAAAGGGCACAACTAAAAAGAGGTGTTTTGCAACTCTCTAGATACGAGTTCCGTTCCTGAAAACCCCGTTTCAACATCTGTCGATTTGACAGGCGCCACCTATACACCCATGTTCGCACTAGCACGGCCGACGCGAGTCCCGCGGAATCGGCCTCATTTTTTCCCATAAGTCACTGGAACTACATGAATATCGTCATCGTGGAGTCGCCGGCCAAGGCCAAGACGATCAACAAGTATTTGGGGTCGTCCTACGAGGTTCTGGCCTCCTTTGGTCACGTCCGTGACCTCCCGGCCAAAAATGGCTCGGTCGATCCGGACCACAATTTCCGGATGATCTGGGAAGTTGACCCCAAGGCTGTCTCCCGGCTTAACGACATTGCCCGTTCCGTCAAGGGCGCCGACCGGCTGATTCTCGCAACCGACCCTGATCGGGAGGGCGAGGCGATCTCCTGGCACGTGCTGGAGGTGCTGAAGGAAAAGCGCGCGCTGAAGGATCAGAAGATCGAGCGCGTGGTGTTCAACGCCATCACCAAACAGGCCGTCTCTGATGCCATGAAGCATCCGCGCCAGATCGATGGCGCGCTGGTCGACGCCTACATGGCGCGCCGTGCACTCGACTATCTTGTCGGATTCACGCTCTCACCGGTGCTCTGGCGCAAGCTGCCGGGCGCGCGCTCGGCGGGCCGCGTGCAGTCGGTCGCGCTGCGGCTGGTCTGCGACCGCGAGCTCGAGATCGAGAAGTTCGTCGCCCGAGAATACTGGTCGCTGATTGCGACGCTGGCCACGCCGCGCGGCGACACGTTCGAGGCGCGCCTCGTCGGCGCCGACGGCAAGAAGATCCAGCGGCTCGATATCGGTTCCGGCGCGGAAGCCGAGGATTTCCGGCGCGCGATCGAAGCGGCAACCTTCGTGGTGACGGCGGTCGAGGCCAAGCCGGCACGCCGCAACCCGCAGGCGCCGTTCACGACCTCGACGCTGCAGCAGGAGGCGAGCCGCAAGCTCGGCTTTGCGCCCGCGCACACCATGCGGATTGCGCAACGGCTCTATGAAGGCATCGACATCGGCGGCGAGACCACCGGCCTCATCACCTATATGCGAACCGACGGGGTTCAGATTGCGAACGAGGCGATCACCCAGGCGCGAAAAGTGATCGGCGAGGACTACGGCAATGCCTATGTGCCCGACAGCCCGCGCCAGTACCAGGCCAAGGCGAAGAACGCGCAGGAGGCCCATGAGGCGATCCGCCCGACCGACCTGTCGCGCCGCCCCGCCGACATGCGCCGCCGGCTCGACAACGATCAGGCGCGACTCTACGAGCTGATCTGGACCCGCACCATCGCAAGCCAGATGGAATCGGCCGAGCTCGAGCGCACCACGGTCGACATCACCGCCAAGGCCGGCGCCCGCGTGCTGGAGCTGCGCGCCACCGGCCAGGTCATCAAGTTCGACGGCTTTCTTGCGCTCTATCAGGAAGGCCGCGACGACGAGGAGGACGAAGACGGCCGCCGCCTGCCCTCCATGAGCCAAGGCGAGCCGTTGAAGCGGCGCGATCTCTCGGTCACCCAGCACTTCACCGAGCCGCCGCCGCGCTTCTCGGAAGCTTCGCTGGTCAAGCGCATGGAAGAGCTCGGCATCGGCCGGCCCTCGACCTATGCCTCGATCCTGCAGGTCCTGAAGGACCGCGGCTATGTCAAGCTGGAGAAGAAGCGCCTGCATGGCGAAGACAAGGGCCGCGTCGTCGTCGCGTTCCTGGAAAATTTCTTCGCCCGCTATGTCGAGTATGACTTCACCGCCGATCTGGAGGAGCAGCTCGACCGCGTCTCCAACAACGAGATTTCCTGGCAGCAGGTGCTGAAGGATTTTTGGCGCGACTTCATCGGCGCGGTCGACGACATCAAGGACCTGCGCGTCGCACAGGTGCTGGATACGCTCGACGACATGCTGGGTCCGCACATCTATCCGGCCCGCGCTGACGGCGGCGACATCCGGCAGTGCCCGACCTGCGGCACCGGCCGGCTCAACCTGAAGGCCGGCAAGTTCGGCGCCTTTGTCGGCTGCTCCAACTATCCGGAGTGCCGCTATACCCGTCCGCTTGCCGCCGACAGCGAGGCTGCGGCCGACCGCGTGCTCGGCAAGGATCCCGAGACCGGCCGCGACGTCGCGGTCAAGGCCGGGCGTTTTGGTCCCTATATCCAGCTTGGCGAGCAGAAGGATTATCCGGAAGGCGAGAAGCCCAAGCGCGCCGGCATTCCCAAGGGCACGACGCCCGCCGATGTCGAGCTTGAGCTTGCGCTCAAACTGCTGTCGCTGCCGCGCGAGATCGGCAAACATCCGGAGAGCGGCCTGCCGATCACCGCCGGTCTCGGGCGCTTTGGCCCGTTCGTGCGCCACGACAAGACCTATGCGAGCCTCGAGGCCGGCGACGAGGTTTTTGAGGTCGGATTGAACCGCGCCGTCACGCTGATCGCCGAGAAGATCGCCAAGGGCCCGAGTGGCCGCCGCTTCGGCGCCGATCCTGGCAAGGCGCTCGGCGACCATCCGACGCTCGGCGCGGTTGCGGTGAAGGGCGGGCGTTATGGTCCCTACGTCACGGCGGGCGGTGTGAACGCGACCATCCCGAGCGACAAGGACAAGGATGCGATCACCCTTGCCGAGGCGATCGCGCTGATCGACGAGCGCGCGGCGAAGGGCGGCGGCAAGAAGAGCGGCAAGGCTGCGAAGGCCAAGCCCGCGAAGACCGCGAAAGCCAAGACCGCCAAGCCAGCGGAGCCGAAGGAGACCAGTAAGACGGAAGCCGAAGGGGAGGCCCCGAAGCCGGCGAAGAAAGCCGCGGTCAAGAAGGCCGCGGCCAAGCCCCAATCGGCGACCAACGCGGCGACCAGCTCGGTTCCCAAGACGGCTTCGACCAGCAAGGCGCGCGCCCCGGTCGCGTCCGCCGCGAAAACCTCGGCAGCGAAGCCGGCGGCCACCAAGGCGCCCGCGAAAAAGAGCGCCGGCAAGGCACGCGGATGAAACCGCGCGACAGCGTCTTTCCGAGTACGGACGCCATCGTCGCCTTCATTCGCGCCCATCCCGGCAAGATCGGGACCAAGGAAATTGCGCGCGAGTTCGGCCTCAAGAATGCCGATCGCGCCGAGCTGAAGCGCATTCTGCGCGACCTTGTCGACCGCGGCACCATCTCCAAGCGCGGCAAGCAGGTCGCCGAGACCGCCGCGCTGCCGGCCACCGTGATCGCCGACATCACCTCGCGCGACGACGATGGTGAATTGATCGCGACTCCCGCGGAATGGGACGAGGTCGAGAACTCGGAAGCGCCAAAAATCCGCATCCATATGCCGCGCCACGCGCGGCCCGGCACGTCAGCAGGCATCGGCGACCGGGCGCTGTTGCGTGTCGAACGGACAGACGAAACCGAAGGACCCGCCTATCGCGGGCGCATCCTCAAGGTCATCGATCACGCCAAGTCGCGCGTGCTCGGCGTGTTCCGCGCCCTGCCCGGCGGCGGCGGCAGGCTCGTCCCGGTCGACAAGAAGCAGGCCGGCCGCGAACTCAATGTCGCAAGCGCCGACAGCAAGGGTGCCGAGGATGGCGACCTCGTCAGCGTCGACATCGTGCGTTCTCGCGGCTTCGGGCTCGGCTCCGGCCGGGTCAAGGAGCGGTTCGGCTCGGTCGCCTCGGAAAAGGCGATCAGCCTGATCGCGATCCATGCCCACGACATTCCGCAGGCCTTCTCGAAGGACGCGCTGCGCGAGGCGGAAGAGGCAAAGCCCGCTGTCCTGAAGGGCCGCGACGACTGGCGCGACATCCCCCTCGTCACGATCGATCCGCCCGACGCCAAGGACCATGACGATGCGGTGCATGCCGAAGCCGACCCGGACCCGAACAACAAGGGCGGCTTCATCGTCCATGTCGCGATTGCCGACGTCGCGTTCTATGTCCGGCCGGGCTCGGCGCTCGACCGCGACGCGCTGATCCGCGGCAACTCGGTCTACTTCCCCGATCGCGTGGTGCCGATGCTGCCCGAGCGCATCTCCAACGATCTCTGCTCGCTGGTGCCGGGCGAGCCGCGCGGCGCGCTCGCCGTGCGCATGGTGATCGCCCCGGACGGCCGCAAGCGCTCGCATTCCTTCCATCGCGTGCTGATGCGCTCGGCCGCGAAGCTGAACTACGCCCAGGCGCAGGCCGCGATCGACGGCAAGGTCGACGACGTCACGGGGCCGCTGCTCACGCCCATCCTTGAGCCGCTCTATAAGGCCTATGCGGTGGTCAAGCGGGCGCGTGACGAGCGCGATCCGCTGGACCTCGACATTCCCGAGCGCAAGATTCTCCTGAAAAAGGACGGCACGGTCGACCGCGTCATCGTGCCGGAACGGCTCGATGCGCACCGCCTGATCGAGGAGTTCATGATCCTCGCCAACGTCGCCGCCGCCGAGATGCTGGAGAAGAAGGCACTGCCCCTGATCTACCGGGTGCATGACGAGCCGAGCCTGGAAAAGGTGCATGCGCTGCAGGAATTCTTGCGGACGCTCGATCTGCCGTTCGCAAAAGGCGGTCCGCTCCGTCCATCCCTGTTCAACCGCGTGCTTGCGAACGTGCAGGGTGAGGATTACGAGGCGCTGGTCAATGAGGTGATCCTGCGCTCACAGGCACAGGCGGAATATTCCGCCGAAAATTACGGACATTTCGGCCTCAATTTGCGCCGCTATGCGCATTTCACCTCGCCGATTCGGCGATATGCCGATCTGATCGTGCACCGGGCCCTGATCCGCGGACTGGGCTTGGGCGAAGGCGCCCTGCCCGAGAACGCGACGCTGGACGAGTTGAGCGAAGTGGCCGCGCAGATCTCGGTGACCGAGCGGCGTGCCATGAAGGCCGAGCGCGAAACCGCCGACCGCCTGATCGCGCATCATCTCGCCGACCGCGTCGGCGCAACCTTCCAGGGCCGCATTTCCGGCGTCACCCGCGCCGGACTGTTCGTCAAGCTCGACGATACCGGCGCCGACGGGCTGATACCGATCCGCACCCTCGGCACGGAATATTTCAACTATGATGAGGCGCGGCATGCCCTGGTCGGTTCGCGCAGCGGTGCCATGCACCGGCTGGGGGACGTCGTCGACGTTCGTCTGGTAGAAGCAGCCCCGGTCGCAGGCGCCCTGCGTTTCGAACTCCTGAGCGAAGCCGGGACCGCGCCGCGCGAGCGACGCCGCAGCGCTCCCAAGGTGAAAGCAACGCGCGGCAAGGCGCAGGCCGGCAAGGTCAAGCGCGAGACCGGCCGCAAGACGGACAAGCCACGCTCCGGAAAGGCGAAGAAGGGCAAGTCATGGAAGCGATGACCACGATGACCAAAGCTATACCCAAGACCTGGACGCGCGAGAGCGGACTTGCCGAAAAGCGCGACGTATGGGCCGCGATGAAGCGCGGTTTTCGCGGCCGTTGCCCGCGCTGCGGCGAGGGCAAACTGTTTCGCGCCTTCCTGAAAACAGCCGATTCCTGCTCGCATTGCGGGCAGGATTTCACGCCGCACCGCGCTGACGACCTGCCCGCCTATCTCGTCATCGTCATCGTCGGGCATCTCGTGGTGCCGCTCGCGCTGGTCATCGAAACCAATTATTCGCCGCCCGTCGCGCTGCAGCTTGCGGTCTACCTGCCTCTGACCTTTTTTGCCTCACTCGCGCTGTTGCAGCCGGTCAAGGGCACGGTCGTCGCCTTGCAATGGGCGCTGCGCATGCATGGTTTTGACGACAACCCGCCGGAGCACATTCCGCCGGTATGACCAACAAGTTCGATCGGGGATGGCAATGAGCGATGCCGCACAGGCCGCAAGAGAAGAAAAGCCGGAGGAAAAAGAGGCCGATCATCATCCCTATTACCGCCCGAAGGATGCCGCGACGCTGATCCTGGTCGATCGCAGCCGCGCCGTCCCAAAAGTGCTGGTCGGCCGGCGCCACGACAAGGTGGTGTTCATGCCCGGCAAATTCGTCTTTCCCGGCGGCCGTGTCGACAAGTCCGACAACCGCGTGCCGGTCGCGGCGCCGATTCCCGGAGCGCTCGAAGAAAACCTGTTGAAAGGCAGCCCGAAGATCACATCGTCGCGCGCAAGGTCGCTGGCGGTTGCCGCGATCCGCGAGGCCTGCGAGGAAACCGGCCTCTGCCTCGGACGAAAAGCGGAAGGCAGCGGCACGAAGCTCGACGGACCGTGGCAGCCGTTCGCGGAGGCCGGCCTGCTGCCCGATCCCTCCGGATTGTTCCTGATCGCCCGCGCCATCACCCCGCCGGGCCGGGTCCGGCGCTTCGACACCCGCTTCTTCACGGCGGACGCCTCCGCCATCACCCATCGGATCGAGGGCGTGGTGCACGCGGACGCCGAACTCGTCGAACTGGTGTGGGTCGAGATCGGCTCAAAGCCGCTCGCCGACCTGCATCCGATGACGAAAAACGTGCTCGGCGAGCTGGAGCGGCGGCTTGCCACCGGGCCGCTGCGCCATGACGCCGCCGTGCCGTTCTTCCATTTCTACGGCGGCCGAATGCATCGGGACGTTCTGGGCGAAATGAAGTAGCATCCCGAACGGCGCGTCTCGGGGAGCGTTGAACCATGAACCGATTCTTGAAGCCGCTGCTGGCATCGACCGCACTCGTGATCGCGCTGCCACTGCAGGCGCGCGCCGAAATCGATGTCGCGAAGCTGAAGCCCGCGATCGAGGCCTCGATCGAGAACGACTATCCAAAGCTCGACGCGCTCTACAAGGACATCCACGCCCATCCCGAGATCGCCTTCCAGGAGGAGAAGACCGCCGCAAAACTCGCCGCCGAGATGCGTACGATCGGCTTTGAGGTCACCGAGAAGGTCGGCCAGACCGGCCTGGTCGCGATCTACAAGAACGGCGCAGGCCCCACCATCATGGTGCGCACCGAACTCGACGCGCTGCCGATGGAGGAGAAGACCGGCCTTCCCTATGCGAGCCACGACAAGACCATCTGGAACGGACGCGAGACGTTTGTCGCTCATAGCTGCGGCCACGACATCCACATGGCGAGCTGGGTCGGCACGGCAAAGACGTTGGTCGGACTGAAGGATCAATGGCAAGGCACCTTGATGTTCATCGCGCAGCCGGCCGAGGAGATCGGCTCGGGCGCCAAGGCGATGCTGGCGGATGGCGTTTTCACCCGATTTCCAAAGCCCGACATCGGCTTTGCCCTGCACGATAACCCGCTTGCCTACGGCACGATCTACTATCGGAGCGGAATCGGCTCATCCAACTCCGACAGCCTTTTCATCAAATTCCGCGGCCGCGGCGGTCACGGCGCCGCGCCCCAGTCCACCATCGATCCCGTGATGATGGCGGCGCGTTTCATCGTCGATGTGCAAAGCGTGCTCAGCCGCGAAAAGGATCCGACTGAATTCGGCGTGCTCTCGATCGGCGCGATCCACGGCGGCACGGCCGAGAACATCATCCCGGATGAGGTGATCGTGCGGGGCACGATCCGCAGCTTCAAGCCGGAGGTCCGAGCCAAGATGCTGGAGGGCATCGAGCGCACGGCCAAAGCCGCCGCTGTCATGTCGAATGCACCCGAGCCCGAGATCAGGATCGTCGACGGCGCCAAGGCCGTGATGAACGACCCCCACGTCGTCGGCACCGCAGAGAAGGCGTTGCGAACGGCCTTCGGCGATAAGTTCAGGCTGTCGCCGCCGAACACGCCGAGCGAGGACTTTTCCGAGTTCGTCAATGCCGGTGTGCCCTCGATGTTTTTCAATATCGGCGTTTACGAGCCAGAGCGCGTCGCCGCCGCGCGCGATGGCAGCGGCCCGCAATTGCCATCGAACCATTCGCCGCTGTTCGCGCCGGTGCCGAAGCCGACCATCGAGACCGGCGTCACCGCCATGACGCTCGCCGTGCTCTCCGCCTTCGACGAGCACGCCAAGGGGAATTAGCTTCTCCCGTCATTCCGGGGCGCGCGAAGCAATCCAGTTTCCCGCGACGACAGAACCGGATTGCTTCGCTTCGCTCGCAATGACGGAGTTTGTTCTCCCGACGTCAGCCAAATTGCAAAAATCGTTCCGGCCCATGCTGATGACGTCGGCGGGCTGCCTCCCCATCTATGTTCGTGGCAACGATCACGGAATGGTCCATGGCACAACGTCAGCTCAAACTCGGCGCATTCATGCGGCCGGTCTCCATCCACACCGGCGCATGGCGCTATCCCGGAGCGTGGCCGGACGCCAATTTCAACTTCCCGCATCTGAAAAAACTGATCCAGAAACTCGAAGCCGGCAAATTTGACGCCTTCTTCATGGCCGACCATCTCGCCGTGCTGAACATGCCGGTCGATGCGCTGAGGCGCAGCCACACTGTGACATCCTTCGAGCCGTTCACCCTGCTGTCGGCGCTCGCGGCCACGACCGAAAACATCGGCCTGGTCGCGACCGGCTCGACCACCTTTGACGAGCCCTATCATATCGCCCGCCGCTTCGCCTCGCTCGACCACATCTCCGGCGGCCGTGCGGGCTGGAACATCGTCACCACGTCGAATCCGGATGCGGCGCTGAATTTCGGGCTCGATGATCACATGGAGCACGCCGAGCGCTATCGGCGCGCGCGCGAATTCTATGATGTCGTCACCGGCCTCTGGGATTCCTTCGCCGACGACGCTTTTGTGCGCGATGTCGAGCAAGGCCTGTTTTTCGATCCCGCCCGCATGCACGTGCTCGGCCACAAGGGCACGTATCTCAGGGTGCGCGGCCCCCTGAACATCGCACGCCCGGTGCAGGGCTGGCCGGTCATCGTGCAGGCCGGCGCATCCGAGGACGGCAGGCAGCTCGCGGCGGAGACCGCGGAAGCCGTGTTCACCGGCGGCGGCAGCCTCGTCGACGGGCAAAAGCTCTATGCCGACATCAAGGGCCGCATGGAGAAAATCGGCCGCGATCCCGAGCACTTGAAGATTCTGCCCGGCGCCTTTGTCGTGGTCGGCGACAGCGTGGATGAGGCAAAGGAGAAGCGCTCGAGGCTCGACGGACTCGTGCACTATGACAGCGCCATCGCCTCGCTCTCGGTCATCCTCGGCACCGATGCCTCTACCTTCGATCCCGACGGCCCCCTGCCCGAGATCCCCGAGACCAATGCGAGCAAGAGCGGCCGCCAGCGCCTGGTCGATCTTGCCGCGCGCGACAAACTCACGGTGCGTCAGCTCGCGCAGCGCGTCGGCGGCTATGGCGGGCTCGCCTTTGTCGGCACGCCCAAAACCATCGCCGACCAGATGGAGGAATGGCTCACAAGCCGCGGCTCCGACGGCTTCAACATCATGTTTCCGTTCCTGCCCGGGGGGCTTGACGACTTCGTCGACAAGGTCGTCCCGGAGCTGCAGAGGCGCGGGATCTTCAGGCGGGACTATGAGGGCAAAACCCTGAGGGAGAATCTCGGCCTGCCGCGGCCCAAAAACCGGTTTTTCGAGTAGATTCTTGTTCTTGACGCGTTTTCTTCACGCGAACCGGTTCCCACTTCGCTCGAAAGCGCGTTTGTTGGCCGTATCGTACCTCTAAAACCTTGACTTTGCACGTCATCCGGGTAGGTTGCCGGCCAAATCCGGACCTTCCTTTGGCCGGCATTCCCGTACAATCTGATCCTTCAGAGGTCTCTCGAACATGGCCAAAGCGGTCACCATCAAGGTCAAGCTCGTGTCCACCGCGGACACCGGCTTCTACTATGTCGCCAAGAAGAACTCGCGCACCATGACCGACAAGATGGTCAAGAAGAAATACGATCCCGTTGCGCGCAAGCACGTCGAATTCCGCGAAGCCAAGATCAAGTAACATCGCGGGGACTTTGACTTCGGACGGGGCCGACAGGCCCCGTTTTTATTTTGTGATGCGCGCTTTTGCGCATGGTCTTTTCGGAAAACCCGTTCCCACTTTTCCGGATCATGCACTAAGGTCGTGTCGCCGGGGGCGAGGCTCCCCATGACCGCAACCTTGGACGAAAAGAACGTCGGTGGCTATTCGGTCGCCTATGGGCGCGACGACACCTACTTTCCACTCTACATCACCGCGGCGCTGGCCGCGATCTTCGTCACGGCGGCCTGGATCGCCGGCGCCGCCTATTGGCTGCTGCCTGCGCTTGCCGCGGCCGCCTTCACCTATTACAACCTTCCCCTGCTGGAGACCGGGCGCCCCACAGTCGGGGCCAACCAATACGGTATCTTCCTGCAGGCCTTTGGCCTGATCCGCTGGCGCGCGATCGAGCGCATCGACCTCGCAGAGATCGCCGAGCGCGCGATGACCGTCCACGAGCTGCAGATCGTGCTGAATGCGCCGCTGTCGAGCGCGCTCGTCGTCGACTGGCGCAAGCAACCCATCCATCGGCGCTTCATGCGGCTACCCTGGCGCATGAGCCACAACAACATGGTGCGGGTGACTCTCGAGCCGTTCGACCAGCCACCCGACGTCATCCATCGCACTTTCCTGCGGATGTGGCGCTATTATCGGAGCTGAGCGCTGTCATCCCTCTCCCCGCGAAGCGGCGGGGAGGGACGAGAGCGATCACGTCCTTACGGTGAGCTGCTTGTAGGTCGCCGCCGACAGCCCGTAGGTCCAAGCCACCGCCTCGCGCGCGGTGCGCATGTGGGCCGGCACCTGAAGAAAGAAATGCCTGCGCGTGCCGTCGGGCTCGGGGGTGGCGTTGATCACCTCGACGGCTGCCCAGGCGTCCGCGGACAGCCAGGTCTTGCGCCACAGCACGCCGGTCTCGTCCTCGGCGACGCGAACCGCGCCACCCTGCGCCACATAGCGCTCCGGGGTCATGATGTCGATCATGCAGCGGCGGATCTGGACGTTCTGCTCGTGGTCGATCATCGTCAGCGTGATCCGCTCGGGATTCTTGATCAGCCAGCTTGGGACCACAACACCTTTCCAGGCCCACACCGACCAGCCGTCGCGGAAGCGCAGCGCCGGCGCGCCGTCATCATGGAGCCGGTCGCGGACATCGCCGCGCAGCCGGTCCGGCCGCTCCACCAGCCAGCAGGTGCGCGCGTGCGGCTGCAGCCAACCGAGGCTCTGCGCGAGCAGCGAGAGCCCCTGCAGAACTTCGGTCTCGGCGCGCAGGCCGGTCATGTCGCGGTAATAATCATAGGCGCCGAGCCAGGACAATTCGTGCTGGCCGATGGCTTCGAAGCGCAGACCCTGGTGGCCCAGCAGCGCGTGCAGCACGTAGGACCATGACAGCGGACGCGCGCGGCGGAGGCGATCCAGCAACGGACCATCCGCCTGCGCAGCGCCTTGCATGACGACCTCCGCCGCATGCTCCACCAGCGGGTCGACGGGGCTCACTCTGCTCTCCACTTCGGCCTGGACACGCCTGTGCAGGCGCTTTCCGACCGACGCGGCGGCCTGCCGACGCGGGCGATGCAAAATCGCGGATTTGACGTTCCCCCCGTCTGCGCCCGAGGTCCGGAGCGCAAGATGCGACAGCGCGATCGGGCCGTCGCACCACACAATGCGCGCCGGAGGATCAAGCCCCGCAGCGCGATAAGCCAGCCGGACCCCATCCTCGGCGACGGCGCGCGCCGCGGATATGGTCGAGCGCCGGATCGCGGCCCAGCGCGCGCGGTAAACGCCAAGCGCGGCCGCCTGCTCCGATGAGAGAGCGTCGAACTCAGTCGGCAAGAACGCGCGCGTCCCTGGGTCCAAGTTCGCGCTGGCGGCGCACACGGTAGGTGCCGCGCGGCAGGGTCAGCGGCGCATGCTCCTCATGCGTCACCCGCGCCGAGGGCGAACTGACCTGGATATGGCCGATATAGAGCCCGGCCGGAATGTCGCGGGCGAGCTTGTCGTCCTGGAACATCGTGACATGATCGAGGATCGCGTGATGGTGGCCGGTCTTCTCGCCTTCCGCCAGCACCATCGGCGTTCCCTGGACATTTTCCGACACCGTTCCCGATGGCGCGACGTCAGCCACCCGCTCGAGCAACAGGTCACCTTGTGCGAAGATCTCGGTCATCTTGCGGTCTCCTTCTGCCCCAGCACCCCATCATGGCGTCGGTGCAAAGGATTGCTTCCACCCTGATCTGCAACAGTCCCGTCACTGCGAACGCCGGGCGCCTTGCGGAGCTGCCTTGAGCTTGAGCTCGCGCGCGATGGCGTCAGCCTGTCGCGCCCGAGCCTGCCGTCTGAGCATGATCTTCATCGGCCATGGCAATCATGCGGCCGTCAGAAGAGCGTCGGTGAAACGCCGTCGATCACCCGAAGTTCCTCCTGAGGCGTTACTGAACCACCTCTCCGTGCAACGCGAGATCGAGACCTTCGCGCTCGGTATCTTCCGTCACGCGCAGGCCGACGAAGATCTTGACCACGAACAGGATGATCAGGCTCGCGACTGCATCATAGACGAAAACCGTCGCCACGCCGATGCACTGGTTGAGGAATTGGGCGGGATTGCCCTCCAGCACGCCGGCGGTACCGCCATATTGCTGGACCGCGAACACCCCGGTCAGCAGGGCGCCGACGATGCCGCCGATCGCATGCACGCCGAAACAATCCAGCGCGTCGTCATAGGAGAACATGTGCTTGAGGCCCGTGCATCCCCAGTAGCAGACCGCGCCCGCCGCGATCCCGATGGCGAAGGCGCCGACAGGTCCGACGAAGCCGGAGGCCGGCGTAATCGCCACAAGTCCCGCAACCGCGCCCGAGCAGATGCCGACCACGGTCGGCTTGCCCTTGAGCGCCCATTCCACCAGCATCCAGGTGAAGCCGGCCACGGCGGTGGCGATCTGCGTCACCAGCATGGCCATACCCGCCTGCATGCCTGCGCTGACGGCGGAGCCGGCATTGAAACCGAACCAGCCGACCCACAACAGCGAGGCGCCGATGAAAGTCAGCACCATGTTGTGGGCCGGTCCGGTATCTTTGCGCTTGCCGAGCATGATGGCGCACATCAGTCCCGCCACGCCGGCATTGATGTGCACCACGGTCCCGCCGGCGAAATCGAGCACCTTGACCCAGGCGGCGTCGTTGCCGGAGTTGAAGATACCGTCAGGACCCCAGACCCAATGCGCGATCGGCGCATAGACGAAGATCGCCCACAGGCCGATGAACCAGAGCATGGCCGAGAATTTCATGCGCTCGGCAAAAGCGCCGGCAATCAGCGCCGGTGTGATGATGGCGAACGTCATCTGGAAGCAGATATAGACCGCCTCCGGAATCGTCGGCGCCAGCGGATTCGGGTTGCCGATGCCGCCATTGCCGATATCGCTCAGGATATCCTTGAGAAACAGGCGGTCGAGCCCGCCGACGAACGGCGTGCCGGGCCGGAATGCCATGCTGTAGGTCAGCACGGCAAAGAGAATGGTGACGAGGCAGGTGACGGCGAAGCTCGTCATGATCGTGTCGCCGACGTTCTTCTTGCGCACCATGCCGCCATAGAACAGGCCGAGGCCGGGTATCGTCATCATCAGGACCAGCGCGACCGAAGTCAGCATCCAGGCGGTGTCGCCGGAATTCGGCGTGCATTTTTCCAGGATCTTGCCGCCACAAGCGGGCGGGGCCGCCGCTGCGTCCTCGGCGAACGCGATGCCGTGCGACGCGAAATACAGAAGCGCGATCCCCGCAAGAGCCATGCCCCAGATTGTCAGCCTTTGACTCACGAACCTGCGCGCGTTAGTCCCTAATTCCATCGTCTTTCTCCTTGTCCCAAGAGTTTTTGAGATGAGTCTGAGATGTTTGAAGGCTTCAAGTGCCGCTTGGCCGACCTCCTCTCGCAACGACGCGCGAGCGGTTCGCGTGATGGCAAGAGCGACCGCCCACCCGTCGCCCGCCAACCGCATCTCGCAATGTCCTGAAATGATCGTGGGATCGGAGGCCAGCGGCGCGCCGCGGGTGGCTATGCATCGCAATTTTCGGTGCAACAGCCGATCCGCTCGGCGCAGCGGTCGGACCGCCGAAACCGAATGGCTGGAGATTGGCGACGACGAGCCCCATGGCAAATCCCATGACCGACCGGCCTTTCCTCCAAGAGCATGATCCGGAAAAGTGCCAAGCGGTTTTCCGAAACGATTATGCTCAAACGAATTCTGAAGCGCGATGGCACGATCGCGCTTCAGGTCGGCAACCACTGGCTGCGGTTCCCGCCCAAAGTTGTTAGCCAAAAATTAATCAAGATTCGTGCCACCCGTGCCGCGCGGGTAACCTTTTGATCAGCAGTCAGTTTCGGTTCGACGCCCGGAGAACGGGGCCCCCTTGCCGCATTAGACGGCAGCCGAAAGGTGAAAAAATAGGCAGTAGCTCCCACGCTGCCCGGCGCGCGTCAACGTGCTCGGCTACCGGCGGCTCGGCCACCGCCGCATCGAGATCAAAGCAACCGCCGCAGGCACCGGACTCCTCCTCGGCCTTGGCGCCTGTATTGCGATCGTTCTTCTGGTCCGGGCGGCAGCCTGACCTGCGTTGCCATGATCACCGCCGTCCGTCTTGCTGCGAGCAACGGACGCGCGCTCCTCGATCCTGCCGAGAAGCGCGGCGGTTTCATCCCTCGGTCGCGCGCCATCAAGCAGCGAGCTCGAAGCGCGCGAGATCGCGCGCAAATCGTCTGCAGTGACAAGGCCGCATCGGGTTCGGCGAGCCGGCCCCGGGTCTCCGCGCTTTCCACAGGCAGCGCAACCTGATCCTCGCATCGGCCTGGGTAGTTCTATGCAATCCCTGCCCGGCATGGTAGCAATCCCGCAAATTGACCGCGACCCCAGGTTGGGATGTCGCTGCGGGCCGGTGATGAATGCCGCGCAGTTTTGCACGGCTCGCCGCAGCGGCGCGTGCCGCCTCGATATATTCGACCGATCTGAACCTCACTTGCGCCTGCGCAGGAGCGGTTCGACGGAATTGTTCATAGCCAGATTGTTTTTTCCGGTCGCGATCCGACCCCTCGACCGCGACGCCTTACAGAGATTCTCGATCTGCTCATGTTGTTCTATGAGCCGGCTTTTGCGACATTCTTCTCGGCCTTCTATGCGGTCTTTCTGATCGCAAGCGGCTCCGTGAGCCGAAAACGGATCCTTCTGCTGGCAAGCGTCCTTTTCTATCTCTGGGGCGAGCCGGTCTTCGTCGTCATCCTGATCTTGAGCGCCGGCCTTGACTACGCGCTGTCGTTCTGGCTGACCGAGCCTGCCCCGCCGCACCGGCGGCGCATTGCGCTCGCAGCCGGCGTTTCCCTCAACGTCGCCCATCTCGCGGTCTACAAATACGCCGACTTTTCCATCAGCAACCTCAACACGCTCTTGGCGCCGTTCGGGTCGCGGCCGATCCCGCTGCTGCACCTCGCGCTGCCGATCGGCGTCTCCTTCGTCGTGTTCGAGAAGATCACCTATCTCGTCGATACCTGGCGCGGCACCTCGCGCCGGGCCGACGGGTTCGTGGACTACTGCCTGTTCGTCTTCTTCTTTCCGAAACTGCTGGCCGGCCCGATCCTCAAATTCCACGAGATGCGGGATCAGATCGCCAAACCCGAGGGGCCGGACTGGAGCGATTTCGGCACCGGGCTGCTGCGGGTTTGCCGCGGCATGGGGCGCAAGCTCCTGATCGCCGAGCCGCTCGGCGCGTTCGTGGGCAAGGTATTCGACCACGACGGCGCAAGGTCGAGCATGGGCCAAGCCTGGCTCGTTCTGGCCTGCTTCACGATCCAGATCTATTTCGACTTTGCCGGCTATTCCGACATGGCGATCGGGCTCGCGCGCATGATGGGTTTTCGGCTCAGGGAGAACTTCGACGCGCCGTACATCTCCAGGTCGATGACCGAGTTCTGGCGGCGCTGGCACATGCCCCTGACGAGCTGGATCAGGGACTATCTCTACGTGCCGCTCGGCGGCAATCGGCGAGCCCTGGGCGCACCTACCTCAATCTCTGGATCTGCTTTTTGGCCTCCGGGCTTTGGCATGGCGCGAGCTGGAATTTCGTGCTCTGGGGCGCCTATAACGGCCTGTTTCTGACGCTGGACCGGATCTTCCTGGAGAAGGCGCTGGAGCGCTGCGGCGCTTGGGTCGCGCGGATCATCACGCTGTTCATCGTGATGATCGGCTGGGCGATCTTCCGCGCCGAGAAGCCCGGCGTGCTCGGCCCGTTTCTGCTGTCGCTGTTTGCGGCAGGAACGCCCGCGGCCGAGCTGGAAATTCCGCCCGACGTCCCGCTCGCATTGCTGTTCGGCGCCGTCCTCTCGCTGTTCCCGGCGCTCCCCCTTTACGGCTGGCTCGTGCGTCTCGATCACGAGCGGCTGTGGCTGCGGCTCACGACCAGCTCCGCGCTGCTCGTCATCTATGTGCTGGCCTTGGCGCGGACGTTCGGAATGCCGTTCCAGCCCTTCATCTATTTCAGGTTCTGATCATGCTGCGCAGAATTTCCCTGCATCGATCCCTGCCGCGGCTCTTGCTCGCCTCGACGCTTCTCGTGCTGCCGCTGATCAGCATCTGGAACATGTCGGTCGAACCGGGACACGACATCAAGCTCGGGCCGAAGCTCGCCGGCGTCACCGATGTCGCGCGGATCGGCTTCTCATGGTCAGCCATTACCGGCGGCGGCTTCCAGAAGGCGGCAGCCTCGCGCATCACCGAGGCCTTCGCGCTGCGTCCGCTGCTGATCCGCCTGAACAACTCGATCCGCTTCGAGCTGTTCGGCGACTACAGCGAATCCTATGTCGTGCGCGGGGCCAGCGGCCACCTGATCGGCTCGTCCTATCTCATCGAATATTGCGCGCGCACCGAGGGCATGGGCGGGAGGCTTGCCGCCGAGGTCGCTCCGGGACTGAAGACGATCCAGGACCATTTTCGCGCCGCGGGCGGAGAGTTCGTCTATCTGATCTCGCCATCCAAGGCGGCGCATTTGCCGGAATATTTCCTCGACCGTTTTGCCTGCACGAACTCGCCGGCGGCGCGGGCGCAATTCATCCCGGACTATGTCGGCGCGTTACGCGCTGCCGGCATCAGCGTGGTCGACGGCGCGAGCCTGATCCATTCTCAGAAGGGACGCTATGAGGTGCCGCTGTTCCCGGAAGGTGGCGAGCACTGGAACGACATCGGCGGGGCGCTCGCGGTGTCGGCCGTCGTCGAGGAGATCAACCGGCAGGCGGGCCGCGTGCTCATCCCGCCTTTCAGCTTCACCTATTCGCTGTCGAACGCAAAGAGCAAGGCCGACCGGGAGCTCGCCGACCTGCTCAACGTGTTCTTTCCGCCGCTCGGCTATGTCACCGCAAAGGTCAGTTTCGACCAGCCCGCGTCCTGCCGGACGCACCCGGCCCATGACCTTGCCATCGCCATGGTGGGCTCGAGCTTCGGCTTTTTGCCCTCGCAGATCATGCTCGAGCACAATTGCCTCTCGCGACTGAATTTCTACTATTACGCCAAGCTCGGACTGTTCGGCGGCGAGCCCTTCCACGAGCTCCAGCGCAATCTCGAGCGGAACGAGGTCGCGCGGGCCGCCGACGCACAGGTCATGATTCTCGAAGAGAACGAGTCATTCGTCGGCCGCACCAACTACACGCGAATGCTCTACGACGTCGTCAGCAAATGACGCCATGAAGCCCCTCGGCCGATCGGCGCGCGTTGCCACCGTGCGCCGTCCAGCGAAGGGGCTTGACATTTAAAAAGGAGCGCAGCGCAACGATCTTGATCCCGACCACCATGGTGGACAGCTTGAATCCGGACAGCGTGATGGGGCTGATCACGGCCGGCGGCCCGCTCAAAGGTGCAGCTTGATGGCGTTCGCCGCCCGATGATCGCGAGCCCCGCCTTGTGCGATCATCGGGTTACTTCGGGCCATCAGATCGTTCTCCTCGCCCGGACGGCGGCCTGACCGCTTTGCGCGTCACGCCTCGCCGCGGCTGTTTCCTCATATCGACGCGACAGGCCTTTATTAAGCCCTCGCGTCCCGCGCGCCTTCCAAGCGTTCGAGGTCAGCGCAACGCCGAACGGTCCAACCGCGCCGCCGGTTCAGTCCAAGACGAATCCGAAAAACTGCGGCCTTTTGCGCCAAACTTCGGGGAGGATCGCCATGACTCGTTTCGGAAGGCCGGCACTTGCGGTCGCAGTTATGCTGATGCTTGCGCCGCTCTCGCGCGAAGTCCGCACCGCCACGCCTGGAGCTGCGAGCGCCGGCGTCGTGCTGGTTCGTGGTGGCAAGCCAGCCTATCCACCCTGCGCGTGGGCGAAGCCGGGGCAGACCTGCTACGACGGGAACGGGCTTTCCACCGCCGCGGGCCATCGCCGCCGCTAAAATAGCCGACAGGGCGGATCGGCGGCCGCATGCGCCGAACCCAGACAGGTGAGACCCGGCGCTTCGATTTCCTAGTGTCCCGGTTCTGACCTTCGCATCATTTTGCGGCGGGCTCGTTGACGAACGTCAGAACCAAGGGACACTGGAAAATTCAAGCTTCTAGTGCTTGACTTCGCGGAACACGACAACGGTGCCCGTCGGTTCGGGCGCATGCGGTTTCAAGCTGGTCAGGCTGGCGTCACTCCAGTCTGCAAGACTCACGACCTCGCTGGATTGCACGTCGGTCTCGGGTATCTCGGTGGGCTCCAGGACCTTGAGACCGCTTTCATCGAGAAAGAACGTGTGGTCGCCAAACATGTCCGTGAGCTGGGTCACCGCCGGATGTTCATCGGGGAGAACTTCGGCTTCGATCTGGTTCAAGGTTTGCTTCACCTGCGCCGAATTCAATTTCATGGCCTGCTCCTGCTTCGAGTTGACCGCTGCGGAAGCCGGGATCGTTTGATCCGGAACTCATTCGCACCCGGGCCGGCATTCAGAACCCAACCTCTGCTCGTTGAGATAGTTCCGAACCGGCGTTCGTCCCGACACCGATCGGATTCATCGCGCCTGCTTCGGATCGGTCGGGGTGACCGATGCTCCGGCCGACTGCGCCGTTTCGGTGGTCCTGCTCGTCGGCGCTCCGCCATCGATGTTTTTACCGCTTTGCGTGTGGATGATGTCGACGAGCACGATCAGGATCGCGGCGAGCGCAACCGCGGCGGAGATCCAGCCGATGGCCGAGGTCCGAGTCAATTGCCGTCCTCGGCCATCGCGGCGCTTTGGCTTGCATTCGACCCGGGCACGAGGGTTGGGGCTGAAGCTCCCACCTCATGCAGCTCCTCTATTCCACAGCCCGGACACCGGAACCGGATGCGCCCCCAGGCGCGGCCCCGCTCGATGAAGGCTGCCGGCATTGGCCAGGTGCCACAGCGGGAGCAATGTGGAAGAAGTTCGTCGGGAGACAGCAACATGGCGCCAAACCTGCGACAACGATCGCCCCGTCTGAAAACCCGCGAGAAGGCGCCAGGTTCCAGTTCCCGGCGTTCGTCGAGCGGCGTTCCCGGCATCAACCGCGACGCGGTCGCGCGGGCGCGAGAGCCGGGGCTTGCGGCAACGTTCGAGACGGCGCGGATGGATCCCGGTGCGATCAAGCCATGACGGCTCGCGCGCGTGTTCGGTGTCACACTCTTCGCGTTCAGATGGTGGACGCGGCCTTCCTCGAGACAGCGGGAGCAATTGCATGACCGGCGCCGACCTCTGCGACGTCTACCGACGCTACATAGCCTGCCTGAACCGGCAGGACTGGGCCAAGCTCGAGCAATTCGTGGATGACGATGTGCACTACAACGGTCGGCGCATCGGATTGTCAGGCTATCGCAAGATGCTGGAGCGAGACTTTTGTGAGATCCCGGACCTTCATTTCAACATTCAGCTGCTGATATCCGATCCGCCCTCGATCGCGAGCCGGCTCGTCTTCGACTGCACGCCAAAAGGGAAGTTCCTTGGCCTCGATGTCAACGGGCGGCGTGTCTCGTTTGGCGAGAATGTGTTCTATGAATTTCGGCGCGAGAAGATTGCGCAGGTCTGGTCCGTCATCGACAAGGCCGCGATCGAAGCTCAGCTTTTGCCTGCATGAGCGCAACGACAGGCCGCATCGACCTCGCGCAGCGTCACCGCCGTCCGCCACTGGCCTGCGGCAGGCGTCCGGGGCAATTGGCTTCCGGCTGGGTGACGACGCGGTTTCGCCCTTCATGTTTGGCGCGGTAGAGCGCGTCATCGGCGCGCTTGAGCACGTCAGAAACCTCCTCGCCCTTGATCTCCAGGGTCGACAGCCCGATCGAGGTCGTGACCTCGATCCGCTTGGCCCCCTTGTGCACGGCAAACGGCTCGCCTGCGATGGCGCGGCGCAACCGCTCCGCGACCATGCCGGCGACATGCAGGTCGGTCTCCGGCATCACGATCACGAACTCCTCGCCGCCATAGCGGCAGGCGAGATCGATGCCGCGGATCGACTTGCGCACGCGGACCGCGAATTCGCGCAGCACGTCGTCGCCGGCATCGTGGCCAAAATTGTCGTTGATCGACTTGAAGAAGTCGATGTCGAGCATCATCAGCGCGAGCGGCTTGCCGCGGCTCGCGGCCTGGTCGGCCAACGTCGCCAGATGGGTCTCCATGTAGCGGCGGTTGTGCAGGCCGGTCAGCGCGTCGGTGATCGCCATCTCGATCGAGTTCTGCACATTGTCGCGCAGATGATCGGTATAGCGGCGCTTCTTGATCTGGGTGCGGGCGCGCGCCAGAAGCTCGTTGCGGTCGACCGGGCGCAGGAGATAGTCGTTGACCCCGATCTCCATTCCGCGCAGCAGCCGCGCATTGTTCTCGGACTCCGCGATCGCCAGAATCGGCACATGGCGGGTGCGCTCCAGCGAGCGGGCCTGGCTGCACAGCCGAAGCCCATCGAAATTGTCGAGGTCGAGCGAGACGATCAGGAGGTCGTAATTGCCCTCGGCCGCGTGAAACAGCGCTTCCGCCGGATTGGGCTCGACATCGACGGTGTGTTCGGCGGCCAGCGTCGGCGCCAGCCGCTCGTAGGAGGCGACCCGGTCGTCGACCAGCAGAATGCGGCCGCCCTTCCCGGTCTCCGCCACCGCGCTGCGTTCCGGCGCCTGGACGCCGATCTCGAGCGAGGTCAGCGCCCGCATGCGCAACTCGTCGGTCATCATCTTCAGCCGGGTCAGCGAGCGGACCCGGGCGATCAGCACCAGGTCGGAGACCGGCTTGGTCAGAAAATCGTCGGCGCCGGCCTCTAGTCCGCGCACGCGATCGGCCGGGCTGTCCAGCGCGGTGATCATGAGGATCGGGATGAAATGGGTGGCCGGATTCGACTTGAGCCGGCGGCAGACCTCAAAGCCGTCCATGTCCGGCATCATCACGTCGAGCAGGATGATGTCGCATTCGGCGCGCTGGCAGATCCGCAGCGCTTCCGCGCCGTTCGCCGCCGTCAGCACGTCGAAATATTCCGCCGATAGCCGCGCTTCCAGCAGTTTGACATTGGCCGGAACGTCGTCGACCACCAGGATACGCGCGGACATCGAGATGACCCCTCAACCAATAAATCTTCGCACGGTCTCAATGAATTTGCCGACCGAGATCGGCTTGGACAAATAGGCTTCGCAGCCGCCCTCGCGGATGCGTTCCTCGTCGCCCTTCATCGCAAACGCGGTGACGGCGACCACGGGAATGCCGCGCAGTTCCGGATCGTCCTTGATCCAGCGTGTGACTTCGAGACCCGAGACCTGCGGCAACTGGATATCCATCAGGATCAGATCGGGGCGCATCTTGCGCACGAGATCGAGCGCCTCGAAACCGTTGCTGGTGCCGGAGGTCTGGTAGCCGTGCGCTTCCAACAGATCGCGAAAGAGCTTCATATTCAGCTCGTTGTCCTCCACGATCAGGACGGTTTTTCCCATCCCGTCCCTCCCAATCCGTTTGGCCCCGTGTCACGATACGACGGCCGCCCCAGCCGCCATACCGAAAATCTCAACTCAAACTAGCGTCAGATTCGCTCTAACCGGTTAAACCCTGGGTCCATCTTCTCCCGATGTGGTTTCCACTTGCTTGAACAGATCGCAGAGACTCGGGCATGATCAGCCGAAACTTAGTGTCCATAAGTTAACGGAAAGGCCAACCGGACAAATTGAAAAAGCCTGTTCAAAACCCCCGGGAAGTCGCTGAAATCGTTGCGGTTCAGGCGCTGTCCTTCATCGCCGGCGACCCCGAGCTGCTGGGCCGGTTCCTGTCCGAGACGGGAATCGGTCCCGCGACGCTGCGCACCGCCGCCGCGGACCCGCAATTTCTACGCAGCGTGCTTGATTTCGTGATGCGCGATGACACAACCGTGAAGGCCTTTTCCAAGGCCTCCGAGCTGCACCCGACCAATGTCGCCGCCGCGCATCAGGCGCTCGGCGACCCGCAATGGGAGCGCGACGTGCCGTGAGCGCTGCGGTCGGAGCGGAAAAGGCCCCGAATTGCTTTTGCCGGGACTGCCTTGCCGACCTCGATGCCACCGCCCGGCGCTGCGGCGCCTGCGGTTCTCCCCGCCTCGTCCGCCATCATGCGTTGCCTGCGCTCACGATCGCCCATATCGACTGCGACGCGTTCTATGCGACCGTCGAGAAGCGGGACAATCCGGAGCTCGCCGACAGGCCGGTCATCATCGGCGGCGGCAAGCGCGGCGTGGTCTCGGCGGCCTGCTATGTCGCCCGCACCTTTGGCGTGCGCTCGGCGATGCCGATGTTCAAGGCGCTCGCGCTGTGCCCGTCCGCTGCGGTGATCCCGCCCGACATGGCAAAATATGTCCGGGTCGGGCGCGAGGTGCGCCAGGCGATGCTAGCGTTGACGCCGCTGGTCGAGCCGCTGTCGATCGACGAGGCGTTTCTGGACCTCTTCGGCACCGAGCGCGTCCACGGCATGATCCCGGCCAAGGTCTTGGCGCGTTTTGCCCAGGAGGTCGAGCGCGACATCAAAATCACGGTCTCGGTCGGGCTGTCCTGCAACAAGTTCCTGGCCAAGATCGCCTCTGATCTCGACAAGCCGCGGGGATTTGCCGCGCTCGACCAGTCAGACGCGCACACCCTGCTCGCGGACAAGCCGGTCGGCTTCATCTTCGGCGTGGGGCCGGCGAGCGAGGCGCGGCTGGCGAGCCGCGGTTTTCGCACCATCGCCGACCTGCAGCGCGCCGACGAGGTCGAGCTGATGAAGCAATTCCCGAGCGATGGGCGCAGGCTTTGGCGGCTGGCGCGCGGGATCGACGACCGAAGCGTCGTCCCCGACCGCGGCGCCAAGACCATTTCTGCCGAGACCACGTTCGAGACTGACCTCCGCGATTTTGCCACGCTGGAGAAGCTGCTCTGGCGGCTGTCGGAGAAGGTCTCCTGGCGGCTGAAGAACGCCAATCTGTCCGGTGGCACCATCACCTTGAAGCTGAAGACCGCCGATTTCCGGCAGCGCACGCGCTCGCAGTCGATCGCAGCGCCCACGCAGCTGGCGGCCCGGATTTTTTCGGTCTGCCGCGAGATGCTGGCCAAGGAGATCGACGGCACCACGTTCCGCCTGATGGGCGCCGCCGTCAGCGCATTGCAGCCGGGCTCCGCCCACGACGACGCCTTCGACATGCTCGACCGCCGTGCGGCGCACGCCGAGCGCGCCATCGACAATCTGCGCAAGAAGTTCGGTGAAGGCGCCGTGATCCGCGGCATCGCCTATGACGGCCCGGAGAAGGCGGAGTGACGGATGCTGTCATTCCGGGTTCGCGCCGCTGGCGCGCCCGGAATGACCACGAAAAGTCCTGCGGACTTGTCGCCGTCAATTGCACGGCTTGGAATCGTGCACGTCGAATTTGCCCATGGCGCCGGAAATCACGAATTCGTTGTAGTCGAGCACCAGGGATCGCGACACGCCGTTCTCGTAGAGCTCGAACGACATCGCATAGATCGGCGTCTCCTCGCCCTCCTTCGCCCTGGCGTCACGGTCGAAATAACTCACTGTGACCGGCCAGCGCGTCAGCATCTTCATCTGGTCGGAGGTGGTCGACGGATCGGGTTCACCGATCGCGCGATCGCCGGGGATCGGCTTCCCGATCACCGTCAGCGTATTGTAGATCTTTTCGCCGTTTTCCGATCCGTCATAGACCGTCAGCTCCAGCAGCGACTTGCCCTCGCGCGCGGCCTCGATGATGTGGCGGATCTGCTCGGTCGGAAACACCACCGCGCCGTCGATCGTGAACGTCTTGGCTTCGGGCTGCTTCAGCTTGACCGTGATGTGGTCGCCGGTCCGCTCAGCGATGCCGTCGACCGGCTTGGAGTCACCGTCGTTCATGCGGGCGTCGATCTTGAAGCGGTAGCTCTTGCCGTTCGCGTCTTCCCAGGAGGTCGAGCGCAGGTCGCTCAAGGTCACCTTGCCCTCGCCGGCGTCGAGTTCGGAGACCTGGCGGAAATCCGAGGTGTAGCCCTCGCAGGCGCTGCCGGAGAAATTGTAGACGATGCGCCCCCGCGCGCTGTTGATCGTGGTCGAGCCGCGCGATTTGACCAGGCTCAGTTCATAGAGCGCCTGGTGCGGAAGGAAGGACACGCCACCCGCAGCGTCCGCCGGCCCGCAGGACATGAAGGCGACGGCCAGGATGGCCGACACGCCGAGCGAGGTCGGGAACGGATGCACCATGATGTATCCTTAGGTCTCATCTCAGGGGAAGAAGCAGGAATGGATCACCTTAGAGACCGCCCTATTGCGCCGCAACTAGGGCTGCATCACGGAAAGTTGCATATTCGGCGCCAAAGCGCTTCAGTTTGGTCCAAAATCGTGGCCTGCCCGCAGGCCGTCGCTCGCTTGCATGTCGCACCGCAATGCGCCAAACAGAGCGGGAATCGTACTCATTGCACGATGAGTGGATCGGGATGGTCAGGGGATGACGCATGGCAGGATCAGTTGAACAAAAATTGGCCGCGGAAGGCATTGTCCTGCCCGAGCCGACCGCTCCGGTGGCCAACTATGTCGGCTTTGTCCGCACCGGGAATCTGCTGTTCGTCTCCGGGCAGGTCTGTTTCGATGCGGCCGGCAAATTGATCGCCAAGGGCAAATTGGGCGCCGGCGTCTCCGTCGAGCAGGGCAACGCGGCGGCGCGCGGTTGCGCGATCAACCTGCTCGCGCAGGTCAAGGCGGCGCTGGGCGACCTCGACAAGGTCGTGCGCGTGGTGCGGATCGGCGGCTTCGTCAATTCCGCGCCTGATTTTGTCGACGGGCCGAAGGTGCTGAACGGCGCCTCCGACCTGATGGTCATGGCGTTCGGCGACAAGGGCCGCCATGCCCGCACCACCGTCGGCGTTGCGTCACTGCCCGCGGACGCCTCGGTCGAGGTCGAAGGACTGTTCGAGGTCTCCTGAAGGAGCACTCCCTCGTTGCGTGCACCGGATTGGCTGACGGCGCGCCCGATCGCTCATCGCGGTCTGCATGACCTTGCCCGCGGCATCGTCGAGAACATGCCGGGCGCGATCGAGGCCGCGATCGCTGGCCGTTTCGCCATCGAGGTCGACATCCAGCTCTCCGGTGACGGCGAGGCCATGGTGCATCACGACGATGTGCTGGGCCGGCTGACCGAAGGAAGCGGAAGGCTCATCGAAAAGACCGCCGCCGAACTCAAGGCCGTCGCGTTCAAGGACACGCCGGAGCGCATGATGACGCTGTCGGACCTCTGCGCCCGCGTGGCCGGCCGGGTGCCGCTGGTGATCGAGGTCAAGAGCCACTTTGACGGCGACCGCAAGCTCGTTCAGCGGATGGCGCAGGTGCTCGAAAGCTATTCCGGCCCGGTGGTCGGGATGTCCTTCGATCCTGGGCAGGTGCTTGGCTTGCGCGAGGCGATGCCAAAATTGCTGCGCGGCATCGTCGCCCAGAGCCGTTACGATGACGGCTACTGGGCCAAGCTGACATCAGAGCAGCGCGCGAGCATGCTGCACCTTCGTCACGGCTTTCGCACCGAACCGCATTTCATAGCCTACTGGATCGACCAATTGCCGGCGCCGGCGCCCTGGATCGCCCGCAACATTTTTGGCTGCCCGCTGCTCGCCTGGACGGTACGAACGGGGGAACAGCGCGCACGTGCCGGGCGCCTCGCCGACCAGATGATTTTTGAAGGGTTTCAGCCGGAGACGTGACGCGGCGCGCTCTTGAAGTCCCTGCTGCAATGCACGATCTTTGCATCGGATCGCGCTGGGGGTGATCCGCAACCGAAGAGTTGGAATGGCGGAATCCGAAATCAGTCTCGAGGCCGTGCCCGCCGTTGGCGACGTTCCGGCGGATGATTGGGACGCCTGCGCGAATCCGCGTCACGCCTGCGATGGCAACGAGCTGGCGGGGTTTTCTTCATCGGCTTCGTTATCCGCGGCCATCGCCGACTCCAGCGGTATCTCAAAGCCATACTATAACCCCTTCGTCTCCCACGCATTTTTCTCCGCGCTGGAGTCCTCGGCGTCGGCCTGCGCGCGCACGGGCTGGGGTCCACGTCATCTGCTTGCGAAGATCGACGATGCCGTGGTCGGCATCGTGCCCTGCTATCTGAAGTCGCATTCGCAGGGCGAATATGTCTTCGACCGCGGCTGGGCCGATGCCTATGAACGCGCCGGCGGCCGCTATTATCCCAAGCTGCAGGCCTCGGTGCCCTTTACGCCGGCAACCGGGCCCCGCCTCCTGATCCGCGATGGCGTCGATCGGGAGCGCATCACCGCGGCGCTGGCCGAGGGGCTGATGGCGCTGTGCGGCATCAGCAAGGCGTCATCGGCGCATGTCACTTTCGCGCGGGAGGCGGAGTGGAAACTGCTTGCCGAGCACGGCTTCCTGCAACGGACCGACCAGCAGTTTCACTGGCACAACCACGGCTTTTCCAGTTTCGACGATTTTCTCGCCACTCTCAATTCGCGCCATCGCAAGGCGATCAAGCGCGAACGCCGCGACGCGGTGGCGGCCGGCGTCACGATCCACTGGCTGACCGGCAGCGACATCACCGAAGAGGCCTGGGACGCTTTCTTCGCATTCTACATGGAGACCGGCTCGCGCAAATGGGGCCGCCCCTATCTGACACGCGCGTTCTTCTCGCTGATCGGCGCGACCATGGCTCGCGACGTGGTGCTGGTGATGGCCAGGCGCAACGACCGCTGGATCGCGGGCGCGATCAACTTCATCGGCTCGGATACGCTGTTCGGCCGCAACTGGGGCGCGATCGAGCATCATCCGTTTCTGCATTTCGAGGTCTGCTACTATCAGGCGATCGATTTCGCCATTCAACATCGCTTGAAAACCGTCGAGGCCGGCGCGCAGGGCGAGCACAAGATCGCGCGCGGCTACCTGCCGCAAACCACCTACTCGGCGCATTTCATCGCCGATCGCGGCTTGCGCCGGGCCATCGCGGACTATCTGAAGCGCGAGCGCGCCTATGTCGCGGAGGCCGGGCGCGAGCTCAGTGAGGCCGGCCCGTTCCGGAAGGGTGCGGACGAAGCGCCTTGACGTGTCTGCGGGGACGGTGCGAGTAGCGCATGATGAGATGAGGCTCGATCGGAGCCGTATCGGCGGTACGCCCCTCTCACCGCTTGCCGGCAGAGGTAGACAGCGTGCGCGGAGACACCGTGAACTTCATCCCGCTTTGAAAACGCGAGATCTTGAGGGAGCCGCCATGACCGCCTACGACCCGAACAACATCTTTGCAAAAATCCTGCGCGGCGAGTTTCCCTGCCACAAGGTCTATGAGGACGACCATGTCATGGCCTTTCTCGACATCATGCCGCGCACGCCGGGCCATACGCTGGTGATCCCGAAAGCCCCAGCCCGCAACATCCTCGACATCGAGGTCGAGGACTATCTGCACGTCGGCCGCGCCACCCACAGGATCGCGGCCGCCGCGAAGCAGGCGTTCAACGCCGACGGCCTCACCATCCAGCAGTTCAACGAGGCCTCCGGCGGACAGGTCGTGTTTCACCTTCATGTGCACGTGATGCCCCGGCATGACGGCATTGCGCTGCTGCCACCGGCCAGCCGCCGCGAGGACGTCAAGGTGCTCGAAGACAACGCGACCAAGCTGATCGCCGCGCTGCAGGGGACGTGAGGCCTGATCGTCTGCCGTTCCACTCGCGGCGAAATGGTTCAGCGACGATCGATTCTGGTCTTCGAAACCGTCCCAGAGCGCACGCACTAGACCGAAGTTTGCGCGGGCGAGTCGAGCAACCGACTGATGTGACTCACGATTCTCGAAAATCGCCTTTTTGCTACTGGACACACAGTTCGCTGCTGCCGAACTACGAATCGAATCACAGATTGGATGATTTGTGAACGTCGGTTCGACCAACCACATGGACACTTTTGGCGAGCGAATTTCGCCTCAAGTGATTCAAGAGATTCAGCTTTCTGCGTATTGTGGGCGCAAACTTCAGACTAGATCTGCGATTCCATTTTCGATCCCGCCTTCGCGCCTGGACTGCTTTGCCCCAGGCGCGGCTCTGTCCCAGCCAGTAGCCGCTGAATGTTGGCACGATGGCGCATAATCACGTAAATGCCACCTGCAACCACCAGTAACCGATAGGGCAACGGTTGCTCCAGGCCGCAGATGAGGGCGATCGCAGCCAGCGCCGCCAGCATCGAAC
>Ga0210408_10000737_pt1 | contig 37828 bp, 65 predicted proteins | sample IncBWH4MmetaG_FD_155471 | JGI IMG/M metagenome (GOLD analysis project Ga0210408, IMG submission 155471) | Forest soil microbial communities from Barre Woods Harvard Forest LTER site, Petersham, Massachusetts, United States - Inc-BW-H-4-M | ecosystem: Environmental > Terrestrial > Soil >... | reverse complement strand
CTGCATGTCCATGCAGCCGCCGTCGCCCGCCCACGAATGCGACATCGAATCGACCACGATCACCGGATAGCCGGCTGTGTCGGCCGCTTCGATCGCTTCGAGATAGCGGGCCGGCGAGAAGGGCGGTTCCAGCTCGGCCACGTCGAACGCGAACAGGTCCGCGTAGTGCTTCGACCGCCCGCGCTCGGTATCGATCACCGCAAACGGTGCGCCGTCAGAAATGCCGGATGCCATACGCAGCGCCGAGTAGGTCTTGCCGCTGCCGCTCGGACCGGCTACCCCGATCAGAAGGTTGACGTTGCTCCGGACGGCTCGCCCGAATGAGATGCTCATGCCGCACGCTCCACGAATTTGTTCAGCGCCCACGTTGGCGGGCTCGCCCAGGCAATGCGCTTCGAATAGCCTGGCCACTCGCCGGCGCGTATGCACTGGCGCCAAAGGCCGCTCGCGATCCGCATCTTCTGGTGCCCGAGGTCGAACATCATCGGATCCACCCCAACCAGGCTGCAGGCGAAAGGCTCGGAGCGCTCCTGCACGAGGAAGACGAACATCGGTGTATCGACCGCCTTCGGATGCGCCGCCAGGTACGCCTCGGTATAGTGCGCGGCCTGCACGTCGTATCCGAGGCTCACCATCAGGCCCGGGAACGCGAACGGATCCGCGCTCTCCGTCGATTTATAGTCGAGCACCAGGGGGCGGGTGCGGTGCTGCAGGTCGAACCGCGCGCGCTTCCAGATATCGCCGTCTCGCCAGATGATCGTGCGCTCTACGAAACAGTCCTTGATCGCCAGCTCCAGTTCGGACTCCCTGAGCGCGATCTTTGCAATCCCGACCATCGTGCGGACGCCATCGGCGTGCTTTTCCAGCAGCGGCAGCTTGCCGGCAGCTCGCGCTGCGTCACGCATATCCTTGGCCGCGTTCTTTCTCCAGTCATCGAATGGACAGACCACCATTCGGTCCTCGCCTTCGAGCAGCAGCGAGTGCGCGGCCGAGCCGCGGTCAAAGTCTCCGTTCTCGCGGGAGACGTGATCGCCGTTGAGTCTCGGATGCGCGTGCCAGGCGTGGAGCGGACTCTGGTTGATCAGGATCTTCGCGATCGACGAGCTCAAGCTCGGCTCCGGCGCAGGGTCAGCGTGATAGACCTCGTGCGGCATGTCGTCCACAACCTGGACCGAGTCCTCCGCGACCTTCACGTCAAATACCTCCAAATCGGATCGTTCGCCGCCTCGGAGCGATCCAGCCACACGCCCCAGATCGGCCAGCACTTGGTCGGGGAGAAGGTCACGGCGTCTCTTCCGAGGTTGCAGCGGCTACGGCGCGCTCATAGTCTTCGAGCGGTATCCAAACGATGATGCCGACGTTGCGCGGCTTGCCCATCAGATCTCCAGGCGCAATCGCGTTCGTTGCGAATCGCACCTCTGTGAATTTCTTGCGCTGCGATGCGCCCAGTATGCAATTCGGAAGAGTCTGAAACTGCAAGCGCGAACCGCCGGCCTCGTCGAGAAAGTTGATGATGTTCACCGTCTCGCCCCTCCCGCCCGTTGACTGCCACGCAAACACAACGTCTGCGCCCCATCCTGCCGATGTGTAGGTCTGTCGTCCAAAGATTTGACTGCATCAATAACGCAGTATTTGCACCAGTCACCAGAATTGGAGACTGAATCTTTTGCGTGGATTACCTCGAAGCCCAGTTTGAAGCCTCCGAGCGCGATCACAGATCCATACAAACGCGACCCTTTTATGCGATTTAGATCGGTGATCTCATCTCCGCAAAAATCGCAGAAAAATTTAGCGCTCATGCCGCCCCCTCCCGCTCATCCCTGCGGCGAACGTGCTGAAAAGTCAAAGCGACGTTCACAGGTTCGTAGAGACTGTGCCAGGGCGTCTCTTCGAGCCGATAGTTCGGCGAGAGGCACCAGCGGTCGCCGAGGAAGGATTTGGCCTCTTCGATATTCAATTGATTTCCTTGCCGAGTACCTTGCGCATACCGGCGCGCAAAGTCTCGATATGCTCTCGCACTGACGCGTCCAGTTCTGAATCGGCAAGCGCGATTAGCCGCAAGTCCGGGCCGAACTCAAGCACGGTCAGGCACGAAATGCAGACGGTCAAGTCGCCGAATTTCGGCGCGTGATCGCCAGTTGTGCAAGTCGCGCGATCCATTTCGTGACCGCATGTCGGGCACGGGCTTAGAGGTACTTCAACGTCGCGGCCAAAGTCGAATTTCACGCCCCGGCCTCCTGCATCTCGCGCCGAAACTCCGGGCCGCGCCTTTCCCCGATGCGCCGCTCTTCGCCGTCCCATTCGCCGAAGAGGACGATGATCATTGGACGAAGGGAGCCGTCTTCGCGCTGTGCATGTGAAAGCCTTGCCCGATGGCAGCGGCCGACGCGGGAGAGCTGGTTGAAGGCGCGGATGTCCCAGGCGTCGGTGCGCTGCGTGTAGCGGACATGCTGCTGATGCGGCAGGCGGGCGACCTGCGGCAGGTACGCGGCCCAGTCGTCGGAGCCGGCTTCTATCGCGGCGGTGACGGCGGCGACGATCATAACGGCGTGCCTTTTAAAGCTTCGACGCCGGAGATCAATCCGTGGCCAGGTGCGCCGATCGCTGAGCAGGCGTAACCACCTTTCGCTACTCGCAGCCAGCCCTCGTAGCTCGCCGTCTCATTTCCAAATGCGGAGGCGCCGGTGTCAGCCAGCCAACGAGCAAGTTCTTCCGGAGTGGCGAAGGCGGGACTGATCGGCGTGCCTTCGCTTGTGGTTTCGTACATCATGTAGTGCGTGGCAACATCTTCCGTCCACTCTGGCATGTAGTCGTTGCGATCTGGGCAGCCGTGATAGTCGAGAGCCTTTTGCAGCTCGTCTAAGGTTTTGAGGTTGAGGAAAGCCTGAGCCGTTTCGGCATAGCCAGACATAAGGGGCTTGAAGTGCTTCGGATCTTCCTCGTCTTTCGGGTGCTTCCAACCGGAAGGCACCATTCGCACTTCTCGTCCCATTATCGCCTCACGTCGAAGTCTTCGTACGAAAAATCCGTGTGCGGATGAGCCAGCTGCAGCCGCACCTCGGCCCGCTCGCGCTCGATGCGCTCATGCTCCGGCCAGCACTTCGCGGCGAGGTCGAAGATGAGCGTCCACGCTCGGTCCTCGATGGCTTCGGGGCAGTCGGCGCAGAATCCATCATCGAAGTAAGCAAACGCGGATCCGTCGTTATCCAACGCCTCGACTTCGACGTGGACCGATGTGCAGTCTTCAGGATCGGGAGTCGCAGGATGCAGCCGCACCCTATACGCATGTCCTTCGTGGGCGAGGACGGAACCGTCGGTAATCAGCGTGGTAGTCATCGTAGCCTCAGTGGAAGCAGACGGCGCCACGATCCGCGCCCATGAACATCGCCTTGTGCCAAAGCTGGTAGCGATCGTAGAACCAGCCGCCGATCGCTTGCGCGCGCGCATCGTACTCAATGAAGTCGCGCAGAAGCTTGGCGCATGTCGAAGGTGCCCAAAGCGCCTCACAGTCGGAGAAGTTGATCATTTCCCAAAACGGCCCACTCGTCGCAGCCCAGGCGCCATGCGAATGCCGCTCCTCATGCCCATGCAGTCGTTCGCTGCTGTCTTTGACGGCAGGGTATCCGGCGAGCTTCGCCAACTCTTCGCGCCAAGCGCCATAGCCGCTGTACGATCCGGCTCTGAAATCGAAGCATTCTTCGGCCTCGTATATCTGCGGATGCTTGAACTCCGATGCACGCGATGGAAAATCAGGATTGACGTAAACCGTGACGCCATCCGGATCGCCTGCATTGATGGGCGTCAGGCGCCCGTAGGCGACGATATCAAGGCCCACGATTACCGCCCCAGCAGCGCCCAGCGGATGAACTCGTCGGCGTGCCCGAGCGAGCGCAGAAAGCGGATCGCGCGCATACAGCCGTTGCGTAGCGTGACCATCATGCTTCGGGCGAGACGGACGATTTCGGCTAAGGTCATGGCGGCTTCTCCTGTGTGCTTGTTTGACAACGCCTGCATATTGTCCCATAATTGAAACTGTGTCAAGCGTGAGACTTGCTGAAATGCCCGGTAATTCAGAGGTTCACCCGATCATCGCCCGCCTTGGCAGAGAAATCTCCTTAAGCGGCAAGAGCTTACGCGTGCTGGAAGTGGAGACAGGCATCAACAAATCGATGCTCAGCCGTATCGGCACCAATCCGGACGGGTCGCAGCGCTTCGGCAGTATTGTCCAGCTCGCGCGGGCACTCGGCTATGAGCTTCGATTGGTTAAGAACGGGCGGGCGAAGTGACCGCTTACGACAACCGCTGCCTGATCGGCGACTGCCGAGATTCCATGCGCCAGATGATCGTTGATGGCGTGCGGGTGCAGATGTGTGTGACGAGTCCGCCTTACTGGGGCCTGCGCGACTATGGCCATCCTGGGCAGATTGGCCTCGAGCCGATCGCGCAGCAGTACGTCGATACGCTCGTCGCCGTGTTCGATCTGGTGCGCGAACTGTTGGCCGATGACGGGACCTGCTGGCTCAACATCGGAGACTGCTACAACGCCTATAACGGAGCCGCGGGCCCGTCATCTTTACTTTCGCGGGGCGCACAGACGACCGAGCGGCCCAATTTGCCGAGCGGCTACGGATTGCGCGATAAAACGCTAAAGCCCAAAGACCTGTGCCTGATCCCGGCGCGCGTGGCTCTTGCGCTCCAGGCCCGCGGCTGGTGGGTGCGCCAGGACATCATTTGGTCGAAGCCCAATCCGATGCCGGAATCGATCACGGACCGGTGCACTAAGGCGCACGAATACCTGTTTCTGTTGAGCAAATCGGAGCGGTACTACTTCGACGCTAATGCGATCAGCGAGCCAGCGAAGCACGTCGGGCGCGTGCTGGATTACACGGGCGTTCAGAAGGCGAACGGCGCCGATCCTGAAATGCAACGCACATTGCCGCGTGGTCGCAAAATCGAAATAGCCGAGCGCCGCAATCGCCGCTCCGTGTGGACGATCGCAACTCAGCCGTATTCGGAAGCGCATTTCGCCGTCATGCCGCCAGCGCTGGTCGAGCCGTGCATCCTCGCCGGCTCGCGCATCGGTGACACCGTCCTCGATCCATTCTTCGGCAGCGGCACCGTGGGCGAGGTCGCGCAGAGGCTAGGGCGCAAGTGGATCGGGTGTGACCTGCAGGAGGCGTATGCGCCGCTTCAGGCGCGCAGGACCGCTCAACAGGGGTTTGAATATTGACCCCGTTTAATCCGCTTGCCGATCACGGTTGATCCGACGTAGGGTTTAAGCGCACAATTCGGGTAGCGGGGACGCAGGGACATCCGGCCGGCCGCCGTCGGACTGCCCTGAACGGTCCTTACCTGCTTACCCGCCCGCTTTTCGACTTTCAGGGGGTCGTCCATGTCCAGCCTTTCGGCTCTTCCCGTTTTCATCCCCGGCCGCCCGTACACGGCGCTGGCCGACCGTCCGCGCGCCGAGCATCTTCTGCGCGTGGCGAAGTTCCTGTGGGACGACGCGCATCCGGAGCCCAAGCCGGGCGAGCGGGCGCAGGCGTTTGCGGTGATGGCGCAGCGGCTGGGGGTGGTGGCGTGAGCACTTACAGTGAGAAATTGCGTGATCCACGCTGGCAGCGGCGGCGGCTCGAGAAGCTGAATGAGGCGGAGTTCACCTGCGAAATTTGCACCGACACCCGGACCACGCTGCACGTGCATCACCGAGTCTACGAGCGTGGGAGAAATCCGTGGGACTACGATCTGGACGATCTGGAGGTTCTTTGCGAGGGCTGCCACGAGATCAAGCACGAGCAATTGGCAGTCTTGAATCGAGTCATCTCCCGCGCGTCCTACTTGGATTTGGAAGGGCTTACCGCCGTGGTCGCCGGGTATTTGATGCAAAACGAACCGCATGCGCGAGCCAAAGAACAGATCGCGTCGGCGCTCGGGGAAGTAACCACGCTCGGCGTCGAAACTATCAAGGCTGGGCGAATTGCCGCAATCGCCGAGAAGAAGTTTTTCGCTCGATGGTTGAAGAGGGAAGAGGACAAGCGTCGATGAGCTTCGCTTACCTGCCTCTGTTCACCGGCGATTACCTCCGCGACACCCGCATGCTTTCCCCGCTGAAACACGGGGTCTACCTGCTGCTGCTGATGTACTGCTGGGACACAAAAAGCCCCGTCCCGCTCGAGGAACAGGACGCCGCCGGCATCGCAAACTGCCGTTCGACCGACGAAATTGATGCGCTGCGGTACGTGCTCCGGAAGTATTTCACGTGCTTGGAGGACGGCTGGTACAACGAGCGTATGCAGGACGAGATCGCGACCGCGGAATTTGTGTCAAAAAAGCGCTCTGAAGCAGGGAAAAAGGGGGCCGAAGCGCGCATAAAGCACAGAAAAATCAAGAATGTGAAGCAAGTGCCAGGCAAGAGCCAAGCAAGTGGCGAGCATTTGCCAGTACCCCCAACCCCATACCATACCAACCCCAGAACAAAGGAAAAACACCCCCCCGACCTGCCGGTCGGGTTCGGTGTGTTCTGGGCCCGGTACCCGCACTTCCCTCAACGCTCCTCCCGGGCCGAGTCGCTGCGGCGTTGGCATTCGATGAAGCTCGAGCCGATCGTCGATGACGTGATGCGTGCCCTCGCAGCGTGCCTTGCCGTGCCTCAATGGACACGCGACGGCCGGGCCTTTGTCAGCGCTGCGGAGGTCTGGCTGCGCAAGCGCCTGTGGGAGCAGGATCTCGTCGCCGTCACCGACAGCCTGATCGAATCAATTGCCGCCGACCCGAGGTGCCAATGAATCCGACCGATACGCCCGTGCTGAAGAGCCGTTTGGCCGAAATGGCCGATGCCCTCGGAACCAAAGCGCCAGGCGAATCCGGCACCAAGGCGTGGTTCATCGCGCTGAAGGATTTCGCGGTCGATGAGGTGGTCGATGCGCTCGACCACTGGCTGCGCACCAAACCGAAAATGCCGTCGCCGTTCGAAATACGCGCGATCCTCGCTGGCCGGTTGTCCGATCGAATCGAGGCCAAAGCGGTCGCCGAGAAGCGCGTCTTTGCCGCAGGCGCGCACCGCATTCTGTCGGACGCGGAACGCCGCGCCGGTCGCGAGCAACTGCGTCAAGTCCGCGCGATGATGACGGCTGCCGCACCGCATGAGCCGGATGACTGGTGGCACGCGCTGATTACCATTTGGCGCCGTGGCGAATCGCTTGTCTGGATGCAAATGGTTAACGCCACTCTCGCGTGGGAACATTCCGGTCGTCCCGCTGAGTGGATTCCTCCGAACATCGAGGCCCAGCTCGAGCGCGAAGCCATCCAAGCCGAAGGCGCGCCGTGATCCTCCTGCGCCTATATCGCTCCTTCCGCCGCTGGCGCGAGCTCGGCTGCTCCCGCCGCGTCGCGCTCGAGGCCGCCATCGTGTGCTCGCGGTTCGAGGCGCCGAGGCCGAAGTGAACGCGTTCGAACTCGAGCAGGTCCGCGCCGACATCCTGCACATGGTCGATTTCATGGACCGGCTGATCGAACACGGCGCCACCGAAGAGCAGATGCAGGCCGTGCGCGAAGAGGTCGCGCGGCTGAAGATGCGCGCCGCGATCGCCGCAGCCGCGGCCGAGTCGCGCTGATGCGCCACCTTCACCGCGTTGATGCCAACCAAGCCGCCATCGTCGAGGCCCTGCAGCGCGCAGGTTGCACGACGCTCAGCCTCACGTCGATCGGCCAAGGCTGCCCGGACCTGCTCGTCGCACGCGCCGGCCAGATGTGGCTGCTTGAGCTGAAGGCCGACAGCGAGCTCGCCCAATCGCAGATCGCCTGGATCAACGCCTGGAACGCCAAGGTCCACGTCGTGCGCAGCGTCGATGAAGCCCTCGCCGCCGTCGGCCTCGCGAAATCGCCGAAACCGTAACGCACAGGCGGTATCATTTCCGCCCGTGACTCCGCCACCGGCCCCGCTGCACACGTTCGGCGAAATCGCGGTCATCATCGACCACACCACCACGCATCGGCCGTTTTCTTCGCGTGAGTTCATCTTCCGCGTACGCACGCCGTCGAAGGAAAGCTCCCTGGTCAAGGTCTACCGGATCGAAATCCTGGACGCCGAAATCGTCGATATGACCGAACGCCAGATAGCCGAATTCCTGCTGCGCGGGCCGCGCCGCAAGTCGCTGCTTTTCACCTACCGCGAGCCCTGATGGCGCTGCGCTGCATCGGCTGCGGCGAGCACTTCGCATCCGGCGAGGCCTTCGACCTGCACGCGACCGGCAAACGGCGACCGGAGCGCGATGCGCCGAAGCGCTGCCGCACGCCCGAGGAAATGCGCGCCCTCGGCATGAACCAGACACCCGGCAACCACGCCTGGCGCATGAAGCCGCGCAATGGCAGCCGATGAGATTGTCATCGCCCTCACGGTCGGCGCCATCGCCGTGTTCGGCATCGCCGTCCTGGTGCTGATCGCCATCTGGCTGCCGCCGTTCCTTCGCCGGATATGGCAGATGAAACAGGACGATGGAGAGTGACCACTATCGCCGAAATGGTGGTAGCTTCACCAAACTTTGCGGGATATAAAAACCCTGACATGGGTAAGCGCGGGCCTCAACCCTTCAAGCCGACCGAGCAGGAGCGGCAGGACGTCATTGCCATGATCGGCGGTGGCATACCGCAGGAAGCGATCCGCCGGTATCTGCACCGCGCCCGGCCGGATGGCGGCCCGATCAGCGAGAACACATTCCGCAAAGCGTTCCGCGCCGAAATCGCATCGGGCGGTGGCGACGCCAACGGGAAAATGGCTGTGACCCTCTTTGCGAAGGCGCTCGGGGGTGACACGACAGCGCTGATCTGGTGGACGAAGACGCGGATGGGATGGCGCGAACTGATCCGTCATGACGTTGACGTCGACCTGCGCGCCCGCGTCTATCGCCCAGACACCGACGATACGTCTCTCGGTTAGCGGCCACTTGCGGGTCAATACCGCCTATGCGATGATGGTCGATCCTTAAGGGCGAAGCCTCTCCATGCCGCTGATGCGCTCGGTGACTGACAAGGCGTTCAAGTCGAACATCCGGCGCGAGGTGGGAGCTGGGAAGCCCGTGAAACAGGCTGTGGCGATCGCCTACAGCGAAAAGCGCAAGGCCGCCGCGCGCAAGTCGGCCACCTCCAGGAGTCGATGATCATGCCGAAGATGCCCAGCTCGGAGCAGTGCTACCCGCACGACTGTGTCCATGACGCGTACAAGGAAACAAAATCGGAGGGCCGGATCTCGACCCACGACGAGCACCGGTCCGAGGAGCACCACAAGACCATGGACGAGGCAGAGCACGGCGGGATGCCGCACCACGTAAACAAGCCCTAGAAACTGGGGACGGACTGCGGGAGTCATTCCCCTTGGATTTAGTCGAAAAAATCGACTGTAGCGCCCGTACGGCCCCGCCAGGGGCATTCCCGGGCGTCCTAAAGCCCACCTCCAACCGCCTGCTGGTCGAACTGATCGATCCGCCGCCAACCGCCGCCGGCCTGATCCTGCCGCGCCCGGCCTACGGAATCAGGGACAGCCAAGGCCAGCGCGGGCACCGCGGACGCGTGGTCGCAGTCGGGCCCGGCAAGCGGACCAAGAAGGGCGCGGTGATCCCGGTCGAAGTCCGGCCCGGCGATGTGGTGATCTTCGGCGAGTTCGACTTCAAACGGTGGCGTGACGTGGACAAAGAAGCGACGTTCATGCTGATCTCGGAGATGGACGTTTGCGGCGTGGAGGAGGCGTAATGGAAAAGCAGCCAGTCGTTCTGAGCATCGGCAAGATGCGCTTGCCTGAAGGCGTATTCCACGCATGCTTCGTCGATGGCGAGATGCGCGAGGTCGTCCAGTACGAAATCAACGTGGACCAGTTCCGCGTACGGTGGGACACGCTCATCAACGGCTGGCAATACACCGTGAGCAAATGGACCGGCGACCGCTATCATGTCGATGCGGTCGCATTTGCGGCCAGCGAGCGCGCGGCGACCCGCCAACTCTTCGTGGACCTGTACCTCAGCGGCATCGATCTGGAAGCCAAGCGCGTGCAAATCGGCGCGCATCTGATGTGACCGACGCATTCGCCCTCACCGCCAAGCAGCGCGAAGCCAACAAACTTCTCGGCGGGCCGGCCATGCATATCCTGCTGTACGGCGGCTCGCGCTCCGGCAAGACACTGCTCATCATCCGCGCGATCGTCTGGCGCGCGCTCTACGCTCCCGGCTCGCGCCACGCCGTGTTGCGCTTTCGCCTGGCACACGTCAAGGCCTCAATCGTCAACGACACGTTTCCGAAGGTGATGCAGCTGTGCTTCCCGCGCGAGGCATGGGATCTCGACAAGCAGGAGTGGCGCGCGATCCTGCGCAACACCGGCTCTGAGATCTGGTTCGGGGGCTTGGACGACAAGGAGCGCACCGAGAAGATTCTCGGCATGGAGTTCGCCTCCGTGTTCCTGAACGAGTGCTCGCAGATCCCGTACAACTCGCGCAACCTGGCGGTTACGCGTCTCGCACAGCGCGTGCAGATCAAGTGGGAGAACGCGCCGCCCCACGACATGCGGCAGAAGATGTACTACGACGAGAACCCGCCCGACAAGGCGCACTGGACCTATCGCCTGTTCCGGCTCGGCATCGATCCGGAGACGAAGGAGCGATTGAAGGACGGCGGCAACTATGCGTGCCTGCAGGTCAACCCCCGCGACAACCTGGCGAACCTGCCGGACAAGTACATCTCAACGCTTGAGGGCTTGAGCGCGCGCAACCGGCGCCGCTTTCTTGAGGGAGAGTTTCGCGATGCGCGCCCGGATGCGCTCTTCTCCGACGAGGTCTTCGACAAGTGGCGCCAGATCGATCTCGGTGATCTGCCCGATATGCAGCGCATCGTGGTCGCAATCGACCCGTCCGGCTCAGGCGACATCGACAATTCCGAGAATGACGCAATCGGTATCGTCGTGGCCGGCTTGGGTACGGATGGCATCGGCTACTGCCTCGAAGACCTGACGGTGCTGGCCGGCCCGAAGACCTGGGCCAACATCACCATCACCGCTTACGACCGTTGGAACGCGGACCTGATCGTGGCCGAGACGAATTACGGCGGGGCGATGGTGCAGCAGGTCATCCGCACCGCTCGGACCGAAGACGGCAAGGCGCGTTCGAACATCCCCTTCAAAGCGGTGAACGCAAGCCGTGGCAAGGTGGTGCGCGCCGAGCCGATCTCAGCTCTGGCCGAACAGGGCAAGGTCCGCATGGCCGGCAACTTCGTCGAGCTCGAAGAGGAATTGTGCGGCTTCACGACGGCCGGCTATACCGGATCGCAATCGCCCAACCGGGCCGATGCGTTCGTGTGGGCGTTCGCGGAGCTGTTCCCGGCGATCGTGCAGCCGAGAGTTGAAACGGTGCGCAAGCCGCATCCGCAAATGGCTACGGCACAGAGGTACTCATGGATGGGATAACGGATCTCACCCGCGAGCAGACCGAAGTCGCAATCCTGCGCGCCTTCTATGATGCCTGGGTCGAGTTCCACAAGATCCCGAACGACGGCCCGCACAGCAACAAGAAGAAGCAGGCGGCGCAGGCGATTGTCAATGCGCGCTGGGCGATCATCCGGTTCGATCGGCTGTACGGGCCGTTGAGCAAAGATGCATAGACGCAGCTTTCTCGGTGGAATTCTGGCGCTTGGTGCGGCGCCTGCGGTCGTTCGCGCATCATCGCTAATGCGAATCGTGACGCCGTCTCTTGTGGAAACGGTCGTTTACAACAATCGCCTATTGACGCCAAGCATGATTGTTGCCGAAGCGCTCAAAGTTCTTGAAATGCAATTCCACCGCGACGCCTCATTCGACTTCGACGCGCCGGAGAAACTAAATGGCGTGATTCAAATTCGCAAGCCGATTCGGTTTGTGACGGAGATGAGAGTTGCCTGACCGCGATATCCTCGACGAAATCCGCGAGAACTTACGTCTCGCCGAGGAGTACGACAGCCAGAATCGCAACAGCGCGCTGGAGGACTTCAAGTTCTCGGCGATTGGTGAGCAGTGGCCGCCCGAGCTGCAGACGCAACGCGATCTCGAAAACCGCCCGTGCCTGACGATCAACTGGACCGACTCGCTGGTGCGGCAGGTCACGAATGCGATGCGCCAGCAACGCCCGCGCATCAAGGTCCACCCGATCAACGACGGCGCCGATCAGAAAATCGCCGAGGTCATCCAGGGCCTCACGCGCCATATCGAGGTCAACTCGCGCGCCGACACGGCCTACGACACGGCCGCCGATCATCAGGTGCGAATGGGCGTGGGCTACTGGCGCATCGTGACCAAGTACGTGCGCGAGGATTCGTTCGATCAGGACATCCACATCCAGTGCATCAACAACCCATTCTCGGTGTACGTGCCACCGACCGAGACCCCGGACGGATCGGACTGGGACTGGGCGATCATCACCGACAAGATGACGCGGGCGCACTTCAAGGCGCATTATCCGGACGCCGATACCGCCTCATTCCGGCCAGGCGGCTATGGAGACAGTGGCGACTGGGTGCAGAAGGACGAAATTCGCCTGGCCGAGTACTACAAGCTCGATCGGATCGATGACCAGCTGCTGATGTTCTCGGACGGCTCGATCCGATGGAAGAAGGTGATCGGCGACGATGGTCGCGAGGCGTTGACCGCCGCCGGCATCCACGTCATCGCCGAGCGCGACAGCTACCGCAAGCAACTGAAGTGGTGGAAGGTGGGCGGCAGCGAAATCCTAGACGAGCGCACCACGCGCGCGCGCTTCGTGCCGCTGATCCCGTGCTGGGGCTACCGCTTCGTGGTCGAGGGCAAGTACTACACGCAGGGCATGGTGCGCAACCTGCGTGACCCGGCGATCTCATACAACTATTTCCGCACCAACGAGGTCGAGATCGTGGCACTACAGCCCAAGGCGCCGTATATGGGGGCCGAAGGCCAGTTCGAAGGGCATGAGGACTCGTTCCGCGACGCCAACCGGAAGCCATTCCCGTACCTCGAGTACAAGGTCGTGTACGACCAGAACGGCCAGCCGCTGCCGCCGCCAACACGAGCGCAGCCGCCGCAGGTATCGCCCGGCATTCTGCAGGCCTCGATGTCGGCTGCGCAGGACATGCGCAACGTCTCCGGCATCTACAGCGCCGGCCTGGGCGAGGACGGCAACGAGCGCAGCGGCAAAGCCCTTTCCGAGCGCCAGCGCCAGAATGAGGTCAGCAATTACCATTTCTACGACAACTGGACGAGGGCGATCTGTCACTCCGGTCGCGTGATCCTGGATCTGATCCCGATCATCTTCGACGTGCAGCGCGTGGTGCGGATCCTGGGCGAGGACGGCAAGCCCCAGTCGGTGACGCTGAACGAGAAGGAGATCGACCCGACCACGGGCGCGGTCCTGAAGGTCCTGAACGACGTGACGGTGGGCAACTACGACGTGGTGATGGACGTGGGTCCGGGCTACGACACCAAGCGCGAGGAGGCCGCCGAGCAGATGGTGGACCTGCTGCGGGTGATCCCGCAGGCGGGACAGGTCGGCGGCGACATCCTCGTGCGCAACCTGGACTGGCCCGGCGCTGAGCAGCTCGCCGACCGTCTGGCCGCTGGCAACCCATTGGCGCAGGCTGACAAGATGCTGCCGGAGGACATCCCGGACCAGGCAAAGGCCGTCATCATGCATCTGACGCAGCAGGTGCAGCAGCTCCAGCAGCAGAACCAGATGCTCACGGTGGACAAGCATTTCGGCCTGTCGAAGCAGGCGATGATCGAGTCGCACGAGGATCGGCGCCACTTGGCGACGCTGGACACGAAGCGACGCGACACCGATGTGCGGGCCGATACATCGATGTACGACACCGAGATGCGCGCCGCGGTCGAGCTGATCGGCAAACACCTGGGCATCAATCATGAGATCGCCAAGCTCTTCTCGACCGATCGCATGGCCGAGCAGAAGGCGCAGCAGACGAATGGGGCGGCGAATGCGTAGATCAGAGCGCAGAGTGTTCTGCCGCCATACATTCGATGGGCCGCGCCAGCGCTTCGACCGAGCGCACTGGCGCCAGGAATCAAAAAAGCTAGATGTTCCAATGCGCCGGCTCCTTCGCGAGCAAGTTTTTTCGACGTACTGGATCAACCGTTCCGCCCCGGCCGGATGCCGGAGACACGATGGGATCAACCCATGGCAGTAACGACCACTGAATCACTCGCGCAATTCATGAAGGGCGAGATCCCGGCGCACGCCGTCGAGATCGAGCGGGCTGCCAAGCCTGACCCTGCCAAGCCGACGGATGCACCAGCGCCGGCGGCAGAAGCCGCTCCCAATGGTCACGACGCGATCGAGCAGCCACAGAAGGAGGCGGACGGCAGGAAAAAGCCGTCTGTTCTCGAAGAATTGATCGAAACCCGGAAGGAACGCAATGCGGCCCGCGACAAAGCGCGCGAGCTGGAAGGTAGCGTGGCTAACCTCACGCAGCAGCTCCAGACCGTGCAAGCCGAGATGGAGAAACTCGCGCAGGCTCCCGCTATCGAAGACGCGCCCCCGAAGCGCGAGCAGTTCACTTCCGATGCGGAATATGATGAAGCACGAATTGAGTATCTCGCGGAAAAACGGCTGATAGAACGCCAGATCGCCGAAGCCAAAAGCGAAGTCGAACGCATCAATGCGGAAATCGATGATCGCTATAGGGCTGACGCAACAGCTTTTGAGGCCGAGCATGAAGATTTCCGCAAGATGATCAATGACTGCAAGATCATTTTCCCGATGGCGCTTTTAGGCGAGATTCCTGCGTTAGAACATCCGGCGGCAGTGCAGTATTACCTGACTCAGCCAGATCATGCGGAAGAAGCGCGCAAGCTGATCGCGACTTTTGAACGCGACATCAAATTGCGGCGCTTCCCGTCCGCTGGCCTGCGAGCCCTGGGCATACTGGATGACAAACTCAAGCCGTCAGCCAAGAAACAGGAACTAAAGCCAACGAGTGAGAAACCTTCTGTAGCTGCTCCTGAAGTGTCAAAGGCACCGGCCCCGATCGAGCCTCTGAAGGGCAACGCCGCTCCAGGAGCGGAGCCCGAGAAGATGACGGCCGCGCAATACCGAGAATGGCGCGCGGCTCAGCTTGCAAAGCAGAGGAGACATTGATCGTGGGCTGGCATCTCACACAGGCGCGGGTGGACCCCGCACCGATGCCAGGAGCATTGAAAGGTGGCAAATCAACTTCTCAATATCTCCATGATCACGAACGAAGCACTGTTCGTGCTGGAGAACGAGCTGACCTTCACCAACTGCGTCACCCGCGAATATGATGATCGATTCGCGATCGCAGGAGCGAAGATCGGTTATACCGTCAACGTGCGCAGGCCTGCGCGCTTTGTCGGCACGGTCGGGCCGAACCTGAATGTCGAGGACTTCTACGAGTCCAGCATCCCGGTAACGCTGTCCACGCAGTTCCACATCGACACGCAGTTCACCGAAGCGGACCTGCTGCTGTCGCTGGACGAGTTCTCCATGCGCGTCATCAAGCCATCTGTGCGCGCGGTGGCAAACCGCATCGATGCCGATGGCACGCTCATCGGCATGCAGTGGGCATCGAATGCGGTGGGCGTTCCCGGAACGCCACTGTCCAGCCGCGCCCCTGCGCTGCAGGCCGGCGCGTTCATGGACTCCGAGGGCTGCCCGCCCGAAGAGCGCTGCCTGATCCTGGATCAGTGGACCCACTCGTACATGGTCGATGCGCTGGCCGGACTTTTCAACCCGCAGGCGCAGATCAGCGAGCAGTACCGCAAGGGCATGATGGGCCGCGACACGCTCGGCTTCGACTGGTACAAGGACCAGAACATGGTGTCCTACACGCCAGGCGCGGGCGGCGGCACTCCGACCGTGAACGGCGCGAACCAGGGGCTGACGGCCGGCTGGGCGCAGACCAGCAACATCCTGACTACGGCCTGGAGCAACACGACCAACGTCCTGAACGTGGGCGACATCGTGACCTTCGCCGGCTGCTATGCGGTCAACCCGCAGAACCGTCGCTCCTACGGTGGCAACCGGCTGCGTCAGTTCGTGGTGCGCCCGTTCGTCGGCACGCCAAGCGCCGGCACGTTCACCTCGAGCTTTGCGACCGCCAACAACGGTTCAGGGCCCGTGGGACCTTCGGCTGGAACGATCGCGGGCGGGTACTACACGTCGGGCGCCTCCACGGGCCCGCTGCAGTTCACGGTGGCCCCTGCCATCATCACCGCCGGTCAGTTCCAGAACGTCTCCGCCAGCCCGACCGCGGGCGGCGCGGTGACGATCTTCGGAGCTGGCTTCACGGGTTCCAGCCCGCAGAACCTGGCGATCCACAAGAGCTCGTTCACGATCGCCAGCGCCGACTTGCCGCTGCCGGGCGGGGTTCACTTTGCGGGTAGGGCGGCCGATCCGCAAACGGGCCTGTCGATCCGCGTGGTGCGCCAGTACACGGTGAACAACGACTCGATTCCCTGCCGGTTCGACGTGCTATATGGCTGGGCACCGATCTACTCCGAACTGGCCGTTCGGGCCGCTGGCTAAGGGAGGCCGATCATGAGCAATCCAGGACCGGCCATCACCGCAACGCCTCAGTACGTCGAGGGCGTCGCCAGCAGTACCAATCCCATCGTGTGGGGCATGCTCGGTCAGTCGTCCGTCGCGATCGTCGCGCCGGCCGACACGACCGAGGACGTGCTCGTCACGATCAATATCCCAGCCAACTACCTCGGGAACAATTCGCGCCTGAAGGTCTACACCAGCTGGACCTGCACCAATAACGGCAACGTCAAGACCGTGCGGGTGCGACTGGGCGGCACGGCCGGGACCGATTATCTCAACGGCGTGCTGACCTCGCTTGCTGGCGGCTTCGGCGAGTCCGAGATCACCGAGACCGGGGCGAACCTGTCGCAGCAGGGCGCTGGGTACCTGATGGTGGGGACGCCCGCCATCCAGTTCCGCGCACAGCAGACCGGAACGCTCGACATCACGGCCGCGCAGACTCTGGTCATCACCAGCCAGAAGGCAACCGCAGGCGATACCCTGACGCTGGTGAGCTATCGGGTCGAGCACTGGTACGGACAGTAAAAAGTTTCCTCCGCCGTTTTGCCGGGGCCTCCGGGCCTCGGTCTTTTCAAGGAGCAATGAATGCCAGGCGCTGCCGATATCTCGAGGGGCAACACAGCCCTGCAGATGGTCCTGCAGGAAACACTTACGCCGCCGAACGTTGGCGCGAACAACACGGCGGTTCAGACGTACACCATCAACGGGCTGCTGCTGCTCGACGTGGTCGAGATCAACCAGCTCTCCCACGTCGCGGGCCTATCGGTCGGCAACGCCTGGGTCAGCGCCGCCAATACGCTGTCGGTCCAATTCGTGAACAGCACGGCCTCGCCGATCAATTCGACTCCGGCGCAGAACTTCATGCTGGTGGTCACGCGCGGCAATCCGATTCTGTCCGCGGGCGGCTATTCGTTCCCGACCGCAATCGTCTGAGGCCGACATGCCAGACTATCCGAAGATGATGTACCGCGGCTCCTTCGACAGCACGGAAGCGTTGGAGGCGGCCTGGAACGGTCAGCTCGGCATCGAGCAAAAGACCGTGAGTTCGCAACAGGACGAGGAGGCCGCCAGCAAAGCCGGCTTTGTCACGCAGCCGGCCGACATGGTCAAGCTCGCGATCCCGACGCTGGGCGTGCCGAAAAAGGCTTCGCGGGACGAGCCGCTGAATGTCAACAGCTAACGACATCGTCACCGGCGGTCTGCGCTGCATCAACGCGTACGCCCCCGGTCAACCGCTCGATCCGGGCGACGCGCAGGAGGCGCTCGGGCTGCTCAACGACCTGCTGGAGACGCTCGACATCGAGCACATCTCCGTGTTCTCGGCGATCGAGCGAGTCGTGACCTGGACGAGCGGCCAATACATCTACACGGTGGGCGCACCCGCATTGGGCACCTCTGGCGCCTCATTCATCGCGAACCTGACCAGCGGCCTGCCCACGTTCACGCTGCCCGGTGCCGTCCCGCCGAACATGACGCCGGGCGCGACGCTGATCGACTACGCGGGTGCCATCCCGACCAGCCCGCCGACCACGATCTCGCAGATCATTGGCACCACGGTCACGATGAGCGCGAATGCCAGCGCGAACGCCAACGCGGATCAGATCACCTATAGCGGGCAATTCAACTTTGCACTGCCCACGCGCATCACGAATGGGTATTCGCGCATCAGCACGATAGCGAACCTGGATTATCCATTCGAAATGCTGACGCAGCAGCAGTACTCCGACATCGGCATCAAGAATCTTCCGGGGCCGTGGCCCACGGGCGTGTACTACAACCGCCAGTACCCGATCGGCGAATTGCGCGTGTGGAAGGTGCCGCAGAACAATGCCGAGGCGCACCTATGGTGCGACTACAACATCACGCGCTTTGCGACGCTCTCCGACACGCTGATCGCGCCGGAAGGCTACACGCGCATGCTCAAGTACAACCTGGCGCTGGACCTGGCGCCGCGCTACGGGCGTCCGATCACGCCGGATCTGCTGCGGGCGGCGAACACGTCGAAGGCGGCCATCAAGGCTCTGAACATCAATCCGCCGCCTCAGGCGACGTTCGACTCGGCGATTTCAGGCAGTCAGAGGAAGCACGACGCCGGTTGGGTACTTCACGGAGGATTTAGATGAGCGGCACCAATATAGGCAGCAGCGTGAACCCAGGACCTGCACCTCAGGTTGCCACCAACCTGCAGCCGGTTCTCGGTTCCTTCGACAACAATGGGAATCTGCTGCAGCTCTACGGTCCCGGCACGACGCCGCTCAACATCGCTGTCAATCCGATGACCACGGCCGGCGACATCATAATCGGCGGAGCGGCCGGCGTCGAACAGCGCCTTGCGATTGGCACCTCCGCGCAAGTATTGACGGTATCGGGCGGTGTGCCGGTATGGGCTGCCGCTGGTGGCGGCTCACCACCGCCCGTCAATGCGCAGACCGGCACGACCTACACGCTCGCCCTGACCGATGCGCCAGCCTCGTCGGCGAATCAGGGCATCGTGACCATGAACAACGCATCGGCCAATACGCTGACGATCCCGGCCAATGGAACCGTTGCCTTTCCGGTCGGAACGACTGTTTCCGTGATCCAGTTAGGCGCCGGGCAGACCACCATCGCGATCACGACCGATACGCTCCTAAATCCAAGCTCGGTGACGGCGCGCGCGCAAAACTCCACGCTGGTGCTGCAGAAGATTGCGACCACCACCTGGGTTCTTGGCGGGGACATGACGTGAGATTGGCTCTAACCAAGCATCGTGCTGCGGGTGTTGCATCGCTCGCGTTGCTGCATCTGGATGGCACAAACGGATCGACCACATTCACGGACGTATATAGCAGCACCTGGAGCGCCGGAGGTGCCGCGGCTATCTCGACGACTCAAGCAAAGTTTGGTCAATCGCTCGGGCTCGGCGGATCAAATGATTACATTTCGACCACTAACAACATCTTTCAACCTGCTGGAGCAGATTTCACTTGGGAATGTTTTGGCTATGCAACAAGCGTTGCAGGCTCAAGAGTTTTGTTCTCCAATCAGCCTCCTGGCGGCGGCAATAACGGGATGATTTGTTTCCTGAATGCCGGCCAGTTGACCATCGTGGCATCAAACTCAGGAATGACTGGATCACTGGTTGCGCAGACGGCCGGAGCGACGGTGACAACCAATGCATGGCATCACTTTGCGTTCGTGCGTCACGGCAACAATTTCGATGCCTATTTCGACGGAACCAGCCAGTTCACGGTAACGGCGGCCGGCTCAATTGGTGGGAATGTCAGTGGCCTAGCAATCGGCTCGGCCAGTTTGAGTTCCGCGAGTTCTCCGTGGGCCGGGTACATCGATGAAGCGCGTATCAGCAATGTAGCTAGATACACGGCGAATTTCACGCCACCCGTGGCGCCCTTTACCTTCTGATGCCAACAACTCAAGGCTACGATCCCGGCTTCGTGGGCGCTGCCTATGAGGCACCGAACTACCTGCAGGATACGCAGCGCTGTATCAATTGGTATCCGGAGATCTCGCCAGATCCGCATGCGAAGGAAGTGATCAGCCTGATGGGCGCGCCGGGCACGCTCGATCTCGTGACGCTTGCAGCCGGAAAGCCAGTACGGCAGGCGTGGGTCTTGCCAGGTGGCACGCGCACGCTCGCGGTGTGCGGGGCGAATGTCTACCTCGTCACGCAAGGCGTCGCCGGAGCTCTTACCGCAACTTCGGTCGGCACGCTCCTGACGCCGATCGGCCCGGTCCAGATCCGTGACAACGGCTATGTCGCGGTGATCGTGGATGGCGCTTACGGCTACACGTACTTGATCAACACGGGCGCTTTTGCGCAGATCACCGACCCGGGTTTCACCGGCTTTGCCTCACGCGTGGCGATGGTGGATGGCTGGTTCGCGTTCAACCAGGCCAACAGTCGCAATTGGTACATATCGCCGCAGTACCTGGGCATCAACGGCAACCCGAACCAGGGCCTGCAGAACACGCCATGGGATGCGACGCAGTTCGCCGTGGCCGATGCGACCGGGGACCTTCTCGTGTCGCTCATTGAGGACCAGCGCCTTATCTGGCTGCCGAAGGAGCGCGCAACGGAGGTCTGGTACGACGCGGGAGCGCAGTTTTTCACCTTCAACCGCATGCAGGGCGTGCTCCTGCAGATCGGCTGCGCCGCGCCTCAGTCAGTCGCGCGCGTGAGCAAGGGCCTGATGTGGCTGGCGGCGAACGAGCGCGGCCAGAACTTCGTGATCCGCACACAGGGCTTCGACTACGACCGCGTGTCCACGCACGCAATCGACTTCGCCATCAGCTCGTACGCGACCGTATCGGATGCGCTGGGCTGGACTTATATCGAGAACGGGCACGAATTCTACGTGCTGACCTTCCCGACTGCGGATGTGACGTGGGTGTACGACACGCTCTCCGGCCTGTGGCACGAGCGGCTGAGCTTCGATCCGGTCCTGGGCCAGTATCACCGGCACCGCGGCAACTGCGTCATCAACTTCCAGAACCGGCGCCTGATCGGAACGTGGGACACCGGAGCGCTTGCATGGATGGATCGGTCGTTGGCAACGGACGGCGTCAATCCGTTGATTTCGTGGCGGCGCACGGGGCACATTTGGGACAAGCAGTCGCGCCGTCGCGTGTTCCATCATCAATTGCAGATCGAGACTTCTCCTGGAGTTGGTACCGCTGGATTGATCGTCAGCAGTGGAGGCGGATCGGTGGCTCCAGCGGCGAATCAAACAGTCCTGCTGCATTTCGATGGTGCAAACGGCAGCATCATCATAGCTGACGCATATCCGAATCTTTGGCTGCCACATGGAGGCGCCAAATTATCGACCGCCTGGGCGAAATTCGGCCCGTCGTCTTTGCTGCTCAATGGCAGCACCGATTGGATCACGACGACGAGCGATCTTTTCCGTCCCGGATCAGCCGATTTCACTTTCGAATGCTTTGCCAATGCGACGAGCGTAACTGGATCGCAATGTTTGTTCGGCACCCAGTCTAATTCTGTGACATTCGACGGTATCATTTTTTTCTTGAATGCTGGCCAGTTGACAATGCTGTGTGCGAATTCAACCAATACGGCCTGGTTGGTGGCTCAGACTGCTGGCGCAATCGTCGCGGCGAATGTTCCGCATCACTATGCATTCGTCCGTTTCGGAAACAATTTCACCGCATATCTGGATGGCGTTGGACAATTCACGGTAACGGCCAGTGGCTCAATCGGCTCAACTGCGGCTGGATTGGCAATAGGAGCTGCGCGTGTTCCTGGCACCAGCAATTGGGCGGGTTATATCGACGAAGCGCGCGTGTCGATGGGGGTGGCGCGCTATACCGCCAATTTCACGCCGCCCACAGCACCATTTACGCCGGCGCTTGCACCTTTGACTAAAGTATGGGAGAACTTATCAACTGGATTCGCCTTCACCGGATTTACTTACACACGATCAGCGTTCGTGACTGGTTTCACGCCGGGCGTTGTCCGTGCCGTGGCATTGACGCATGTGACGCACACAAGCAACGACGGCAATGCATATCGGTTGAATCTTGCAACCGGGGCAGCTGTGGCGAATGACGTGCCAACCAGCTTCGAAAATGAGATCGCTTCAGGCGCCAGTTTTTTCAAGGATCTAGCGGGAAATGGCATGGGCCTTGTGATGCAGCACATTTCCGGCAACTGTGGTGCGTTCTCTCACTTCGTAGGAGATACCTCTTCGGGAAATCTGCCCAATCCGCCAATGTCATCGGATACAGGGGCCAGCCTTTACATTTGCAACAGCACAACAGCCGCGATCATCGGCGATGCGCTCGCTGCGATCACGAGGCCCAGCGCCATCATCACGGGCACATGGCGAGCGGTTGCCGTTTTCCCGTGCGCTACATGGCAGCATGTCGGAATCATCACCAAGGACAGCGGCGGCACGGGAAATTACTGGCTGCATGTTGTGGCGGTTTCTTCTGGCGGCGCCTGCTCTCAAGTCAACTACTACCAATTTACGCTTCCAAGCGACGGCTCAGTCGCAGCAGGGCTCGCCGCAGTCGGCGGGACAGTAGGAGCATGGACCGATCAGTTTTTCGATCGCGCCAGCAGTGCGATGCTTGAATCGAGCTTGACTTCCATGTGGACATCCGACGGAGCTGGCGGCGGTCCTACGGTCAGATATTTTCAGGTCGGAACGAATGGGCAGGTTACGCAAACCGCCGCCCTCCTATATCCGGCCACGATCGGCGTCGGTTGGGCTTCAATTTACGCAGACAATGGCGTCATGGCTTACATGGCCGACAACTTCGCGCACAGCATCGCGCTAACGCAGCAGCCCGCTTCAGCTCAAGTGAACCCCGCTGCAAAACCACACATGATCCTGAAGTGGTCAGACGACGGCGGCAAGACTTTTGGCAACGAGAAGCAATTGCCGATGGGACAGATCGGTCAGTTCAAGAATCGCTCGGTCGCCTATAACCTGGGCTATTCGCGCGACCGCGTGTACGACCTGAAAGTGATCGACGCGGTGCCGCGTGATCTGATCGGAGCGACACTGATGACGGAGACCGAAATATGACGGTGCCTGTCCAGCCAACGGTCCCAGCGCCGGACATCCAGCAGCCGATCGCGCGCTATGACGCGACGAGCAAGAAGTGGATGTGCGATCCGGTCTGGTACCGCTTCTTCCGCTCCCCGCAGTTCACGGCGGCCTCGATCGGCGGCGGAGTGGGCGGCGGCAGCGGTCAGCCTGTGGCGCCTCCGAGCCCAGTCATGACCGGCTCCAACTCAGCATCGAGCACGTTGCAATGGCTGTCATGGGGCTTCTGAGTGGCATTCCAGACTGTCACGCCCGCGAAGCTTGGCCAGGCGGCGATGCTCACGAGTGCGTCGATCCTGTACAAGGTGCCGGCCTCCACGCGTACGTTCGTCAAAGACATCGACATCGGCAACACGTCGAGCGCGCCGATCATGGTGTATGTCTATCTCGTGCCGGTCGGCGGCTCGCCGGGGCCATCGACGGTGCTGATCCCGGGCATCTCGGTCCCCGGAAACTCGATCCTGCAGTGGACCGGTACGCAGGTTCTGAACGCGAACGACACTATCCAGATCCAGGCATCCGGCCTAGGATGCACGATCAATGCGAGCGGCGGCGAGGCCACCTGATGCCCGTGATGATCATTCCAAATCCGACACAGGGCGTGAACGTCCTGAACTTCCCATCGCCGCAGGTCGTCTCTGGCACGGTGACGGTGGCCAACTTTCCGAGTCCGAGCGCGCTGCCGGCCAACGCCGCACAGGAAATGAACGGACAGTTGCAGAAACTGACCGACTTCATGGAATCGGCGCTGGTCGAGCTCCGAGTGATCAGCACGTCGATTGCGCAGTTGAACGACGGCTCCGGGATCGATCCGGATGACATTCGATCGGACCCGCTCCTAGCGAGCCCATGAGGAGATAGGCCATATGCAGATCCAAGGCACAACCGTCACCGCGCTGACCAAGGCGCGGGAGACCGGCCCGCAAAACCTCATGCAGTTGTGGATGGGCGAGGTTGGCGTCTCGCAGGTCATGCCGCGCTACTCGGCGATGGCGAAGTCCGGTTTCATCTACACCGCCCGCGGGGCGCTGCAACAGCTCTCGCTGGCCGGCACGGCGATGACGGGCCTTGTCGTCTGGAATTCGAGCACGCCCGTCAACGGCGTCGATCTGCACATCCTGAAGATATCGGGCAACGTCGCCGTGACCTCCGCCACCATGACCGGGATTGCGCTGGCGCGCGGGACCGGCCAGGCGAGTGCGCCCACTAGCACAACGGCAGCCTCTGCCTATGGCAACAACTACCTGGGAGGGGCGGCGGGCAGCGGCAATGCGTACACCGTGGCAACCGTCGCCGTGGCGCCCGTGGCGATGTGGGATGTGCTGCACAACACCGCAGCCATTGCCACCACTGGCGAGGATGTCGGTTTCTACGAAGATCTGGAGGGCTCCGTCGTGGTGCCTCCGGGCGGGATCATCACATTCGTTGCGCTTGGCGCTGCCTCGGCGGCTGCCGCGGTCAATCTCGGAATCATGTGGGCCGAATTGCCGGTCTAGGAGATCAAATTGAGCGCAGCAATCTTCCGGCTGGTAGCGACCAACACTACGAACCTGACGCAGGTCAGGCAGCCCAGCGGCAACTTCGCTGGCCTGTATGTGTTCAACACGACCTCAACCGCGTTTTTCGTGAAGCTGTACGCGAGCGCAGCAACGCCGGTGGTCGGCACGACAACGCCATGGATGACCTACTACGTTGCGGCCTCCACAGACAAGTTCATCAACCCGACCGAGCCGATCTGCGCGAACGCGACAATCTGGCTCGCGACCACGGCGAACGCCGTTGATTCCGACACCACGGCGATCGGCGCCGGACCGATCATCCAGATTTTCGTCGAATGATCATGGACGCCACCGTCTTCCGCGAAGCCGTGGCCGAGATGCCGCAGGTCGCCCTGCCGACGCGGCACTTCTTCGCCGACGGCATGTACTGCCGCTTCCTGCCGCAGCCGGCCGGCGCCGTCGTGGTCGGCACCGTTCACAAGCGCGAGCACTTTTTCGTGGTGGCGAGCGGCACGGTGCGCGTCACCGAGGACTGGGGTTCATCGGCGATCGAGTACGTTGCTCCGACCCTGCTGGTATCGAAGCCGGACACGCAGCGCGCGGTTCTGGCGGTGACGAACGCCGTGTGCCTGACGATTCACCGTCTGGAGCGCCGCACCAGCAATCCGGATCCGGTGCTGGACCTCGCTGAGATCGAGCGCGAACTGGCGTGCGACCCATGACTGAGATCGATGTGAAAGATCTGGGCGTGACGCACCACTTCGGCGGGGGCGTGTATGTGAAGGAGACACGCATCCCGGCCGGGCATGTGCTCGTGCAGCATCGGCACCTGTACGACCACCTGTCGCTGCTGGCCGCCGGTCGGGCGCTGCTGACACGGACGGGCGTGTCGGTCGAAGTGGCAGGGCCGCAAGTGCTCACTATCGTGGCGGGCCAGCTTCACCGAGTCGCGGCGATCACGGACTGCCTGTGGTTTTGCATCCACGCGACCGAGGAGACGGACGAAAAGGCCGTCGACCAGGTGCTGATCGAACCGATTCTGCCGTCGACCACCGACGAAATGCGCCAACTTGCGAAGGGAGGCCAATGAAGATCGAGCTGCTCGAGCGCGGCATCGACGTAGGTGGCCTGCAATCGGCCTTGGCCGCCCACCCGGACCTGTGGAATCAGCACCAGGCGCGCACCGCCGATCCGGCCTCGCCACATCATGGCCTGGACGATATCTGGCTGCGCTTTGCGCCGCAGGCGCGGCTGACCGATGGTCCCCATCAATCGCAGTGGTATCCGAGCGCCTACGCGCTGCGAGCAGCGATCCCGGCTGTGGAGGCCATATTCGAGCGCTACGGCGGCCAGGCGCTCGGCGGTGTCCTCATGACACGGATTCCGGCGGGGCGCTCCTGCAGGCCGCATATCGACCAGGGATGGCATGCGCGGGCGTATGAGAAGTTCGCACTCCAGATCCATGCGGCGCCCGGGCAGCGCTTCTGCTTTGAGGGCGAGACGCTTGAGACAGCGCCCGGCGACCTTTTCTGGTTCGACAACCAGTACCTGCACTGGGTCGAGAATCCGACCGCGCAGGATCGAGTCACGATGATCATTTGCCTGAAGAGGTAACCGGGTGCCCTGGGGACTGGCTGCGGCAGGCATCGCATCGGCGGCGGCCGGAGCGTATTCATCGAGCACGGCCGCCGGGCAGGAGGTGAGCGCCGGCCAGAAGGCGATCAATCAGCAGCAGCAGATGTACGGCCAGACGCAGGGCAACGTCCAGCCGTTCATCGGCGAAGGACAGCAGGCCTCCGGCTACCTGTCGCAATTGCTCGCCCCGGGCGGCCAACTCACGCAGTCGTTCTCGCCCACCGACTACCTCAACAATCTGGACCCGTCCTACGGGCTGATGAAGAACGTCGGCCTGCAGACGATGAACGCGCAGGCCGGCGCTGGCTCCGGCGCGCTCAGCGGTGCCGCCCAGAAGGGTCTGGCGTCGTGGGCGGAGGACTACGCCAGCACCGGCTACAACAACGCGTTCAACCGCTGGCAGACGCAGCAGAACGCGACCTACAACCGCCTGATGGGCATGTCGCAGCTCGGACAGAACTCGGCGCTCGGGCTCGGCCAGATCGGCGCGGGATATGCGGGGCAGATGAGCAACGCAATTACCGGAATCGGCAATGCGCAGGCGGCCGGGACGATCGGGACCGGCAACGCGATCGCGGGCGGCATCAACAACCTGGCAGGCTATGGTGCGATGGCTCAGCTATTGCAGCAGAACCCGCAGAGCGGCGCGCCGAACTACCAGCAGACTGGCCTGATCAGCCCGTCCTCGTTCAGTCGGTAGCCCATGCCGCTCGATCCATCCGTCATTCTCGGCGCGCAGTCGCCTAATCCGGCATCCACCATGGGCGCATACCTGAACCTCGCCCGCGGCGTGCAGGGGTATCAGACCGGGCAGATCGAGCAGCAGCAGGCGCGCACACAGCTCCAGAGCTCGCAGATCGATCTGCAGAAGCAGCAGCAGCAGAATCAGGAGCGCCAGGCGCTGCAGGACTTCACATCGAATCCGGACAATTTTCAGACTAATGGCCGGATTGACATGGACAAGATCAATGCGGCGGTTCCCAAAATCGCTCCGCTGACCGGCCCTGATTACATGGGTCGGATGGCGACGCTCTCTAGCGCGCAGACGCAGGCGACTACGGCCAAGCAGAACCTGAGCACAGAGCAGCGCAAGCTGTTCGCCGGACCGCTGGCTGTGCTCGGGCGGCAGGGCATCAAAGATCCGAACGCGTACCTTTCCGAAATCGACAACGTCGTCAAGGAGAACCCGGGCAACACGGATCTCGCGAGCCTCGCCAACGCCTACAAAACGATGATCCCGATGACCAATCCGGATCACCTTCCGGACACGGCCATTCGGTCCTCGCAGGGTCTGATCAGTCCGGAGAGTCAGGCGACGACATTAGCGCCCACTGCAACGCCTGTGGACGTGGGCGGCGGCAACGTACGCACGCAGATCTCGCAGCCATCGGTGGGCGCGCAGCCGCCGTCAGTCTCGATGGCGCCCGGTACCGTGGTGCAGAAAACGCTGTCGCTTGGCTCGCAGTACTTCGACACCGCGCGCGGCCAGACGATGACGATCGCGGGCGGCGGCCAGGCGCTGCCGGCCGCTCCTGTGCTCGGGCAGGAGGCGTCCGTGGGAGGCACGGCGGCCACCATCAACCGCGACTGGGATCAGACCGTGGCATCGGCCACGAACGCCCCGCGCGATATCGGCATCCTACAGACCATCAAGCAATTGGCGCCGGCGGCGGCGACTGGCCCGGGCGCAGATCGGCGACTGCTGATCGACAAGATCGCTGGCGCGCTCGGCATGGACTCGAAGCAGATGCAGGCCACGGCGACCGACGAGCTCGCCAAGAACCAGAATATGTTAGCGCTCGCTGGCGGCAATACCGATGCTGCGCGCACGCTAGCAGAAGTCGCCAATCCGAACTGGCACATGACGAAAGAGGCGATCGCCGGTACGGCTGACCAGCTCATCGGCCAGCGCGCGGCGGCGGCAGCCAAGATGAAGTACCTCGCCCCCGCCAAGCAGGCGGCCGACGCCGGTCACCCTGAGAGCTACAACGCCGGGCTGCAGCGGTGGTCGGATCCGCAGAACGGGCTGGGCGATCCGCGCGCCTATCAGTACCAGTACATGACGCCGGCCGAGAAGCAGACGCTTAAGAAATCCATGACGGATCCGGCCGAGCAGGCGGCGTTTGGTGCCAGGCTCAGGCGTGTGCAGGCCGCTGGGCTGATCGGACAATGAGCGATCTTGGCGCCGAGTGGGACTCGCTGCCAGCGACACAGGCGCCGCCCGACGATAGCGGTCCGGTCATCGAGATCCGCGGCACGGCCTCCAGCGCGCCAGCGCCATCGAAGAAGGACTACGCGGCAGAATGGGATTCGCTCCCGACTGCTGCGGTTCCAGCCGCGCCGGCCGCTCCAAAGGCTGCGCCTGGACCTGCCCCACCCGCTACCGAGCAGCCGATCGACCTATCGAAAGACGATCTGCTGCGCGAGGCCGGGCGTGGCGCTGCCGAAATTGGCACGCATTTTGCCAAGGGAACCGCGCAGCTGGCCGCTACCGCTGCTGGTAACATCTACGACGTTGCGCGCGGCGGATCGCTGCAGGCGCCGCTGACCTCCGGCCAGAAGATGTCGGACTGGATCGGCGGCCTGGGCGGCGAGCCGCAGACCTACGTGGGGCGGTATGGCAACCAGGCAATGGATTGGGTTTTTTCGCTTCCTGGCCGGCTCGGTGGGAAGCTTGCTGACGTGGCTGCTGAAAGCGGCGCTCCTCCTGCCGTCAGCGCCCTTCTTTCTGCTGGCCCGGCTGTTGGGCTGGCGCTCGCCGGCGGCCGAGCAAAGATTCCACGTGAAACAATCGAGCCGCGCGTCGAGCCAGGCACCGCTACAGGGACAGGTACTGGAACCGTGGCAGGGACCGGGGCTCGAGGTGGGGCCACCGGGCAACCGGTACAGGCCGGTTCCGTGGCAGGAGGTCCGAGCGGCGGCGCAGGCAATGCAGGAGCTGGAGCAGGAGGCGCAGCGCCGGGCCTTCCTTCGGTCCCTGCGGGCTTCGAAGGGATAGCGACTCCAGTCGAGCATCTTCCGGCCGCGGCGCAGCTTTCCAGCCCAGCGCGGCAGTTTTTCCCGTCCGTCAAAAAGTCCACGATCGGCGCCGACCTGCCGGAGCCGGCGCAGGCCGAGCGCGCCCAGGTGATGCAGGCGGTCGGGATCGATCCAACGGATGGGTTCCGCGAAGGCGCGCTGAAGGGCAATCCGAAGACGCAGGCTAGCGAGGTCATGACTGGCGAGACGCCGGGTCCGCTCGGCAACGTCTATCAGAAGAAGTTTGCCGACGAGCAGAACGCGCTGCGCAGCTACGCGCAGGACATCAAAGACGCTGCGGGCGGCACGCAGTCAGGCCCGGAGTTGCCGCAGGAGCAGGCCGCCTACCTGCGCGGCCAGAATATCGTCAAGCCACTGGACATGCTCGACCAGTTCTACAACCAAAAGGCGTCAGACCTGTACGCGCAGGCGCGCGCCAATGGCGCCGCATCGGTGCAGAGCACACAGCTCGACGGGCTGCTGAAAAACTCCGATTTCCGGCAGACCCTGATCGCTCAGGGTAAGCGCCCGCTACTGGATGCGCTCGACGCGCAGGTCGATCGCTTCCATAACGAGGGCTGGGGCGATCAGCAGGGGCCGAACACGGTTGGCGCGGCCGAAGCTTTCCGGCAATGGCTGAATCAGACCGGAACGGCAGAGACCGGCCGCACGATGTCGCAGGTCAAGCAGGCCCTCGACAATGACGTGGCCCAAGCCGGTGGCGCCGAGACATTCAAGGCCGCGCGGGCAATGTGGCAGCAGTACAAGGAAACGCTCGGTGATCCGAAAGGCATCAGCTCACTCTTGGAGGACGACAAAGGCAATCGCACGGTGCCGTTCAATCAGGTGCCGCAAAAGATCGCCGGCATGCAGGATCTGGATCAGTTCAAGCATGTGATCGACACGCTCAAGGGCATCCGCAACATCGAAGGCATCGATCCGGCGATCGTTGATGCTTCAAACAATGCGTTGCGCGAAATCCGCCAGCAGTTCGCGGAGAGCGCGGTCAATGCCGGAGCGACCACGGAATCCTGGAATCCGCGCAACTTCAATAAGACCGTCAACGCGAACGCTTTCCGCATGGGCCAGGTCTTCACGCCAGCCGAATTGCAGCGGTTTCGCACACTCAACGATGCCGGCTTCGTGCTGGAAAACCAGACTCGCTATCCGGGCGCGGTCGTGCAGGGGTTGTCGCTCGTTCATAGAGGCGCGATCCAGCTCGGGGCAGGTGCAGCTGGCGCTGCGGCTGAATTGGCTGCGGGCGGCGGCATGAGCGGCGGGGCGGCGGCTGGCTTTGTTGGCAATCGCATGGGCGCGTTTCTGACCGATCGCATGGGCATGGCGCGTGCGCAGCAATTGCAGCGCCAGATGCGATCCAACGCCGAGAAATACTTCCCAGGAGCCAGCGCGCCATGACCGTCGCAATCGCCCCGGCGCTAGGTTTCGGCGCGCAGCGTTTTCTCAACAACCTGCAAGGCATCACGCCCAACGTCAACGGGCTGATCAACACCTACGCAGCCGGAACCGGCACGCCGCAGGCGACGTTCACCGACTCTACGGGCGCCACGCCGAATCCGAACCCGATTGTTCTGGATGCGAATGGGCGCGTGCCCAACGAGATCTGGTTCACGGCCGGCCAAGTCTACAAGCTGGTCGAGACCGATCAGTTCGGCACGGTCATCGGCACCTGGGACAACGTACCGGCCACCGCGAGTGCGGCCGATATCGCGAACCTGCAGGCGCAGATCACCGCGTTCGCAACATCCTTCACGACGGGCGCTCTCACCGTCACAGGCGCCACGACGCTGAATGCGGTTTCGGTTGGCGCGATTACCGGCACGGGTTCAGTCAACATCGGCACCAACACGATCACGTCTGGCGCGATCACTTCGACCGGTGCATCGTCGCTCGGCTCGCTCACGCTCACGAGCGGCAACTTGGCGATGGGCGGGTTTTCGATCACGGGCGGCGCCACCGCGACTTTCAGCGGCACGGTGACGGCCGCCAGCTTCACAACCACGGCGCTGAACGCGGCCTCGTTCCTGACGGGAGGCGTCACGAACAGCGGCAACATCGTCAACTTCAATACCAGCGGGACATTGAGCGGCAGCGGTATTACCAACACAGCCGGCACGATCACATTCGCCAACGCCGGAACGTATGACGTGCTGTTCAGCGGCCTTTTCTCCCAACCATCGGCATCGATCAACATAAGCACCACGATCTATTTCGGTGGCACGGCCAACACGATCGTGGGCCCGGTCGCTGCCAACGGTCAGCAGATGTCGATCACGGGCGCTAATGGCGATGTCGGTGCGGCCTACAGCATGCGCGCCATCGTCACCACCAACGCGGTCAATCAAACGCTCACCGTCAACTCAACCTTGGCGTTTAGCAGCAACTATCAGGTCACGGCTGGGGCCTACATCACCATCAGCCAACGATAGGAGGTCAGCATGAACACCTTTCTCCCGTACGTGATCTGCTTTGCCGCCGGCGGTGCGCTGGTGGGCGCGTGGTGGTGGTGGATCAATCACAGAGCCAAGGCCAGAGCGTTGCTTCAGGGAGCCGAGCAGGTCGCGAAGAAACTGTGATCGAGCAGGTATGGACCGTTGTGCAGGCGCATCCTGAGACAGATCAGATCGAGATCATCGCGATGCTGCCGAAGGCCCTCGAGCACCACGCACGGACTCTCGCGCAGACGCTATCGATCGGCGCTCCGCACAATCGCGCCTCCGCGTTGCTGATGAGCAAGGCCGACGCCGTGCGCGCGCTGATGTTGACGCAGTTCGGGATGGAGTTGACGCTTAAGGCCATCGCATCGACGGATTCAGGATCGCCCTGACCTCCTTTTCCTGCGATGGGCATTAGCGCGAATCGGGTTACTGTGCGCACTGCGGCGTCACAGGAGCTAAGGAGATGGCCGATTCCACACCGGCGGCCGAGGCCCTGACCGCCGCGACCACTCCTACCTCGGCGCGGACCTGGGCCGAGTGGTTCGTGTCCCACCTGAACACTGCCGATATCGTCCTGGTGGTCCTGCTGCTGGCTGCCTGCTGGGTGGTCTGGAAGGCCCAGCAGCGCACTGATTTCGATTTCGCCGACATGCTCAAGGACGACACGACGGGCAAACCCACGGCCCTGCGCATGGCGATCCTGGGAAGCTTCGCGATCTCGAGCTGGGTCGTGATGCACGACACGCTCGCCAACAACCTGTCGGATCAGCAGTTTTGGGCGTACCTTGTCACCTGGTCCGGCGCGGCAATTCTGCGATACGTCGCCGAGCGCTGGAATGGACAATTGCCGTGGAGCCGGCCAGATGAGCGCCGACCATAACGACGGCCTAACGATCGCGCAGCTCGTGCGCGTGGCCGCTGCTCAGTTCGTGCGCGAGGCGAGGCGCGGGATAGATCCGCTTGGACTGCGCTTCGATCTGTACCGCCGCGTCGAAGTGCCGGATCGGGCTCTGACGGTACTGAACCGCCCGCACCTGGTCGCGGTGCGGATCAAAGTGACGTGCGAGAGCCTGCTGTTTGAGGGGGCGGCGACCACCGCGGTCATCCCGCCGGCTTCTTTGCCGTCACGGTGATTTGCTCGGGATGCTCGCGGGCGTAGTGTTCGAGGAGCCCGCGGATCTGGCCTGCGAGGCGCTCGTTTTCGCTGCGGAGCCTTGTGACCTCTGCTTGACCTTGCTCAAGAAGTCCGACACTTTGTCCGAGTAGTTCGTCGAGCTGTCCGATGTCTTCGGAGACAGCAGCAATTCGGCCGGTGCAGGCGTCGTGGGCGATTCGGCTTGCTTCAAGCATGGTCTGGAGCTCGTTGCGCACCCGTACTGCATCATCAGTAAAAGCACGCCAATGAGCATTTCGCTTCTGGTCGTCAGCGGCACGGCGCTTCCTTTCGGTCTCGATCGTGAGGTTCAGGTAGGCGACTTGCGCCTCATGGGCGCCGCGCTCGCGCTCGATCTGATCGGTCAGGCGCTTGCGCAGCTTTTCCAGGTCGCCCGTGTCGGAGTGCGCCTGCAAGGTCGAGCCGGCCCCGACGCAGAGGGCGGCGCCGATCAGCACCGGCCCGAGCCACGCAAAGCGGCCGCGCTTAACGACGTCGTCCATCGATCACCCTTTCCAGTAGCTCGATGCGCCGGCCCAGTTCTGCGATGCGATCGTCGCGCAGCGCCAGGTCGCGGGTCGCATCGCCCTGCTTGTAAATCTCGGTGCGGATTTCTTTCTGCTGCTCGATCACCGTGTCGAGCTTGTCGGATTGCTTGCCGACCCACAGGACCACGGCCACGGTCTGGGCCAGGAGCGTAGCCACGATCGGCAGCGGCACGCCGAGCGCGGCGATCGACCACGGCGCGGCCGGGCGCGACTCGCCCAGATCCACGTCCACCGCCCGCAATCGCTCACCCATGCCGAAATACTCGCCTTTCCCCGCCCGTTTGAAGGCTTTATCAATGCCGCGAACACGGTACAGTTGCCGCAATGGACTGGGACGCCATCTACGCCTCGAGCCTGCCGGCCTGGCAGCCGGCGAAGCGTCGGCCGTTCCGCGAGGGCATCTATCGGGTGCTGATCGTGAGCCGCGATTATCCGAGCGGCGCGGCCATATCGACTGCTGAGCGCTTCGCCCGCTGGAACGGGGCGTACTGGTGTTGCTGGGGACTCACCCCGGACCGCGCGGCGCTGGCCTATTTCCCGGGGCCGATCGAGGGCTACCCGTGGCGTCACCTTGAACCTGCTGATCTGACCCTGAAGGAGCCATCGTGCTGAAACGCCTCGCTTTGTTCGCTGCCGCACTTACAGCCTGCGCCACCGTTTTCGCCCAGAGCTGCGGCCTGATTCCGTGCATCTGGGTGCCGACGTTCTCGGTCGGCCCCACGGGCGCCCAGTTCTCTGTGCCGTGCTCGCCCACGCCGGGCACGCCGATCAATGACGGGCAGGGCGTGTTCTCGGCCACCGGCACGTCCACGCTCGTGCAGATCAATAGCGTCGACCAACTGATGAGCACGTCGTACCTGACAGATCAGAACGGCACGAAGTACCCCGGCTTCGCCTGCGCCCGCAACACCCGCACGGGCGTATACGGCTGCCACCTGACCGTGGCGACGCACCCGAGCATGCTCTACGCCGTCGTGGTGCAGGGCACGGCGACCTGCAATCCGGCCGGTAGCAACAAGTACTGGGTGGGCGCACAATAGCGGCCATGATCCAGCCCGACGATGAGGCCCTGAAGGCGCGTCTGACCCTGGCGGAAGGCCGCGTCGAGTACGCCTATGAGGACAGCCTCGGGTTCCTGACCATCGGCATCGGGCACCTGATCGACCGGCGCAAGGGCGGCGGCCTGCCGGAGCCGATCATCGACGCGCTGTACGCCTACGACGTGGCCGCCAAGTTCGGCGAGCTCGACGCGGCTTTCCCCTGGTGGAAGCAACTCGACGACGCTCGCCAGCGCGTGATGGCCGAGCTCGTCTTCAACATGGGCGCGCACGGGCTGTCCCAGTTCACGAAATTCCTTGCTGCAATGCAATCTGGCGACTGGGCGACGGCCGGCGCCGAGCTTAAGGACTCGCGGGCCTACCAGCAGGAGCCGCACCGGTTCGATGCCATGATCGCGGCCATAGAGGCGCCTGACGCGCCCGCCGTGGCCTGATGCTGCCCGGCCTGTCCTACGTCAAGCTGGGGGCGATTGCGGCGGCCAGCGCGGCACTTTTCGCGGGTGGCTGGCGTGTGGAGTCGTGGAAGGCAGCCGATGCCTTGGACACCGAAAAAGCCGCCCACGCGCGCGACGTGAAGGCCCTGCAGGACGACTGGCAGGCGAAGCTGAACGCCGCCCAGGCGCTCCTGACCGAAGCCATCAAGGAACGCGACGCCGAGCGCTCCGCCAACGCTGCCGCACGGGAGGCCGCCCAGAATGTCCACGAAGCTACGATCGCGAAACTGTCGGCCAATGCTGCTTCTACCGCTGCTGAACTTGGCCGCGTGCGCAACGACCTCGCCGCCGCCGAAGCTGCCGGAAGGGCCGCAAGTGGTGGTGGCCCCATGCGACAAACCGAAGCCGGCGCCGCTGCCTGTACTGGAAGCAGCGAGGCAATCTGTGGATTTCTCGCAAGAGCTCTCGACATTGCTAAAAGATGTTCGGACGCGGCTGGAACCCAACACGCCGGAGTCGTCGAAGCCGTAGCGAGCTGGCCGCGCTGATCCGTCCGGCCTGCTGGACAGGTGCCTGAAAATTGGGCATCATCAGTGATGGCCTGTCAGCCAACGCAATAACCCCGCCCCGCAAGCTGCGTGAAACCAGCAAACCGGGGCGGTTTCATTTCAGGCCGTCGTACTCCGAACGAAATGAAGGGCTGCCCGGCCGCGCGGAGCTATAGGGCGAGCACCGCCGGCGGCTCCATATTCTGGTTGCGCTGTTGACAGGCGGCGCACTGCGTCATGGTTGACAGGCCGGGCGCGGGCAAAACAGGGACGAAAGCATCTTCGTGCCGGCCGTTGCCGGATGGCGCCTCACCCCACGATACGGGGTCCCTGACAATTCAGAGAGCTGCCGCTTGCGACGTGCCCGGATGGATGCACGAGGCCTGTCCTATGGGGAAGAAAAAGACCGCCCCGAAAGGCGGCAAAGAGAGCGGAGCTCTCAGGAGAATAGAATCATTCGGTTGCCTTGGCAATCGCGGCATGCGCGATTTCAGGCGCATCGTTTATCGCATCCAATCGCTCAATACATTCTTTGAGAGCCTCCAGCAACTCCGGCGCAGCGGCGATCAAGCGGGCATTGTCGATGTTGCCATCCATCATGGTATTGCATTGAGCCACGCAGAATCCGCCAACTCTTGTTTCGGTTGGAGCGCTAAATACGTTGCTCCCGCGGCGCACCCACGGTCCTGGCGTATGCATCTTCACTGCCCCAGCAGCCAGTCCACGATCCGTTCGCACGACCCAGCGACGAGCCGATGCAGCAGCCGGATCGCCGCGAGAATCGGCGCCAGCACGATGAGCGCGACGATGCCGAACGGCGCGAGTATCCACCAAAGCGTGGAGCGGCGCGGCGCTTCTATCGGATGAGCCACGTGCGCTCCAGAGCGGCGGCGAAGGCGACCGGCAGGTACATCACGGTCAGCATGAGGGCGCACCAGAACCATCTTCGCATGAGCATCACAGTGTCCTTGCCAGCCGCGCGAGGTCAGATAGTAGGCGTTCGAGGTCGGGGGCGGTCACGTTGACTCCTTCCCCGGCGCGGGCACGGCGGCGAGCAGTGCTTTCCAGCGACTGGTGAGTGCTGCTCTCGGCGTTTCGTAGCTCAGCATTGGCGTTTCTATATCTAGCCAATACGCGTGAACCATAGCTTCTGTCGGCTCCTCCGGCACCCACACCCACCCGGGCCGCTGGCGGGCGAGGGCGATGAGGCGCTCGAATTGATCCAGAATCGGTCCGCGCCCTGGATCAAAGCCGCATTCCATCGCCAGCCTCAACGCCTCGTCGCGCGCGGATTCGGTCATTTCTTCCCCTGCGCCAGAACGCGCACTTTCCAGCGCAGCCATTCGTTGACTTTCTTCCAACGATCCTTAGCGCAAGCATTCGGGCCGAGGGAATCATTGACGGCTGCGACTTCGTCAATCAGCGACATATGGAGCGTCGCTCCCGGATTGTTCTCCCAGAACGCGCCTAGCGCACAGTGGCGCCCGTGTCCATCGTGCAGCTTGCCATGGATCAATTCTCTCTGCCGCGCGACGGCATCACGAATGAGAAATAGCGCTGTGTCGTCGGAGACGGCTTCGCCCTTTGAGTCGCGGGTTTCTGGACGGTATTTGCTCATGGTTCCCTCTTACAGTCCGAGCGCCCGTTTGCGCTCATCCTTGACCGCGAGCAGTCGGGCGCTAGCTGGTTTGTCTTTCGCTTTCAGGCAGGCGGCGTAACAGTCTTTCCAGAGTGCGGCTAGCTGGTTCGCATCGGGCGCTTCTTTGAGCAGAGCCTCCCATTCTTCTACGCGCACGCTGTTGGACCTTTGCTCGGCTCCGCGCGCCCATGCGGCGATCGAACGGCCCGCACCTTCGTCGAGTTTTGCGTCTGGCGGAAACATGATGGCGTGCTGCTCCTGAAGCTTGATCCACCTCGGCACGCCTGGATGATCCGGCGTCAGCAGCGCCGAAGCGGTCAACTCGAACGGGAGCGACTTCTCGCAGATCGGAATCCAGCCTTCAATGCTCGTCATCGTCTGCTTGGGGACGATTACGGTCTTGCCGCCCTCCTTCTTGACCTCGACTTTCGGCTCGGCACGGAAGCAGAGGATCACGTGGGCTTTGACCTTCAGCAGGCCATAGAGCATGCGCTTGTGCTCCTGCTTCGGCATCGCCCAGCTCAGCAACTTGAACGAGTCCGCGCGTTCTTCTTTGCCCTTGGTCAGCCGCTCGAATTCGGCTTCCTGCATGTCCATGCAGCCGCCGTCGCCCGCCCACGAATGCGACATCGAATCGACCACGATCACCGGATAGCCGGCTGTGTCGGCCGCTTCGATCGCTTCGAGATAGCGGGCCGGCGAGAAGGGCGGGTCC
>Ga0210408_10000736_pt1 | contig 37882 bp, 47 predicted proteins | sample IncBWH4MmetaG_FD_155471 | JGI IMG/M metagenome (GOLD analysis project Ga0210408, IMG submission 155471) | Forest soil microbial communities from Barre Woods Harvard Forest LTER site, Petersham, Massachusetts, United States - Inc-BW-H-4-M | ecosystem: Environmental > Terrestrial > Soil >... | reverse complement strand
AATTCGACTAAGGGCCTGATCCGTTCCCACTGCACGTCGGTGAGATCCGCCATGCCCTTGATTTGCTTCAAATCCGCCCGTGATTCAAGTGTTTATTCACGAGCAACGTTTATGAGATAGCTTCTGAAAGCTGTTTGAGTTGCAAGCTGCGCACCGACGATTTTTTCTGCGCTCTCTCCCAAGAATCTCTGGAGGCATTCAATCAAATAAAGCATGGCGCAGTGTTTCCGGCCAAACCGTTTCGAAATACTCCGCGACAGGCTTCGTCAAAGCCGAGTGCCTGGTCCCTGGGCACACGCTGGATGCACCGAACGGCGTGCGGAGTGTCCAGTTTATTTCCAAACCCGTGCACTTTTGATCAGTCATCAAACTGGCATCGTTATAGATTTCTTTTCTAAATCATGAGTGACTGACCTCGGCAGGGGTGAAAGATCGCTCTTGTCGCGGTTCATCACTGTGATACAATGTAATTGAGTTGGTTTCCACCTTCTCCTCTTTCAGGTTCCCTGAACTAAGTCAGCTCATCTGAAGTTCTCTCCTCTTAGCAGCTAACAAACCTTTTAGGAGGTTTCTCTATGTTTGCACGCAATGTCTCTTTTCATCTGAAATCGAACATGTTTTCTGATTACACCCGGACGTTTGAGAACGACACGCTTCCTTTGCTGCGCAAGCAGAAGGGCTTCAAGGACGAAATCACGTTGTCAAATCCCGGCAGCCTGGACGTGATTGCCATCAGTCTGTGGGACAGCAAGGCCAATGCAGAAGCCTACAACACCAGCACCTATCCAGAAGTGTTGAGAACACTTGGACGAATGATCGACGGAACGCCGAAGGTTCAGACATTTGAGGCGGTTAGTTCGACCTTCCACAACGTCGGAGTAACAGCGTAGAAGTCTGTAAACATGTCGCGCGGGAGGACGGTTAACTCCGTCTTCCCGAGTGACAAGTGCTTAACTCGTCGTCGCCCGCGAACTTCCGGCAGTTCCGCCGCGGGCTGTTAGGCTCTCAGGAAGCCGCGTGCCCTATGCATCCGAAATGCAATCCTGGACGAAATTCGGCAACTCTAATAAGGAGAAGAAGAGAATGGTACGAAACATCCCGACCCGACATTTTATCTTCCTCCTATAAATGGCCGCGGGACGCCAGCTCAAATGGATCGAAGAAGGCCCCTTTAATGGTTGGGGTTGCTCCGAATGCGCTTGGGTGTTCAACCCTTCTGATCCGCCCACTGGCAAATCTCTTGGTGAAATGATCCAGAACTTTGAGGAGCAGCGCGACAACGAGTTCGCCTCCCATGTTTGCGCCGAGCACACCCGAACCAAGAGGACGAAACGCTGAACAATTCAAACTATACGCGCTCCCGCATCAATCCTCATATTTAGAACATCGCCGGACAGCGAAGCGGGACTATTACGGTCCACAAGCGAAGGCTGATCGCGACCTGAATCGTACGTTCGTGGCATGGCACAGGTCAACAAAGGCGAACTTCTCGACGGTCCTGAAACAGATTGTTTACGAAACATCGCGTCTCTGTCTGATTATGAGCATTCGTGAGAGGGAAAAAACTTGGTCCAATTTGGTTCAATCGGTCGGAGGTTCAAGTCATCTCTCCCCGACCATATCTAGTACAAACGGCTTGAAATGAATGACCCTTTGGTATCGCACCAGGGGATTACTCCGCAGCTGGGTACTGTGTTTAACGCCAACACTGACTTTGCCGAAACCGAAGTGGATACACGTCAAAGGTTTTGACCCCTTCTTAATCGGAACTGCTCCGTATACGGTACTACTCCGAGTCGCCGATCGTGGTCCTGGTTCGTAAGGCAACCGGAACCAAACATATCCCCAAATGGAAAAGTATGCCCACACGACGAGGGCAAGGGAAACTAAGCCCAAGCTCGCAGCAATTGTAAAGGGTAGTCTGACGTGCATGCATGCTGGCGCCTCAAAACGAGGCAACTGCGATTCGAGAATACTCATCAAAGGAGCGCTTTGAAGTCTGGAACCGCTTCCCCGAATTCCGTTCAGACTTCTCGAGCTATTCGCCTTTCCCCCGAGGCTACTGGAGCTAACGCAAATCCTACGACCCGCCATGAAAACCCGACTCAAACTATCTCTCTCGACAGCTAGTCTTCTACAATTACTGTTTCTCCTCGGTTGCGGAGCACCATCGACAGGAAGCCCGCGTCCGCCACAATCGAACCAGCTAACGTTGTCGCTAACCGGCTCCGGCAAAGGGAGTGTGACAAGCGTCCCTGGGGGCATAAATTGCGGCCCTACCTGCCTCGCAAGTTTCGGCAGCGGAACAACGGTCCAGTTGATAGCCGCGGCGGACCCCGGCTCGACGTTTACGGGATGGACGGGTGCCTGTTCCGGCACAGGGGCCTGCCAAGTTGATATGAATTCGGCCGAATCAGTCGCCGCAGGCTTTGGTCTCGGCGGAGCAACCCTCACGGTGGCTGAAACCGGTACGGGAATTGGTATTGTCACCAGTAGCCCAAACGGGATAAATTGCGGCACGACCTGCACAGTAGAATTTAGCTTTGGAACTGTGGTGCAGCTGTCCGCGGTGGCAAATACTGGCTCCGCTTTTGCGGGCTGGACCGGCCCCTGCTCCGGTACGGGATCATGCCAGCTCACCATGAACTCAAACCAATCGGTGAGCGCGATTTTCAACCCCGCTCAGGGGGGAGTCCAGTCGATCAATCACATCATCTTCATGGCGCAGGAGAACCGCTCATTTGACCACTACTTCGGAGCGCTTCGCGAGTACTGGGCCCAGAACGGATACCAAGACCAACCTTTCGATGGTCTCCCGCAGTTTGCCTCCCCCGCGGGTCTTGCACCGAGCAATCCCGGTTGCGATCCCACTCTTCCCCCGCCCAATGATTGCAAGTTTGACCCAACTCACCCAGTTACTTCCTACCACCTGCAGACAATGTGTCTCGAGAACACCAGTCCCACCTGGAACGAGGCGCATGTCGACGTGGACTACCACAATCCGACCACCAGTACTCGCACTTCTCCCATGGACGGATTCGTCTGGACCGCAGCTCACGACGGGAGGAATCTCGGATTTGTCCACGACGTGATAGGCGAACGCGCCATCGGCTACTACGACGGTAGCGATTTGAACTACTACTACTTCATGGCCTCGAATTTCGCGACCTCAGACCGCTGGTTCTCGCCAGTTATGTCACGGACCTCGCTAAATCGCATGTATCTGCTGGGCGGCACTTCGCAAGGACATGCCTATCCTCTGCAGATTCCCGAACCCCAGCTCAGTGGTCCAGTCATTTTCCAGTTGCTACAGCAAAAAGGCATCAGCTGGAAGATCTACATCCATCCCGACGCCTCCGGATGTGCAACCGCCAGCTGCTTATACGCGATGAGCTATGTGCAGAATTTTATGTACGGCAATACGATTCTTCAGCAGTTTCCTCAGAACATAGTCCCAACTTCGCAGTTCATTACCGACGCTCAGAGTGGCACCCTCCCGCAGGTAGCCATGATTGAGCCCCCTTCCAACGTGGGTCTGGACGAGCACCCCGCGGACGACGACTCAGTCCCTTGTTGCAGTGTTCAGGCAGGCGCTCATTTTGTTTCTTCCCTGGTCAACGCACTCATGACCGGTCCCTCCTGGAAGGACTCAGCATTTATCCTCACGTGGGATGAGTATGGCGGTTTCTACGATCATGTGCCGCCGCAACCTACCGTTAGCCCAGACGGGATAAGGCCTTTGGATCTCATCCCGGGAGACGTGTGCACCATCGTGAACGGGCCAACGTGTGACTTCACTTACACAGGGATGCGCGTGCCGCTGATCGTCATTTCTCCATTCACGAAGAGGCATTACGTCTCCCATACCACTAGCGACTACACAGCAATACTAAAGTTCATCGAAACCCGTTTTGGTCTTTCAAATCTCTCAGCACGAGATGCGGCGCAGATGGATATGACGGAGTTCTTCGACTTCAGCAACCCTCCTTGGATGACACCTCCGGCTCCACAGGTCCAGGACACAAGCAAGCCTTGCTACCTGGATCATTTGCCCTAGTCCCTCAGAGTTGCAAACAGGTCCTGCCACGTTCTCGTCCTGCGATCACCCGTTATTGGAGAGAAAGAAGAAGTTGGTACGGATAGATCTGAAAGGGACACTTGGCTTCTCTAATGGCTGGAATACACACCCAAATAATAAGGCGAGTTTGTCTAAACCTCAGGGGTCACCCAAAAGCGGCCGATGAGGGTCACCTGAAAACCGGCCAACGAGAGTAGGAGTCTGGGACGTTGATTCCGACATGAGGGGTTGTAGCTTCTGTCGGCATGAGCAACGTCTTGAGCGAAGCGAAACAACAACAACTAATAGCCCTGGGGCGACTGGGATGGCTGTTGCGGCGCATCGAGCAGGAGACCGGGGTGCGGGCGAGAAACGGCTGGCGCCTATCTGAAAGCGGCCGGTGTCGGCGTGCGTCCGCCGGGTGCGTGGGGACGGCGGGCGTCGGCAAAACCGGCCAATGAGGTGACCACCGGGTCCGACGCAGGCCAGTGGAGAGAACAGCCAACCCGACTGTTCGTGATGGTGCTCGGCTGTAGCCGCAAGGCGGCACGCTTTCTGACGTTTCGCTCCAGTTCGCGCATCTGGGCCGAGGTACATGAGAAAGCATTCCGTCGACTGGGTGGCGCTACGCGTGTGGTTGTGCTCTGCGCTAGAGGCGAACAACACATCCTCGACTGAATCTGTGTCCCCCACGAAAGCCCGCTAGCTTCTTCCAGGAACGGCCTCCACAGGTGATGGAAGTGGCTCCCCAGCTTTTGCGTCATTGGACTCGCGACGATCTTCTACCCTTCGGAATGGACGCGATAGCCGCGGTCGCAGTTGGTGGTTCTCTCTTGCCTCAGACGACACTCAAACGCCTGGCCATCATCCACGAACACAAGAACTGGTAGTTGATGTTGGCTCCAACCGGCCTTCTCATGGAAGGCGACTATATTCAAAGCCCTGGTCAATTCGCATGTCGCGCGCAAAGGTCAGTTCCAGAGCAGCAAGTGAGCTCTTTTGAACAGACCGTATCGAATCCGTGGTGCTATTTTGACTGCGCTCGTCGTTGCACGAGCGGTGTGGCGTGCGATGAGGCACCGAAACCTTTAAGGAGGCTTTATGAAGAGAATTCTAGGAATTTGCGCTGTCCTGATAGCCCTTACCGTACCCGTCCTGGCGCAGGACGCCGACGACAATCACCGCCAAGGCGATCGCAACGAAGCAGGCCGGCAGGACAGTCGCGGCTATGGGCAAGGGCAGTGGAGGGGTCGCTTATCGTCCCGGGAACAACAACAGTTCGACAGCTACTACTCGCATTGGCTGGAATATCGTCGCACCAACAACCGGAACGAAATTGCGAGCATGGAAAAGCGCATGCGGGATGTAATGTCTCGCAACAACATTCCATCGAATGTCCCTTACGATCAGATCGCGTCGAACGGTGACCGGGGGCATAGCGGCAATTACGGGCAAGAGCGGGGTCGCTTATCGCCCCAGGACCAACAACAGTTCGACAGCTACTACTCGCGCTGGCTGGAGTATCGTCATACCAACAACCGGAACGAAATCGTGAGCATGGAAGAGCGCATGCGGGATGTGATGTCTCGCAACAACATTCCATCGAATGTGCCCTTCGATGAAATCGCGTCCCAGAGATAGTTTTTCCTGGGTGCCAGTCTTTATCGTCGGACCAACAACCGGAACGGAATTGCGAGCATGGAGAAGTTTTCGATAAGGTCGGAGCACACAATCTTCTACTCTCGAGGAGACCATGCAGCCGAATGTTGGCGAACTCAGAATGTTTCTGGAGAGGGACAGGTAACCTGGCTACCTCCTTAACAGAGTGTGGAAGCGGTTACCACCACCGGCGCAAACTCCTAAAACAGGCGCTTCCTGAAGAATTCATAAAATACATCTAGCTGACAGGACCGGCCTTCCCTGCCGCGCCGGGCGGGTTCACCGCAGCGTCAGGGGCGCCACCTTCATCAACCATTCGCGACAAAGCCTCTTCGTCAAGTGGAGATGGTCAACAGCAACGCACTCTCTTCCAGCGCTTCGACGTCGTGCAGAACGCCGCAGTCCAGCACCAACAAATGGCCAGCCGCGACGTTCACTTTCCGGTCGGCCAAATGTATGCGGACCTGCCCCCTTCAACTGTTGAATGGAGACCCTCCGCTCTGCTCTGTGTTGGCGCATTCGTGTGCCGCCCTTCATCAGAATCAGAACGATTCGGAAGTCCGGATATTTCGCGAGCGTTTTGGAACTCGGCCCAGTTGCCCGCTGCCAGGACTCTTCTCGCCGGAGTTGCTGCAACTAACGATCCAAGTCGATTCGCAGCAGAGGTTCCGCCAACCCGGGCAATCGATTCAATGCTTCAATGCCATCGCCGAGATGGCAAGTGCTGAGATTCGTAGCCATGATGAAAACCTTCTTCCTGCGCAGCTGTGCATCTCCGTCGTGATTACGTGCCAGCCACTGAACTTTAGTTACGGAGCGCCCAGCCGATAGCTAAAACCTCGGGAGACCCGAAAAGACAATGATCTACGATCCGTTGCCGGCAAAACTGGTCAACATTGCACAGGCCTCGATATATCTCACGCTACTGCATTCCGCCAAGGCGGCTCGACCGCCAAAATAGTGAACGGCAAAGGCGGCGGAAACTCTGTATGGAGCAATTGCAGTTTCAAGGCTTAAAATGTCACTGCGTGGTCCCGTGGAGTCCGTCCAGGTCTGGTGTGGGATGGGCCTTTCGATCCTCGCTACAAGTCTTGGTGCGTGGCCCTTCACCATTTGACGGCTGCCTGAGCGCAGGCCTAACTCTTCTTCTCCAAAAAGAGAAGGCGGCGCCCGACCACATTTATTGGGATGCGGCGGGAGATTCGCTGTAGTAACCCGTCCTGGTTCGCACTCGAAGCCTGTGGCGGCTCGTATCGTTGGCCTGAACATCGATCGCGTGATAAGCATGGCCGGCCATTGGGTTCGATGACTTGTACCCGATCACATACTGATCACGAATGTCATACCCAATGCTTTTTGTAATGGCATCGACCTGGTTGAGATCTTTCGGAAAGTACGCGGTTCCACCAGTGTTCTGGCTGATCGCCTGCAGCGCATGCATTGTGGAACGCGCGTCCTTCGTTTCGTCAACAAAAGCAATAACATAAATTACTGGCCCGTCTACCCGCTGCAGTTGCTGGACGGCTTCGTCCAGAGATTCCTGGCTCGCATTGTCTTTCCCGTCGGTTACCACCAGCAGAACTCGCTTCTGTATTTTCGCGTCTTGCCTTATATGCGCAGCGGAAGCCACAATGGCGTCGTAGAGGGCCGTGCTTCCCCAAGTCTCAACCTTATCCAGCGCGGTTTTCAGCTTGGCGATATCGTCCGTAAAATCCTGGTCGAGGTAATACTGTTCCCCAAAGTTCACCACGAACACTTCGTCATTCGCGTTGCTCGAGCGGACAAGATTGAGAGCGGCCTCATTCACTTTCTGTCGCTTGGGGCGCATCGAACCTGAATTGTCAATGAGAATGCCTAAAGCAAGCGGTACATTCTCGTGATGGAATGACGTCATCCTCTGCGGCTTCCCGTTCTCATAAACGCTGAACGCATCCTGCTTCAAGTTTGAGATCAAGTGGTTCTCGGGATCGACCACGACAGCGTGCAGAACCACCTCTTCAACTTTCTTTCTGAAGACAAATTGTCCCTCTTCGGTCTGGGGTTGCTGAACCGACGTAGGATCCTGAGAAGTTCCGCTTGAGGCTAGCGTCCCAGAGGAAGTGGGTTGTTGAGTCGATACCGAAGGCGTAGCCGGTGAACCGGGACGACTGTCCTGCGCCACAGCACCTACCACAAGGATCGCGGCTACAGCCAAACCGGCAACCAAGAAAACACTTCTCCTTTCGAAACGCTGAGTGAGCGAGGACCCATGATGGATATTGCTTGGTTTTGAGCGTTTCAACCACGCGCGAGGGATCTGGGCAGAATAGACTCTCATTTCAGTCTCCACCATAATGCTCCGAGCTTTATGGACGACGCATGGATGACGAGATCCCACCATGAGGTTGTCTGGAACGCCTCTGGGGACGGGATCAAGCACGAAGAGGTGCCAACGCGGGTTTTCGGTGACAGTTCTGCGGGTATTGCCCGACCACGTTGTCACCGTCGCATGCGCGAAGCCCAAACCCGTGATCGCCGCCAGGTTTCCGTCAGAAGCAGGCGGTGATCGGTGTGGTCTGCCCGGAAACTACCTGGTTGAAGTACGTGGTGTTGTCAGGTGGATTGTATGTTCCGTTTGCTCCCATGCTCTGATGCTGCCACTTCACGAGGCCATAAGGTTTCGCGAGGTGGAACTCCTCCTTATCGCCACAGCTGGTGTAGTTTGCGTCGCAGCTGTAGCGGTAGCTCACGACCAGCGTTTCCAGGTTCGCTGGAAGCTGTCCGCCCAGCGATTCCTTGTACGGTCCCCAGACTTCGTTGATGACGTGACCCAGATTCTTTGTGACAAACGAATTGCAGTCAGAATGGATCTCGTACGTAGAGTCGCTGATCTTGATGCTCGACCCTGGGTATCCCGCCTTCGCGAATCGCGGGGCAAACGGAAGATTGAATTTTCCGAGCTTCGGACTTTTGAATGCTTTGAAGGTTCGGGGATTTTGCCAATCGAGTTCGGTTACCCACAGGTACACGTAGTTTATGTCGTACAGCTGAATGTCCCAGGGGTAGCCACTGCCCGTTTTCGTCCAATAGAAACGATCCGGTGTGACGCTTGTATAGAGGGGATTGGCCGTTCCCGTCATGTGATGAACTGCCCTAATATCCGACCGCATGGTCATCCATGCCAGCATGTCGTAGGTCATTGGTGCAGTGGAATTTGAGGTTCGCGCCAGGTTGGGCTCGGCAGAATTGTTCGGATTCACCCCGCAGCCGACAAGGCACACGAGGAGGGTAAAAAGAACAAGGGAATTCCTCATGAAATGGATCCTTATAAGGACAGATTAGGTCGTGCCGGTGTGCAGAGTAGGGGAGCGGATGTCACTACACAAGGTTACTTATCACAGTAAGGAGAAATACTTATTGCTGGGGGTATCTTTAAGGGAATACCTGAGGTGCCCCATGGTTTTTGCACAGGGAGGTGGCGATTAGGAATCTGTATGCCGGCAGAGCGGCAGCGCGGTGAGCGGCCATCCGCATCCACCAGTGCCTTGGAGACATATGAACGCGAGATGGCCGACAGAGGGACGAGTCGTTGTGGGGCGAGGATTTACCAGTAGGTGAACGTCACCTTGTCCAACCAGATCGAATACGGTTGCTGCTTGTAGTTGCCGTCCTGCTGGTAGTTGATCGTGATGCCATACCAAGTGGTAGGAGTTGGAGTCTCGTAATAGTTCAACGTTGCAGTCTGACCGTTCAACGAGATCGATTGAAACAGAAGATGATTGTCAGACGTTCTCTGTGCTTGAATGACAAGGTGGTTCCACGAGTTGTTCACGGGATTGCAGGGTACCCCGGTGGGATGCCACTTCTGGCCTGGATTATCCCAGATGTCCCATTCATTCCCTCCGGCGATGCGGCATTCGTGTCCCCAGATGAAAGATTGGCCATTGACGAATTGATTGATATCGAACTCCAGTGCCTGGGAGGAGCCTATATCGGTCGCGTAGAAATAAACGTCATAAGTGAAATTGTGGACGTTGGGAATGATGGAACGATCAGTATCGGGCAGACCTTGCGATGAAAAATCTCCAATCAGGTGATTGTTCCAGAGCACATCGGAATAAATCGTCTGCCCTCCCACGTCCATGCGAGTAGATTTTCCGCTCAGGGCCGGAGAGGAGAGATTTTGCGTCATCCCCCATTTGGTCTGAGGCCCGCTGGGCACACAGGACGGGCAGATGTTATAGAACGGCGGAAGCAGCGCATAGCCCGTCCACCCCGACTGCTGATGCAGATTAGCAAATGTGCCAGCATTGCCCAGGGAGCCCACGGTCACCGCGATTGGCGTGGTGGCGGCGCCGCCACAGTTGTCCCATTCCTCCACGACGGTATGATAGGTTCCCGCCTTGAGGGCCAACAGAGTATTGAGCTTCGCTCCATTGACCTTATACGCCAGCACGCCGGGAGCTGTGTAGATACCCATGGCTGCCACCCCAGCCGTGCAGTTGGTTGTGGCGGATGCAACAAACTGAACGGTGGAACCAACCGCACTGTTATTCGCGGGTGCGGTCACATGAACCGAACCGCCGGACTGGGATCCAGTCACCGCGATCGCGACAGGCGTTTTCGTCGATCCGCCGCAGTTGTCCCATTCCTGGACTACGGTATTGTACGTACCCGGACTGAGCGTGAGCACGGTATTGAGCTTAGGGCCGCTGACGGTGTAGGCCAGTACGTAGGGAGCTGTGTAGATCCCCATTGCCGAAACCCCCTTCGCGCAGGTCGTGGTCGCGTTGGCCACGTACTGAACGCTGATGGCAACATTGCTATTGTTAATCGGGGCTACGACAGAGACTCCTGCGACCGCTGGGGTTGCGATCGCCAGCGCCGCCGCAAAAAGCGGCAACATCTTCATTGGGGGGGACCTCTCCTGCCTGGACTTCGACAAAGGGATTTGAGGGTCAAATCGCAATGATTCTAAAGTGCCTTTGTGAGGAACCCAAGGAAATAGGGGGCCAATAATTACTCAAAGGTTTTAGAACCTTCGGCCTCTTAAATGGCCGGCATTTTCAGCCAGTTCCGGCACCAGTTCCGATGATCAACCGCCGTTTCTTACCGGCATTCGCAACAGTCAGGAGTCTCCTGCATATCGCGAGGAGTCTGTTCTCTCCAGGATGGTGGACGTATGGGCGGCGTTCCTGCCGAGAGGCAATTTGTCGTCCTCGAATCTGAAGAGGCTGTCAATCGCAACCGCCTTGCCCATACTTTAAAGTCTGTAAATCTCACCTAACGACAGACACCTCTAAATAAGGTCCAGCGGATCCTTGCATTTCGTTCTTGCCGATGCTTTGTAGCCAGCCTGACATCGATCGCTCGCTCCCTTGGCATCAGTACTGCGATAGCTAACCTGAAAGTCTTCCTCACCCTACAGGAAAGCCCCTAAGCGAACGCGGGTTGAACCGAATACACAGTACCCAGTCACCCGACATACGCTATTTCTGGCCAAATAGCCGACTAGGAGAAACCAGACGTGAGTATGGGTGCGACTGCCACCGTAGCCGACAGTTCAGATCTGGGTCTTGTGCGAAGAGCATTGGATGGCGATGGGGAGGCATTTGCCTCGCTGTTTCACCTCCACAAGCACCGGGTCTATGCAGTAATCCTCCGCATGACGAAAAACACGGCAGAGGCGGATGATCTGACCCAGGACGCCTTCATTCAAGTGTTCCGCAAGCTCTCGACGTTTCGTGGAGAGTCGGCTCTGTCCACTTGGCTGCATCGTATCGCTGTAACCACAGCCCTTATGCATTTTCGAAAACAGCCATCACATCAGGTCTCTTTGGATGAGCCTGGTGACCAAGATGGCTTGTCGCTGCCAAAGCGTGAATATGGTCGGCATGATGATCAACTCAGATTCTCGCTCGATCGCATTGCGCTTGAACGAGCGCTGGAGACTCTTCCCCATGGCTACCGGACCATTTTTGAGTTGCACGAGATCAAAGGCTACGGACATCGAGAGATCGCCAACCTTCTGCACTGTTCGATCGGCAATTCGAAATCGCAGTTGCACAAAGCCAAGGAGCGAATGCGTGAATGTCTCTCGCTGAGGCACCAGCCGACTCGGCCATTACGAAACTCGCGCAAGAGGCGCGGCTCCATGCACCGAAAAAACGTTTCTATCGCCAGGGACTTTTCCCGTCCGTGTCCCGGTCAGGCTGTTCAACGTGACTTGACCGACCCCGTTTTGCGGGCAACTCCAACGATTTTGGTAAGTGGGCCTTCGACCCAAAGGTTTGCTGACAGGGCGGTCTAACAGGGGGCAGTTCACGTGGAAATGGGCGTACTAGTTACAGCGGGCGGTGGCGCAGACAGCGCTTTAGACGAATCCGGTTTATGGACTCCCTCATGGCCCGTTCTTGGCAAAACTGTTCTACAGAGATGGGTCGAGAGGGTGCAATGCCTGGGTGTCGGCCTAGTGTCAGTGGTGGATCGGAATCCCCACGAGCGGCACCGAGTTCACACCATGGTCGAGTGGGCCAAAGAAGGGGTTGAACAGATCCTCCTCATCGCTCTTGGCTCGTACGCGGAAATCGATCTGCTGGATTTGATTCGCTTTCACTCTGAGGGACGGCGGCAAGTGACCAAGGTATTCGACCAGCAAGGCCCGCTCGGAATTAGCCTGCTGGATCGTGGTTGCATCCTCGCGAACCGCGAGGAGGCGAACCAGGATGGCGACCTGCCCTCGTCCCGATACGATTTTCTAGGGTATGTCGTGCGTCTTTCGTCCACCGCCAAATATCGACAACTGGTGGAAGATGCGTTGGAGGGACGTTGCGGGATCCAGCCCACAGGATCTCAAATCCAGAAGAGTGTCTGGATCGACGAGACGGCTCAAGTGGACGCCTCGGCGCAGATCCAAGCACCGTGTTACATCGGCCCGGCAACCAAGATCAAAGCCGGCGTTGCCATCAAAGGCTGCTCGTCGGTGGAGCGCAACTGTGAGATTGATCTCGGAACGAGCCTCAATCACACGAGCATCCAACCAAACACTTACGTTGCTCCGGGTCTCTATTTTCGTGAATCGGTTGTCGACGGAACCCGGCTGGAACACCTGGCTCGCGGTGTGACTCTGGACCTTGGCACCGCCGGGCTGTCGGCGCGGATTGGCACGCAAGCGAGACACGCCCATCGGTCGCCGAAACTCGCTCTCGTCTCCCAGTCGGCCCGTCCAGACGCCAAGGCAGGTTAAGTCCGATTTGCGTGTTTTGCACAAAGATCCAAGACACAGGAATTTAAGGAATAGGAAGACTGCTTATGACGAAGCCCCCGCCCATGACGGTAAAGCGATTGCCCGAGCCCTGCGACAAAGCATCTCGCAGATTCTTTCTTCGCGAGATTAAGGGGTTTGTCGATAACTCTCACCGTCCTCGCCTCATCGTGGACCTATCGGCGGTTGAGCAAATAAGTCCGGAGTCTATCGATCTACTCCTGGAATGCGTCGGCCACGCGGAACGTGGTGACGGCGAGGTTTCCGTCGCGGGAGCCTCTCCCGAAACAGGGGTGATTCTCGAAATAACCCAGGCGGCGTCTGTCCTCAACATGTTCCCTTCTGTCTTGGAAGCTGCGAACGGGCGCGAACTCCGTGATTTCGAGTCTTGGCAACCGAGATACCCGGGAGATCGTGCAGCTTAATGCGGGGGACGTGAACAGGGCTAGCTCAAAAAAGGAGGCCCCGGACCAATTATGAATAAGAGAATTCAACGATTCCTCAGTCTGAGTTTGGTCGGACTGTTGACGTCAGCGGCCAGTCTGTCGGCGGAACCTGCTCCACAAAACACACAGGAACCTGCCCAGAGTCAGCCGTCGCGGCCACCTGATAATGCTCAGAGCTCGCAGCAGACTGCCACGAGTCCGAACAGTAGTGAACTGCCGGATGCTCCAATGACCGCACAGCCGAGTTCGCAAGAGCGCAGCGATCCCTCGCAGGCCCAAAACCCTGGCTCGGTGCCCTCCGGGGCCGCGGGCGCGAAAATGCCGCATGCGAAAGGTGCCCCAGCCGCTCGGCCATTAGGTGCTGCAATCGCACCTGCGAAGCAACGGGGCAGGCGTTCCCTACTAATCAAAGTCGGGCTGGTCGCCGGAGCCTGCGTTGCCGCTGGGACTGCTTTTGCTTTGTCAAAAGGATCCTCCGCGAAACCACCCGGTGCACCATAGAAAGAACAAGGACTACCCGTCGGCACCGCTGGATTTCGGAGGCGGTGTGGGCTCTTGGAAAATCATGACTCGTCATGCACCACAGGTAATCACTTTTTCAGGGATCGATGGCGCGGGAAAGACGACGCAAATCGACTGCATCTTCACGCAGCTCGTCCATCAGGGTTACCGTGTTGCACGCGTGAGCTTTTGGGATGATGTCGCCTTTATGTCAAAGATAAGAGCGGGCGTAAGTCTCACCACGTTGCGGAAACAACCCGCGTCACCCGGGCACGCTGCGCTGCGAAATGACAAGAACGTCCGAACCTGGTATCTGACGCTCGTGCGAACCGTCTTCTACTTGTTCGACACGTTGCGCCTGCGCACCGTTGTCTCACAGCTACGCGCCCAAGGCCACGACTTCGTTATATTCGACCGGTACTTATACGATCAGCTAGTCCAGATTTCGTCCCGGAGTTGGTTGACGCAAGCTTACATTCGATTGCTATTGCGTTTGGCGCCCAAGCCTGACTTCGCCTTTGTGTTGGACGCCTTGCCGGAAGAAGCATTCACAAGGAAACCCGAATATTCTCTCGACTTCATGTACGGCTACCGTCGGGCGTTCCTCGGGCTGTCCACTTTCGTTCCTCAGCTTATCGTGATTGGACCCTCAACGGCCGACCACGTGGGCCGCCTCATTTTGCAGTCGCTTTCAGAAGGATTGGACGTGTTCGTAAAGGCCCCAGCCGTCGGATAGGCCCGGCTGCACAGGCTAAAAAATGATTCACAAATAGAAATTCGAAGGACCGCCGTGCAAAGTACAAACTTTCTCACGCCGACACAACTAATGTCTCGACTAACGACATCTCAGACGTACCTTCGGAAGAACAATATGAGAGTCGACCCGGGCTTACCCTATCCCGATTCCGCGTCGCCAGATGCACTTGTAGGACGATTCAAGGGCAAGCCAAGGCTCGAACTGGGCGAACCGGACCAGCGCTTGAACGGCAACTGCCCGGTCCGCGCGACGGAGAATGTCGGCCGAACTTTCGAGGGCGCATGTGTCCCCGAGATCGCTGACCGCCTCACGGACAACAATGAACGACAGATCAAGCAGTCTGTCCGTCAGTCTCATAAAACCTCACGATTTCATATTAAGGCCTTTCTCTCGAAAGCTGGTATCGGCAGGACAATTGTGTATGCACCGGGAAAACAGATTTTGTTTGAGCAGGGCAAGCGCGCTGATGCTGTCTTCTATATCTTGGCGGGTACAGTGAAGCTAACTGTGGTCTCTCGGGGTAGAGAAACCACAATCGACTTACTTGGGCCCGGTAACTTCGCAGGCAAGGAGTGCATCGCGTCCGTTTGCCCGCGACGCACGACGTCAGCCAGAGCGCTCACAAATTGCACCATCGTCAGGATCGCGCGAAAAGAGATATTGCGTGTGATCCAGCATGAAAAGGCCTTTACGGCATTTTTTCTCGATTACCTGCTGGCGTGCATCGGACGAAACCAGGAAATCATCGTGGACCAGCTCGTAAACTCCAGCGAAAAACGGCTGGCCCGGGCTCTTCTTTCAATCGCTAGCGTCAGGCCCGGCGGCAAACCGGAGGAGGTCGTCCCACAAATCCATCAGGGAGAGCTTGCGGAAATGGTTGGCACCACCCGGTCCCGAATCAGTTTTTTCCTGAATCGCTTTCGGAAACTCGGCCTCATTGCCTACAAGGGGCAAAGCTCCATCACTATCAGTCCGGCCAAGTTAGCAGGGTTTGTAATGGCTTGACTCATTACTGGATCCACACATTGCACCAAAAACGCGGAGAGCAAGGAACTCTGGGCCTAGTATGGACAATTTTCAGCCCGACAAGTTTGCTTTGGTTGTACCCACTTTGAACGAGGCCGGAAACATTGAAACTGTTCTTCGGCGAGTTCAAAGTGCACTCGAGCCTCTTTCGCTTTCCTACGAGGTGATTGTTGTCGACGATGGCAGTGCTGATGGAACTCCTGACATTGTCCGAGCCTGTTCTGCCTCGGACAGTCGGATCAGGCTGATTTCCAGGCGGAACCAGCGAGGTCTTGCGGGCGCGATTGTCCATGGGTGGCTCCATTCAGACGGCAACCTACTCGGAGTCATGGATGGCGATCTTCAGCATCCGCCTGAGTTGCTCCGAGCGCTTCTCGAAGCCATGTGCAAGGGGTTCGACATCGCAATCGCCAGCCGCTACGCTGGCAAGAACGGTGTGCAGGGGTGGAACCCGGTGCGCGCCGCCATCTCACGCGTGAGTACGCTCGTCGCCTTGCCGTTGCAACGTAGAGAGCTGCGGATTGAGGACCCGATGTCGGGTTTCTTCATCGTACGGCGGGAAGCCATCGATGGCCTTAGTTTTGAAACCAAGGGATTCAAGCTACTGCTCGAAATCCTGGTACGTGCGCGCATTGGTTCAGCACTAGAGATTCCCTTTCACTTCGGTGTGCGACACGCGGGTAAAAGCAAAGCGGGCGCGGTGGTCGCTTTACGCTATCTGCATTTGCTCGGAAAGCTCTCCCGGGACCTGATCCTCAGGCCGAGCCCACAATGAAGCTCGCGCTGGTGACAGCTTTTCCACCGAGCCGCAAAGGCCTCAATGAATATGGGTATCACGTCGCGGACGAACTCCGCCGGCACCCTGGACTCGAACTTACGATCCTGGCTGACTATCTGCCTGATCCGCAACCGGAATTGCCGGAGTTTTCTGTGGTGCGTTGCTGGGGATTTAATCATCTCAGCAACCCTATCTCTCTCTTGCGCGCAATCCGACGGCTGAAGCTGGATATTGTCTGGTACAACATCGGCCTCGCGAGCTTTGGGGGCAAGCCCCTGCCGGCCTTTTTCGGGCTGACTGTCCCGGCCCTGACCCGATTGAGTTCCTGCTATACCCACGTCACCTTGCATCAGCTCTTTGAGACCGTCAATCTGGCCGACGCGGGCGTAAAGTCACCCATTCTGTATCGCGCCGCCGGGCACGTGGCCACCCACTTGCTCTTGTCCGCAAATTCCCTGTCAGTCCTGCTTCCCGCATACCACCGAACCTTGCGGGACAAATACGGCCGTGGCGCCGTAAGTGTTCGTCACCACGGGATTTTCGCAAGTTGTCCTGAACAGCCCGATCTCTCCGTACGCGGAAATCCTGTGCAGCGCGTGCTCGCGTTCGGGAAGTGGGGAACGTACAAGCGACTGGAACTGTTGATTGAAGCGTTTGAGCAAGCTGCAGCCAAGTCAGCGCCGGTGGAGTTGATAATCGCCGGAGGCGATCATCCAAAGACTCCCGGCTATGTCCAATCGGTCGCGGAGCGTGTCAGAGACAATCCGCTGATACGAGTCGTCGGGTACGTCCCGGAAGAGTCGATTCCCGAGCTATTTCGGACCGCTAGTCTGGCAGTGATGCCTTACACCTCATCAGCCGGATCGAGTGGCGTCGCCCACCTGGCGTGTCAGTATGGCTTACCCATACTCGCCTCCGATATCGAAGACTTCAGAGAACTGGCTGAGTACGAATTTGTCTCGATGGAGCTCTTCACGCCGAACGATGTCGAAAGCCTCGCCAGCCGCCTTGTCAGCTTGCTGCACTCCCCGGAACGGCTCGCCGAGATGGCTCGTCAGAACTTCTCGGCTGCCTTGCAGATGAGCATGCCCCAAGTCATCCGGCAATATATCCGCTCCTTCGACGTGCAACATCGTCTGAGGATGCTTAGAACTTTCTCGAAGCTACGAAATTCCTCGCGCTGGATGCCAACTCGACACCTGATGGCCCGGCGGGTGGAAAGAAAGCTGCAGTCATGGCGTTCATCCGGCCTTTGAGCACTGCAGCAGACGACAATGCATCGCGTAAAACCACAGCCACCTCGAGCCGACGTCGATCTTGGGCCTTCTACGCCGCACGGGCCAGTCCCAGCGCACCTCGGAAGAGTGAGTATTTTGCGAGCGCGCGTTCGCACCCGGCAAAACAGCAAGCGCACTTAATAGCGTTCAGCCCGTCGCAGCAGGAGCCGCGGCCAATCCGGACGGAACGAGCATTCGAACATCTCAGTTAATGGCGCTGAGGGGCATCGTATGCGCCTCCAACTTCGGGTTGGGGGACCTCACCACCGCGGGAAGTTGAACGTGCACAATTTCATTCCTCACCGCATACAACACCAGTTCGGCGATCGAATGAAGGTTAAGCTTGCGCAGGATATTGCTTCGATGGGTGTCAGCGGTCTTCACCGCCACGTCGAGGATTACGGCGACTTCCTTAGAGGTCTTGCCCTCGGCCACGAGCTGCACGATCTCGCGCTCCCGGGGCGACAATCTGGCTGCTTGACCTCCAGCTGGGCCCACGCGCTGCCGTTTCAGGTAACAGTCCATGATCAGATCCGACACTCGAGAGCTGAAGCTCGACCTATTCCGTTGCAGCGTTTCCACGGCTGCGATCAGGTCGTCGGTTCCGTCGACCTTGAAAACCCATCCCCGAACCCCTGCATCCAAACAGTCTCGAACCACCTGCTCGGAGCGAACGTCGGTAAGGACCAATATTTTCTGGGCCGGATCGTTTCTCAGGATCTGCCGTGCTGCGTCCACGCCGTTTAGCTTTGGCATGCAGATGTCCAGAATAAGAAGATCAGGCTTCAACTGCCGGCACTTCTCGACCGCATCTCGCCCGTCCGCTACCTGTCCGCAGATCTCCCAATCTTCGTGAGACCCAAGCAGCGAGCACACGCCGAACCGAAATACCGGATGATCGTCAGCCACCAGAATACGAAACGCGCTCATAGGTTCTCCTTACACTGAGAGAGCAACTTATCAGAGCAAACGGAATGTGGTCTGTTCAAAATTGCTCATTTGCTGTGCACGCCCTGAAAGGTTTGGCTACGGATTGTCTGTCTTGCATGTGCATTGATGCCTGATCTACGGCATGGTCAGGGTGGCCTCAATACCACGCAGAGACTGTCACGCAGCCGTATATTCCAAGAATGTTCAAAAGTGACCATATTTGCGGAGCTGATTTCGACACACTCTCAAGGATGCCGAACACAGGCGAAAGGCGAGAGATAGCGACGCGGGTCAATGCGAAAGAAGCGGAGACCACCCAGCAGTCCGACGAATTAACAGCGAAAACAAAACGGCTTACCGAGATTGCCAGCACGAAGGCCTTGGCCCGGCACAACCAAAAACGAAATGGCCCACCTCGGGCACGGAAGAATATGCCGTGATGAACGACTGACGGAGGTTTTGCAAATGAATGCGAGACTTGCTACAGCAGACGAAAGGACTTTGGCTGGTGCAGAAGAGGCTGGGACCATCCGCGTTCAGGCCGCGACGCCGAGCGGCGCCCGCGGCCCGTCGCAAGTGGGTGCCATACAATTCGACTCCGGATACCTCTCCCCATACTTCGTTACTCATCCCGAACGCATGGAAGTTGCCTTCGAGAAAGTCTACATTCTCCTTTACGAAGAGACCATCCGTTCCATGCAGGACCTGCTGCCCTTACTCGAGCAGATCACAAAGAGTGGCAAGCCGGTGCTCATCATCGCAGCGGACGTTGGGAGCGAGGCATTGGCTACGCTTGTCGTGAACAAGCTGTGTGGCCCGCTGCAAGTAGCGGCCGTCAGAGCACCCGGCTCCGGAGATCAGCGCAAGAGTATGTTGCACGATCTAGCCCTGCTCACCGGGGGAAAAGCTATCGGGGAAGGCATCGGCCTGCAGCTGAAAAATATACAGATCTCTGACCTCGGTCAGGCGAGCAAGATTACTATCGACAAGAACAACACGGTGGTGGAAGCGAGCTCGAACGATGCTCAAGTTTGCTCAGCTTTGAGCTTTTCATCCCACAATTCGGGACTCTAGTCGTGCAGGACGACATTCAGCAGTGAGCTATGGACTTGCAGCCCGCCGTTGTAGTGAATAAATCCCAATTTCCTGAATCGGTTCATGAAGAAGCTGACCCGCGAGCGAGTCGTACCGATCATTTCCGCCAGCATTTCCTGACTGACCTTGGGAACTACGGCCTCGGGTTTGCCTTCCTTGCCAAAATGAGCGAGCAACAAGAGAACCCGAGCCAACCTTTTTTCACTCGAATTGAAAAGCTGATCAACCAGGTCTTCTTCGTAACGGATGTTCCGCGCCAGCAAATAGGCGACGAACATGTCGGAAACGGCGTGTTCCCGATGAAGCGCCTCCATCATGGACTGCTTGTCGATTCGCAGAACAGCGCAATCCGTCAGCGCGGTTGCAGAGCCCATGCGGAGTGCCTGGCCTGCAAGGGACCCCTCACCGAAAAAGTCTCCTTCACCTAAATATGCCGATAGTAGCTTCCTTGCCAGTCGTTGAGATCACGGTGAGCCTTATCTTTCCGGTCTGGATATTGAATACTGCATCACTGGGATCCCCTTGCGCAAAGATGGTTTGCCCCTTGGCAAACAAAATAAATTTCCTGCCCTTACCGATGGTAGCGAGAAATGAATGGGAATCGAAAGCGCGCTTCTTCTTGGCCACTACACTTGGAGCTCTGGCCCTGTGCTGTATTTTGGATGCTGGGTCCGTGGGGGTTTGGCGAGCGATCTTCCATTTCGCTCGGGAACCGTTGGGTTGGCGAGCAGGAGACATAGACACCTCCTTCCGCCTAAAACAACGATATCTCTATTTTACGTCTTCCTGGACAGCGCAGACTCGGAATTTGCGGCCATCCATGCGCCGGATGATTCCAAATCATGAAATCCGAATTGAGGAGATTTTGCCGATGGCTTAGCCCACGATCAACACTGAGCAGTATTGCTCAGACCTCTTGAATCCTCACTTGGTAACGTCGCTCTTGACCTCATGTGCCGCCACGTCTGCCTCGGATCTGTGTGCCTCTGTTACACAGCACCAGCCAGAGAAATCGGCGCAGAGGCAACAGAAATGAGGCTGTCCCATGAAAAGAATAATCTTCGTACTTGCTATGTTGAGTCTCGGGGCGCTGTGCTGGGCAGACTCAGCGCGGGAAGATGCTACCGACCGACTGGACAACGCCACCAAGGTCTTGCACGAAATTATGGGAATGCCCGATAAGGGTATCCCGGAGGAAGTGCTGGAGCACGCCAAGTGTGTGGCCGTTGTGCCGCACATGGTCAAAGGGGGCTTTATCTTTGGAGGTAAGGGAGGCAAAGGCGTAGCCACCTGCCGTACGGCGAATGGCTGGAGTGCGCCCGCTTTCATCACCATTTCGGGTGGAAACTGGGGACTGCAGATTGGCGTAGAGGCTGTGGACCTGGTCATGATCATTCAGAATGAAAAAGGGATGCAAAGACTGCTCTCGAGTAACTTCCACGTCGGAGCGGACGCTTCGGCCGCAGCCGGTCCAGTAGGACGGCATGCCGAGGCTGGCACGAACTGGAAGATGGATACCGAGATCCTGACTTACTCCCGTGCCAAGGGTGTGTTCGCGGGGCTCACTTTGGAAGGTGCATCGATCCGCCAAGACAACGATTCCCGGCGCGCGATTTATGGACGCAAGGTCACAACTCGAGCTTTGCTGTTGGGCCAGGTGCCGGCTCCATCCGCGGCCCAGCCGTTCCTTGCGGAAATTCGCGGAGCAAAGGCCCAAGCCGTAGCCCAAGAGAGAGCTGAAGATAGGTCTCAAGCCAAAGAGAGAGACAAGAAATAAAACTTCGAGATTCACATTCTCGCGCTCGGTCAATGAGCGCAGGAGGTTGACATGCTTTGGACAGTTTTTGCTGTTCTTCTGATTCTGTGGCTTCTCGGTTTCAGTCTGCATATCGGTGGAGGCCTGATCCATCTGCTTCTGATAGTGGGTTTGGTGGTTCTGGTCTTTAACTTACTGAGCGGACGCCGATCTGCGGTTTGAAGGATGATCTTGCGTCCCGGCACGGCGGAGGTCCGGCCTCCTTCGCCTTGCCCGGCGCATTCCTCTGAACCGCAATCGGCGAGTTCCTGACCGAGAGGACTGCTGTCCGGAAACGGATCGTGAAAGGCACGAACTTGTTCGCGAATTGCCAGGCCTTGACCAGCAAAGCCTTTGATAAGCACCACTCGTTGTGACCACAGCCTGGGGCTGCTGAATCCGCATGGCCCAATTCAAAATTACATTGTGAGCAATTCTGACCAGACCTCTCAAGCTCCTACACGGATAATCCCCGAGGATTCCGCGAGAGGCTCATGCCTCAGATGAGCTCTCGACCTTCGACTCCACGCTTGCTGCGGCCCCCAAGGTGCTTTGCAAGTGTGGCTCTAGTTACCTGGTGTGTTCCTCCGCTCGGACTCGCCGAGGTTTTGTGGAAGGAATCGTATGTCAATCCGGCAGTTCTCCAAGGGCCCCGTCGCCCTTCTGGCAGCAGTTGTTCTCGTTGGCTGTAACGGTGCTTCCAACCCTCCGGCTCCTCTAACTTCTGGCGCTCCCGCAATATTGATGGTGGTCCCCCAAACCAATGGGGTGGCAACTAACCGCGAGGTTGCGGTGGTCTTCAGCAAGCCTATGGATCCGGCGAGTATCAACAGCGGGAGCTTTGTAGTTTCTGGCGTAAGTGGCACAGTCACGTATGACGTAACCAACAAGATTGCCGCCTTCAAACCCATGGCTGACTTCGCACCCAATACTACGTTCAACGCGCGTATTACCGTTGCGGCCAGGGACATAAGCGGAACTCCACTGGCCGCGCCCTTCGACTTCTCCTTTACCTCCCGCGCAACTTTAGACACTTCTCCCCCGGACATTGTCGTCATCAATGTTGCCGCGAACGCCACTTGCGTGCCACTGGCCCAGAAGATCATGGTCACTTTTGATGAGCAAATGGACTCGCTCACCCTCAATCCCAGCACGTTTTTCATTGAAGGTGTGGCGGGCACTGTAAGCTATGACGTGGTCAGTGAGGTGGCCACTTTCACCCCCTCGTCGAGCCTGGCGGCGAATACCGCGTTCACCTTCACCGTGACCACAGGGGCTAAAGACATGGGCGGAGTGCCCTTGGCTGCGCCCTTTCATCTGACTTTTACAACGGGTCCGTGCCAGTCGGGTGGATTACCCCCAGTGCCCCTTTGCCCTCTCATCGGAAATTTCTCGGTTCTGGCCGGATCCACCGTCACCAACACCGGGTCTACCGTGGTCTCCGGGGATGTGGGAGTCAGCCCGGGTACGGCCGTGACGGGATTTCCGCCGGGACTGGCGGGCGGGGCGATCCATAGTGCCGACGGCGTCGCAGCTCAGTCCCAAATCGCCTTGACTGCAGGTTATATCGATGCTGCCGGGCGAGCGGGTGGCACTGCGGTGGCCGGAGATTTGGTCGGGCAGACCCTCACCGCTGGTGTCTACACATCGACGTCGTCGCTGGCAATATCCGGTGACGTCACTCTCGATGCTCAGGGCAATCCGGATGCCGTGTTCATTTTCCAGATCTCGTCTACGCTCACGACAGGCAGCGGCAGCCATGTTGTCCTGGCCAATGGTGCCAAGGCCTGCAATGTTTTCTGGCAGGTTGGCAGCTCCGCCACCCTGGGAACGAACTCTGTATTCAAGGGGAACATCCTGGCGCTGACCTCAATCACAATAACTACCGGCGTGAATCTGGAAGGCAGGGCGCTGGCGCGGAATGGTGCAGTCACGTTGGACACCGATGTCATCACCGGCTGTACCTGTCCGTGAATCTTTGGCAGCAAGTGCAAATGGGCCGGTGCGTTCATCGCATCGGCCCCTGTTCTTTCCGAGAAAAAGCGAGACGGACCGGTAGCGCGCTCCGGAAGGGCGCTCTCCCAGAAATCGGTGTGTCTTCCTGGCCCTACAGGAGCAGCCCGATCAGCAAATCGGTAGGACTGCACGAACAGCTTGCACGCAGCAACCAAGATTCTTCGCGACGGCATGTATGCCAGCAAACAGATGGATCGTGCATCGCACGGAACTCTGAGCAATTGTGACCGTTCTTCTTATTGCTCCAACATTGATAATGTGCGAGTGGGATGGGACCCATCGCGCCACGGGTCAAATCAGCATCGATAAGGAAAATAGGTTCTAAGACATACAACTTACACTTGATCGGTTTCGGAAAAATACACTCCCCGCATTACTCGTCCTCAGAGCGGGCGTTCCACACCGAGAAAGTCACCCCAACACTAATTCTGGCCGAAGGAGCACAAAATGAAAAAATTGATCTTCGTTTCCCTGGCGGTTGCACTTTTCGTGTCCGTAACCGCCTTCGCCCAAGACACTCCGAAACCGGCCGACGCCAAGCCAGACAGCGCAACACCGGTTGCGCAAGGGCAGCAGCCCGCAAGCCCAGAAATGACTGTGACCGGCTGCTTGCAGAAAGGCGATGAGCCGGGCGAAGTCTCGATCACCGGCGAAGACGGCAGGAGTTGGGAGTTGCACAGCAAGGCGGTTAAGCTCGACGAGCACGTCGGTCACAAAGTGACGGTGACTGGCACAATGGCTCGCGAATCGAAGGCAGAAGAGAAGAAAGAAGGCCAGGTTGAGAAAGCAGCTGGCAAAGAGGAGTACGGGGATCTGCGCGTCAGCAACTTGAAAATGGTCAGCAAGACTTGCAACAAGTAACGTGCCGTGATGTTGATTTGGGCCAGTGATGTTTGCTGGCCCTCTCTCGACGATAGCATCGGAGTGGGAAGACAAACTCTTGAATTCGGAAACTGATCAGAATTGATGGTCGTATAGATCAGCGCCACGACGACTGCTCTGAAGGCATGGGCACTGCGCGAGAAAGTAATTCAAAATGTCGCGCTCACCAGTGGATCGCGAAAAGCCCAGACGGCAGAATGCGACTGACGAAAAACAATTCAGCAGCAAGTCCTCAGGACATTACAAAGGCATAAGCGACGATTTCGGCTAAGCCGGCCTGATCCTGCCACGTGTGCAATTTTGATCAGACCTTTGGGGATGCGGAATGGCAGAATACCGAAATTCCGACCAGAAGAGTTGTTCGATCCCAGATTCTCCAGGAGGACTTATGTGGACGTTTACAAACCATTCCAGGCGATTGGCACTCTCTCTTGTCCAGCTTGAATCGGTGATCTCGGAACGCACTGCCGAACTGCAGAACCTCTCCCAGCGGCTTCTCAAGGTGCAGGATGAGGAACGGCGCAAGTTGGCTCGTGACCTGCACGACAGCACTGGCCAAACCTTGGCGGCGCTCAAAATAAGTGTTACGTGCCTTCAGGAAAAGTGCAAGCAGGACCCGTCCATCCTGGCGATTTCCTCCGAGGTTGCAGGATTAGCCGATCGAGCGATCGTGGAAATTCGTACCATGTCATACCTGCTGCATCCACCGCTGTTGGATGAAGTGGGCTTTGCCTGCGCCGCGGAGTGGTATGTCGACGGCTTCGCTAAGCGGAGCGGGATTCGTGTTCACCTCAATCTTGCGACCGGCTGTGAGCGTTTGCCGACGGGAATCGAGATGGCTCTTTTCCGCGTGCTGCAGGAGAGTTTGACCAACGTGCATCGCCACTCCGGAGCTTCGCAAGTGAGCGTTCGTTTTCAGAACCAGACCGAACGTGCCATCCTGGAAATACGGGATTTCGGGCGCGGCATAGCAACTGGCGAGTTGGCTCGACTTCGCGGAGGCGCGCAAACCGGCGTCGGCCTGGCCGGAATGCGTGAGCGACTGCATGAACTCAACGGCCAGCTTGAAATCGAATCGGACAGCACTGGAACGAATGTGCGGGCAATAGTTCCTCACCATGCAATCGCTCGACTTGCTCAGATCGGAGATTGCGGACGGGTTACTCCATCCACATGCACCGGCGGTTATGCTTAGCAAGGAGAAATGGAAAAATCAACATTTAATCCTGGGTAGGAACCGCCGGCGATCGCCGCTTCCACTTCGCCGGTTGCCGCCATCACTGTTTTAGTGATTGTGTTGTACACGAAGCTCAGCAACTCCACAAAGTAAGTGATCGGTTGAACTCCCTCGCCGACCAACATCCCCTTGTCTCAGATGCCCTTGTCACGATCTCAGGAAGCGTTCGTAACACCGCCACGCTGTTGGAAGTGCTGGTGGCGACGAAAATGGGGTCACCCCTCGGGTTAGATCCAGCGGAAGCCTGACTTCCTTGCTGCGGTCGTTGCGCCGGGCCTCTGGAGTTTGACTCTCGGACTAGTCATGGAGGACGACATTCAGAAGCGAACTATGAACCTGCAGGCCGCTTTCGCCATAGTCGAGGAAGCCTAACTTCCTGAACCTGTTCATGAAGAAACTCACTCGCGACCGGGTTGTTCCGATCATCTCTGCGAGTGTCTCCTGACTGATCTTCGGGATTACAATCTCAGGCGCGCCCTCCTTGCCGAAATGCGCGAGCAAGAGCAGGAGTCGAGCCAGTCTCTTTTCGCTGGAATTGAAGAGCTGGTCAACCAGATCTTCTTCGTAGCGAATGTTCCGTGAAAGCAGATAGGCTACGAACAGATCCGAGAACGTGTGCTCCCGGTGCAGCGCCAGCATCATTGCCTTCTTGTCAATGCGCAGGGTCTCGCAGTCCGTCAGTGCGGTTGCAGACCCCATGCGCAAGGGCTGCCCAGCCAGCGCCCCTTCGCCGAAAAAATCTCCCGTGTTCAATATTCCCAGAGTGGCTTCCTTGCCATTTTTGGAGACGACCGTGAGCCTGACTTTTCCTTCCTGGATGTAGAAGACGGCATCCGCCGCATCCCCCTGCGTGAAGATTGCTTGTTTTCTGGAATGGGCCAGAACCTTCCTGCCCTCGCCGATCGTGGCGAGGAATGTCTTCGGGTTGAAATCGCGTTTCTTCCTGGCCGACGGGGTCGGTGCCATCAATGGCCCTCCTCGTGTACAACTACACTCTTAGAAATTTTCTCAGAGTCTGGCGACCCGAGGTGTTCACTTTTGCTCACATTTGACGAAAAATCGCGGGCCACCTCTATACCGACTGCCGCTCGGGGAATGTGCTTGGAATGAGCACTATTGAACATTTTCCATGCCATGGAATGTTGCATGATACGGCCGTGAAAACCAGGGAACTCACTCTAAAACAGACATTATCCGTACCTTGCCCCACATGTGGTGCGGCAGCCAACGAAGTTTGTGAACTGCACACAGGTGCACCGCGCACTGAATCACATCGAGATCGGAAGCTTACGGCGGCCGAGGCCGTCGAAACAAATCTCGGCAAACGACAGCAACATCCGCAGCGCCGCGCAGGTCTTTTGCAGGCTGTCGCCAAAGTGTGACATTTTTGTGTCTGGTGTCGGTGAATATCTCTCCCATCGCACGACCCCGGCCACCAAGCATGCTGTCGAACGATCCTTCTGTTTTCTTATCGAATGTGAGCCGTTTGGGACAGACGCTCACCTTCCTCCCAACTAAGGTTGTGATGTTTCACCTGGATGCCCCCAAGTTCTCAGGCTGGAACCCGGAACGCGCAAGGGTTCGACGTGAGAAGTCGGAAGCAGAATCAAATCCCAAGCGAAATTTCAGACCGCCAAAGGGCGAGAATCTTCGGAGGATTTCATGAAGAGAGCATGCCTGTTGATCGTTGTACCGGCCCTGCTGGTCGCGTTGGGGTTTGCACAGACTCCCGCGGCGAGCAGCAATACAGATCCGACCAGCATCAAGGGTTGCCTGGGCGGTTCTGACAGCAACTACACATTGGTAGAGGACAACACCGGCCACAATTTCAAGATCACTACCACCAGCGTTGATCTAAAACCACACCTGGGCCATGACGTGACCCTCACCGGACAGAAAGCGAGTGGGACGGCGACGTCCGGCGCGGCTGATAACGGCTTTGCCGTCACTTCCCTGAACATGATCTCCGAGCACTGCGCAGCGGCCGCTGCAGCACCCGCTGGGTCGATCAGCGCACCTGCCGACACCGTCATCCCGCCCCCGGCCGCCGCCGCTGTACCCGCTGCGACGATCCCGACAGCTGCGGACACTACCAGCGCGCCTGCTGCAGCTTCGGCTGCACCTTCCGCGACGACTGTGCCCACCCAAACGGCGGAGCCTGCCGGCACAACCGCAATGGCCGCCCCTGCTCCCGCTGCAGCTGTCCCAACACCTGCCGAGACTGCGAGCGCACCTACCGCTGCCGCCATTACCTCCGACGCGACTGCACCTGCTGAGCCTGCTGTCACACCCACAGTGGCCGCGCCTGTCGCAGCGGTCCCAATGCCTGCCGAAACTGCGAGCGCACCCGCTGTCACCATTAAATCCGACGTAACTGCACCCTCGGAGACTGCCGTCGCACCAAAAGTAGCCGCCGCTCACCGAAACCGAATGCCAGCAGATCATCCGAGACCGTCAGCGACACCCGCTGCCGGCGCTCCATCTGCAGAGACTGCCACACCCGTTGCTGACGCTGCGAAGCTCCCTGGCACTGACAGCACGCCTTCGGGAACCAACAGCACACCGGATGCAACCGCCGCTCCAGCCGCTGTCAATGCCAAGAAAGGATCCTCTTGGCTCTGGATTTCGATAGCCGTGGTGGTGCTGATAATGGGCACAATGGTGCCTCTGATCAACCGATGGAGAAAACGAAGACTCTTGGCGCAATCCGGCGACCAGAATCTTTCCTTTTCGCATCGGGCAAGTTCCGAATCAGGCAATACCGCTAAGCCCGTAACGCGCAAAGCCGCTTAAGCGGAGTAGGGATTCGTGATACCCAGACCTTGGACGCCGGCGGTAACTGCCGCCGGCGCCTAGTTCATCCTTCACACTAGGCGGCAACAGATATGCCTGCTCCGGACTGTACGGCAGAAATCGCGACATGCTTCTCTCTGCCTCATTTTCCTTGTTCATTTCAAGTTAGTTATCACGCACACCCTTGAAGCCCCCAAACTGCCGCAGTAGATCAGGTATTCCCGGTAGGAGACATGGGCAGGGGACGCGAAGCCTGGAGACAATTTTGAAAAGTGAGCAGTTTTGAACAGCCCGCCCGTCTTCTCTGAGACATATTTCTTCCCGCTGGATAAAGGCGCTCCGCTCGTTGAACGGCGGACAATCCTTGCTGGGCGCGGAGGGAAAAATGACATCGCGCGGCGTTCGTTGGTCGCTTCTGTTGTTCTTACTTCTCCCGTTGTTGGCAATCGGTGCTTATGCCGATTCCATCAATCTGGGAACCGCCGGCAGCTATGTAGTGCTCGCTGGCTCAACCGTTACTAACACGGGCCCCAGCGTCCTCAATGGAAACCTCGGTGTCAGCCCAGGTTCCGCGGTAACCGGCGTTCTTCCGGGGATGGTGAACGGAACGATCAACATAGCCAACGACCCCGCGGCTCAGGCTCAGAGTGATCTGACTGCAGCCTACATCAAGGCAGCAGGCTTGGCGTCCACTGGCACCTTGACTGGTCAGGATCTAGGAGGAAAGACTCTCACCCCCGGCGTGTATTCTTTTGCTAGTTCTGCTCAACTGACGGGGACACTAACTCTCAATGCCCAAGGCAACCCCAACGCGCTGTTCGTCTTTCAGATCGGCAGCACGCTTACGACCGCAAGCAACTCAGCTGTTGTTTTCGTCAATGGTCTGGTCGATAAGAACGTTTTTTGGCAGGTCGGCAGCTCCGCGACCCTGGGCACAGGCACCGCGTTCGCGGGAAACATTCTCGCGCTCACCAGCATCACCATGAATACTGGCGCGGGTATCAGTTGCGGCAGTGCCTTGGCGCGAAATGGTGCAGTGACGCTGGACAATAATGTCATCGGCGGCGGTTGCGGAGGCGGCGGAGGCGGCGGAATGACGGTTCCCGAGCCCGGCACCATTAGCTTAATGGGGAGTGGCCTGATAATTCTGGCCGGAATAGCACGTCGGAAACTTTGCATCTAAAAGCTTCAGATGTTTGAGACCGTCGCCTCGACTTTGCATAACGTTGCGGGGCAGTGCAAGAGGGCGGCCCTTCTAAGGAGGCCGCCTCTCTTTCGAAAACCACTCTCGTAACCCGGGGTGCACTGTCTCATTTGACTGTCGAGAACGGGCGTCTACACTCCGTCGAGAGTAGAGGGCACCCGTTTGGAATCAATGAACCTTAGCAATGCTCATTCATTCCTATGGATGGGCCGCAGGCCCATAGCAAACTCGGAACCATTCGGTTATGACTCAGATGGGCATTTTGCAATAGTATCTTTTGAAAGCTAGAATTCGTGGCATGAAGCCGACAAAGAAGAACCGGGATTCCGGTACCTAGTGCGCTATTCGATCGCTCCCAATGTACTGATCAGTTTCGCCAATGTGCAATATTGACCAGATTTGCCGACTTCGTGCCGGATATGATTCCCCTTCCTGAAAATTTCTTCAGAAATGGGGGGTGTCCCATGCCTGCTAGCCAAGGAGAAAATTGGGATAAGACCGTTTCGTTAGAATTAGACATTCAGAAAATGCCGGAATGGACTGCGGCGGCAGAACAGCCAGCGTCTCCGCATGAAGGTACACTCGTCGCAGAAGCTAAGGTACGTCAATTCCCCTATCGCGTCCTGGTCGTGGATGACGAACCGTCCATACGCGAAGCCGCAGGGGCCATTTTGGAAAGCCAGGGTTATGAGGTTCTCACGGTAGCGGACGGACTGGACGGCTTACGCGCTCTTAGCAGTTCTCTTCCTGATGTCATCATTTCCGATCTGAATATGCCCCGGATGTCGGGATTTGAATTCCTGGCGATAGTACGCAAGCGATTTCCGCGCATCGCAACAATAGCCATGAGCGGAGAATACATCACAGGCGAAAATCCAAGTGGGATCTTGGCGGACGCTTTCCTGCAAAAAGGACGCTACACGGTCAAGGAGCTTTTCGAAGAAGTCGCGAAGCTGTTAGCCGCTTCTCCTATCAGGTCGGAAAGAGAGAAAAGTGACATTGCCCCACTCTTCGTGCCGAGAGACCATGCGGGATATCTGATAATCACCTGCCCCAAGTGCCTGCGTCCCAACAAACTGGAAGCGATGAGTTTGAACGGCGGAATTCACCAAACGATTTGCCAGTCATGCAGCGCACCGGTGACGTTTGAGATTAATCACGAAATCGAGCCGTTGATTAAACGCAAACATGCCTGAGTAGAAGCGTCTCCCCCTAATCGTGAAGTCTGCCCGGCCTCCATTCAGATCAGCTACCGCACGGACGTGTGGTACGCCGAACCTCGGTAACTGGTGCGACGTTTAGAGCAGTTTTGCCTGAGATTACCACGTAGGTACCTGTGTGCAATTGTGTATGAGCTTTATTGACCAGGCGAACCAGATTCCCGAGCCATATGATTTATTTTTCTGGAGGACGGTACTCCCAGGTGAATTGATCGTGCCAAAAAGATCGATGGCGAAACAAACTGTCGGTTTCAGTTCAACAGTTTTCCGCAAAAAATTCCGTGATGAGATGAGTGTGCGGAACTACCGAGACAACGAGATCATTTTTGCGCAAGGGGACAAAGCCGATGCTGTTTTCTACATCCAGAGCGGCACGGTGAAGCTCACGATCGCCGCGACGCGTCGCAAAAAAGCGATAATCGCCGTCCTGCTGCGGAATAGCTTTTTTGGCGAAGGCTGTCTGGGAGGGCAATCTCTGCGGATGTACACGGCGAGATCGATTGGGCCCTCCAATGTCACACGGTTGCAGAAGGAGAGCGCGCTTCGCACGCTCAAGCGCGACCCGTCGTTTGCGGCGTTGCTTAATGCATATCTGCTTTCCCGAGTTATTCGAGTCGAGGAAGACCTGGCAGATCAATTCTTCAATTTCAGCGAAAAGCGACTGGCACGGGTTCTGTTGTTGTTTGGGCAAATAACCAAGGAATCAAAACCGGAGAGCCCCCTGAAGGTGAGCCAAGGAACCCTCGCGGAGATGGTTGGTACCACCCGCGCAAGGGTAAGCAAATTTATGAATGCGTTCAAGAAGAAAGGCTTCGTCTACTACAACGGCGGCTTGCAAATAAATAGCGCACTCATCAGCGCCTTTCTGCACAATCGGCCCATGTCGGTTGTCAGGAGGACGTAGATCGTCCACACGGAGAACTGGTCTAATTGCAGGAGAAAAGTGTGAATTCGCGTCGGCCTTCTGAAGGTCTTCAAATCCAATACCGTTCGGAGGCCTTCGCAGCAGAACCCATCGCTCACACCCGTGACTCATTTCAGTTCCTTGATTCGGCACCGAAGCGGCTCACCCTCTACGAGCGCAAGAACTACGAGGAAGGCTTCCGCACCGGTGAAGCCGACCGGCAGGGTCAGTGGCATTCCGATTACCAGGGCTCGTATGCCTATCGGGATGCGAACTACGGCTATAGTGGCTATTACCTGGCCCAGGACGACTACAACTACTATTTTCGGGAGGGCTTCCGTCGCGGCTACGAAGATGGCTACAGCAGCCGCCACGAATATGGCCGCTACTCGAATGGCTCGTACAGCATGCTTGACGCCATCGTCTCAAAGTCCTCAACCTGCAGTCGCTTCGATAGAGAAACGACGACAACCAAACGGCCCCCTCCTATTGCCGAGACCCGGCTTGGGGTGGGGCTGCGGGGTGAGTCTCGGCAAGAGTGTCCAATTTTGGCCAGACCCACGGTGCCGCTGAAAAGAGACAATGGTTAAAGCTCGACGAGCACATCGGTCACAAAGCGACAGTCATTGGCACAATCACTCGCGAATCAAAGGCGCAAGAAAAGAAAGAGGACCAGGTGGAAAAAGCAGCTGGCAAAGGGGAGTATGGGGATCTACGCATCAGCAGCCTGAAGATGCTCAGCAAGACTTGCAAGTGACGTTGCTTTGGGCCAGCAATGGTGCTGGCCCACTTCTTCTTAAGTGAGTCGGATTCGGCGCTCTACCTTCGTTTCATCATCCAGCCGATTAACGTTCCTGCGGTGAAGCCAACCGCAAACGTCGTAGCGACAGTCAGCACAAGGTGCCGCTGCATGCGCTGAGTCGTGTCATTGAGGAGCTCTTCGGCAGCATCGCCGCCGCGCTTCGCCACACGCCTCACCACGCCGACGCCATCCTGTATGGCATCGGCGACCGCGTTGGTTGCGCGAAAAGCCTGCCCAGCTGACTCGGCGATGTATTCCGCTGTTCTTCCCACTACAGTTTCTGGCATGGTGCCCTCCTTCGTGTTTTGCGAGCTTTCGCGTACGATGCATTCACTTCCCTCGTCGTTGAAGACTGGGGAGGGGTGGCCTTTTGGCACGATCTTTGTCAGGCGGCTCACCGGGTTCTGAAGGTGGTTCGAGCCCTTTGTAGGCGTGCGCGGTCGAGGCTTTGGCGTCCCTGCTCAAGATTGCTCCGTCATCATCATGAAGGACAACATTCAGAAGCGAACTGTGAACGTGCAAATTGTCGCCAACGTCGTAGTTGATAAAGCCAAGCTTCCTGAATCGGTTCATGAAGAAGCTGACCCGTGAGCGAGTTGTCCCCACCATCTCGGCCAAAGTCTCCTGACTCAGTCGGGGAACCGACATTTCTGACACGCCTTCTTTACCGAACTGCGCCATCAGCAACAGAACGCGCGCCAGCCGTTTCTCGCTAGAGTTGAAAAGTTGATCGACCAAATCATCCTGATATCGGATGTTTCGCTTCAGTAAATACTTGAGGAACATGGCTGACAGTTTTGGTTCCAGGCTCATTGCCTGCATCATCGCCTTCTTCTCGATGTGCAGGAGGACGCAGTCGGTCAAAGCAATTGCCGATGACATGCGCTGCAGTTGACCGGCCAGACCACCTTCTCCAAAGAAATCGCCTTCGCTCAAAATGCCAAGGGTTGCTTCTTTCCCCGCTTCCGAAACCACGCTGAGCCTCACCTTGCCCTTTTGGATAAAGAACAGCCCGTCGGTAGGGTCGCCTTGTGCGAAGATTGAGTTCTTCCTTTGAAAAGGCAGCATCTCCCTGCCCTTCCCGATGGTTGAGAGGAAGGCATGGGGATTAAACTCGGATTTTTTCTTCGCGCTTGAGATTCTCTTTGCCACTGGAGCCGTCCTGACAGGTGGGATCTTCACCAGGACCAAGTATGCGCGGATGGGATGCGTCTTCGCTGATCAGTAGTGCTCACAATACGGGAAATCCAGACGCTCCGCCTTCGGGCGTAAACCACTTCAGCCAGCCATTTGCATCCGGGATGGATCGAATGGACTTCAGGACGCGGTTTGAGGCATATCTCGAAGACGATTCCGGCCAGCGGGCGACTTGGGATGGAATTATGGAGCGCTTTCTGCGTTCCAGGCCGCACCCACAAAAACGATCATCGCAGAGAACTCCATCCACACCATCAATCCGATCGCCGCCGCAAGCCCTCCGTAAACAGGCCCATACTTCATGTGCCGGACGTAAATTCCAAACAGCAAATTGATGCTCCACCACAGAATCGTCGCTGCCGTCGCTCCGGGCAAAACGGAGCTCCACGTCGTCGCGCTGGGTCGTGCAACGCGATAGATCAGGGCCAATACGAATATCGCCAGGACCATGGCGGAGATCGGAAGCATGACGGTCCAGAAGCCACGAGCCAATAGAGGCTGACCGACGCCGCGAGTCATCCATTGGCGCACTGGCCGTCCGAAGACACTCACCGCGACGGCCAGCAGCCACGCCACCATCGACACGCAGAACAAGAGCACGCCCCGAACCTGCCGGCCGAGAAAGGAGTGTCTCTTGTGATCGCCGTAGATTAAATAGATGCCCTCCATGATGAGCTTCATGACCTGTGCGCCGACGAGCAATGTCCCGACCCAGCCGAGCAGTACCCAGTTCCAAGGGTTCACTTCTCGGCGCACCAGGAAGTCAGACACGAGCTGCCAGCTACCCGGAGGTAGAATGCCCGACAACCGCACCACGAGCTCCTGGCCGCTCTTCCCCCTCAGGGAACTGCTCATCAGCCCCAGTGCTACTAATAGGCTAGGGAAAAATGCGAGAAACATGTTGAAGGCTACGGCCTGCGAAACCATGCCGCATTGTGGAATGACTCTTGCCAGGGTTCGGAACAGTTTCTTCGCAATCGAGCGAAGCGCCATTGCCCGGAATTATACCGTCCGCGATGTATTTTGCCGATCGCGGTTTGAAAGGATTGCAGCCTGGGAGGGACGTCTTGTTGGTGCTCACGGACTCTTGATCTGACTCGTTCGCAGAAACCAATATTACTGTTGCCGTACAGCGCCGCGGTGACACACGCGTTTGTCCTGATCCGGCCCATCTGTTCATAGATGTATTGGCGAAGGTCGGCTACGTCGAGGACACGACTCCCTTTGTTGAGTCGCGATAAGCAGGTCTTCTCTTAGATTTTCAAGCACGGATAGCGCAATCTGCGTTTCGTTAGTCTCCATAGCAAGCTCCACTGCCAACAAAACTTCAACCGATTATTGGATGTCAACTTTATGACGTTGAACTGTGCAATGTGAACCCTTTTCGAAATTAATTCGGGATAGCGGCTGAGCAAGAAATGACACTGCCACAGCAATGTGAGCGTTATTGAGCAGACTGGGCAGGGTGGGATTTGTAGAGTTCAATTAGTGTCACTCATGAGAGGGGCTGGCGATATGGTCACCGACAACAACGTCCCGCTCCCGCCACCGCCTCGGGTGCTCGGATCCGGCGATGTACCGCGACGTTCTGGCCAGCCAGGAGTTTACGGCCCGACTGATGAGAACCTCTCCCGAATGAACGACGAAGACCGGCTATTCGAAAGAGGAAGAAGACGGATGAAGGAGCTCAAGCGGTGAAGATGAGATCTACAGTAGTGAAGGCGGGCACCGCACCGCGTTGACCAATGCTGGGTCGATTGCGGCATTGATGCTGACCACCGAAGCTCTCGTCGCTGACATCACGGAAGAAAAGAAGGGCTCTCCTTCCGGTGGCCATGGCGGCATGGGAGACATGTACTAGCAGGCTGAAAAACACGCGGCGGCCCAGATTTTCTCTGGGCTCTATTTACGTCCACGTGGCCGATCCATCCCGGCGCTGGAAACTGGCGAACTCAACCGCAAGAGGAGATTACCGAATGGCAGATGTACAGCAAGAGAAGCCCGAGACCGAGACAAAAATCAAGGGGCCAGTGTCAGGATATTCGCAGTCTGGCAATAAGCAGACGGCAGACAGAATGGCCAACAAGCAGCGAAAAAAGAGAGCGCACAAACGCAATCTAAGGCGGTCGCACGCGAACGGGTAAGAGATCGTCCGTGGTTTATTCGCGTGCAACCCGGTCCAGGTCGACGCGGGGCGCGACGTCCCACGGCTCGGAGCCTTGACGGGTTGCCATTCGACCGGAAGAAAGTGCCGGGTGAAGTTTGCTACAACGGCGTGATGTTGCCTGTGGCCGCACGCCAGGCACATCTCTCCTAACGCTCGTATATCGGTCTCTTTGGAGATCTGATTCTCCCGGACAGCCAGCGAGCCCGCCACGACCGGGCCATCACACTGGTCACAGAAGTAAGCGGAAAGATGAAGGTACTGTTTTCTCATCGGATGCCCCCGAGCATATCGAAAGAATCCTACCGGCCCATCGTAGAGCGCCTATGACCCGGCAATCTGTTCACTACTGACCATCGCCGGGAAACAACTCCACATCCAGAGAATGCACTTTCTCCGCTGCGTTGACCCTAGGCGGGACTGAGGGACCTGCCGCACTCCATGCAATTCGTTTTGTGGCGCGGCGTGATCAAACCGCAAAACGGGCACATCCTTTGCGATCGGACTTCCGGGGCCTGTGGTGTAAGTATCGCCAGCAGTTTCCCGAACAAGTCGCTGAGGAATGCTAGCTGTCTGCGCAGCCGACGGCGGAACGGACGAAGAATGGGTTCCATCGGTCCCCTGCTTTCTCCCCGTTGCTTGGGAATCATCTGCCCAGGGGATGAGCGGCCGGAGTCACTGAGCAAATGTCTCGTATTTCGACACTCCGATTATTAATGATGACAGCCTGAAGCGGACGATTCTGTGCAGAATTGCCCACATTCCATTGAGAACTCCCATAGATCGCTCTGAACATCGGCGACTCTGCGTGCCGGGGAGACGGAAGTGAGCAATTCAGATCAGCTTTTACTAGGGAGGCTGGGCGATCATTATCCCAGAGACGAGCACTTCTTCTCTCTCTCTCTCAGGTCCTCCGAGCGAGTCAGCTCACCTGAACCCCTCTCCTCTTTCCGCCCCAACTCAGGAGGTTGCTTGATTCTCCCAAAGTTCGATGTTCCGAAAGAGCGCATGTCTCCGGCGCCAACAGATGCTCGCAAGATTCACACCAGCGGCCAGTCTCCTTCCGAGAACTGTGAAAGGATCAGGGACCTCGGCTTCAAGACGTCTACACACATAAAAATGTACGGCGAGCGTTTTGAGTTGGTTTCGGATCCGTTTGTTGAAGGCGATTACACAACGGTTCACGCGATCAGTGGAGATGACGGTGGGATCCGTGCGCTTCGCCTTCCGGTATCCATTTTTGTAGGTTTGCCGGATCTACTTCGACGGAAAGCAAAACCCGTCCAAGGAACTTCCTAGCTTTCGTGTGGGCTTCCCCGCATCGTTACCAGACAGGTTTTTGCTCCAAGAATTGGGAGTGAGCAATTCAGACCATCTAGGATTGCAGGTTCTGAGCGATCATGAGGGTAGAGACGAGCTCTTCTTCTCTCTCTTTCAGGTCCTCTGAACTAAGTCAGCTATCTGAAGTCCTCTCCTCTTAGCTTCTCAGCTCCGAAAGGGCACCATTCATGAAAAAGACAATTTCACTGTTGTTAATGAGTTTTATGGGTATGGCTGGAACCTGCGCTTGGGCCGGCTCGGCTCGCGAAGATTCGGTTGCACGCCTGCAATCGTCCGTCGAAGTTCTGCACGCGATCATGGCAACGCCTGACAAGGGCATTCCTGAAGAAGTACTGAGCGGCGCCAAGTGCATCCTGGTGGTGCCCGACCTGATCAAAGGCGGCTTCATTCTTGGCGGCAAGCACGGACGTGGCGTAGCTACCTGCCGCACTGCGGATGGCTGGAGCGCCCCGGCATTCGTCTCGGTGGGTGGTGGGAGCGCCGGACTGCAGATCGGAGTTGAAGGTGTAGATCTCGTTATGCTGGTCATGAACGACCAGGGCTTCCAGCATCTGCTTT
>Ga0210408_10000735_pt1 | contig 37892 bp, 32 predicted proteins | sample IncBWH4MmetaG_FD_155471 | JGI IMG/M metagenome (GOLD analysis project Ga0210408, IMG submission 155471) | Forest soil microbial communities from Barre Woods Harvard Forest LTER site, Petersham, Massachusetts, United States - Inc-BW-H-4-M | ecosystem: Environmental > Terrestrial > Soil >... | reverse complement strand
GAAATGCTGCAGACCAGGGACGCCGCTATCAAGTATGGTTCGATGCGCATTTCCAGCAGACGTGTTACCGCGCTGAGGCTGTCATTGGTGTGCAAGGTCGAAAGCACCAGATGGCCGGTTTGCGCCGCCCGCACCGCGATTTCGGCGGTTTCAAAATCGCGGATTTCTCCGACCAACACGACATCCGGATCATGGCGCAAGACCGATCGCAGGCCGGCCGCAAAAGTCAACCCGATTTGCTCGCGGACCTGGATTTGAACCGTGCCCTCCAGTTGGTACTCAATGGGGTCTTCGAATGTGATAACCTTCCGGCCCTCATCGTTTGCCTGGGCCAGCGCCGTGTACAGCGTGGTGGTCTTTCCGCTGCCGGTCGGGCCGGTCACTAGCACCAGTCCCTGCGGCAGTTGGGTCAGCCGTCCGAAGACCGCCTCCTGGTTCTGTTCCATCCCCAATTGTCCCAGGTCTAGAAACAGGCTTTGGCGTCCAAGAATACGCAGGCATACCGCCTCGCCGTATTTGGTCGGAACCACCGAAACCCGCAGATCATACTCTTCTTCGCCGGTTTTCATCGCGATGCGGCCATCGTGTGGCAGTCGCTTCTCCGCGATATTGAGCCCCGCCATGATCTTGAGGCGCGACACCACTGCCGAGTGCAGATGCCGCATGTCGGCAGGCACCGGCACGGTCTCCAGAATGCCATCCACGCGGTAGCGCACGCGAATGGAGTTGGCGTAAGGCTCAAGATGAATATCCGTGGCTCTCAGTCGCAGAGCCTCCTGAAGAATCTGGTCCACAAAAGCCGACACGGTTGCCTCCAGCGCCGAGTCGGTCTCCTTCCCTTGCACGTCAAAGACAATCTCCTGGCTGATCTCCCCACCGCCGCGTTCTTCCCGGAGTTTCTGAATCGTTTCCGCCCCCAGGCCGAATTGTTTTTTGATGATCGCATGGATCGCGCTGGGGGTCGCCAGCACAATCTTGAACCGCTTCCCGAGCAGCAGGCGCAGATTGCCCTGTTCCATTGGGCGCGGGGGTTCGCTGAAGGCCAGCACCAGGCACTCCTCTTCGGCGCGCAACGGCAGCAAGTGATAGTGGAAAATGAACTTGATCGGCACCAACTCGAGCGTTTCCCGCTTCAGGTCTAATCCCACCGGATCCACAAATTCCAAATGATGCGCCGCTGCCAATGCCCGCCAGGTGTCTTCTTCCGAGGCGAAGTTGAGGTCCACTATCGCCCGGTGCTGCGGCAAGTTGAGCCGGCTCTGTCGCCGCCGCACTTGCTCGAGTTGTTGCCCGGTGAGCTTACCTTGCTCCAACAGCAGGTCGCCGGCTTCTTTTGGCATCGCAGGCGCGCTGGTGTTCATTTGATCGGGACCTCGATCTCCTTTGTCACATTGATGGGCAGAAGATTCGTTTGGCCGGTTAGGTTTGTCACCGTCATTGCTTGCATTGTCGCCTCCGCCACAAATAGATTAGCCGTGACCATGCCGCCCACCCGCGTCGCGGTAAAACCCTCGGCCACCTTCAAAATCGCTTGCCGCGGGTTGTCACCGGTTTGATAAAACCCCTGGTAGGTAAGCTGGACTTTCCGGGTCGTGGGGGGTACCGCTGTGGGCGAAGCCGGCGGGACGAAATACCGGGTGAAAAAGAGATTCAAAGCGTTGGTTTCGGCGGGTCCCTTGGGCCACTCGGCCGGGGTGAATAAACTTTCCAGCGGAGCCACCGGCACCGGGCTTTGGGCCGGGGCGGCAAACGAGTTGGTCTCCCGCAGGTCCGGCGCCTTCCCGCCCAATTGGGTGGCCGACAAATACAGCAGCACCCACATCCCCACGTGGACCGTCAGCGTGAACCACCGGCTGCGCAGCGTATGTGTGAACGGATTCATTCCCTCAGCACGTACCCGACCACTTGCAACCAGACGCGGACTTCATCGAGCTTCTCGGGTGATTGCTTTTTAACAATCAACCGGTCCAGGAATAGCGGAGTCTTACCCGCCGCCGCGGGCGGAAGGCCGGCGGCCCGGATTTCCTCAGCTCGCAGGGGCAAGCTGCGCACAAACTTCACCGCGCTCTCCGCTGGCCCGGTAAATTCGACCTGGAACGGAATTTCGGCCCAGCGCCCCGCGTTCTCCGCCGAACCCAGGTTGGTTAACACCAATGGAACCTCCAGCGAATGGAGCGTCGAGACCTTGCAGCGGATCGCCCCCTCGAGCAGCTCTCCGCTAAAAGCCAGCGCCGGCCACAGCAGCGCCGGCTCGCTCATGTCTGCCGTGTGCTCAGGAAAACCCGCCCAAACCGCCGACTCCACCGCCACTTGCTGCTCCTGGGCCTGCTTGCTCAATAAATCCATTTGCTTGCTGCGCTCGTTTTCATAATCCACAAGCTGGAACGGCGCGTTGAGCTTGGCCCGCAGTGCCGGTGCCGGCTCGAGCCGGTCGGCCGCCTTCTTCCTGGTCTCCTCCAGGATCACCAGGGCTCGGCGGGTTTCCCCCAGTTGATTCGTAATCTGTCGGAAATCCAGCGCTGCAGCATTGGACGGTCCGAGCGCGGTGGCCAATTTGCGCCAGTCGCTTCCCAGCGGCTCATCCAAGCTTTCGGCGCGATGCGACAACGGCGCCAATACCGCAAAATAATAAATCCCCATCGCCGCCCCTGCCAGGGGCAACAAGCTGCGCCGTTGGTATTCGCGAAGGTTTGCCATTCAACAACCGGCGGAAGGATTAATGTAGAATGATTCTGCCCTAATCGTTCTGCCATTTACTTCGGCTTTCATTTTGGTCACGGCGCCGTTTGGGTCAGGTTTTCGATGGATTCGTTGCTCCGGCTGCTGCGCGAGCGGCGCCTGCTCGGCTGACTGCTGGCCACCGCCGGCCTCTTCCCTGGACTTGGCTGCTGGAAATCCGCTTCGGCAAAATCCAGCGCCAGCACAAAATGGCGGTCGGGCACCAACACTTTGGGGTCAGCCAGGTTCCGGTGCAAATCGTCCGAGAGCAGGTCCACCTTGGCGAACAATGCTTGTTGTTTGAGGCCGTTGACCAGTTCACTCAGCGTGTGCCGCGCCGGTTCAGCCTCTCCCGGTACGCACAATTCCGCGATCAGCCCCGGCCGAGCCGGCGCCAGATTCGTCACCCCGGTCGCCGTTGCCCGGTAGCCAGCTAGGCTCGGACGCGGCGTCTCGGTTGCTAACCCCAGCAGGTCCTTCCGCACTGGCGGATTGGTCTGCACTACCGGCGGCCGGCTGAAATAACTTTGTTGGTCGGCCAAAAGCACGAACCAGGCGTTCCGGCTGGCGCGCGACTGCTCCAGCAGCGCCAGCGTCTTGAGCGTATCGGTCGTATTCTGTTGTGCGGCAAAAATCGGCCGTAGCTTTTCATATTCCCCGAGCAGTTCCGACGTTAGCGCTTCGTTAGCCTCCACGTCATGCAGCCCGGCCTGGACCTTGGTCCATAGCGCAGTCTTGGTTCGGATGAGTGAGAGTTTATTCCAGGTCCCCAGCGCCAGCGCCAGGAAACAGAGGATGGCCAGGACGGCGCTTGCCAATTCGACCCGTTGTCGGTTAAGCCGCTTTTGCCACGCCAGCCGGTAATCCTCCGGCAGAAGCGATACCGGTTGAGGACTGTAGCCGAGCGCCTGCAGCGCGGCACCGAACGCGATCTCAAATCCTTTCCCCGGATAAACCATCTCCGGCCGGCTCCTGAGCGCAGGACCCCGGCTCTGACCTGCGGTCACAGGTGCAGCGCCCCTGGCCTCCTCCTGGGAGGGCCCGGCGGTGCCGGAACTTCGCGCTCCCTTGCCAGGCCAGGGCTCAAGCTCCAACCCCGCCGTCTTCAGATGCGCCAGCAGACCGGGCTGTTCAAACCCGCCGCCGCTCCCAATCATTTCGAAAGCGCCGACCGCTGCCTCAGCGTGGCCGCTCGCAACCGGAGTCGCCTCGGGGCTCACCGGCTCACCGCTCGTCAGGAAGCCGGGTTTCGGCGCCTCCGCCACCGGGTTGTGCTCGAACCATTCGCTCAACTGCCGTTTGAGCTCCGCCACCCAACCATCCACCACCGCGGTAAACTCGCCGGAGAAAAAGTCCTGCTCGTGTTTTAGCGATTCGGCGGTTTCCTCGGAGCACTTCATCTGGCGTGCTAACGCCCGCGTGAAAAAATCGCCCCCCATCGGAAAACTGGTCGCGAAAGCTCCCTGGCCTGCCAGTACAATCACTACTACGGTCGCTTGCGCCCCCAGATGAACCAGGATCGCTCGCGAAGAGAGCGGCCGCGCCGCCCGGTAGGCGGCAATCAGCGCACTGGCGGTCGTGGTCACCTCGCACAGTTCCTCTTGTTCCACCCCCAGGCCCGCAATGCGTTCCCGAATCGCGCCCTCCTGGCAGAACGTTACCCAAAACTGCTGCCGGTTGCGCCGTGAAGTCTCCGTGCGCACGAAATCATACACAATCCGGCTCTCGCTCACCCCGCTCAGCTTGATCGTCTCGTCCGCGATAAGTTTTTCGACCTCGCTGTCCGGCGCCAGCGGCAGCTCCAGCACCTGGGAGATGCAAAGGTGCTGCGGCAAAACCAACGCCAGCGGTGGCTGGCCCCATTCCTCCAGCCGTTTCTGCAGGTGCGCCTTGATTTCCTCCCCCGCTACCAGCCCCTCGGCTTGCAGGTCGATCAGCTCCTCCTTCAGCACGCGCAGCCGCCCGAAAGCGCTCTCCGCCAGCAGCAGTTTGAACCGCCGGCTGCCTCCGTCCAGCGCCAGCACCCTCCTCACCGGTGGACGCACCCGCGAAAGTTTCAAAAGCGACGAAGGCCGAATCATGACCTGCAACTTATTTTGGCGCCGTTACCGAATTGGTCGAGCTCGTGCGCTCGTCATAAACCAGGTACTCGCCGGTATTCTTCACGATGGTCGCCGTCACAAACACCAGCAGATACCGCGGCGTATCAACCTCGGTGCGTCGGCGAAACAGCGTCCCCACCAACGGCAGATTGCCCAGCACCGGCACCGCCTCCACAAAAGTCGAACGCTCCCGTTCCAGCACGCCCCCCATCACCACCGTCTCGCCCGACTTCACCACCACCCGTGTAGCCAACTCCTGCGTCCGGTATTGCGGCAGGTTGATGTCGAACGTGTCCTGTTTGTTGCCCGACGCGTCGAAATCCGTCACGGTCGCGTATTTGACCAGTTGCACGTCGGTGTTCACCCGCGGGTTGAGCGCCAGCAGGATGCTCTTGCCGTCGCCGCTGATGCTCGCCATGACGTTCAATTCCGCCCCGGCCGTGATCTTCGTCGGCTTGCCGCTCGGCACAAACGACGATGACGTATAATACTGCTGGACCGTCGATTTAACCGCGTATTCCTCATAATAGTACTGTACTTTGCCGTCGCTGATGCTCGCCGGCCGGTTGTTCAGCACCGTCAGGCGCGGCGCGCTCAAGGTCTGGCTCTCCCCGCTCTGTTCCATCGCGCTGATCGTCGCGCTGAGGTCGTTGGCCCCAAAAACGTTCGCGAATGTGTGCTGGATCCCCAGCCCCACCGCCGGGTTCACCGAGCCAAACGCATTGATTGCCGTTGGGAAATTCTGGCTGTTGAGAATCCCCGTAAAATCCTGCGGCACGGCGGTCGCGTTCTGCCGCGCCGTCTCCCAAAGGACTCCCAACTGTAAAAATGCCGGCTTCGAGATCGTGACAAATCGCGCCTCGATCAGCACCTGCTGGATCGGTTGATCGAATTCCTGGATTATTTTCTCCATCACGTCCAGTTGCTCGGGTGTTCCTCGCGCCACCACCAGGTTGCGCTCATAATCGATCATGTACTTGCTGCCGGTGTAGAGCTCCTTGATCGCCTTTTCCAGCGCCGGTGCCGTCGGCGCTTCGTCATTCACAAATTTCCGGTACTTCGTGTTTTCCGTGGTCGTGCTGACGTTGTTGGCCGTTACCGTTTGCCTGTTGACGTCCTCCGTCCCGAATTGGGCCGGCAACACAAAACCCTTGCGCAATCGGTAAAAGCGCGTTTCCTCCATCAGCTTCTTCGGGTCCTTGGCATCCACCACCCATACCAGCTCATCGCCCACCTGGAACTGAAGGTCGTAATTGCGGCTGATATACCGCAGGAACTCACCCAGTTTCACCTTGTCCAAATTGACGCCCAATGTCTGTTTGAGCGCGGGCACCGACTTGTCCGCCACGATATTGACGCCGGCGCTTTGACTCAGGTTAACCAGAATCGTCTCCAACGGTACATTGTCCAGGTGGATCGAAACTTCCTTTTCCAGCACCTTGGCCATTCGTCCCTTGCTGCTCTCCAGATCAAACAGCGGCCCTTCTTCGTGCAACGTCTTGCCGTAGCTTTCCGGAATGTAAGGCGCATTCTCGATCCGGCTCACCGCATCCCGCACATCCTTCCGCGCCGGCAAACCGCGGTCCTTCTGCTCCTTCAGCAAACTCCCCAGGGTCGGATTGAACGCCGAATTCTTCGTGTCGATCTCGCGAATTTTATCTTCCAACGCCTGCTCCCGCCGCTCCTGCGTTTGCTGCTCCACCCAGGTGCGGACCCGCCCCACGATCGGGTTCTTCGGGTCCTTTTGATATAGCGCCAACGCTTTGGCCCGCGCCTCTTCCCAACGGTTTTGCTTCGCCAACTCCAGGATCTCTTTGATCTCGGCGTCGTAAGTCTCGTTGTAAGAAATTTCTGGCGGGGGTTTGGGCGGCGGTGACTTCGGATGCTGACAACCGGTAAAGGATAACACCAGCAGCGTGAGCGCCGCCGTCGCTTGCGACGTTGTTTTCATCCGTTTTGGCAAAGACATGAAAGATGTTTGACGACTGCCGGACTGGCGAAATTCAATCAAACCGCCAGCTTACAAAAAAAGTTTCTCCAGTGCGAAACCTTTTTCGCGACACGCTGGGCGCATCCCGGCGCGAGTCTTAGAGTCTACCGCAGGCCTCTCGTCCAATGCCACTACCATTTGCGCTGCTTCAAACTCCAGCATGTCCCCTTTATTCCCTTGGAGGTCCTCCTGGCCGCTCTGGGATTCGCAGCTTTTGTCAAACCCTCCGCCCTCATTTGACCCAGTTAACTCATTTAACCGAGTTAACTCTTTTGCCACACTTAACTCTTCAACCGCCTCATCGTCGCCCGTTTCAATTCGCGGTCCGCCTCCTGCTGTTTCAAAGTCTCCCGCTTGTCATACTCCGCCTTCCCCTTGCCGACCCCCAGCGCCACCTTCACCTTGCCGTTCTTCCAATAAAATGACAGCGGCAGCAGGGTGTTGCCTTTCACCGAGGCCAGCCCGAAGAGCTTCCGGATTTCCGACTTGTGCAGCAGTAACTTGCGCACCGCCTTGGGTTGGTGATTCTGCAGGTTGCCATAAGCATATTCGTCAATGTGCGCATTGTAAAGGTACACCTGGTTGTTCTCGACCCGGGCGAACGCATCACGAATTTGGCCTTTACCCGCGCGCAACGCCTTCACTTCGGTGCCGTGCAGAACGATTCCCGCCTCGAAAGTTTCCAGGATGTGATAATCCCGGCGGGCTTTTGAATTGGTCAGGATATCGGCCATGGCTCAAGAAAAGTTAAAGAGTTGAACGTTCCAAACCCCCAAGTTGCAAGTCAGCCCAACTCCTTGCGCCGAACCTTCAACCTTCAACCTTCACTTGCAATGCCGCCCGGGCCCTAGTGCTTCTTCCGCTTCTTGCCCACCGGCCGGGTCAACTCCGTTATCTCCGGCATCTCGAACCCGATCTTTTCCTCGATGATTTCAGTCAGCGCTATGTCCGCCGCTCCCATGTTCCCGGTCTCAGACACCAACGGGCGGCTCAACGCGCCCGAGCCCGAGTTGAGCTGGCGGACCCGCCGTGAAAGTAAATTGACCAGAACGTTGGGGTTGCCAACTTTCTCCAGTGCTTTTTTTGTCAGTTCAGCGTTCAAAGGTTTTTTCCAGGTGTTGCGTCGAGCGGGACAGGTTAATAACCCCCGCCGCAAAAGCAATGCCATTTTTCAACATTTTTCAACGATTTTTAGCCCCTGGCCGCCTTGGGACGCGCCAAGACGATGCCCGTCGCATTTTATTCAAAGGAAATAACGCAAAAAGACTTCGTCCGCCTGAACTTCTCCGGCGCCCCTTTCGTCTCATCTTCCGTATGAAAAAACTTATTTTGTTAGCCACTGTTCTCCTCGGAGCCGCCACGGCTTCCCACGCCGGGGTTCGCTTGAGCCTCGGAATCGGTATCCCATTGCCGGGTTTCGTGGTCAGCGCCCCGCCCCCGGTGGTCTATCAGGCGCCGCCGGTTTATACGGTCCCTGCACCGGTCTATGCTGCCCCGGCACCGGTTTGCCAGGCGCCTCCCGTGGTCGCCTATCAATGCCCCCCACGCGTAGTCTATGCGCCGCCTCCGGTGGTCTATGCCCCAGCCCCCTACTGTGCGCCAGGGCCGGCCATCTATTTCGGTTTCGGACATAGCTGGTTTGGCCGCAGTTGGGACCATCGTGACCGGGACCAGCGCGGCTGGGACCGCGGCGAGCACGGCGGGCATCGCCGGTAAATTCCCACGGCGCTCCGTCGCGACGGATTCGTCACCAAAGCCGGAACGAACGTTCCGGCTTTTTGTTGATTTGAAGATTTGGCGCTTCGCAACTACCGTCCATCAAAGCTGCGTCCGGCTCTAATTCTTTTAACCCATTTAACTCTTTTGACCTTTTTAACTCTTTGGTTGCGGCTTCTGAGACTCTATTACTCCGCTCCACTCAAGCGCCGCCACGCTTTCAAATACTTCTCCAGCCGCTCCCCGTCCTTGGCCGCCACCTCGCGCATCCGGCGCACATCCATGTTGTCCTCCAAGTCCGCCGCCTTGACCCGCCGCGCCAGCGGGTGGCGTGCTGACCGCTTCACGAAATCCTCGTAAGCCTCGCCTTCCCGCTTCGTCACACCGTCCAAAGCCGCCAGCACCTCCTCGGAAAAACCTTCTCCTTTTAGCGCCTCCAATGTCCAGTCCGTGTCCTCGACCACATCATGCAAGATGGCAACGGTTTTTTCCGCCGGCGTCTCGACCCGGCCCATGACCCGGAGCGGGTGCAGAATGTACGGCGCCCCATACCGGTCCTTCTGCCCTCGATGCGCCTCCATCGCAATCCCAATCGCCTTCTCCAGCATCTCCATTTCGTTCATACTTTTGATTATAACAGGCTAACCCGCCGGCGGCACTCCCTCGGCTTCGGTTTACCAACGGCTTTAGCATCTGCGTCCATCGGCGTTGTCTGCGGGCAAAATTTCCGTGCAAAATCCCCCGCGGTAAATCATTTCCACTTATCTAGCTACGTCGTAACATTTTTTCGACCTGGACAGTCTTTGTCCAACTGCCCTCCCTACCATTCTCCCAAAAACTATGGAAAACTTAACTCTGCTGAATGGACAACTCGAACTGAGCCTCAAAGCCCCGGTGGCTTCCCGCTCCACCATCCGCCGCTCCTCCCGCGCCCAATGGTGGTTCCGACACATGCGTGAGGTCGTTGACCACGCCATCAACCACCCGCCCCGCCGGCAAACCGCTCCCGATTTCCCCGGCTTTCCCGCCAGTTCCCGGTAAAAAATTAATCGCACCCGCCCTCGCGCACGTAGCAGCTTTCACGCATCACGCCCATGCCTCGCGCACCACGTTTCACGCCTCTCGTTTCACGTTTTACGTTTCACTGCTCCTCCTTAATCCCTGCCAGCTTTGCCGAAGCTGCCTTCGATTCCACAACTAGCGCCTTGCATTGCCACTCCGCCCCGGCCTCCATCACTTGCTGGTAATCCTTCGCCGTCCCGACCTTGTTTCCCTCGCCATCCAGCAGCTCAAGTTCGACCCTCACCCCAAACCGCTGCCGGTCCGTCGTATTCTTCACCGTCCCCACCGCATACACCAGCGAACTGCCGGCCGTTTTCTCCAGCGTAATCGGCGACACCATAAACCCATTCTGCACCTCTTCTCCGCCCGAAACCTCGGCCTTGGTGTTTGGTGTTTGGTGTTTGGTGTTTGGTGTTTGGACGTTGGACTCTATCTCCTTCTGCCGGACCAACCGTTGCGCTTTCTTCAGCGCGATCAGCGAGGCCCCCAGCCCCAACCCCAAAATCAATACCGCGCTCACCGTCCAAAGCATGGCCCGCCGCGTCATCGACGGTTCCTCCGGCGGTGTCGCCAGCAGCAAGTCGGTCTGCTGCCCGCAATGTGGACATTGGCTGGGCATCCCTGCCATTTCCGCCGGAAACTCGATATGGCCCCCACAATGCTGGCATTCGCCCTTGAGATACTTGGTGCTGGTCATGTTATTCTTTGCAGATTAACCATTTTTTGGCATCGAACTTGCAATTTATGCGAAACCGAACGCTCGATTCCAGCGTCTTTTGTGCTAATAATACATAACAGTTATGAGCAGCGATAACCGGTTCGTCGAGGAGCATTCCGCCAAATTGGACGACTTTTTCATCACCCGCCGCCAGTTCCTGCAGCGCGCCGGCATGGGCTTTGGCATGCTCGGCCTGGCCGCCCTCCTGAGTGAAGAGTTGCTCGGCTCGGCCGCCAAGGCCGACACCATCGCCACCCTGGCCCCGCGCACCCCGCCCCTTCCCGCTAAAGCCAAACACGTCGTTCACATTTTCGCCCAGGGTGCCCCTTCCCATGTCGATACCTGGGACCCCAAACCCGCCCTCGCCCAATACGACGGCAAGCCCATTCCTGGGATGGACGGCGTCGCCATGGCCTCCCCCTTCAAATTCTCCAAAAAAGGCAACTCGGGTATCGAAGTCAGCGAAGTCTTCCCCAAACTCGGCGAGCTGGCCGATGACCTGGCCGTGGTCCGCTCGATGTACACCGACATCCCCGCCCACGAGGTCGCCACGGTCTTCATGAACACCGGCTCGACCCGGTTTGTTCGCCCCAGTCTCGGTTCCTGGGTCCTTTACGGTCTGGGCACCGAAAACCAAAACATGCCGGGCTACATCTCTCTCCGACCGGGCGGCACTCCCCCCGGCGGCAGCTCCAATTGGCAGGCCTCTTTCCTGCCGGGCCTCTACCAGGGCGTCAGCATCAATACCAAAATCCCATTCGTCAACCAGCTCATCCAAAACATTCATAACCCCTACACCTCGCTGCCCGAACAACGCCGCCAGTTGGACCTGGTGCATAAACTCAACGAGTTGCACAGCCAAAACCTCCAGAAAGACGCCCAGCTCGAAGCCCGTCTCCAGGCCTATGAAATGGCCTTCAAAATGCAAACTGAGGCGACCGACGCTTTCAATCTCGCGAAGGAACCGCCGGCGATGCGTGAACTCTATGGCCGCACTGCCCAGGGTAATCAAATGCTCATTGCCCGCCGCCTCATCGAGCGCGGCGTCCGCTTCGTCCAGGTTTGGGCCGGCGGCTGGGACCATCACCAGGACATCGAGGAACGCCTCCCCGAGCGCGCCAAAGAGATCGACCAGCCCCTGGCCGCCTTCATCAACGACCTCAAACAGCGCAATCTCTTCGACAGCACCCTGGTCATCTGGGGCGGCGAATTCGGCCGTAAACCGGTTCGCGATCGCAACGGCAATGACAATCCCGGCCGCGACCACAACGCCAAAGCTTTCACCACCGTCCTGGCGGGCGGCGGCGTTCGCGGCGGCACCGTCTATGGCGCCACCGATGAGTTCGGCGCCGCTGCCGTCCAAAACAAAGTCCACATCCACGACCTCCATGCCACCATCCTGGCCCTGCTCGGTTTCGACCACGAAAAGCTGACCTACCGCTACAATGGCCGCGACTTCCGCCTCACCGACGTCTCCGGCGAAGTCGTCAAACCGTTGCTCGCATGAAAAACTTCAAATTCCAAATTCCAAGCCCCAGGAAAACTCCAAGCCTCAAACTCCAAAAACGCGCTCATTGGAGTTTGGGTCTTGAGGCTTTCCTGGAGTTTGGAGTTTGGAGTTTGGAATTTGGTGTTTTCCTGATGCTTGGAATTTGGATTTTGGTGCTTTCTGCCCATGCCGAACCCTCCGCCGACCAGCTCCAGTTTTTCGAAAATCACATCCGTCCCATCCTCTCCGAAAACTGCTACAAATGCCACAGCCAGGCCGCCGGCAAGGCCAAAGGAGGCCTGCTCCTCGATACCCGCGAGAACTTGCTCAAAGGCAGCGACAACGGCCAGGTCATCGTTCCGGGCGATCCCGAAAAGAGCACCCTCATCAAAGCCGTTCGCTACACCGATCCCGACCTCCAGATGCCCCCCAAAGGCAAAAAACTCCCCGATACCGCCATCGCCGATTTAGTTGCCTGGGTCCAAATGGGCGCGCCCGACCCGCGCTCCACCGGCCTCGCCCAAAAGAGCTGGGATTCCAACCCCAAAACCTGGTGGGCCTGGCAACCCCTGAAGAAATCCGCTGTCCCCGACGTGAAAAATGCCTCCTGGCCCAAATCTCCCATCGACAATTTCATCCTCGCCAAACTCGAAGAGAAAGAACTCAAACCCAATCCGCCTGCCGACAAGCGCACCCTCATCCGGCGCGCTACCTTCGATCTCACCGGCCTGCCGCCCACTCCCCAGGAAGTCGATGATTTCCTCAAAGACGAATCCTCCGACGCTTTCGAAAAAGTCGTGGACCGCCTCCTCGCCTCGCCTCATTACGGCGAGCGCTGGGGACGCCACTGGCTCGATGTCGCCCGCTATAGCGATACCAAGGGCCAAATCCGCCGCCAGCGCGAAGACCCCAATAATCCCTTTGCCTGGACTTACCGCGACTACGTCATCCGCAGCTTCAATGACGACAAGCCCTACAATGTCTTCGTCGCCGAGCAACTTGCGGCCGACAAACTCCCCACCGCCGCCCGCAACCCCACCAATCTGGCCGCCCTCGGCTTCCTGACCGTCGGCGAGCGTTTTATGGAAATGCAAAACGACATCATCAACGACCGCATCGATGTCGTCACCAAGGGCTTTCTCGGCCTCACCGTCACCTGCGCCCGCTGCCACGACCACAAGTTCGATCCAATTCCGACAAAAGATTACTACTCCTTGCACGGTGTCTTCGCGAGCTGCGCCGAGCCCAGCAACGAACCTGTCATCACCAAAAAATTCGGGCCCGATTACGCCGATTACTACAAACAGCGCATGGAACTCGAACACGAGAAAGATTCCATCGAACTCAAGTTCCGCGAATTGCGCCGCGCCCGCGACCGCGAGGGCCTGAAAAAGCTCCAGCGCGACCAGCGCGAAAACCAAACCAAAATCGCCAAACTCGAACTCACCCATCCCGGCGCTCCACCCCGCGCCATGGTCCTGGAAGACGTCCTCAAGCCCCACGACTCTCCCGTCTTCGTCCGCGGCGATGCCGGCAACAAGGGTCCCGTCGCCCCGCGCCATTTCCTCGAAATCCTCTCCGGGCCCTACCGCCCCGCTTTCACCAACGGCAGCGGCCGCCTCGACCTCGCCTGGGCCATCGTCAGCAAACACAATCCCATCACCCCGCGCGTCATGGTGAACCGCATCTGGCTGCACCACTTCGGCGAAGGCTTTGTCCCCACGCCCGACGACCTTGGCACCCGCTCCGAACCGCCCAGCCACCCAGAACTCATCGATTACCTCGCCTCCCGCTTCGTCGAGGACGGCTGGAGCATCAAAAAAATCCATCGCCTCATCATGCTCTCCAGCGTCTATCAGGAAAGCAGCGCCAGCAATCCCCGCTTTGCCCAGGTCGATCCCAACAACCGCCTCCTCTGGCGCGCCAATATCCGCCGCCTCGAATTCGAATCGCTCCGTGATTCCCTCCTCGCCATCGGCGGCGACCTCGACCTCACGATGTATGGCCGCCCGGTCGATATCGAAAAGGAACCCTACGTCACCCGGCGCACGATTTATGGCCGCGTGGATCGCTCCGACGTCGCCGACGTCCTCGTCAATTTCGATTTCGCCAATCCCGACCTCCCCACCGGCCGCCGCAACGATACCACCGTACCGCAGCAAGCCCTCTTTTTCATGAATAGCCCGCTGGTCGTTGAGCAGGCCAAACACCTCGTTGCCCTCGCCGATTTCAATGCCTGCCAGGATGATGAAACCCGGATGCAGTTCCTTTACCAGCGAATCTATCAGCGGCCCGCGCGGGCCGAGGAAGTAAAATTGGGCAGCGAATTCATCGCCGCCGCCCCCGTCCCGGAAAGACTGGCCGGCGCCGACGACGCCCTGCGGCCGGTTCTCAATGACGGCCAGCCCCTCCGCCCGCGGCAGGTGCAAAGACAACAAGGCCGCAAAGGTGGGAACAACACCGAACGCCGCCGCCCTCCCCTCAAAGCCTGGGAAGAATACGCCCACGCCCTGCTCCAGGCTAACGAGACCTCGTTCCTCAACTAGGCGGTTGCCGGACGGCCACAAGCCTGCTGGACGAATGATGGATGATGGATGATGGATTGATGGATTAATGGATTAATGGATTAATGGATTAGTGGATTAGTGGCGGCACCGGGCGTTGGGAATCGGGGTGGGTCAATTGGGCCGGGATTTCTGCTGGGGCTTGATTCACCTTGATTTGGCGGACGGATTAGTGGATGGGTGGATTATTGGATTAGTGGCGGGTTGCAGTTCGGCCGAGATTTCTGCTGGGGCTTGATTCACCTTGATTTGGCTTGATGGGGGCGCGGGCGGATTCGGGGGCGTCATTCATAATTGAAGTTTTGAGTTTTGATTTTCGATTTCAGTTGGGTGAAGTCAGGGTGCGTCGGGGGGCAAGAAGTTTACCGTTTGTTTACCGATTTGACCGGCCGGTGGCGACGAGTTTATCCGCGAATAGGCGAGGTTTGCCGGGGTTAGGCGGAGATAGCCGAAAGCGGCCTGGACGCTGGGGACGAGTTGCGTGAGGGGCGGCGGGGGAGGAACTTTACCGTTTGTTGACCGACTTGACCGGGTTTTGGGGCGGAGACAATATTCTTTTGGGGTTCGGATAGGTTCGGATGGGTTCGGATGACACTGGGCCACCCTGGAGCGGTGGGTGGTGTAATGGGTCGTAAACCGCGGAATAGGCGAAATACGCGGAAAGAGGACAGGGTCTGCATCCTGCGGCTGGCGGCTTTGCGCGGTATTCATACGATTATTCATTTAGTTTTGGCGGCGGAGCCGCAGGACCGCAACACGCGGCCCTATGTACTAAGGATCATCAGAAGGTCGAAAATCCGGCTGGGCGGTGATTTTGTTTAAACTTTTTTGTAATGGCCGGAATCGGTCATTTATTTGACGGGCATGATTTTGGGGGAGCGGGGTTCATACGAGTGAAAAATTACTCGAATCTAGTCGAATTTGGTCGAATTTGGTCGAATGGGAGGCCCAAACGGAACTACTCTGGAGGCATGGATTAGGTTAAGGGTTGTGGCCGAGGTTTGGTGGCGCGCGGCTGTGTTCATCATAGTTCTATATATTGTAAGGAACGTCAGCCTCAAAATTTGCCGTCGAGCAACGGTAAGCGCGAGGCACCCGGGTGGCGGGGGGATGGCTTCTCATTTTCCTTCTTTTCACTTGGCCCAGGTACAGGGCAGCCAGCGTGCCAAGCGTTTGCGTGGCGGGCAGCAGGTGGCGCAAGCTGGTGAAAAGCTGCGTAAGGTATTCTAACTCATGATACTTACGTCGATTAGCGGTTCCGGTAAGTGTTTGAGGACTACGAGAGAGTGTGACATGAAAAGTGTGCCACGGTGTGCCGTGGCCCAAACGAGTGGGACATTTTGGCACAGATGGCAGAGGTAGAAGATAGAAGCTGAAGGGAATGGGGTTAACAGGGAAAACGCGAAGACGCGAAGAAGAGGGGAACAAAGCAGTGATCCTTGAAGTGGATACGGGCTCCACCGGGCCAGACGTTCACCGTTCTTTGGGTGGCATGGGTTTGAGTTCGGGATTGTAGAGCGCAGCGACTCCGCGGACGATCTTCTCCAGGTTAGACCCCGCTAAATTATCGAAACCGATGACCGTCAATTTATTGCCCACATAGCGTTGGATGTCACATTGAAAGCCTTGCCACGAACCTGCGTGGTGGATGAGCCGATGGCCACGCACATCGACGACGAACCAACCGAACCCGTATGGGTGCGTCTTATCGTTGTTGAGAGTGACCGGTGTCCACATCTGATTGAGACTGGAGCGCTTGAGGAGCTTTTCCGTGTAAAGCGCGGCATCCCATTTGGCCAGATCATAGACCGTGAGATACAGGGAACCGTCCGCTGTCGAGTTCATGGTGGGTGAAACCCATTCCTGATTTTTCAGCTCACCCTTGACGAGCCGATAGCCAGCAGCACGGTTCGTCACGATGTCCGCCTCACTAATGATCCGCGCCGTTGTCATCCCCAAGGGCTTGAAAATGCGCTCCTGCAAGAAATCGCCGTAAAATGTTCCCGTCACCTTGCCGATCAAAATGCCCAATGTTAGATAGCCGAGATTGCTATAGCTCCACTTCTCGCCTGGCTGAAATGCCAGCGGAGTCGCCGCAACCTTCGCCAGCAATTCATCCTGAGTGTAGTCCTGCTGAACATCGAAATCGGACAGATAGTCTCCCAGACCGGAGGTATGGGTCAGCAGATGGCGCACTTTGATGTTTGCCCAGCTCTGAGGGACGTTGGTGAGATACTTGTTGAGCTTGTCGTCGAGGCCGAGCTTTCCTTCTTCCACGAGCATCATCACGGCGGTGGCCGTGAACTGCTTGCCAACCGAACCCGACTGGAAGACGGTGTCGGGCTTAACCGCCACGTGCTCCTCAACGTTGGCCAGCCCGTAGCCTTTAACGAGGGCGATTTTGCCGTCTTTGTTCACCAGCAGAGAGACGCCGGGGATGTGCTGGGTCAGCATTTCCCCTCGAACCAAGGCATCTACCCTGGTTGCAATGCCGTCTTCCGCCCGGCAGTGCGCGCTGAGCAGGAATACAACTGCGAGCGACAAGGCAACAGATGAGTGAGGCATAGGCCATGGTATGCAGCGAGCATTTTCAAAGGCAATCCGGCATGTTGGCGGAGAGCCTGCTCCCTTCTTGCAACTCGCTGGCCCGGAACCTACTCTTTTAGAGAGAGGCAGAAGATATCCCAGCTAAGCCTGGGGTTCGCTGAAGCGCTGGCCAAACGACCGACAAATGCAGCCGCCAGGCCGTTGATGCCGCTCCGGCTCATGTCGGATTTTGCAGATTAGGCTACCCTATCGTCTGGACCGACGTCCTCCAGGCCTACGACACCGTGGCCGCTGCCGGCAAATGCCTCGCCGTCTTCGGCGCCTTGCAATTCTGGTCGTTTGGCGAGCACGGTCATCCGCGCATCGACACCTCCTGGCACGTCTTCTTCGCCAACGACCAACTGGCCACCCGCTTCATCGAAGAAATCGACTTTGACTACTGTGCCCTGGACGCCACCGCCTTCCTCATGACCCCGGTCGTCTAACATCTTGCGTGCATACGTAGGGCAGGTTTTCTTCATTTTCCTGCTCGTGCCGGGGGCGTTCCCCGCTCCCGGCATCCCAATCACTCACATTCTACTTTCTGCGATTATTCTCGACAAAAATTCGCGCCTCTGTTTTCATCACCTCATGGGAACCACCTCTTACCTTGTTGTTGTGGATCCGTGGACTTTTCGCCCTGATATTGACCTTCCTAACATCAAGGCGAAACTGCCTGAAAACCCTGCCAATATCTTATTATCAGGGCGAAACGCCTTGTTAATAAATGGTTAAGCCGCACCACAACACACCGTCATGAAATCTGACATCGAGAAGTTCTTCAGCGTGCTGTTCCAATTGCTCGGCGAGTTCCGAGAGCACGTGGGCGCACTTGCTTGGATCGCGCTCGGGGTGGTTTTGGCGCTTTGTATCACTTTCAGCATTCTTGCGCTCCGTTGGATACGCCGGGGCGGTCTGGCTTCCGGGTTTTCACACCGGTTCTTTGCCGAGCGCCGCGAGACTGAGCGCTGGCTGAAAAGGCGTTGAGCTATGCGAACCCCCCCGGCTTAACCAACCGCCTGGACCTAACAGCCGCCACGTGAGTCGTGGGCGGTCCGGGAGGTTTGGGGTGGCGGCTGTAGCTCAGGCGGGGTGGTTAGCTGCTGACAGCCCAGAATCTTATGAAAACGAACACCGAGTCGAAGCTACTACGGGGACACTTTTGGGCCTCATGCGCCATCATGTTTGGAGCCGGCTACATAGTGCTCTCGCAGATCAGGTACGGGATTCTTGTCGCCGTGTCACTCACGCTGTGCGGAGCCCTTGCGAAATTGGTCATCCATTCTCGGCTCGGCAGACTTTGCCCTGAGACGAGGCCCGCTAGCTCTGATGTCAGCCACTGAGGATATGTGTGTTCCAGAAGCTAACAAACGTGCTGGAGGCGACGGCGGGATTCCGTCTCTGTGGCGTAATGGGCGCGCCTGGCCCGCCGCGCCTCATCACGGCCGTTCGGCGATTGCATGACTGCCTGCCCCGTCATAGCGCACATTTGGGACTACGGCTGGCTTGCCGCGGATGATGTGGAAGTTCCAGGCGGCAGCTCGGACGGGGATGTCCTTGAACACTACTTGGCCTCCCCCGCCTTTCATACCTCCTTTCTGCCTTCGGACAAGAATGAAACCGGCATTCACGGCCCATTCCTGGCAGACCGGATAGCGGCCAGCGATTTTGTGCCCTTTCAACAGGTCTCTATGGAGGGATATCTGAAAGCGCTTCTCTATTCTCCGGAGTGGGAGACACCAGCCACCCCGGAACAGTTTGCCGAGGTCCTTGCCGAGCCTCAAAAGCCCTTTGCTCAGGGCATGCGGTGCTTCCTCCTCAGGTTTGACGAGAGCTATTCCGATTTGCACCACGACTGGGGATTCGTCCTCACGGTCTTTCGTGAGTTTTTGTTTCTCGGTCAGCGTCCGGGTTTGATCAGGAGATTTGTTATTGGTTATGACTAGAGCGCCGAACTGTCGCGCTGCACTCGACGCCGGGCGTGCGATCTGTTTGCATATCTGGCGCCAATGGCCCGGCGCGAGTGATCGCGGGTGTTGGCCATGAATAAATGGCAGATCATCTGTCCACTAGTGGTGATCGGGGCGGCGGCGTTGTTCGGGCTTTACTGCTGGCACGATTACGGAGAAAGGGGAAGCCGGGCAATGCAATCGGCGTGCTTGAACAACCCGATGCAAATCGACGGAGCAAAGAAAATGTGGGCTGATCACCATCACAGTACCACAAACGAGGTCCCCACCTGGGGTGACCTCGTCGGCTCCTACTTGAAAGAGCGGCGATCGTGTCCTGCGGGTGGGACCTACACGATCGGGAGGGTTGGTGAAAAGCCCAAATGCTCAATCGAATCGCACAAACTGGCACCTTGAAATCGAACAAGGCGATGCACCGAATGAGCGGCCATGATGTTGCTTTGAGATATGAACGCCAACACGTGCCGCTCATCGGTGATCTTGATTGTTAGGCCGCTCAGGCGCCAAGCTCTACCTAGCCAAATACCTCCAGAAGCCATGCGCATTGCCAGAACTAGAACCACCCAATTCGTCTGCTACCTAGCGCTCTGGTTCGCCGCCCGATTCCCGGCTGCGGCCCAAAATCATTTCTCCGATGCGGATGCCGACGGCATCCAGACATTCCTTCATGACAACTTTCGCCAAACCAATGCCTGCATGGTGATCGGATTGGCAGATCAGCGCGGCAACAGGATTTTTAGCGCCGGGAAGCTCGACAACGGCACTGACCGCGACGTGAATGGCGATACAGTTTTTTTTATCGGTTCAGTTTCCAAGACGTTCACGGCGTTGTTGCTGCAAGACGCGGTCGAGCGCGGGGAGATGAAGCTGGACGATCCGGTGGCGAAGTATCTGCCCACCCGAATCAAGATGCCAACTCGTGGCGGCAAGGAAATCACTTTGCTTGATCTGGCGACGCATGCAGCCGGATTCCCCGGCAATCCAGACAATATGACGGGCGCAACGGTGAAGGAGCAGTATGAAACTTACACCGTCGAGAAAATGTATGCCTTTCTTTCCGGCTACGGGTTGAGCCGCGAGCCGGGAACGGAGTTTGAATATTCGAACGTGGGAATGGCTCTGCTCGGACAGGTTATTGCGCGGAGAGCAGGCACAAATTTTGAATCGCTCGTCGTAAACCGGGTTTGCCGTCCGCTGCACATGGACAGCACTTGCATCACGCTGAGTCCGGAACTGAAGACGCGATTGGTAATGGGCCATGACGACTCCGGCAAGCCCTCGCCGCCGTGGAAGCTTCAAGCGTATTCGCCCGCGGGCGACGTGCATTCCACCGCCAACGACCTGCTCAAATACGTTTCAGCCCAGGCCGGCCTTGCGCCGTCCAGCCTAACTCGGCTGATGAAGGAAACGCACGTGGTTCGCTTCAAAGATTCACGCGGTTTTTCCGACATGCCAGGTTTCGGTGTCTTTGGACGCACCGCCATGGATTGGGTGGACCGGGCAGCGTATCAACCGCCCGGGATGGAACTCCTCGGCCACGCCGGCGGCGCCGGCAGTTATCATGCATGGGTTGGCTTCGACAAAAAGCAACGCCGGGGCGTAGTGGTGTTGACAACGGCAAACGATGTTTCTGCGGAAGCGATTGGTTGGACGCTGCTCCAAGGTTTGCCGTTGAAGCGTGAAAACGCCAATGAATTCGCGAAAGAAATCGTGGGTCTCGGATTTGCATACGGTCTTGATGAGAAAACCCACACGCTTCTGGTAACGAAGGTCTATCCCCAATCAGCCGCGGCGCAGGCCGGCTTGTCGGCTGGCCTCATAATCCAAAAGATAGAAAATGTTCCCACCGCGCGCAAAACCGTGGCCGAGTGCGCCGTCCTCCTCCGCGCAGACGGCAGCCCAAAGGTTCGGTTGGAACTGGTCAACCCGGAACGGAAGCAAACGAACACCGTCGAGCTGACGAGAGGGAAATTTCTGACTTCCGGTTGACTTGAAGACGATCTCCAACGAAACGCCGCCTAACGGCCTGCACTGGACGCGGCGATGAGCATCAGTTTACATTTCGAGTGTCACTGGCGCCGCGCCAGTAAGGCCGGTCGTTAAGCGTTTCCCGTACCCACAGAGTGTCACGTGGCTAACGAGCGTGCTGGATGGATGCCGGGTTCGCGTTCTGTTTGGTGGCTGGGAGGATACAACCCTTTCAGGGTAAATGACTCATGCGACCGGTTTCCCCAGGGTAGCTCGTTCCTCGCAACCCTTGGGCTGAGTGCTGCAATCCCTTCGGGATTTTCTATCGGTCGCAACCCCGTAAATAAAAAAACGAGAAATCCGTTGACGGAATACCTCACATGTCTGGGCGGAGCGACGGAATCCCGTTTGGATTCAGAAAGGCCGCCAGCAACAAGCGGGGAGACACCCCCGTTTTACATTTTACGCACCAACTCCGCGTGCCGGCTCCTCAGATAGCCCCACATGACGTCAATGCCGCTGATCTGGGTTCTGACGCCGCGCTGCCGCAGCGAATCCATCATCCGGTAATGCAGCAGCCGGTGGCCCAGCTCCACAATCTGGATGTAAGCGTTTTTGAGTTTCCACACCTGCCCCTTGGCCAAGCCCGGGGAGGACTGCTTGTGGTTCGATTTAGTAATCACAATAATTAGACGCCTTGGGCCGCAATTTGTTCACCGGCTTGGAGCGCGTTCTAAAAGTTGTAACCGCCGGCGTAAGGGGGCTCCGCTCGATACTAAAAGTGCGTGAATTTGAGCCTCCTTGCGCCGGCGGCTGCAATCGAAATGATTTTTCAAACGCGCGTTTACAAATCCACCACGAAATTATAGGTGCAGATCCGGCCGTTGTGGGGTTTTGTTCTACGTAATCAGATGAAACACCTGTCCATAAAAAACAGGAGCCAGACGCCAGGGGCAGGGCTCGTGAGCCCGGGCTGGGGAAGGGGAGGCGCGCTTCCGGCGTGCCAGTCGTGGTTGTATCCTGGGCCGGGCCGGTTTTCCAGCCCGGCCAGGATGCAGCCCGTGCCGGCGGGCGCGGCCAGCCGGCGGGATGGCGGTGTGGGACGCGGCTCGATACTACCACGAGGGCGGAGCGCGGACATTCCTGTCCGCAGCAATTTGTTAGGGGTGAGAATGCTGGCAAACCCGAGCCGTGCTGGCGAGCGGAGGTTGCTGCCGACAGGAATGTCCGCGCTCCGGTGGAAGCTGTTCGAATCGTTCCAGAACCCGCCCCCGGTCGCGTTGCTGCGGACAGGAATGTCCGCGCTCCGGTGGAAGTGCCAGGACGCTCCCGGCGAGGTTTCGTGCTTGATTGCACCGCGATGCGGGTTTTACCATGAGACCCATGAATTGAGTGAGGCCTTATGATTATTTACATCGCATGTTTGGCACTCGGCTTGTTATTCACCATCATCAGCGCCGTCATGGGCCACTTCTTCGGCGGCGCTGACGGCCACGCCGACGTTGGCACGGGCGGCCACGCCGAGTCAGGCTATGATCACAGCGGCGTGCCCGGCATCTCCTTCTTCAGTCCCACGGTCCTGGCGTGTTTTGTGACCGCCTTCGGGGCGTGCGGCCTCATTCTAACCCATGTCGAAGCCACCCGCAGCGTCTGGGTCAGCGCGCCCATTTCGGCCGCCGCAGGCCTGAGCATCGCTTTCGGCGCGTTCCTGCTTTTCAATTACATGTTCAAGCAAACCGAAAGCTCGAGCGAGTCCCACGTCGCCAACCTCATCGGCCAGGTCGCCTCGATCGTTACCCCCATTCCCGCCGACGGCGTCGGCGAAATCGCTTACGTCCAGGGCGGGTCCCGTTACACCGCCCCCGCCCGAACGGAGAATGGCGCCGCGGTGGCGGCCGGCAAACCCGTCCGCATCACCCGCATCGTCGGGGCGCAGTACTACGTCGAAACCACGCTTTAATCACGCACCCAGCACATTCACCACTCACGAATTATCACCCTATGAACCCTTCCACCTTTTTCGCTGAAATCCCCACCACGACCCTCGTCATCGGCGGCGTCGGGGCAGTGCTGTTCGTTTTCTTCATGTTCATTGCCATTTGGGCCAGCCGCTATACCAAGGTCGGCCCAAACCAGGTGCTGGTGATTTCCGGTCGCAAGCACAAGGTCGTCGATCCGGACGGCACCGTCGTGGAGAGAGGGTTTCGCATCAGAAAGGGCGGCGGTGTTTTCGTGCTGCCCGTGCTGGAGAAGGTGGACATTCTCTCGCTGGAGCTGCTGACGATTGACGTGCAGCAGGAACAGGATGTTTATACGAGCAAGGGTGTGCCGGTGCGGGTCGATGGCGTCGCCCAGATAAAAGTGAAGGGGGATGACGTTTCGATTGCGACCGCCGCCGAGCAGTTCCTGAGCAAAACCACCGACGAAATCAAAGGTGTCGCGATGCAGACCCTGGAAGGCCATCTGCGCGCGATTCTCGGCACGATGACCGTCGAGGACATCTACCAGAACCGCGACGCGTTTGCCGCGAAGGTCCAGGAAGTTGCCGCGGGCGATATGGCCAACATGGGCCTGAGCATCGTCAGCTTCACCATAAAAGACATTCGCGACAGCCAGGGTTACCTCGAAGCGCTCGGCAAGCCGCGCATCGCCCAGGTCAAGCGCGACGCGCAAATCGCCCAGGCCGAAGCCGACCGCGATGCCATGATCAAATCCTCCCAGGCCACCCAGGCCGGGCAGGAAGCCAAGTTTGCCGCCGACACCAAAATCGCCGAGGCCCAGCGCGATTATCAAACCAACGTCGCGCAGTACCAGGCGGCCGTGAACCAGCGCAAAGCCGAGTCCGACCTCGCCTACGACCTGCAGAAATACAAGACCGGCCAGCTCGTCAAAGCCGAGGAAGTCCAGGTCACGATCGTCGAGAAGCAGAAGCAGATCGAGCTGCAGCAGCAGGAAATTCAGCGCAAGCAGCGCGAACTGGAAGCCAACGTCCAGAAACCGGCCGACGCCGAGCGCTACAAAGTCGAGACGCTGGCTAACGCCCGCAAGTACCAGTTGGAGACCGAGGCCGCCGGCACCGCCTCCGCCGCCAAGGCCACCGGCTTTGCCAACGCCGATGTCACCAAAGCGACGGGCGTGGCGGAGGCCGAAGCCCAGAAGGCCAAGGGTCTCGCCCAGGCCTCGGTCATCGAGGCGCAGGGCAAAGCGACCGCCGAAGCGATGCTCGCCAAGGCCGAGTCCTTCAAGCAATACAACGAGGCAGCGGTGGTCGAGATGATCATCCGCATCCTGCCCGAAGTGGCCGGCAAGATCAGTGAACCGCTCTCCAAGACCGAGAAGATGATTATCATCAACTCCGGCAACGGTGTGGGCGGCGGCGCCAGCAAACTCACCGGCGACGTCACCCAAATCGTCGCCCAACTGCCGCCCGTCATCGAGAGTCTGACCGGCATCAAACTCGAACAATTGCTCGCGCAGATACCTGCCTTGAGAAAATCCATTCCTGTGCCCGAAGGGGACGACAAAAAGAAAGGAGTATAGGCCATGATGCTCGGCGGAATTATATTTGGTCTGTTCAAACTGGTGGCGGTGCTGGTCGGGGCAGTAATCACCCTGGCGTGCTTCGCCTTTTGGCTCTGGATGCTGATCCACGCGATCACCAATAAAGGACTGCCGGATGTGGAAAGGATTATTTGGGTCCTGGTGATCATCTTCCTGCCGTTCATCGGCTCGATCATCTACTTCATCATCGGGCGGCCCAAAGGGGAAGGGGCGATAGGATAACTTGAACACCACGAACGGAGGCGCCATGGACAGGCGTGATGAAAACCAGGTGGCGAGTTTGGGCGTCGCCGGTTTTGCGCTGGTCATGTTGCTGGCGCTGGCCGGGGCCCTGTTCCTGCCGCCGGGAATCATCTCGGCCCTGTTCACCGGCAAAGTGCCTTTCTACCTCACTTTGTTCGCCGCCTTTATCGGCGTGCCTTTCCTTTTGCGCCTGGCCCAGCGCAACCGCATCCGGAACGCCGTCGAGGAATTGGGCGGCCAAATTCTCCAGTTAAAGCGGCTCCCCTTCTGGCGCCAGGGCGACTGGCCTGGTTCCTACCAGCCTTCGTTCTATGGTTACGCCTGGTGGCGTGGAGGACTTTACGAGGTTGAGTTTTTGGACTCGATCGGCGCCACCCAGCGAGCCGTCTGCCGCAGCGGCTTTCTGCGCGGCGTGCAGTGGCTTGAACAATCGCAGCCCAAAGGCCAGGATTGAGTATGCGACTTATCGAAGCCATTATCGATGCCAACCACCGCGCACTCGCCGGGGATGCCGACGCGGGACTCCACCCGGCGGATTTCGAGAGCGAGCTGCCCCTCGTTGCCCTGACTTGCGTGGACCCCCGGCTCAACGCGCTGCTGCCATCCGTCCTGGGCGTTCCGCCCGAGCAGTTCATCTGGTTGCGCAATGCCGGCAACGTCATCTCCGGTCCGGTGAGCAGCACCATGCGCTCCCTTGCTCTCGCTCTCGCTATCAAGGGAGGCAAGGAAATCGCCATCATCGGGCATACCGATTGCCAGGTCGGCAAAACCACCACCATGGAGCTCATCGATCGCCTCCGCGCCATGGGCGTCGAGCGCCGGCTGCTGCCCGACAACATCAACGAATACTTTGGCCTCTTCGGCAGCTTCCGGCAGAATGTCCTGAAAGCTGCCGAACTGGTCCGCAGCAGCCCGCTCATCGGTGCCAAAATCCCGGTCCACGGCTTGCTGGTCGATATCCAGACCGGCAAGTTGGAATGGCTCGTGAACGGCTACCAGGTCCTTGAAACGGCGACCTCACCTTTGAATGAAGTTGTCCGATCCGCCGGCCAGACGATCGATGCCTTGAAATCGCTCGCCGAATTTAAAATCGGCGAGATGAAATTCCCCGAAAGCAAAATCGGCGACACCGTCACCAAAGCCGAGGAATGGTTCTCCCAACATGCCCGTCACCTGGAAATCAAACCGTCCACGCCGCCCGTCGCTCCGTCACCGCCCGCTCCGCCGCCCAAAATCCCTCTGCCCCCTCCCATCCGCCCCAGAATGACCCTGCGGAGAGGCCCGAAGTAGATGCGCGCCTGCACAAGTGCTCTCGGGACGTGTTGCCAAGGCCGAAACCCGAAGGTCGAAGGCCGAAGGAAGGCCGAAACTCGAAGGCCGAATGGCAAAAAGGTAGTCGCTTTCTGCGTTCGGATTTCGGATTTCGGATTTCTTTCGGCCTTCGACCTTCGGCCTTCGGGTTTCACAACGATGCCCCAGCTCCGATGGCGCCGAGCAGATTCGTAAAATGGCGCCTGAAGCAAAACCACGGCGCCCGCACGGCTGCCTGTTCTATGGGTGCCTTATCGGCACCGTTTGCCTGGGCGGGGTGCTCCTGGCCCTCCTGCTGGGCCTTTACCAGGTTAGAAAAATGATCTTTCAATTCACCGATAGCCAGCCCATGCCCGTGCCGACCCTCCAAATGTCCCCGGCCGAAATGGAACAGGTCCGGCATCGTTTCCAGGACTTCCTCGACGCCCTCCGCCTCGGCCGCCAGACCCTGCCGCTGGCCCTCACCGGCGACGATATCAACGCGTTCATTGCCACCGACCCTGACCTGCGCGCGCTCAAGGGCAAGTTGTACGTCACCATCGAAGGCGACCGGTTGAAAGGGCAGTTGAGCTTGCGCCTCTCCGATTTGGGCCTGCCTTTTTTCAAAGGCCGATACATCAATGGCACCGGCACTTTTGCCCTCTCCCTCCAAAACAGCAATCTCTGGCTCCTTCCCGAATTAATCACCGTCAAAGGCAAACCCCTCCCGTCGCTTTACATGAACAAAATCCGCCGCCAGAACCTCGCCGAGAACGTCGCCGCCAACCCGCGCGCCTCGAGTGCCCTGGACCACCTTCAATCACTCGAACTCAAAGACGGCAAATTGCTCCTTATTCCAAAAACGCCCCAGGAACCGGCCGCTGAGGTGAAATGAGTTAATTAAGTTAAATCGGTGGCACGGGGTCGCTGATCCCGAATGTTAGGCAGCATCAAGCGCCAATAAAAGAATGACCACAAAGATATGGTTCGTTACCTGCATCGTTTTTGCCTGTGGCAGTCTAAGTGCGCAGACGAATGTCTGGCAGCCATCGCCAGGACACACGCAATTGCCGATCTGGCCGGGGGCCGCTCCCGATGCGCACGCCCAGCTTGTCCGGGGGCCGGAGTATGTTACGAACGTGTTGTCGCCTGGCGGCGTGTCGTGGATTGCGGCATGCAACGTCGCACTGCCCACGATGACGGTCTATTCGCCAAAGGGCAAAAACACCGGCGTTGGGGTCGTCGTGCTTCCCGGCGGAGGCTACAATTGTCTGGCCATCGATTTGGAAGGCACGGAAACGTGTGATTGGCTAACGTCCAGAGGCATTACCGCTGTACTCTTGAAATATCGCGTGCCACTCAAGAAAGCAGGGGCGTACGGGGAGTCACTGCTGGCATTGGAAGATGCGCAGAGGACGGTAGGACTGCTGCGCTTTCACGCCGTCGAGTGGCATATTGATCCGCATAAGATTGGAGTGATCGGGTTTTCGGCAGGGGGACACATGGTGGCCGCGGTAAGCACGCATTTTGACAAACGTTCGTATCCGGCGGTAGATGTGGCGGACAAAGAAAGCTGCCGCCCGGATTTTGCGATAGCTTGTTATCCGGGACATCTGTGGAATGAAGATAAGGGCTTTGTGTTGAATCCGAATGTTCCTGTCACCGGTAATACGCCACCGACATTTTTGTTACAAGCGGAGGATGACCACGTGGACAATGTAAACCAATCGCTGGTTTACTACATTGCGCTTAAGAACGCTGGGGTTCCCGTGGAGATGCACTTGTATGCCCAGGGTGGGCACGCGTTTGGATTACGGCCCTCGAAGTTTCCGATTACCGAGTGGCCTCAAATGGTGGAGAAGTGGCTCGGAACAATCAGGATGACTTCGGAGTAGACGCCCGTTAAGATGACGCCTAACTTTTGCTGGAGCGGACGCGCCGAGTCCGTCACTGTTGCAGTTCGAGCGTTGCTGGCGGCGCGCCGCTCAGCGCCACGTTGGGCGGCAGCGAGCGCGTGGGGTTTGCAAATTTGATTTATCGGATGTAGTGTTTCACTCAACAACAAACAGAAAGGTAAGTTATGATTGCAGGTATGGGTTCATATCACATTCTTGTTCTGGTTTTCGCCCTTTTGGGTGTCTCGATTGCTCTGTTTGCTGCCGCACTCGCCATTGTCAGTGCCGCTGTTGGTTTTTGGATATTTACTACGGCTTCAAAAATCAAAAGCAGTCCCAGATAGTTTAGGATGATTCCAAGCGTGCCGCCTAACAGCGGCTTCAGGCAACGGCGCGATGGCGTTTCTGTTCCATGCCGGACGACCTGGGCGCGCCGTGCTTGAGCCTTTTTGTTCGCCATCTGGATGACTCTCCTGCCATGAAAGTGCTTAAACACCTCGCCTTGCTCCCGTGCCTGAGCGCCAGTACCGGCCAACCCGCCAGCGATCAAATCGCCTGGATTGGCGCCGAACTTGGCATGCGGGCAAGACCACTCCGGGTCTGCCTAATATTCCTATTGGTTGCCCTCACGGCTTCTGCGCTTTACCCCGGGGCGAGCGCCTGCACGGTTTTCTCGTGGAGCGCGCGGATGGAACTGTCTTTGCCGGCGACAATGAGGATGTCCCGTTCGTCCCGCAAGCGGCGATGTGGTTTGTGCCCGCCACCGAGAAGTGGCACGGCCGGGTTTGCTTCGGTTGGGATTCCTATGCCCAAGGAGGGATGAACGATCAGGGCTTGTTCGTTGGTTGGGCCGTCACGCCTTACGCTGGAAAACCCGGCCCAATCAAAGGGCACCTGCCAGGGAGTGACGCCGACAACGTCCTGGCACGCTGCGCAACGGTCGAGGAGGCGATGGCTTATTGGGATAAGTACAGCTACGCGTCAAATCCAGCCCATTGCCTGATCGCGGACCGGACCGGCGCCTCGGTGGTTTGCGAGTGGATCAAAGGCAAGCTCATACTCATCCGCAAGTCCGGGTCGCGCCAACTGATAACCAACTTCCTGCTGAGCAACCCGGCACTAGGGAACTTCTGGACACCTGCCGCCGGTGACAACTACCCCTGCCCGCGCTTTACTGCCATCTCAACGTTCTGGCAGAAGGCCGAAGCACCGACAGAACAAAACTGCGCTGAGGCGCTGAGGTTGGCGGCCAATACCGCAACGGCTTACTCCCAGGTCTATGACCTTGCCCACGGGGAGGTTTGTGTCTATTACCGCCACCATTTGGAGCAGTCCCTCCGTGTCAATCTAGCCGAGGAATTGGGCAAAGGGCCGCACCAGGTGTTGTTAAAGGCGGCCTTTGCAGACTCGACTGAAGAGATCGCCCTGCCACCCATCAAGCCGACGACCGCAATTTCCGCCGCCGAGCTCTTGCAGAAAGCGCTCGCTGTGCGCGGCGGAGCCGACGCGGCGAAGAAGATTGGTTCCATACACGCGCAAGGAACCGCGGACGTCGATTTCGGCTGGACCGCTCCATGCCCGGTCGAGCTGTTCGCGATGCGGCCCAGCCGGTACCGTTTGGCCACCCAGATCGAGTCGGCGGTTGGCCTCCATCTCGGGCGTATCAGCGAAGGGTTCGATGGCCGAACCGGCTGGGATGCAGTCCCCGGCGCAACTCCCCACCGTCTGAAAGGCAAAATGCTCCGCGAACGGCGGGCGCGCGCCGACTTTTTTGCGTGGTATGACGACCCGCTGCTCTACAAGTCGGTGGAGCTTCTCGGCGAAGCGTCCTTTAACAGCAGGCCCTGCTACGCGTTGAAACTGGTGACCAAGGGGGGACACGAGACGGTGCATTTCTATGAAAAGGAACGTTTTCTTTTTGCGGGCGTCATGGAAACCTTCGAGAATGATAACTTCGGGCCGACGCTGTGGAAAACAAGCTTTGGCGAATATCGCGAGTTCGCCGGATTTGAACTTCCGACCCGCATTGCCGAGGAGTCCAGGCTCGGCAGTCGCGTCACGCGGTATCACTCGGTTGAACTAAACGCTGTGGCCCCGTCTGATTTGAAAATGCCAAACACACCACGTTGACCCCGGACTCGAACGACGGGGACACGATGAGTGATCGAATGTCCAGAGCAAATGCAATGTCGAACTGGGTGCAGGCGACGCTGCGTTGCGCCTGCGTGTTTCTCCTGAGTCAGGGTTCCGGCGCGGCTGACCCAGCTCGTTCGGCAACATGAGTAAATCTGCCAAAGGTTGGGTCGCGCTGTTCGCGGTGGCGCTTTTTCTGACAGCCGCCTACCTAATAACGTTTGGCCGGTGCTTTCTCCCAGTTCCGAATCCAAATAAGTTTGCGAACGAGGCGCTGGAGTTCCGCATGTACAGTCCGTTCGCGCTCCCTCTCCAGTCGCACGACTTTGAAGGTGCTTACGCGAGGAGCAAATGGAGGTTCACGCGTCCTGGCCAAGCTCGCCTTTTCGCGGTGAGCCAGCGCCTGTCACAGGCCAACCTAGATTTGGATAGCCCATTCCAAAAGTGCCTCGAGGAATTGGGATACACCTTCCCCAAAGGGTGTAGGGCCAGCGGGGGCGGCGATCCGCCCTCTTGGCGCATCACACACTATCCTTCAGTGCTGAACAGAATTGAGCGGGACCTTAGCCTCAAACCGAACTATATTGAGGGCGTTGGGCGGGGTGGCGGCTCATTGCCGAACCCTGCGCTCCAGCGGACCGGAGCCAGCCGTTCCGCGAGCGAAACAAATCAACAATCAGTGGCCGCTGGCTCCGGCCGCTGAGCTGCGTTATATGAAAAGGACTCGGTTCGTTTTTTGGTATATCCTGTCTGGGCTCAGCGGGGCCTTTCTCGCGTCATCAAGCACTTTAGCTCAAGAAAAAAAGGCCCTGCCCATCGCCCAATCCGAAGCCCCCGTAGGGAGCTATGCTCATTTCCGGCAGGTGGACTCCCCTTTCGCGCCGACAAATAGGGTTTGTTTGTTTACCCTTCGCTTGGAAACAAATGGAACTTACTCCGCAGAGTGCGGAGAAAAACAGGTCATCCAAGATGGCGACATATTTAGACTCCGCCCCGTTGTTGCGAGAGGGACGTGGCAGTGGGAAGCGCAAAATCAGGAGTTCCAGCTCGAACCCGGTGACTTCACGTTTTACATAAAACGGTTGCCGGTAGATAAACACAATCCGAACCATTTGGTTTGGGGCTCCAGTTTTCTTGAGCGGCAGGAGAGCAAATGAGTGGCGGATCTGGGCTGGCAGATAGTTTATCATCAGGGTACGGTAGTCATGACCGAGGAAGATTACATCGCGGAGCTGAGAGAACGTTCGCCACGAAACGCCAAGATGAAGGCGACGCTAGAGACCATTGCCCTTGCCGACGAAGCCACTGGCGCGTTTCCTCGTTCGCCCAAGCTGTGGTGTATGCGCGGGAATCTCATCCGGCTCGGCGCAGAGAATTGTCCGCACAGTCTCGACGAGGCGCTCGCTTCGTACAAGAGGGCGATTGAGATTGACCCATCGTTTGCTCAAGCATGGGAGGAGGCTGGCCACTTCTATCAGGACATTCTAGACGATGAGCTCGCCGGGCAGCTATACTTCCGTGAGGCCGAAAAACTGAAACATCCTGATGCGCCCGGGTCCGCGCGCGACATCCTCAGGCGTGAGTTTAATGCCGAAGAAGGGTCGTTTCTTCTTCAGGCGCGGGTTCACCTCGAGTGGGATTGGGATGCTTTTCGTAGATTGACCAGTGCGATGTATGACGTAGCTGACGAGGTCAAGGGGCAGCCTTCTGTTGAGACTTGGATTGCGGAGGGTTTCTGGTTTTGCGAAACGTGGATTACGGATTGGAAGAGACACCCCAATTCCCCCCGACCGCCAGAAGATTATCGAGATGCCATCGAGCTTATCCATAACCTATCATACCTGCTGTTTGTTGGTTACAGCCCTTATAAAGACGACACACTGCGCAAGAAGGCCAAGGGCTAACCCCTATACGCCTACACCTAACCGCCGCCCGCGCTCTCCGCTCGGCGCTCTGGCCAGATTTGTATATCTTGTTTGCGCTTCAGAAACAGCCGGAACTCATCCTGGGAGGTCAGCTTCTGACTCGGGACGAATGGTGCAACCCTTTCAGGGTAGAGGCATCACGGCATGGAGATCCCAGGGTAGCTCGTTCCTCGCAACCCTGGCGAGTGCTCGAATCCCGTTGGGATTCAGAAAGGCCGCGCGCAACGAGCGGGGCTAGGGGCCATTCCATCCTCACTAATTCACCCTTGCGCTATCACACTCTCAGCAACGCGGCCAGCCTGATTCCGTTTGTGGATACCAACCCGGTCACTTCCCCCTTCCGCGCCTATCGCACAAAACTGCTGCCCTGAGATTGATAAGCATCGCGCAGCACCTGCATCGTATGTCTAACCCGCACGTTCGACCCCAACCGCTGCAGGTGATACCTAAGCTGGGTGAGGCAACCAATGTTGCCCGAGGCCACGACTTCCGCTCCTGACGCGAGCACCGCCCGTGCTTTCTGTTCGCCGAGCGACGCGGCAATCTGCGGCTGGTCCAGATTGTAAGTACCCGCACTGCCACAGCACAGGTGCGCGTCCGCCAACTCAATCAGCTCCACGCCGGGTATCGCGCGCAACAGCTCGCGCGGTTCGGTGCGAACACCCTGGGCGTTCGCCAGGTGACAGGCGTCGTGGTAAGCGATGCGTTGCGGTCGTCCGGCACCACGTGGCGTCTCACGCAAACCGAGGCGCTGGAGAAACACAGAGACATCCAGCACCCGGCGGCAAAACTCTTTCGCGCGTCCTTCCTGAGGCGTGCCGCGCAAGACCAGGTGATACTCTTGCATTGCCGACCCGCACCCCGCGGCGTTGGTGATAACCGCATCCACATCTGCCGGGAATGCGTCGAGATTGCGCTGGGCAAACGACTGCGCCGCCGCCAGGTCCCCGGTATGCCAGGCCAGCCCGCCGCAGCAGCCCTGTTTTGCGGGCACAATGACTTCCACACCGTTGCGCACCAGCACTTCGATGGTGGCGGTGTTGATGTCCGGTTCGAGCACCTGTTGCGCGCAACCGGCCAGCAGCGCAACCCGCGCCCGGCGCTCGCCGCGCGCGGGAGTTATTTCCGGCCAATGTTGCGCCGGGGGAATCGTTTGCGGCAGCAGCGCGAGCATGGGTTTGAGCGCGTTTGGCATGAGGCCGCCAAACGGCCTGGCCATCCGGCCCGCGAGCGCGGCCAGCCGGAATCGGCCAGGGTAGGGGAGCGTTTGCGCCGCCAGGAAGCGCCGCAGTTTCGCGCCGGCGGAAATCGGGAAATGGTTCCGCGCCAGCACGCGGAACGGGCTGAGCAGCTCGCGATAGGACACGCCGCTGGGGCAGGCCGGTTCGCACGCCAGACAGCCCAGGCACCGCTCGACGTGCGGCTGGGCGGCTTCCCAGGGCAGGTTCCCTTCGAGGACGCCTTTCATCAGCACGATGCGCCCGCGAGGCGTATCCATTTCCTGGCCCAGCTCGCGATAGGTGGGGCAAGCGGCCAGGCAAAAGCCGCAATGGACGCAGGCCTGCACCGCCTGTGTCATCGGCTCGGCAAAGGCCCCGAGTTTTTCAGATTGGATTGTATGCAGCATCTCGCGGCTTACATGGTTACATGGTTACATGGTTACATGGTTGCAAAGGTTACATAGTTACAAGGTTGCAAGGTTGCAAGGTTGCAAGGTTGCAAGGTTACGCGGCAGGTCATTCATCGAGTGCAGGAAAGCGGCCTTCGGCGTCCAGCGCCTGTTTCACGGCCAGCGCAATTTTTGGGCGTGCCTTCTCGCCGTACCAAAGCGGGCCAGGGCCACGCAAGCCAACGCCGCTTAGACCCAACCCGCGCAACCGCTCATCCAGCGCGGTCGAGGCGCTCCCTGAGGCCAGCGAAACGAAAGCGACGTTGCCTCCCGCGCTGACATGGACTCGCGTCCCCTCGAGTGCTGCGAGCACGCGGTCCAGCAACGGGAGCGCCACCGGCGTCAGCGCCACTTTGACCAGCGGCCCTTCAGCGTGGGCCCAGCGCAACTCGCGAAGGCCGGACCAGCTCGCTTCCGCCTCAGTCTCCGTGAGTCGTGTGCCCGGCCAGCGGCCGAGGACCTCGCTCGAGAGTTGCTCCAGCGCCGCAGCCGGCCCCGCCAGCCGCAGCAAAAGACCTTTGCCTTCGGGAGGCAAATCGAGCGCGTCGGCTTCCCACCGAGTGCTCGCCGCGTCCATCAGCATTCGCGCGGAGTTTTCGACGCCGTCGGTTTTCAATCTCAAGGTGAGCTGGGAAGCCGGCCTGGGAAAGACCTTGAAAGTGATTTCCGCCAGCACCCCGAATCGGCCGAGGCTACCGACGAAAAATTTCGGCAGATCAAAACCGGCGGCGTTCTTCACCACTTTGCCGCCCATCCGCAGCAATCGGCCCGCACCGTCGATGAAGCGCACGCCCAGAATGAAATCCCGCACCCCGCCAAATCGGAAACGTCCGGGCCCGCTCAGCCCGGCGGCGACCGTCCCGCCCAGCGTCGCGCCCGCATCCAGAAAAAGCGGGTCAAAGGGCAGATACTGCCCACGTTCGGCCAGCGCGGCGGCGAGTTCTCGCACGGGTGTGCCTGCCAGGGCCGTAAAAGTGAATTCGCTCGGCTCGTATTCAAGAATGCCTTTGAGCGCCGCCGTTGAAATCCGCGCGGCCTCCACGGCGCCGAGCCGCGGTTTGGTCTGCGCGCCGACTGCCAGCACGCGCGGCGCCGAACGGACGGCTTCGACCAATTCGGGAACCGAATGTGGAAGCAGGGGCGCGCTCATTCGCGGGACAGCAGGCCCGCCTGCTCGAGGGGATGCAGCCCGCGCTGTGACAATGCCGGGGCTTCGGCGCCGGGAAACATCTTGCCCGGGTTGGAAATGCCGAAAGGATCAAAAGCGTTGTGCAACCGCTTCATGCACTCAACTTCGTCGGCGGTGAACATGGCTCCAAGATATTCGCGTTTCTCGGCGCCGATGCCGTGCTCGCCCGTAATCGAGCCGCCCATTTCAATGCACATGCGCAGAATCCGGCCGGCCAGCGCTTCAGCCCGCTCGAGCGCGCCTTTCTGCCGGCCATCAAAAAGAATGAGCGGGTGCAGGTTGCCATCTCCGGCATGAAACACGTTGCCACAACGCACGCCGGCTTCGCGCGCCATCTCCCCGATGCGCCGCAGGGCTTCCCCCAGCCGGCGGCGTGGCACGACCCCATCCTGCACGATAAAATCCGGCGAGAGCCGGCCCACGGCGCTGAATGCGCTCTTGCGTCCTTTCCAGATCGCCAGGCGCTCCTCGCCATCGCGCGCCGGCCGGGATTCCACCGGCGCGCTGGCGGCAATGATCGCATCCAGCCGCACCCGGTCGGCGGCGACTGCTTCACGCGGACCCTCCAGCTCGACGATCAGCACGGCTTCGCACCCGGGCGGATACTCGGCATGAACGGCGGCTTTGGCCGCCTCGAGCGCCAGCGCGTCCATGATTTCAATTGCGCCCGGCAACAGCCCGCTGGCAATGACCGCCGAGACGGCCTCACCCGCTTGTTCCAGGGTGCGATAGCCGGCCAGGACCGTGTGAAAGCATTCCGCCCTGGGCAGCAATTGCAGGATGATTTCGAGCGCGATCCCAAACAGTCCTTCGTTGCCTGTGAACAGCCCGCACCAGTCCGGCCCGACATTTTCCCGGCTCGACCCGCCCCATTGGACGACTTCGCCGGTGGCCAGAACCGCCTTGATGCCCAGTACGTGGTTCGAGGTCATCCCATACTTCAGGCAATGCGCGCCGCCGGCGTTGAAAGCGACATTGCCGCCGATGGTGCAAATCGGCTGGCTCGATGGGTCCGGCGCGTAGTGCAACCGATGCGCTGCGGCGGCCAGCGATACCTGCGCGTTAACGACGCCCGGTTCCACCACGGCAACGCGCAGCGCCGGGTCCAGCCGCAGAATGCGATTGAGCCGGTTGAGCGCGATGACGATCCCGTTCGCGACCGGCAACGAACCGCCCGACAAGCTGGTGCCGCTGCCGCGAGGGACAAACGGAAGCCGCTCGTCATGACAAAATCGCACCAGCGCGATGACCTCATCGGCCGTCTCGGGCACTGCTATGCCGAGGGGGCGCGTGCGGAACACGGTCAAGCCGTCGCTTTCATACGCGGCGAGTTGCTCCGGGCGCACGAGCAGGCGTTCGGCCGGGAGCAGGCGGGCCAGGCGGTTCAGGGCGCCTTCAGACATGGGGCATTGCTAACACAAAACCCCCGGCCATGCAGCAATATTTATGGAGTGTTTGACTGCCGTGGCGCATCTGGATACCGCCACCCCGCTGCCGGTTTAGCCGAAGCTCGGGCTGCGGGTCCCCCTCTCCCCTTCCTAAGAGGAGAGGGCAGGGTGAGGGGTCGCTCTTTGGCTCACGCTGCGAGGGAAGACAGAAAATGCAAACGCGGTGTTAAATCGCACACCGTTTCGAGCTTGGTCTTGTTACGCCGTGACTTATGATGAGCAGCGCAGTCGGACACCGATTTATGCTAAATCTTCGCCACCGGTTCGCCGCCCTTCTTTTGCCGGTAATGCTGGGTTGCGCCGCGTCCGCAGTCGAGCGTGCGGTCTGGAAGCTCGGCGAACCCGATCGTTCGGACCACGAATTCACTACCGCGGCCGACGCGAAGACCAACAAAGACGTCGTCGTGCGCATCGGAACCGGCAACGAAACCAAGGCGTGGCCCGGTTTCCATCCCGGTTCCGGCAACGGCGCGTTCGGTGGGCGGCCGTACCGGTATGTGCTGGCCTTTGACCTCCCCAGGACGGCGCCCTCGGGCGTTTTTTACCTGGATGTCAGCCTGCTGTTCCGCCAGCCGCGCGTGCCGGCCCTGGAAATCGAAATCAATGGACACCGGGGCCGGTATTACTTCAAGCCGGACCCGATCTTCGAGTTAAGCGGTTTCAACGACCAGTTCGATCCGATTCGCTCGGCCGAGCGGCGCAAGCTGGCGTTGCCGGCGCGGTTCTTTCGCCCGGGAGAGAATATTCTGGTATTGGTCGCGGTGGATGACCCGCCCACCATCCTCACCAACCGGACCACCGGCGGCACGGGCGATTCGGGCTTCTTCTACGATTCGCTCGCGCTGACCCACGACCCGGATGCGGCATTCGAGGACAGGTTGGAAGCCGAGCTGATGCCGACCATTCTGTTTCCGAAGGCATCCCAGGGCATTCGGCAGCAAGGCGATTTGCTGGTGCGTTTTCCGGTTTCCTGGCCGGGCGGCAAAGCACGGGTTACGGCAGGCAAGTTTGTCACTCAGGTCGATACACCCAAGCCGGCGGAATTCGGCGAGGCACGATTCCCGGTGCTGCTGCCCGACGATACGCCGGCAGGCCCCGTGCGAATTGAACTGAGCGAGCGTATTTTCAACGTGAGGTTCGTTCCGGCGAAAAAGTGGAAGCTCTTTTACGCCCCCAACGAGCACCTGGATGTCGGTTACACGGATTATCGCGCCAAAGTCGCCGAGGTCCACGCGCGCAACGTGGACGATTTGCTTAAGGTGCTGACGGCGCACCCGGACTACCGCTTTAATATCGACGGGAGCTGGATCACCGACCAGTGGCTCGACTTGCGTTCGCCCCGCCACACGCGCGAGTTGGCGGCTCACGCGCGCGCCGGCCAAATCGGCATGAATGCCTTCTATTGCTGCCCCGCCACAGAGTATCTGTCCCTCGAAGAGAACTTTCGGAATCTCTACTTCAGCAAAGAACTCCAAACGCGCTATGGCGTGCCGTTCGATTTCGCGCTGATCTCGGATGTTCCCTCGGTTTCCTGGTCCGTCCCTTCGGTGCTGGCCGCGGCTGGGGTGCGCTACTTTGCCGATGGCGGCAATCAGCATCGTGGCCCGCTGCTCGTGCATGGCCGCTGGAATGTTCGCTCGCCTTTCTGGTGGGAAG
>Ga0210408_10000732_pt1 | contig 37937 bp, 32 predicted proteins | sample IncBWH4MmetaG_FD_155471 | JGI IMG/M metagenome (GOLD analysis project Ga0210408, IMG submission 155471) | Forest soil microbial communities from Barre Woods Harvard Forest LTER site, Petersham, Massachusetts, United States - Inc-BW-H-4-M | ecosystem: Environmental > Terrestrial > Soil >... | reverse complement strand
GGGCGACGGCTTGCGCGAGGGTGGCCTGATCCCGCCCGAGCACGGTCACGGTGGCCCCGACCCGGGTCAGCGCTCCGGCGACCGCCCGGCCAATGCCGCGACTGCCGCCGGTTACCAGGGCGTGCCGCCCGGCCAAGGCCGCCATATCGATTTCTCCCGGCTACGTGAAATGCTTTAAGCTTAAAATGTTCGTGAGGACAAGGGCGGAACTATTGTCGCCCAGATACTTTAAGCTTAAAGTAATGTGCGAATCGCAGGGTGTGTTCGGCAACCCCTTCCAGAGCGAGGCGCCCATGAAGATCAACGTGATCGGCGGCGGCCCGGCCGGCCTCTATTTCGCAATCCTGATGAAGAAGGCTTGGCCCGACCGGCGCATCACGGCCTACGAGCGCAACCGGGCGGACGACACCTTCGGCTTCGGGGTGGTGTTCTCGGACGAGACGCTCGAGCACTTCGCGGCCTACGACCGCAAGAGCTACCAGGCGATCGTCGACCACTTCGCCTATTGGGACGACATCGAAATCCAGTTCCGCGGCGCCACGCATCGGGTGAGCGGCAACGGCTTCTGCGGCTGCTCGCGCCGCACCCTGCTGCGCCTGCTCTACGAGCGCGCCCGCGCCTTGGGGGTCGAACTCGCGTTCGAAACCGACGTGACCGATATCGGTGCGCTCATCCGCGACGCCGACTTGGTGGTCGCCGCGGACGGCATCAATTCGCGCGTGCGCGAGACCTTCGCCGAGCAGTTCCAACCGCAGATCGACCTGCGTCCCAACAAATTCTGCTGGATGGGCTCGACCCGGCCGTTTGACGCCTTCACGTTCTTCTTCCGCGAGACCGAGCACGGCATTTTCATCGCCCATTGCTATCAGTACGAGGCCGGCCGCTCGACCTGGGTTTTCGAGACCGATCCAGAGACCTTCGCGCGCGCGGGCCTCGATCCTCAGGACGAGGCCGCCTCGGCGCGATACCTCGAAGGCGTGTTCAGCCAGGAACTCAAAGGCAAGCCGCTGATCACCAACCGCTCGCTGTGGCGCAATTTCCCCACGGTGCGTTGCGCGCGCTGGACCGCCGGCAACGTCGTGCTGATCGGCGACGCCAAGGCGAGCGCGCACTTCTCCATCGGCTCCGGCACCAAGCTCGCGATGGAAGACGCCATCGCGCTCTATGACGCTTTCCGTAAGACCGGCGGCCGCAGCGTCGCTGCCGCGCTCACCCGTTTCGAGGCCGAGCGCCGCGAGGAGGTGGAGAAAACACAGCGTTCCGCCGACGTGTCGCTCGTGTGGTTCGAGCACGTGCGGCGGTTCTGGAACATGGATCCGACCCGCTTCGCCTTCGGGCTGATGACGCGGTCGAAGGCGATCACCTACGACAACCTCGCGCTGCGTGCGCCGGAGTTCGTGCGCAAGGTCGACCGCTTGGTCGCCCATGAAGCGCGCGAACAAGGCTTCGCGGTCGACGAGCTGCGCCCCGCCGCCCCCATGTTTCAGCCGTTCCGGCTGCGTGGCATGAAAGTCGCCAACCGCGTCGTCGTCTCGCCCATGTGTCAGTATTCGGCCGAGGACGGCCTGCCCAGCGACTGGCACTTGGTGCACTATGGGTCGCGCGCGGTCGGCGGCGCCGGCCTGATGTTCAGCGAGATGACCTGCGTGTCCGCGCACGGGCGCATCACGCCCGGATGCGCCGGCCTCTACACCGACGCGCACGAGGCGGCGTGGAAACGCATCGTCGATTTCGTGCACGGCCACTCGGCCGCGAAGTTCTGCATGCAGCTCGGCCACTCCGGCCGCAAAGGCGGCACCAAGCTCATGTGGGAAGGTATCGACGAGCCGCTGCCTGACGGCGGCTGGCCGACGCTCTCGGCCTCCGCGATTCCGTATTTCCCGCACAGCCGGATGCCGCGGGAAATGTCGCGCGCCGATATGGACGAGGTGATCGCCGACTTCGTTGCCGCCACCAAACGCGCCGAGCGCGCGGGCTTCGACATGGTCGAGCTGCACGCGGCGCATGGGTATCTGCTCGCGAGTTTCATCTCGCCGCTCACCAACAAGCGCACCGATGAATACGGCGGCTCACTCGCGAGCCGCGCCCGCTTTCCGCTCGAAGTGTTCCGCGCCATGCGTGCCGTGTGGCCGCAGGAAAAGCCCATGTCGGTGCGCATCTCGGCGACCGATTGGGCCGAGGGCGGACTGACCGGCGAGGATTCGGTCGAGCTGGCGCGCATGTTCGCGGCGGCCGGGTGCGACCTCATCGACGTGTCCACCGGCCAGACCGTGGCGGATGACGAGCCGGTCTACGGGCGCATGTTCCAGACGCCGTTCTCTGATCAGATCCGCAACGAAGCCGGGCTTGCCACCATGTGCGTCGGCGCCATCACCACGGCCGATCAGGTCAACACCATCGTGGCGGCCGGGCGCGCCGATCTCGTCGCGCTGGCGCGGCCGCACCTCGTCGATCCGTCGTTCACGATGCAGGCGGCGGCCTGGTACGGCGCCGACAACATCCATTGCCCGCCGCAATATCTCCCCGGCAAGGAGCAGATTTTCCGCAACGCCGCGCGCGACCGCGAGCAGATGGCCGAGCTGCGGCTCAAGGCCAAGCCCAAGCCGCACGCCGACACCTTCAAGATCGCCGCGGAGTAAGTCTCACGGTCAGTGCGAGCGAAGCGAAGCAATCCAGGGCATCGCGAACCGTGCTTGCGGCTCCTGGATTGCTTCGTCGGCCTGCGGCCTCCTCGCAATGACGGAGTTGCCCTTGTGCACCGCAGTCCGCGTCCGTAAATTCCGCGGCGCGGGGACGTAGCCGGCCGCCGCCGCACGGCGATCCAACGGCCGGCAAAGACGGGAAGCATCTCATGCCCTTTCGTTCGGTGAAGCCGTTCGGCTGTGTACTTGTCGTGGTTGGATTTGCGTTCGCGGCCGCTCCAGCGTTTGCGCAGACGGGACCGTTCGCGCCTCTTGCCGGCACCTGGTCGGGCGAGGGAACGATCACGATGTCGAACGGCGGCGGCGAGCGCATTCGATGCCGCGCCAAGTACACAGTTAGCGAGGGCGGGCGTGCGTTCCAGCAGGCGCTCACCTGCGCGAGCGACAGCTACAAATTCGAGATCAGCAGCACCGTCGAGACCGACGGCACCAAGGTGACCGGCACATGGTCGGAGGCGACCCGCGGCGTTTCGGGAAACCTATCGGGTCGGATTAGCGGGCCGAACATCTCGGCCATGGTCGAGGCGCACGGTTTCCAGGCCGGCGTCGCGGTCAACACGCGCGGTCGCTCGCAGTCGGTCAACATCAAGCCGGGTGGCACCGACGTGACCGACGTCACGGTGAATTTACACAAATGATCTAATAATGGTTGCGCTAGTGCAGAACGAAACCATTTGCTGCGGTGCAAACGAGTAGTAGGGCGCAACAGTAGCGAAGCCGGGTATTGCGCCCTACTGTCCGCGCAGGCGGCGGCTCAGACGCCGCAGATACATCGCGGTCGGGCGCAGGATTAGCATATCGGCGGTCAGCGCCGCCAGCATCGCGAAGGCACTGAGCCAGCCGAACAGGCGCAGCGACGGCAGATCCGAGAAAACCGTCACGGCAAGCCCGCAGGCGAGCACCACCGAGGTGAGGATCAACGCCGGGCCGACCAGCACGGTCGCGCGCTCGACCGCGACGGCGGGGTCGTCCTCCGGCCGGTCCTCGAGCCGCTGGCGATTGAGGAAATGGATGGTCGCGCTCAGGCCCAACCCGAAAGACACCGTGAGCGCCACGATGCTCGCGAACTGCAGGCCTTGCCCCAGCAGCCATAACAGCGTGCCGGAAAGCAGCACGGGATATATCCCCGGCATGGCGCACATCAGCATCACGGCGAACGAACGGAAGCAGATGCCGATGAACACGGCGACGAAGACGAACTCGATGGTGAGCCCGCGGTTGAGTTTTCCGATCATCAGCGCGCTGTTGCGCGCGGCGATCGCCGCGAGGCCGGTGACCGATATTTCGTAGCCCGGGTGCTGCGCGCGCACGGCGCCGAGCGTGCGGTCGAGCTGATCGACCACCGGCAGCAGTTGGCTCGCGTCCTTGTCGGGGATGCGGCCGGAGACCACCACCGCGTCCTTGTTCTCCGAGATGAAGCGCCGCACCAGGTGCTCGGGAAGAATGTCGACGTATTGTTTGAGCGTCGCCAGGTCGGACTTGCCGGCCTTTTCCGCAAGCCATCGGCGCAGCGTCTCGAGCGACCACACGTTGCCGACGCCGGCTTGTTTCTCCAATGCCGAATGCACGGCCGCGATGGTCGCCAGCGTGTCCGGATCGTAGAGCGATTTTCCTTTGGGAAATTCGATCAGCACGTCGATCGGATTGGCGCCGGTGAGCTTGGCGTCGAGCCGGCTGCTTGCCGCGACCGCCTGCTGCTTGTCGGGCACTTGGTCGGCGAGGCGGTAGCGCGGCTCTAGATTGGCGTAGATGAAGCCGAGCCCCGCAACCACCAGCACGGCGAGCAAACTATAGAGACCCGCGTGGCGCACCATGCGGGCGGCGATCCAGGCGCAGAAGCGGGTGAGCAAATCGACCGCGAAATCGGCGCCCTTTACCTTCGCAACAAAAACCGCTTCCCGGCGTACCAAGAGCACGCCCAGCAGCGGCACCAGCGTGAGCACCGCCACCAGCGCGATGATGCAGGCGATCAGCCCGGCTTCGCCGAAGGTCCTGATCAGGTCGGAGTCGGAGAAGAGCAGCGCGACGAACGACAGCCCGGCGGTGCCGTGCGTGAGTACGCAGGCGGGCCCGATGACCAGCACGGAGCGCCGCATTGCCTCGTAGCGGGAAACCCCGTCGGTGAGCAGCCGGGAGCGGAAGCCGAACGTGAGCTGCATGCTGTCCGCGAAGCTGATCACCATGATCAGCGGCGTCATCACGTTGAGGAACATGTTGAGGCGGAAATCGAGCCAGCCGAGCGTGCCGAGCGAGAACAGGATCGCGATCAGCGGCGGCGCGGCCGCCACGATCATGAATGACACGCGGCGGAAGAAGGCGATGGCGATGAGGCAGCCGGCGATGAACCCGACCGCGTTGTAGACGATGCGATCGCGTTCGACCGCGTTGCGAATCTCAAGCTGCATCACCGGCACGCCGGAGAGTTCCCCCTTGAGCCCGGTGCCTTCGAGATCGTCCTTCACCACCTTGCGGATTTCGCTGACCGTGTCGTTGAGCGTCGCGGTCTGGACGATGGCGGGATCGAGCGCGAGCACGACCAGCGCCAGCGTGCCGTCTTCCGAGAGCAGCTTGCCGCGAATGATTTCGTTCGCGAGCACGCGCTGCACCAGTTCGTTGTAGGCCGCGCCCTCCGGCAGCTTGTCGGGGAATACCGGTGCCGGCAGGTTGTTGCCCTGCGGCGGCTGGCGCGCCGAGAACAACGAGACCAACCCGCGCGTGCCGTCGATCAGTTGCAGGTCGGTGACGACGTCGCGCAGCTTCTCGATGGAATTGCGCTCGAGCAGCGTCTTGCCTTCGACGACGACCAGCACGTCGTATTCGCTCGAGGGAAACCGGCGCGTGACCTCCTCGTATTGTCTGAACTCGGGCGTGTTGCTGCGGAACAATTGGCTCAGCGAATCGTCGACCTTTAGGCGATCGACGCCGACCGCCGCACCGATCGCGAGCGCAAGGAAGATCAGCAGTGAGACATAGGGGAAACGCAACGGGATGATGCCGATCCGCTCCAGGTGGAACGCGATCGGCGGCAGCTGGCGCGTGCGCGCGACCTGGTCGGCACCCTCCGTGTGCTCGGCCTCGCGGACAGCCACCATCGGGTCCCTCACAACCGGTTCATCCGCGCGATCGTGCGGGTGATGTCGGCCGGCGTTGCGACGTCGGCCTCCGCGCGCAGCTTGACCGCGGCACGCGCGGCCGGGCGATCGTGACAGCGGCGCAGCCAATCGGCGAGGTGCGGCGTCGTCGCAAGTTCCATGCCGATCGCGCGGCTGGTCACGGCGGCGACGTTGAGATCGGCGACGGTGAAGTCGTTGCCGAGCAGATGGGGAGAGCCTGCGAGCGCGCCGTCGAGCACCCGGAACGGCGGCGAGAGGATTGCAACCGCCTGCGCGAGCGTTTTCGGGTCGCGGTCCTCGGGCGGCAGCCGGACGGCATGCAGCGAATAGATGTTGACCGCGCGCTCCACTTCGTTGGCCGCCCACAGGCTCCACTGCCAAGCCTTCGCTTCGCCTTCGAGGGTTGCCGGATAGAGACGGCCGAGCGAATGCTTCTTGGCGAGATAAAGCGTAATCGCCTGGGATTCCCACAGGACGAAGTCGTCGTCCTCGATCGCCGGGAGGCGGCCGTTCGGATTGACGGCGAGGTATTCCGGCTTGCGCGCGCCCGCCGGCCCGGTCTCGATCGGCACGTGCTCGTAATCGAGGCCGAGTTCCTTCGCCATCCAGATGGCGCGGAATGCACGCGTTCTGGCGACGCCGTAGATGCGCAAGCGGGCCATGCGGGCTCCCCGTCCCCCGAATCCCGCACCTTATTGCGCAGATGGCCGGCAAGGGCCAGCGTGAAATCCGCCGCGGGCGGGGCCTTCTTGCCCCAATCGGGGCACGGCGGCACTATCATGCCGCCGACGAAATCTAGATCACCATGGCGGTCGCGGAACTACCTCTTGCGGTGAGCGCTCAGGTCGCGGCTCCGGCCGGAGTGCCCCGTGCCGTGCGTCAGGTCCAGGTCTATTTCGCGGCGGTTTTCGTCGTAAGTCTGGCCGCCTTCATGCTGGGGGTCGAGGGACGCTTCCCGGGCGGGCTGTTCGTCTATCCACCGCCGGTCGATTGGATTCCGCCGCTCGCACGCGAGCAATGGCTCGCCGCCTTCGCGCTCCATCAGCAGGATCCCATTTACGCGGCCTGCGGGGGCTCGCAGTCGCTGAAGGAATTTCAGACGCTCTACTGGTGGGAATGGGGGCGCCGGGCGAGCGCCCTGTTTCTTGGCGCGACAGCCGTCGCCGGCCTCATCGTCACCGCAAGCATCAACCGATTCCGCTTCGCCCTGCCGCGCCTCATCGGCCTCTGTCTGATCGTGCTCGGCTATGCGCTGGCGCGCTGGCTGGTCGGTCTCGCTGCCGCAAACGTCGAGGATCTCGCGCGGTTCAACGTCGGGCAATACCGCCACGCGGTCGACGTGACCTTCGCGAGCGCTGCGGTTGCGGCCGTTCTTGCGTCGGTGCTCGCGCCGCCTCAGCCGCGGCCGCGCGCTCGTGCATTTCATCTCGCCGCTTGGTTCTGGGCCGGCGTGATTCTCATCGATATCGCCTTCGGCGCGCTGTTCATGGCGCGCGATGCCGCGGCGGTGTGGACCTCCTGGCCCGGCATCGGCGAGCTTCCGCTCGAGCGTTTCGTCTCTTATCAGCCGCTCTGGCTCAATTTCGTGTTCAATCCCTACACGATCCAGGTCGTTCACCGTCGTCTGTCGGGCCTGCTTTGGATTGCGGCGCTCGGGTATCTGATCTGGTCGATCGGCCGTCGCCCGCAGCGCGTGGTTCCCGCGGCCGGATTGTTTGGACTGCTCACAATCGAGATGGCAATTGGCGTCGCCACGCTCGTCCTGGGGGTGCCGTCGGCGCTCTCACTCCTGCATCGTATCGTCGGCGTTGTTCTGCTCGCGATTGCGTTCACCCTGCCGTCGCTGAGCGGTTTGCCTTGGCGTCGGCGATGGCTTGCCACACTGCGAACGGCGTCGCCGGCATCTTGATGTCGCGCACGCCGTAAACCTTCAGCGCATCGAGGATGGCGCTGACGACGACCGCGAGCGTCGGCGTGGTGCCGCCTTCGCCGCCCGCCTTGATGCCGAGCGGATTGGTGGGCGAGAGCACCTCGACGATTTCGGTCGCAAACGACGGCACCGTGTCCGCGCGCGGCATGCCGTAGTCCATGAACGAGCCGCATAGCGGCTGGCCGGATTGCGGATCGATAAAACATTGTTCCCACAGCGCCTCGCCCACGCCCTGGGCGATGCCGCCGTGGGTCTGGCCGTGCACGATCATCGGGTTGATGCAGCGCCCGACATCGTCGACCGCCGCGTAGCGCGTCAGCTCGAGCCCGCCGGTCTCGGGATCGACCTCGACTTCGCACACCGCGCAGCCGTTGGGAAACACCGGGTCGTGCATCTCGTTGTCGGCCGCGGCCGCGAGCGGGCCGAGCCCATGCAGCGCGGCTTCCTGCGCCAGCTCGAGAAAATCGAAGGTGCGATTGCTCGCCGCCGAGCCGAAGCGCCCGTCCGCAAACGTGATCGCGTCGGCTGATGTATCGAGCAGCGCCGCCGCGACGCTCTTTCCCTTGGCGATCAGGTCGGCAGTCGCCTTCGCGAACACCGTTGCCGCGTGGCGCATGGAACGGCCCGAGTGCGAGCCGCCGCCGACGCTGACCACGTCGGTGTCGCCGGCGACGATGTCGATGCGCTCGATCGGCACGCCGAGCAGATCGGCCATCACCTGCGCGAAGCTGGTCTCGTGGCCCTGACCGCTCGCCTGAGTGCCGATGACGACGGTGATGCGGCCCTCGGGTGTGACCGTGACTTCCGCGCGCTCGTTGGGCGCGCCGATCGACGACTCGACGTAATTCGCTAAACCAAGGCCCAGCAGCCGGCCGCGCCGCTTGGCCTCGCGCCGGCGTGCTGGAAAACCTTTCCAGTCGGCGATGCGCATCGCCAGATCCATGTTGGCCGCGTATTGCCCGCTGTCGTAAGGCGCGCCGACCGCGTTGACGTAGGGCATCGCGTTCGGCCGTATGAGGTTGCGCCGGCGCAGCGCGACGCGGTCGAAACCCAGTTCGTCCGCCGCGCGGTCGATCACGCGCTCGATTGCGTAGGTCACCTCGGGCCGGCCGGAGCTGCGGTAGGCGTTGGTCGGCATCGTGTTGGTGAACACCGCGCGCGAGCGCAAAGTCGCCGCCGGAATCGCATAGGAGCCGGTGACGAGCGCCGAGCCCTTGCCGAGCGGCGAGAGCGATACGCAACGCGCACCGACGTTGCTGATATTCGACGCGCGCAACGCGAGGAATCGCCCGTCCGCCCGCAGCGCCAGGTCGACCGAGGTGACAAGATCTCGTCCCTGATAATCGGTGAGAAACGCCTCGGAGCGGCTTGCCGTGTATTTGACCGGGCGGCCGAGCTTGCGCGCGGCCCACAGCACCAGACCGAACTCGACGTAGGCGCGGTTGCGGGCGCCGAAGTTGCCGCCGACATCCTGCGAGATCACGCGCAGCTGCGCCGGCTCGATGCCGAGCACGGTGGCAAGCTCGCGCTTCTGCCGTACCGCGCCGCCGCTGCCGGCGTAGAGCGTGTAGCGGTCGGTCGCGGCGTCGTACTGCGCGAGCGCCGCGCGCGGCTCGATCGTCACCGCCGTGACGCGGCCGATGTGAGCTTCGAAACGAACGACGTGATTGGCGGCCGCGAAGGCGCGCTCGGTCGCCGCCTGATCTCCGAACTTGGTGTCGACCAGGACGTTGTCGGACGCTTCGTCCCACAGCGCCGGCGCGCCGGGTGCGAAGGCGGCCGTGGCCTCCGCGACCCACGGCAGTTCCTCGTATTCGACCGCGACCGCTTCCGCCGCGTCGAGGGCCTGCGCCTGGGTCTGCGCCACCACCATGGCGACGGCTTCGCCGACGTGACGCGCCTTGTCGGCCGGAAGAAGCGCGTGCGGGCCGATGAACACGTTGCCGCCGCCCGGGCCGGTGAGCTTGAGGTCGGTGCGGGTCTTCGGCAGCGGATCGTGCGGAATGGGTTTGAGGCCGTCCGCGCGGATATCGGCGCCGGTGAACACGCCCAGCACACCCGGCAGCGCACGGGCACGCGCCGTATCGATTGCGAGAATGCGCGCGTGCGGATGGGGCGAGCGCACCATCGCCGCGTAGGCCTGACCGTCGAGGTTGAAGTCGTCGCTGAACCGGCCCGCGCCGCTGATCAGGCGCAGGTCCTCCTTGCGGCGCAGCGGCTGCCCGATTGCCGCGAAACGCGCTAGCTCCGGCCGGTTCATACCTGCCCCACTTTTTTCATCCGTCACGCCACAGTACTTTCCCGGCCCAACCATAACACGCCGGGAGGAGCCCATGGATCGCCCGAAGCCCATCCTCGACAAGCGCGGCGAGCCGCATGTGCACCGCTTCAACGCGCAGCGGTGGCTGCTCGACAACGTCATCCGCGCCAACGGCATCGATTGGGACCAGCCGCGCTCGCTTTATTTGAACGCGCCGTGCGGCATCGAGGCCAATGCGGATTTTGCCGGCATTCGCGAGCGGGTGAAAAAGATGGCCGACATCGGGCCGGCGTTCGCGACGGTGGCGCGCCGGCGCGAGACGAAGGCCAAGGCGGCGCAGGCCGAGGGGCGTCTCGTCACCGCCCGCGACAATTATTACATGGCGGCGATTCACTGGGCGGCGGCGCAATGGCCGTACGATCAGAATGACGAGCCCAACATCGCGCTCAATGAAAAGAAGCGCGAGTGTTACGCCGAATACGCGACGCTCGCCGATCACCGGGTCGAGGCGGTGTGGATTCCGTTCCGCGGCAAGGCGATCCCGGCGTGGTTTCATTTGCCGCCCGGTTATCAGGGCGGACGCGTGCCGGTAGTGATCTCCATTCCCGGCATGGACAGCTTCAAGGAGGCGATGGTCGCGCTCTATGGCGACCGCTGGCTCAATCGCGGCATCGCCGTGCTGGCGATCGACGGGCCCGGTCAATACGAGGCGCCGATGCTCGGGCTTTATTTCAGCACCGACGCGTGGGTCGAAACCGGGCCGGCGGTGGTCGACTGGCTCGCGGTGCGCCCCGAGATCGACGCGGCGCGCATCGGCGTCACCGGCACGAGCTTCGGCTCGTTCTTCGGCACGGTGGTGACCGCGCACGAGCCGCGCGTGCGTGCCTGCGCGGTGATGTCGGTGTGTCACGAGCCCGGCTGTCACACGATTTTTCAGGAAGCATCGCCCACCTTCAAGAAGCGCTTCATGTACATGTCCGGCATCGTCGATGAGGACGAGTTCGACAAGTTCCGTGCGACGATCACGTGGAAGGGCCACGCCGACAAAATCCGCGTGCCCTATCTCTGCGTCGCCGGAGAGGCCGAGGAATTGAGCCCGCTCGAACATTCCGAACGGCTCGTCGCGGCGCTCAACGGGCCGAAGCAGATGGTGGTCTATCAGGAATCGCGCCACTCGGTCGGCAACGTGCCGTCCGCCAACCTCGGGCCGTTCCCGCCGGTCCTCGTCGCCGACTGGATAGCCGATCGCCTCGCCGGCAAGCCGTTCGCGAGCGAGCGCTGGTACGTCACGTCGAGCGGGCAGATCGAGAAGCGGCCGTTGTGAGAGCAGGCTCCCTCTCCCCGGGATCGGCACAGGTGTTTAGGTTCCCCTCCCCCCGCGCGTCAGCGCGGCGGGGAGGGGTCAGGGGTGGGGGGTCACGAAATCAGCATTAGTAGTTAGTAATGGGCTCGGTTCTGATCACTGATTACTGAAACATGATTCCTGTTCGCCCCCCACCCCTGACCCCTCCCCGCCACTCGCTTCGCTCGCGGGGGGGAGGGGAACCCCGAGAGTTGTGCGCCTGTCCCCGCAAGCGGGGAGAGGTAAGAGTCACATCACCTGAAACACGTGATAGGTCGGGCCGCTGGCGAGGCGCGCGCCGGTGGCGACCGCGCAGATGCCGTTGAGCCAGGCGCATTTCTCGGAACCTGTCTCGAAATAGGGCGTGGCGCGGAAATAATAAAGGCTCGGGTCGACCGCTTCGCCGCGGTTGAGCCGGTCGATCACGTCCTTTGGCCCGTGGCGATAGCCGCGGTAGGTCATGTAGACGTGCTGCTTGTCCTCGGTTTCGAGCGTGAGGCGCACGTCGAGCTGGAGCACGCCGTCGCGGCGCAGCAGCAGCCAGTCGCCGCCGCCGTCGAGCACGCGGCCTTTCATCTTCGGCCCCTCGAACGTGCCGCCGCTCACGCGCGCAATGCGCCGGCGCCCGTACGGCGTCTCGCCGAGATCGAGGATCGACGGCACTTCGAGCACGATCTTGAACAGCAGCTCGGTCTTGATCTCAGGCATGGCGTTTCCTCCCTCAACCGGTATTCTACGCGTCCCTATCGGCAGCGATCCGCTGGGTACGACGCCCGCTTCGTCGAGTCCACCGCGAGCGCGCCGCATCTTTCCAATCACTGCGAGGAAACACAATGCAAGTCGGATTCATCGGCCTCGGCACCATGGGCGCCAGCATGGCGGCCAACCTGCAGAAGGCGGGCTACAAGCTGGTCGTCCACGACCTGAACCGGCAAGCGGCGTCGACGCACATCGCCAACGGCGCGCAGTGGGTGCAAACGCCGCGCGAGGTCGCCGCCGCTTGCGAGGTGATCTTCACGTCTCTCCCCGGACCGCCGGAGGTCGAGTCGGTGGCGCTCGGCAAGGATGGTCTCATTGAGGGCATCAAGAAGGACGCGGCCTATTTCGATCTCTCGACCAACGCGCGCTCGCTCGTCCAGAAGGTCCACGCCGCGTTCGCCACCAAGAGCGCGCACGTGCTCGATGCGCCGGTGAGTGGCGGACCGCGCGGCGCCTTCACCGGCAAGCTTGCGCTGTGGGTGGGCGGCGACCGCGCCGTATTCGACAAGCACAAGGCGGTGCTCGACGCGATCGGCGATCAGGCGCGCTACATCGGGCCGATCGGCCAGGGCACGGTTGCGAAGCTCGTGCACAATTGCTCCGGCTATGCGGTGACGGTCGCGATGGCCGAGGCGTTCACCATGGGCGTGAAGGCGGGCGTCGACCCGCTCGCGCTGTTCGAAGCGATCCGCCAGGGGGCGGGCGGCAGGCGGCGCACCTACGACGCGTTGATCGATCAGTTCCTGCCCGACAACTACGATCCGCCCGCCTTTGCGTTGCGGCTCGCTCATAAGGACGTATCACTCGCGACCGCGCTCGCGAAGGAGGTCGGCGTGCCGATGCGGCTCTCCAATCTCACCCTCGAGGAGATGACCGAGGCGATGAACCGCGGCTGGGCGCAGAAGGATTCGCGCATTGTTTTGATGCTGCAGCAGGAGCGCGCGGGCGTGAAGGTCGCGGTCGATCGCGGCGCCTTGCGCCGTTCCCTCGAGGCCGATCCCACCACGGCGACCGAGCCGAAGGTCGGGTGAAACCGCACTCTCCTGCCTGCGGGTTCTGTCGCACCGACGCTCCCGTCGTTGGACTCAATCGGCGGGGCACCCACACTATTGGCCCATCCGTTCCAGGCCGCGAAATTTACAGTTGTGTGACGTGCCTCACACACCAACTCGGGCCGTCGCGGCAAGATCGGCGCTGACAGAAACCGATGGAGGGAGCTATGCAGCACAACGTCATCGCCATCCGCACCTGGAACCGCGAGTTCAAGGCAGCGACCGATCTGACTTCACTCGAATGTGCGTGCCTTTTTTCTCTGTTTGGCCTCGCCGTATCGGCGGCGGTGCTGCTCGTGTCTTCGCCGGAAACGATCGCCGCCATGACCGCGGGGTTTATGTAACACCCCGCTCACCGGCCGCTCGCACACGCGCGGCAGGCCGCAACCAGCCGATCGCATTGTGTCGCGCCGGCGTCGCTAGCCCGGCAAGCCGCGCCGATGCGGTCGGCAAAGCGGCACAGCCCGCCGGTGTCTCGGCAGAACGACAGATCGCGCGCGCGGCTCACGAGGTCGGTCATAACATCGGGTTGAGCCAGCAGGCCGTCGACGTCGTCTCCCGTCAGGAAAGCGTCGCCCGTCACGGTCACCATGCGCAGCGCGATCTCGCGGTCGCGGCTGTCGTCCGAGCGCGCGAGCCGCGCGAACTGCCCGCGTCGCTCCTCCGCGCTCGGCTCCTCATGTGGGCGCATCGTCGCAGCATTGAGCGAAAGGCGGTCGAGCAGAAACGTCTGCGGCGTAGGCTTCGGATTCTGCCGATCGCCGGACTCCATCTGCATGAAACCGAACAGGGTGAGCACTGGCGGCACCATCGGCCAGGAGCCTTGCGCCTGCTCCCAGTAGCCGATCAGTTCATCCTCCTGTCCGGGCCGCGTCCAAAATAATTCGTACGGCGTGAGAGTCGATTCCCACCTCTCGCGCAGGGACAGATGCCAGCGTTCGCCGATGTTGAACGTCAGGCCTTCGGTGGGCGCCGACGGCACTTCATCGGTGACGGCACAAGCGACGAAAGCAGTTTGCGCCCGGCGCAGGGCAATCGCGTCCGTGCCCTTGGTATGAGAGTTGAGGCAGCGCGGCGAGCGCAGGTAGGCGATGCTCTTCCACGGCCCGCGCTCGCGATAGCCCGTCTTATGATCGCTGACGTAAATCGCATCGAGCGCGCCTAGTTCGACCAACTCGTCCTGCCACGGCTCGCGTTTGCCCCACACCACCATTGTGCGCGGCGGATCCTTCGGCCGCGCGACGCCCGCGAGCTTGGCGATTTGCGCGCGCTGGCGCGTGTAGTCGAGCTGCCCGGTGACGAAGCCGCTGAGATACCAGGCGACTGGCACGGCCGCGAGAATCCCCCAGGCGAGCCGCGACGAAATCGGTTGACCCGGCCGAACGGCAAGCCAGCCGAGCCCGATCACCCACGCATAAAACAGCGCGGCGGGGACGACGTAGAAGATCAGCTCCATATCAGTGACCAGTGACGTGTGGCTGATATCGCGCTTGGACCTTTACCTCTTTTTTGTGGTCACTGGTCTCTGCTCACTGGTGAACGTTCTTCTGTATCCACTCGTCGAGCAGGTGGGCGATTTCAAGATTGTTCTTCTCGATCATCACCATGTGCCCATTGCCGTGGATGCCCTTGTCGCCGAGTCGCACAAACTCGGCCTTCATGCCCGCCTGATTGAGATATTTCACGGTGCAGTGGTCGTAGACGGAATGGTACGAGGCCTCCGCGGCGACCACGACGGCTGGAATATTCTTCAGGTTGACGAGGTGACGCGCCGGCGCTTTTTGCATCCAGCAAACGAACAGGTCAGGCCCGTCCGCCGTCTCCTCCCGCTCAACCGAAATCTCCGCCGGGTCCTTGACCGGCGGATCGTAGGTGAGCGCAACGTCGGCGACGCCCCAGGCGCGGCCCTTGCCGGTGCCGATGATGGTGTTCTCGAATGGCGGTCCGGCTGGCTCGATCGCCACGATGCCTTTCACCAGCGCCGGCCGTGCGTCGGCGATCAACCAGCCGAACGGCCCCGATTGCGAGTGGGTCAAGATGATCGCCGGCCCGATCTTGTCGAGCAGCGCCGCCCCGGCCGCTTGGTTACGCAACTGGGTTTCCTCGTTCGAGGTGATCGTCTCGACCTGGGAGGCGTAGAACGCGTCGAATACCGGGTCGCCGTGTCGGCCCTTGTTCGCGCCGTCGCCCGGCCATTGGGTGTGTTTCTTCGCTTGCGGCCACGTGCCGGTGAGTTCGGGCGCGGTGAATTGGAACTCCTCCTGCGGCGCACTGAACATGCGCGTTGCGCCATCGCTCGGATGCACGGCGGAGCGGCCGCGCATCGGCTGATCGACCATGTAGACCACATAGCCTTGCTCGACGAAAAACTCCGCCCAGCCCTTGCGGCCGTCCGGCGTGCCCATCCAGTTGGTGGCGGTCTGGGCGGCGCCATGGATCAGCACCAACGGGTACGGCCGGCGAACGTCCTTCGGCGCCAGCACCTCGACGTACATCTGCCCTTGCATCGTCTCTTTGCCGGGATCGCCGACGTAGCGGCCGCCGACATAGAAATAGCCGCGCGCGGCGACCGCCGATTGGTCGATCGCCGGCACGGGGAGGCGCGGCGGTTCGGCGATCGCACGCTCGAACGCGAGCGCGAAAATAAATGCGGCGCAAGAAATCGTTCTGACAAGTTTCCAGGCGCACATCATGACGTTTCCTCGATTGCTCGCGTTGGAGCGGGTGCGGTTTGTGGGGGCCGTATTCTAGCCTGATGCCAGAGCGAAAATGAAAGCCGCCGTCGCCAGTGCCCCCAACACGGTGCGCACGGCGTGAAGGCTGTTCCATTTCATCAGGAGCGTACGGGTTTCAGATCCGGCCTGCCCAAGGTCAGTGGCGATGAGAATTTTGTTCGTGGGCATGATCGCCAACAGGGTCCAGGGCCAGTTGGTCAACATCAGCAGCGCCCCGATCAGGAACGCGAGACGGCCTGTTTGCCAATAAGCGAGGGCGCCGAGCACGAAGCCTATGATCGCCAAGCTCGCCTGCATCATGGTTCCGCGCTTGTAGGCGGGCTTCCATTGCGCGAGCAGCGCGCGGTCATCGAGCGTCAGGCGCGCCGGCTGTTCGGCGAAGTTGACGTAGAAAGCGGCGCCGGTGAAGAGCGCTGCTACGGTCAACGCCAAATACCCGAACAGCATTGCGGGGGGCTCCATGAGTCACGCGGTGCTGCGCATCAACTGTTCGAGCCCGGCCTCCGTCGCGACGGGCGGTGTCCACCCCAGCCGCAGCAGTGCGGCTGGATCGACGACGAGCGGCTCGGCGATACGCTCGTAGGCTTCAGTGCGCCCGGAAGCGCGCAGCGTCGCGGCGAGCAGAGAAGACGGCACCGGCACCAGGCCCGGCCGGCGGTTGAGCCCGCGCCGCATCGCCGCGACCATCTCGCCGAGGGTGAGCGGCTGCGCGTCCGCCGCGATCAGCACTCGGCGCAGGGGCTCTTCCGCCTTGAGCACGCAATCGATCGCGTCGGCGAGGTTGTCCAGCGAGAGCAACGAGCGGCGTGCGGTAAGCGCGCCGAACGGCAGCGGCCAGGGCGAGCGCGCAAGCCGAATGAGCCGCGCCATGTTGCCCGTTACGCCCGGGCCGTAAACCGTCGCCAGCCGCAGCGCGACCCAGTCGATGCCGACATCGGACAGGGTTTGCTCGGCCGCGAGCTTCGAGCGCCCGAAGGCATCGGTCGGTCGCGGCTCCATTTCTTCGGTGAGAACGCGTGCGTCCGACGCGCCCGCCTGCGCGCGGATCGAGGAGATGAAAACGAACCGTCGCACGCCGGCCCGCTGCGCCGCGCGCGCCAAGCCGACCGTCGCCTCGACGTTGAGCACGCGGTAATCGTCCTCCGGCCGGCCCGAGGCGGCGACGGAGAGACCGGCCGAGTGGATGATCGCGTCGACGTCGGCGAGCGCCTGCGCCATGTTCTGCGGCCGCGCGATGTCGCCGATCACCGCGCTGGTGCAGTCGGCCGGCAACATCGTCGGCCGGCGTAGCAGCACGCGCACCTGATAACCGCGCCGCGTCAATGCGCGCAGCAGATGCTGCCCGATGAAGCCGGTGCCGCCGGTCAGTGCGAGGCGGGCGCTGGCCATGGGCGCTGTACCAAATAAACCCGAGCATGATCCCGAAAAGTCGGTGCCGGTTTTCGGAAAAGATCATGCTCCATTAAAAAGCCCCTACGCATTTCCCCAAACGTCGCGCGCGACGTCGACGATGCGCGCGAGCTTTGCTTCCTGATCCGCTTCGCTCAGCGGATTGCCCTGGATCGAGCTGGCGAAGCCGCATTGCGGGCTCAAGCCCAGCTGCTCGATCGGCGCGAACTTTGCCGCCTCATCGATCCGGCGCTTGAGGCCTTCGACACTCTCGATGCGCGGATCCTTGCTTGAGACGAGCCCGAGCACGACCTTCTTGCCGCGCGGCAGCAAGCGCAGCGCCGCGAACGATCCCGCGCGCGGGGTGTCGTATTCGAGGAAATAGCCGTCGACATCGATGCGATTGAACAGAACGTCGGCGACCGGGTCGTAGCCGCCTTCCGCCATCCAGTTGCCTTCGCGGTTGCCGCGGCACTGGTGCAAGGTCACGGTGACGCCGTCCGGCAGCGCGGCGATCACCTGGTTGGTGCGCTCCGCATATTCGATGACTAACCGGTCGGGATCGTTGCCCCACTTCGCAACCGTCGCGCGGTAGAGCGGATCGCACAGCATCGGAAAGCACGTGTCGTCGAACTGGATGTAGGTCGTGCCCGCCGCCGCCAATGCGACGACCTCTTGGCGATACGCCGCAACGACGTCGTCCCAGAACTGCTCGACGTCTTTATAGTGCCCCTCGCGCACGCCTTTGTCGCCGCCCGCGTGCATGTGCAGGATCATCGGCGCCGGGATCGTCACCTTGGGCGTGCGGCGCGTATTCGCTTTGAGAAACGTGAAGGCGCGCACGATCGGGCTCTCGCGCCAGCGGATCGGGCCGTTGATCCACAGGCGCGAGGCGGCCTGCTGCACGCCGCTTTGATTGCGCCACACTACGTCGCTGTTGCCCGTGCGGTCTGCCGCAAGTCCGTCCCAATTCATGATCAGCTCGAGCCACCAGCTGCGCCGGCGGAACTCGCCGTCGGTGACGGAGTTGAGCCCCGCGCGTTCCTGCATGGCGATTGCGGCGCGGATGCATTCGTCTTCGACGCGCCGCAGGTCGGGATCGTCATGGGGGCCGAGGTGCCGGTCGGCGGTCTGCGGGCCGAGCTGGCGCTCGCGCGCGAGTTTCAATCGCGGCGGCCGCAGCAGGCTGCCGACGTGGTCGGCCCGGAAGGGCGGGAGAGGGGCGGAATGCGTCCTAATTTTGCCAGTTCCCGCGCGAGAATTTATAGTACCCGTGCCGGCCTTCGCCCCGGGCCGGCAGCGTTGCGTAACGTGGGCGAAGGTAGCCGATCCATGCCGAACTATCGCACGTTTGCGCTTGCCGTCATCATGACCGGCACGTCCGCGGCAAGCGCCGCGGCGCAGGACTGCGACCGCTTCGCCTATGGGTGCCGCGGCGCTCCCGGCTATGCGCAGCCGGTGCAGCCGCAGCCCGGCTACGCTCAACCGCAGCCCGGCTACGCTCAACCGCAGCCGGGCTATGCGCAGCCGCAGCCCGGATATGCGCAACCGCAGCAGGGCTATGCGCAGCCCCAGCCCGGTTATGGCTACCAGGGTTATCCGCGCTACCAACAAGCCTATCCGGGGTATCAGACCTATCCGGGCGATCAGGCCGCCCGGCCCAACTACGGTGCCCCATCGCCGTATGGATCGCCGTACGGCTCGCCGTCGCCCTATGAGCAAGGCTACGGGTCGCGGCAGTACGCCTATCCGCCGGACGAACCCCAGCGTGCGGCGCCGACCGCTGCGCGGCCGAGCGAGAACGCGCTCAATCCGGCCTACCGCAGCGATCCGGCGCTGGCGCGCCGGTTTGCCTCGCTTTACGGGCCGGGGTCGGGCGAAGCCCACGCGCTGCCGGCCGTGCGCATGGCGGATCTCGATCCCGCCTTCATTCGCATGACGGTGAGCTACCGCTCCGGCGAGGCTCCCGGCACCATCATCATCGATCCGCAGAATCACTATCTTTATCTGGTGCAGGAGGGCGGGCTCGCGATCCGTTACGGCGTCGGCGTCGGGCGCCAGGGTTTCGGCTGGTCGGGTACCGCCAACGTCCATGACAAGCAGCAGTGGCCCGACTGGTATCCGCCCAAGGAAATGCTCGCGCGCCAGCCCGAGCTGATGGCAAACATGAGCGAGCTGCAAGGCGGCCTCGGCATGCCGGGCGGCACGCGCAACCCGCTCGGCGCCCGCGCGCTTTATCTGTGGCAGGGCAACAAGGACACGCTCTACCGCATCCACGGCACCTCCGAGCCGTGGACCATCGGCCGCAGCGTCTCCTCCGGTTGCATACGCATGATCGATCAGGACGTGATCGATTTATATGAACGCGTGCCGGTCGGTGCCAAGGTGATCGTGCTCGGCTCCGGCGGGGTGGGGTAAGAAAAAATCGTAGCCCGGATGAGCCCCCGGGCACTTCGTCCCGGGGGCGAAATCCGGGAACCACACGTCCCGCATTTCCCCTCGCTTTCGCGAGGGTCATGCGGGCTACGATCACACCTGCAAATATTTTGCGCGCACGGCCGGGTCGGCTGCGAGGTCGCCCGAAGTGCCGGTCCACACCACGTGGCCCTTTTCGATCACCACGTGGCGGTCGGCGAGCTTGAGCAGCGCGTCGAGATGCTTGTCGACCAGCAGGATCGCCTGGCCCTCCGCCTTCAGCCGCGACAAACACGCCCAGATTTCCGCGCGCACGAGCGGCGCGAGTCCCTCGGTCGCCTCGTCGAGGATCAGGAGCTTCGGGTTGGTCATGAGCCCGCGGCCGATCGCGAGCATCTGCTGCTCACCGCCGGAAAGCTGATGGCCGTAGTTGCGACGCCGCTCGGCGAGCCGTGGAAAGAACTCGTAGACGCGCGCGAGCGTCCAGCGCTCACCGAACCGTGCCGCCGCGGTGGCGACCAGGTTTTCTTCGACGGTGAGCGTCGGAAACACCTGGCGGCCTTCGGGCACGAGGCCGAGGCCCGCCTGAGCGATGCGGTAGGGCGGCAGGCCCGTGAGCGCGCCGCCTTCGAACGTCACCGTGCCGCCGGTCGGCGGCAGCAGGCCCATGACGGCGAGGATCGTGGTGGTCTTGCCCATGCCATTGCGGCCGATCAGCGTCACCACCTCGCCGGCGCCGACCGCGAAGCTCACGTCGAACAACACTTGCGCCGGGCCGTAGCCCGCCTGCAGATGCTCGACGGTCAGCAAATCGGAGGGCGGACGACGGACGACGGACGACGGAGGTCCGCTTCCTTCATCCGTCCTCTGTCCTCCGTCCTCCGTCATCCGAATCACTCCATCTCGTCGCCGAGATAGGCCGCCGCCACCTTGGGGTCGGCGCGCACTTCTTGCGGCGTGCCGCTCGCGAGCACGCGGCCGTAGATCAGCACGGAGATACGATCGGCGAGCGCGAACACGGCGGTCATGTCGTGCTCGACCAGCACCATGGGAAGGCGGCCCTTGAGCCCGTGGAGCAGGCTGACGAGGCGCGCGCTCTCCTCGCGGCCGGTCCCCGCCATCGGCTCGTCGAGCAGCAGGAGCTTCGGCGCCATGGCGAGCGCGATCGCGAGTTCGAGCGCGCGCTTTTCCCCGTGCGAGAGCTGCGCGGCCGGCAGGTGCGCGCGCGGTCCGAGTCCGACCTCGCCGAGCGCGGCGAGCGCCGGGGCGTTGAGCTCTTCTTCCTCGGCGGCGCGGCCGAACATGCGCAGGCTCGAGCCGGAGCGCGCCTGCACCGCGAGGGCGACGTTCTCGAGGGCGGAGAACCCCGGCAGGATCGAGGTCACCTGGAACGAGCGCGCGAGCCCGGCGGCGGCGCGCGCGTGCGCCGGCAGCGCGGTGATGTCGTTTCCACCAAATACGATGCGGCCGGCGTCGGGCGCGATCAGTCCGGAAATCTGGTTGATCAGCGTGGTCTTGCCGGCGCCGTTCGGCCCGATGATCGCGTGCAGTTCGCCCGGCGCGATCTCGAGCGAGAGGTCGTCGATCACCAGCAGCCCGCCGAAGCTCTTGTGCAGATGTTCGAGGCGCAGCACCGGTTCAGCCATGGTGCGAGAAGAGTCCGACCAGGCCGCCGCGGCCGAACAACACCACCAGCACCAGGAACGGGCCGAAGATCACCTGCCAGTATTCCGTCCATTGCGAGAGAAATTCCGCGATCAGCAAATAGACGGCGGCGCCGATGATCGCGCCGTACAGCGTGCCGATGCCGCCGAGCAGCACCATGATGATCAATTCACCCGAGCGCTGCCACGACATGTAGGCGGGGCTGACGAAATCGTTGGCGTTGGCGAGCAGGAAGCCGGCGAGGCCGCACAGCGCGCCGGAGAGCGCATAGGCGACGAGCTGGAAACGATAGACCTGGAAGCCGAGCGTCGCCATGCGGGTCGCGTTCTCCTTGGCGCCGCGCAGCACCCGGCCGAAGCGCGAGCCGACGACGGCGCGGCACAGAAAAAACGTGCCGGCGAGCGCGGCGAGCACGATGTAATAGAGTGCCCGCGGGTCTTTGAAGATGGGCAACCCGAACAGCGTGTTGCGCGACGCGATGGTGAGCCCGTCGTCGCCGCCGTAGGGCGCGAGCGAGGAGGCGGTGAAGAAAATCATCTGGCCGAACGCGAGCGTGATCATGATGAAATAGACGCCGCGGGTGCGCAGGCTCACGGCGCCGGTCGCGAGCGCGAATAAAACCGAGGCCGCGAGCGCGGTCGGCAGCGCGACCAGCAGTTCCCCGATGCCGTGGGCGGCGAGGATGCCGACCGCATAGGCGCCGAGGCCGATGAAGGCGGCGTGGCCGAACGACACCAGCGCGCCGTAGCCGACGATGAGATCGAGCGCGACTGCCGCAATTGCGAAGGTCATGATGCGGGTGCCGAGCGCGAGCAGATAATTCTCGGGCGCGAGCAGGGCGCCGGCCGGCAGGGCGGCGAGAATGCCGAAGATCAACCCCGGCACCGCAATGCCGGCGCGCGCGGCGATCGGCGCGGCGCGCGTCTCGAGGGGCGCCGCGGCAGACACGTCAGCGTCCCGCGGCCGGGAACAGGCCCGCCGGCCGCAGGGTGAGCACGATCGCCATCAGCACGTAGATCAGCATGGAGGCGAGCGCCGGCCCGACCGTTCGCGCGGGCGACGGCCCCATGAACAGGCGCAGCACGTCGACCGCGAACGAGCGGCCGAGCGTGTCGACGAGGCCGATCATCAGCGCCGCCACGAACGCGCCGCGGATCGAGCCGATGCCGCCGATGACGATCACCACGAAAGCGAGAATCAGGATGGCATCGCCCATGCCGGGTTCGACCGAGAGGATCGGCGCGATCATCACGCCGGCGAAGCCGGCCAGCATGGCGCCGAAGCCGAACACCAGCATGAACAGCCGGTTGATGTTGACGCCGAGCGCGGAGACGAGCGGCGCATTGGTGGCGCCGGCGCGCACCAGCATGCCGACCCGCGTGTGGCCGACCAGCACGTAGAGCCCGACCGCGACCGCGAGACCTGAGCCGATGATGACGAGCCGCCACACCGGATAGAGCAGTCCGCCCATCAACGTCACCGAGCCGGACAGGAGTTCGGGGACCGGCAGGCTCAAGGGCGCCGCGCCCCACACGAGCTTAACGCCCTGGTCGACGAACAGGATGACGCCGAAGGTCGCCATCACGTGGTCGAGGTGGTCGCGCGCGTAAAGCTGGCGGAACACCAGTAGCTCGAGCGCGAGCGCGAAGGCGAGTGTCGCGGCGAGTGCCAGCACCAGCGCCGCGAGGAAGCTGCCGGTAAGGCCGTAGAACGTCACCGCCAGATAGGCGCCCAGCATGTATTGGACGCCGTGCGCGAGGTTGATGAGATCCATCACCCCGAACACCAGCGTCAGCCCGGCGGCGATCAGAAACAGCAGCACCCCGAGCTGCAGCCCGTTGAGAATTTGCACGAAGAGAAGGGATGACATGAGTCAGACGACAAACGACGGCGGGCAGACGAGGGATACCGGAGTGAATACCTTCTTCATCTGTCCTCCGTCATCCGTCGTCCGTCGTCCACTTACTTCATTCCGCAATCCTTCGCGTACGGGTCGGCGTAGTCCGTGAACACCTTTTCGGCGATTTCGGTCTGGTACTTGCCGTCCGGGCGCTTGGCGACTTTCACCAGATAGAAGTTTTGGATCGGATAGTGATTGTTGTTGAACTTGAAGTTTCCGCGCAGCGATTTGAAGTCGGCCTTCTTGAGCGCGGCGCGCAGCGCGTTCTTGTCGGAGAGGTTGCCGTTGACGGCGCGCACGGCGCTGTCGATCAGCTGTGCGGCATCGTAGGCCTGGAACGCGTAGGTCGCCGGCACGGCGTTGTATTCCTTCTCATAGGCCGCGACGAACGCCTTGTTCTGCGGGTTGTCGAGATTGGGCGCCCAGTTGGCCCCGCCGAAGAAGCCGAGCGCGGCGTCCTGCTGCGCCGGCAAGGTGCCCTCGTCGACCGTGAAGGCGGAGAGGAACTTCACCTTGTCGGCAAGCCCCGCCTGGCGGAACTGTTTGACGAAGTTGACGCCCATGCCGCCTGGCAGGAACACGAAAATGGCGTCGGGCTGCGCGGCCGCGATCCGCGTCAACTCCGCCTGATAGTCGAGCTGGCCGAGCGGGACGTAGACCTCGTCGAGGATCTCGCCCTTGAAATAATGCTTGAAGCCGTTGAGCGAGTCCTTGCCGGCCTGATAGTTGGGCGCCATCAGGAAGACTTTCTTGATCCCGGTGTCCTGGGCGTATTTCCCGAGCACCTCGTGGACCTGGTCGTTCTGATAGGAGGTGACGAACAGGTCGGCGTTGCACTCCTTGCCGGCGAAATTCGACGTGCCGGCGTTCGGGCTGATCAGGATGGTGTCGGCGTCCGCTACCGGCTTCATGATGGACTGGAGGATGTTGGAGAAGATCGGGCCGACCACGAAGTCGACTTTGTCGCGCTCGACGAATCCCTTGACCTTCGAGACCGCCACGTCGGGCTTCAACTCGTCGTCCGCGACGGTGATCTCGGCCTCGCGACCGCCGAGCTTGCCGCCCAGCGTTTTCACCGCGAGCTGAAAGCCGTTGCGCAGCTGGCCGCCCAGCACCGCCGGCGGGCCGGTTAACGTCGTGATGATGCCGATCTTGAGCTTGTCCTGCGCCTGCGCGGGCGTGAGCCCCAGCGCCACGAGCGCGGCGGCGATGAGGAAGGCGATACGCTTCATGTAATTCCCCTCTTTTGGGCGATTGTCGGCCTACCTTATGCTTGAAGCGATTGGGCTGTGAAGCCCGCCGGCCGCGGGACTCAAGTTTACGCTAAAGGCAAATCGTCCCGGCGGCCGGTTCCGGGCGTCCGGGCTTCATGGTTGAATATGGCCGAGCAACAGGGAGGACGCGCTCCATGCAACCCATGACCGCCGGCATCACCAAGGCCGGCACCGGCATCGACGGGATCGTCTGGAACATCCTCGGCCAGACCTATGTGCCGAAGCAGGTGAGCGAGTCCTCGTTATCCTGGCACGCGACCTTCCCGCCCGGCACGTTCGTGCCCCCGCACATCCATCCGACCCAGGACGAGTTCATCTACATGCTCGAAGGCCGGTTCGATCTGGTGCTCGACGGCAAGGAGTTCGTCGCCACCGTCGGCGACCTCATCCGCCTGCCGCGGGAAATCCCGCACGGCATTTTCAACAAGTCCGACCAGGCGGTGAAGTGTTTCTTCTGGGTGACGCCGACGCGACGGCTCTACGATTTGTTCTGGGCGATCCACAGCATGAAAGAACAATCGCCCCCCGAAGTAGTCGCGCTCTCCGCCAAGCACGAAGTCGTGTTCCTTCCGCCTCCTCCCGCTTAGTTTCCTACGCACAGGCCGATGGGTTCCCCTCCCCCCATTCGCGCAGCCGAATGGCGGGGAGGGGTCAGGGGTGGGGGGCGCTTGTGCGCAACGCGTGGGCGTTCGAGCAAATAAAAAGACCCCCACCCGGCTCGCTTCGCTCGCCACCCTCCCCGCCGCTCGCTTCGCTGCTGCGCGCGGCGAGCAGCTTCATCAGTTCGCCTTTGATGATCTTGCGCGTGGGCGTGAGCGGCATCGCGTCGATCGTTTCCAACCGCTCCGGCCACTTGAGCTTCGCCACCTGGTGTTGCGCGAGCCAGCCGGTCACGTCGGCAAGCGTCAGCGATTTGCCCGGCCGCACGGTCGCGAAACAGCAGGCGCGCTCGCCCAGCACCCTGTCGGGCATCGGCACGATCGCGCATTGCAGCACCGCGGGATGGCGTTCGATCAGAGCCTCGACGTCGAACGGATTGAACTTCACCCCGCCGCGATTGATGATGTCCTTGAGCCGCCCAGTCATGCGCACGTGACCGCGCGCGTTCATCACCGCAAGATCGCCGGTGCGCAGCCAGCCGTCTGCCGTGAAGGTGCCGGCGTTGGCGGCTTCGTTGTCGAAATAGCCGGCGAACACCGAGCAGCCGCGCACCTCGAGCTCGCCTTCCTCGCCGGCAGGAAGCACGCGCCCTTCGCTGTCGGCGATCCGCGTCTCGCTGCCCGGCGTCGCGCGCCCGATGAAGCCGTGGCGCAGTTCCGCCGGTTCGTCCGGATCGCCCATCAGCACGGCGAAGGTTTCGGTCATGCCCCACAGCTCGATCGCCTTGCCGTTCGGGAGCTCTACTTCGATCGCGGCTTTGAGGCCGGGCGCGGTATAGGACCCGGAAATGATCATCAGCCGCAGGCCCGAAAGATCGCGCCCCTCGAGCAGCCCCGCATGCAGCATGGCGGCGACATGCGCGGGCGCCAGGAACGCATGGGTCGGCCGCGACTGTTCCAATAATTCGGCGAGCGATGGCGGCGTGAACGCCGGCACGCAGATCAACGTCGCGCCGGACATGAGCGTAAGATTGGCGATGTAGATGCCGAACGCGTGCGAGAATGGCGGCGCGGAGAGCACGCGGTCGCCCGGCGCAAGTTTATAGATCGGCGCACAGGCGCGCGGGTTCGCCAGCATCGATTGCGTCGAGTGCGGCACCGCCTTCGGCGCGGCCGAGGTGCCGGACGTGTAGCACATGAGCACCGGGTCATCGGCGCGCGGTTCGCCCGACAGCGCCGCGCGGTCGCCTGACGCGACGAGATCGGCAAATGACAGCACGCCGTCGCGCGCCGGCCCGACCGAGATCACATGGTCGAGCTTCGGCAACCCAGCCCGCAACGCTTTGTACATCGCCGGCAGATCGAGTTTCTCCGTCGCCGGCCCGCAGATCACCGCGCGGGCGCGCGCGTGCCGCAGCAGCGGCTCCGCCTCGACCGGCCCATACGGCATGTGCAGGGTCGAGAGCACGGCGCCGAGCCGCGCCGCCGCGTAATAGGCGATCAGAAAATCCGGGCCGCTCGGCAGCTGCACCATCACGACGTCGCCGCGCCGGATCCCGCGCACCGCGAGCGCCGCGGCGAACCGTTCGCTCTTATCGAGCGCCTGCGCGAACATGAGCGGCGGATAGCCGGGAGCCTCGGCGGCAATCGCATCCGGCGCCTCGCGCGCCCAGCGGCGCAGATACGCCGTGACCGTCTCGTCGTTCCAGCGGCCGCTCGTCGTTTCGCGTCGCACGACCTCGGGCGGAAATTGCAGCGCGTGCCGGATCGCCAGCGCGTCCGGCCCGAACTCGCCCGCGTATTGCGCGTCCATGCGCTGCCCCACAGCATTCCCCGGATTCGGTGCAGCGCGCAGCGGTGCACCGCTAATCCGGGGTCCATCTTTGTTTCATCTGGACCCCGGGTCTGCGGCGCATCATTTCATGCTGCGCCGCGCCCGGGGAACGTACATTATTCCTACTCCCGCCGGTCGACGAACCGCGGGCTCTTCACGCTCGCCTCGAACTCCTTCGCCAGCGTTCCGGTCTCGAGCACGGCCACTTCCGGCGTCAGCTGGAACCGGTCTTTGACGCTCTGGCGCAATTCGGCGGCGACCGCCGCACCGTCGGCGCCGCGCCGCACCTCGATCGAGAGCACCAGCACGTCGAGAGCGGTCTTGGTCACGACCTCGGCCTTGAAGTCGGCGATATCGACGTTGCGGAACATAAAGTCTTCCAGGTCGGGGTGCTCGAGATTGATGCCGCGCACCTTGAAGAAACCGGTCGTGCGGTGCGCGTGTTTGACGCGCGGGAACACCGAATAGGGCCGCCCGTCCTCTTCGCCGCGGCGCCAGCTCACGAGATCGCCGGAGCTCCAGCGCAGGAACGGCGTGACGTTGTTGGTCCACAGCGGCGTCACCACCAGGGTACCGACCTCGCCTTCGGCCACCGGCGCGAGCGTCCGCGGGTCGAGCACCTCGATCAGGAACATGTCGGTCCAGATGCGGAAGCCGCCGCCCCCTTCGTCCTCGGCGCCCATCATCCCGGCCTCGGTCATGCCGAAGGTGTCGAACACGCGCGCGCCCCAGTGGCGCGCGAGCTTCGCGCGCTTGGCGTCGGAGAGCCGCTCGGCCGAGCAGAGAATCGTCTCGACGGTGCCCGCCGCGAGATCGACTCCGCCCGCCTCGGCGAGATTCGCAAGATGCAGGCCGTAGCTGCTCATGCCGGTCCAGATCGTCGGCTTGAGCCGCGCGATGAGATCGAGCTGCATCAGCGAGGGCGTGGTGGTGCCAGAGCCCGCCCAGTTCACCGTGATGCCGGCGGTGATCGCCGCGCGCGCCACCATGTGGCCGACCGGATGAATGCCGAGCGGGAACGACACGTGGGCGCGCGCGCCGCGCGCGCAGCCGGTGCAGGCGAAAATGCGCGCGAAGCCGACCATGGCGGCGTCGATGTCGGCGAAACTGCGCGGATAGAACAGCGGCGTGCCGGTCGCGCCGCCGGAGCGCCAATATTCGGCTAGGCCGTCCTCGGGCGTGAGGCAGAACGCGCCGTAGAACTCCTGGTCGGAGAGCGCGCGCAGCATGTCCTTGTCAAGAATCGGGATCTTTCGCCACTCGGCGGGGTCGTCGAGCTTGTTGACGTTCACGTGGTCGAGCTTGCCGGCGTAGAACGGCGCGCGGCGCGCCTGCTCGAGCGCGCGGCGCTTGCGCCGGCTCTGGATCGCTTCGATCTCGTCCGATGAGCGCGGCAGCCCGAGCAGCATGCCCGGCTCGCGCGGTGCCTCGCTTGCGGCCGGCGCCCGGCGGGACGTTGAAGCCGAGACCATGGTTCCCCCGAAACCGTCGGCCTTTACTCAGCCGGTTGTTCGCTTTCTGCGCGCCGGCCGCTGCTTGCCCCGGTCCGTCGCCCGCCGATCATGCGGTTGCCGATCCACGTGCGGCACACGGCAAGGGATGCGGCCCAGCTGAGAACGAGCGCGACGCCGAACACGACCACGCCTTTGACCAAGCCGGGCAGCGACAGATGCAGCATTGCGTATTGCGCCCATAGCACGAAGACATAGTGGAACAGATAAATCCCGTAGGCGTTTTCGGCGACGCCTTCGAAAATCGGTCGCCGCACGGTGGCGAAGCGCAGGAAAATCGCTGCCAGCGCGAGGCAGGCGGCCGCGGCATAGAGCACGAGGCCGAAGTCGGCGGCGGTCTGCAGGCCCGGGAGCGTCTCGCCCGAACCCTTGAAGTTGAGCGCGGTCGGCACGATCCACAACACGAACGCCGCGAGCGCGCCGACGGTCCACCGGCCCCAGCGCCGCGTCAGCGGGCCGTCCGAGCGCAGCACAGAGCGATCGAGCGGAAGCGCGCCGATGATCACGCCGGTAAAGAAATAAATGATGTACTGGGAGGCGAAGCCCGACTGGAATGCGATCGGCCCGAACGTCACCCATTGCCACGGCGTCGTCACGCTCGCGACGGGAATGTAGGCGAGTCCCGAGACCGCCGCGAGCACGAGACAGAAGCCGAGCGGATGGTCCGCCGCCTTGGCGGAGAGGCGCGCCAGCGTCTCGCCGGTGCGCGGCGCCAGCCAATAGACCGCGACGCAGATGATGTTGAGCGCGAACGCGAAGGAGAGGAACCACAGCGGCCCGGTCGGCGTGAACGGCAGCGCGTAGAGATGCGCGAAGTATTGCGACCAGCTCGGGTCGGTCGCAGTGATCCGGTAGACCGGATAATAGGCGAGCGGTATCAGCAAATAGACGCCGAGGAGGAACGGCACGCCCAGCCGCAGAAATCGATCCCACAGAAACTGCCCCGGGCCCTTGCGCCGCAAACTCGGCCACACGAACAGCCCGGAGAGAAAGAACATCAGCTGCATCATGTAGAGGAATTGCAGCGCGCAGAACAGGTCGAAGCCGAGGAAGCGGTCGGGATCGACAATCGGGTTCGCCTGCCACGCGTAGGGCGGCGCGTCGAAGGCGTGCGAGGTTGCCGGCTGATTGGCGATGTAGGCGATGCACGAATGAAACGCGACCACGATGATGATGGCGTAGCCGCGCAAATTGTTGAGTGCCAAACTCGTCTTCTGCATTATACGGTCCTGAACACGATCAAACGATTGAGCCTACCGGAAAATCTCACGCCGCCTTGTTGACCTGCTCGCGCGCGAAGCCCGCCGTGGAGGCGTAGCCGCGCACGATCGCCTTGCGTTCGTCGAACGACATCACCTCGTCGATGTTGGCAAAGCCGTCCGGCGCGCGTTCCTCGACTGCGTCGATAACGCCCTCCGGACCGCCGCGGCGGTTGAGCCTTACGACCTCGGCGGTCGGCGGCAGGCGCTCCTGCTCGTACGCCCACAGCGCTTGCACGGGATGCTCGGCGCCCTTGAGCCGGTCGGCGAGCACGCGGGCATCGAGGATCGCCTGCGAGGCGCCGTTCGAACCCACCGGATACATCGGATGGGCGGCGTCGCCAAGCAACGTGATGCGGCCGTGCGTCCAGCGCGGCAACGGATCGCGGTCGCACATCGGATATTCCCAGAACTCGTTGGTGGCCTCGATCAGCGCCTGTGCGTCGACGGTCGTAATGAGAAAACGCTGCAGGTGCGGCATCAGGTCTTCGAACCGGCCCGGGCGCGACCAATCCTCCTTGCGCGGCGGCGTCGTGTTGGCGTCCCCCACCTTGGCGGCGACCGCCCAGTTGGTCAGGCGCCGGTCGTCGCGCGAGCCTTCGCCGATCGGATAGAGAACGAGCTTCGCTGCCATGCCGCCGGCGACGATCATCGAACGTCCGGTGAGAAACATCGGCCAGTCGATCGCGCCGCGCCACAGCATCACGCCGTTCCAGCGCGCCGAGCCTTCGTTGGGATAGAGCCGCTCGCGCACGAACGAGTTGATGCCGTCGGCGCCGATCAACACGTCGCCGCGCGCGGTCGCCCGGTGCGCGCCGCTGCGGTCGAAGAAATAAGCAGAGACCCCGGCCTCGTCCTGACTGAACGCGCCGAGCCGGTGGCCGGTGCGGATGCGCCCTTCGCCGAGCCGCGCGCGCGCGGCCTGATAGATCACGCCTTGCAGTTTTCCGCGGTGGATCGAGAACTGCGGCACCTCGTAGCCGGCGTCGAGCCCGCGCGGCTCGCGCCAAATCTCCTGGCCGAAGCGGTTGGTGTAGAACAGCTCGTAGGTGCGGATGCCGACCGCGTCGAGCCGTTCGAGCAAGCCCAGTTCCGCGAGTTCCTTGATGGCGTGCGGCAGCGTGTTGATGCCCACGCCCAATTCGCCCACCGCCTCCGCCTGCTCGTAAACCTCGCAGTCGATGCCGCGGGCATGCAGCATGAGCGCGGCGGTGAGCCCACCCACCCCGCCACCGACGATGATGGCTTTCATGAACGCCGGCCCCTGTTGCCCTCTTTTGCCCCGAAGTTTGCGCCGCGGCAGCTACCGGCGCAACCGTGACGCAGGGCCATGGTTTAAGGGGCGAACTTTCCCCGGGCGCGGCGCTGCGCCGCGTAAGCGGCGTGCGCCGCAGAACCGGGGTCACGCTTTTGGCCGATGGACCCGGGGAACGCTGGAGAGAACGGCCGTCTATTTTTCCCGCGCTTTGGCCATGAAATCTGCTTAGCGCATTCATGAATTTGACAGAATATTCTTCTGTTTGCGCGCGGTAATTACTCATTATATAGAAGAAACTTGCCGATTGCCTCGAAGGGCCCTCCATGCGCTATTTCCCGGTTTTCCTCGACCTTGCGACCGGCCCCGTAGTGCTGGTCGGCTCCGGCGCGGCGGCGCTTGCCAAGCTGCGACTGCTACACGCCGCGAACGCGCGCGTGCGCTGGTATCGCAACGATGCGGCCGGGCCATCTCCTGAAAGAGCCAACGAAGTCATCTCCGGCGCGGCGCCCGACGCGATCGAACTGACAGACGCTGTCGCGGTCGTCGTCGCCGACGGCAGTCCGGCCGACGAGGTCGTCGCGGCGCGCGCCCGCGCGTTGCGCATTCCGGTCAATGTGGTCGATCGGCCCGAACTGTCGACCTTCATCGTTCCGGCGATCGTCGATCGCGGCGACGTGGTGGTGGCGATCGGCACCGGCGGGCTCGCGCCGGTGCTGGCGCGGCGCCTGCGCGCGCGCATCGAGGCGCTGCTGCCGGCGCGTATCGGCGAGCTTGCGGCGTTGATGGGCCGCTACCGCGCGCGGCTCGCCCGCGCGCTACCTACTTACGCCCCGCGGCGGCGGTTCTGGGAGCGTGTTGTCGATGGGCCGATCGGCGCGGCGCTGCTCGCCGGCCGTCCGCTCGCGGCCGAGGCGGCGCTCGCGCGCGCCATCGGCGACCCCGCGCGGCACGCAAATCCGCGATCGCCCGTCGTGCTGATCGGCGCCGGCCTGGGCGATCCCGACCTTCTCACCTTGCGCGCCCTCAACGCGCTTCAGGACGCCGACGTCATCTTCCACGAAGACGTGAATGCCCCCGTGCTCGACTGCGCGCGGCGCGACGCCGAGCGCGTCGTCCTCACCCGCGCCGCCGAACCGCAGGTGCTCGCAGCCGTCCGCGCCGGCCGCCGAGTGGTCGTGCTGGCGCACGGCGATGCCGATCCCGATCGCTTCCTGTTCCTGCGCGCGTCCGGCGCACCTGTCGTCCGCGTGCCCGGCGTCGCTGCCCTCACAATCGCACTTCCCGTTCAGGAGGCCGCATGACCTCACCCTTGCAACAGAAAATCAAAGTCACCGGTCCGGTGGTGGTGACCGCCAATCGGCTCACCGACGGGGCCGTGATCTACCGCGCCACGAACGGCCAATGGACCACCGAGCTTCCCGGCGCCGCGGTGGTGACGACGAGCGACGCCGCGATGGCCCTGCTCGCTGCAGCGCGCACCGACGCGGTGCGCGTCGTCGATGTTTACGTCGCGCCGGTCGTGCTGGCGGACGGAAAAGCGCGGCCGGGGAACCTGCGTGAGCGAATCCGCGCCGGCGGCCCGACCATTCGATTGCCCGCTCCGGCCGACGCGAGAAGCGTCCATGTATGTGCATGACGCGTTCGATCGCCGGCTAATTACCGAGCGGGTCGAGGAATTTCGCGATCAGGTGCGCCGCCGTCTCTCGGGCGAGTTGACCGAGGACGAGTTCAAGCTGCTGCGGCTATTGAACGGCGTCTATCTGCAGCTCCACGCCTACATGCTGCGGATCGGCATTCCGTACGGGACGCTGTCGTCGGCGCAGTTGCGCATGCTGGCCCACGTGGCGCGGCGCTACGACCGCGGCTACGGCCACTTCACCACGCGCCAGAACATTCAGTTCCATTGGATCAAGCTCGAGGATCTGCCGGACGCGATGGCGGAGCTGGCGCGCGTCGGCCTGCACGGCATTCAGACGAGCGGCAACAGCGTGCGCAACGTCACCACCGACCAATGGGCGGGCGTTGCCCCCGACGAGATCGAGGACCCGCGCGTGTGGGCCGAATTGGTGCGCCAGCACGTGACCTTGCATCCCGAGTTCACCTTCATGCCGCGCAAGTTCAAGATCGCGGTCGGCACGGCGGCGCACGATCGCGCGGCGCTGCGCATTCACGATCTGGCGCTGCAGCTTTATCGCAACGAGGCGGGCGAAACCGGATTCGAGGTGATGGTCGGGGGCGGGCTCGGCCGCACGCCGTTCCTCACCAAGACCATCAAACAATTCCTGCCTAAGCGCGACGTGCTCAGCTACGTCGAGGCGGTGCTGCGCGTCTATAATCAATACGGCCGGCGCGACAACATCTACAAAGCGCGCATCAAGATCCTGGTGCATGAGCTGGGTGCCGAAGCGTTCGCGCGCGAGGTCGAGCAGGAATGGCTGTCGATCAAGGACGGCGCGCTCGCGCTCGATGACGCTGCCATCGCCGAGATCGCGGCGCGCTTCCGCTATCCCGCTTACGAGAGGCTTGCCGACGACCCGATCGAGCTGAAGAAGCCGCGCGCCACCGACCGGCGCTTCGATACCTGGCATCGCAACGCGGTCGCGCGACACCGCATACCCGGCTACGCCATCGTCACGCTGTCGCTCAAGGCGGAAGGCGAAACGCCCGGCGACGCTACCGCCGCGCAGATGGACGCCATTGCCGATCTCGCCGACCGCTACAGCGCCGGCGAAATCCGCGTCGGCCACGAGCAGAATCTCGTGCTGCCGCACGTGCGCCAGCAAGACCTGCATGTGCTGTGGCGCGCGCTCGATGCCGCTGGCGTCGCCACCCCCAATCTCGGGCTGGTGTCGGACATCATCGCCTGCCCCGGCCTCGACTATTGCAGCCTCGCCAACGCGCGCTCGATTCCGATCGCCCAGGAACTCACGCGCCGCTTCCGCGACGGCGATCTCGCCCGCGATCTCGGCCGCCTGCACATCAACATTTCCGGCTGCATCAACGCCTGCGGCCATCACCACGTCGGCCACATCGGCATTCTCGGCGTCGAGAAGAACGGCGAGGAATATTATCAGGTCACGATCGGCGGCCGCGCCGACGAGGAGGCCGAGCTGGGCAAGCTGATCGGCCCGGCGGTGCCCTACGGCGAAGTCGCCAATGTGGTCGAGGACATCGTCGCCGCCTACGTCGAGCTGCGCGAGCGGCCCGGCGAAATCTTCATCGACACCCTCAAGCGCGTCGGCATCGAGCCGTTCAAGGAGCGCGTCCATGCAACTCATTAAGGGTGGCCGCATCGTCGCGGACGGCTTCGTCCGGGTTGCCGACGATGCGCCGGTTCCCAACCGCATGCCGGTGATCGTATCGGCGGCCCGTTTCCTCGCCGAAGCAGAGACGCTCGCGCGGCGCACGGCGCCAACCGGGGTCGTCTGGCCGAACGACCGCAGGGTTGCCGAGCTTGACCCTTATCTCCCGAGCCTCGCGCTGGTCGCGCTGGTGTTCCCGACCTTCAGGGACGGCCGCGCGTTCAGCCAGGCGCGCCTCATCCGCGAGCGTTACGGCTTCCGCGGTGAATTGCGCGCTACCGGACAGGTGCTGCGCGATCAGTTTCTGTTCATGCTGCGCGCCGGCTTCGATGCCTTCGAGGTGACCAAAGACGCCGACGCGGCCGCCTTCGCCCAGGCGGCCCGGCGCTACAGCGTGTTCTACCAGCCGACCGGCGACGGCCGTGCCACTGCCCGCGCCGCCCGCGCGCGACGCGACTCTTTGGCGAGTGGTTCGCTGCTATAATCTCGCGGACGTTCCCCGGGCGCAGCGCAGCACGAAGTGATGCGCTGCAGACCCGGGGTCCAGGGGCCACACACGCACTGTGGACCCCGGGTCTGCGCTGCGGCACTTCGCGCCGCAACGCGCCCGGGGAACGCACGGCCGATCCATGGATCTCATCCAGGCGATCAATCCGCTCTATTCGGTGTGCGGGTTCGCGGTCGGCGCGCTCGTCGGCATGACCGGAGTCGGCGGCGGCGCGTTGATGACGCCGTTGCTGATCCTGTTGTTCGGCATTCATGCCACCACCGCCGTCGGCACCGATTTGCTCTATGCCTGCGTCACCAAGACCGGCGGCACCGTCGTGCACGGCTTCCTGCGCACGGTCGAGTGGCGCGTGGTTCGCCGCCTCGCCGCGGGCAGCGTGCCGGCGACGGCAGCCACGCTGCTCGCGCTTTCATACGTCAACCTGCACGGCCCTACCGCGAACCGCGTGATCTCGAGCCTGCTCGGCGTTGCCCTGCTCGCGACCTCCGGCGCGCTGGTCTTTCGCCAGCAAATTCTCGAGTTCTACGCGGCCCGGGTCGGCATCATCGACCCCGGCCGCACCGCAGTGCTGACGATCGCGGTGGGCGCGGTGCTCGGCGTGCTGGTGACGATTTCCTCGGTCGGCGCCGGGGCGCTCGGCGTCACGGCGCTGCTGCTGCTCTACCGCGATTTGCCGATCACCCGAATCGTCGGCTCGGACATCGCCCACGCGGTGCCGCTCACGCTGGTGGCCGGCGTCGGTCACTGGGCGCTGGGTTCGATCGATTGGCCGCTGCTCGGCTCGCTGCTGGTCGGCTCGCTCCCCGGCATCGTCTTCGGCAGCTACGTGTCGGTCCGCCTCCCGGCCTTGGCGCTCCGCCTCGTGCTCGCGGCTGTTCTGTTCCTTGTGGCGGCTCAGCTGTTGTTTTAGACGAGCCGCGTGAGGAGCGATGCGGATGCAGATAGACGAGGTTGCAAGCGTCTCGCGCGGCCGGATGTTCGCAACCGGATTGTCCCATCTGCTGATTGGCCTGGTGTGGTCAATCGGGCCGATCGTGCGATTTGCAACGGACGCCGGCGACGCACCGGTCGAGGCGCGGGTCGTCGCGGTCGTCGTGATCTTGTGGCCCCTCGGCATCCCGATCCTGCTGCGCGGTGTCGCATTGCTCCAGCAGGCCATGGCTGAGAGCGTCTATTTTCGTGCCAGCCCCGAGGGGATCGAGCTGCGGCTCGGCAGCCCCAGCCTGTACGCCCGCTTGATCGGGATCATCCCGCAAATCCGCGCGCTGCCGGCAAATCCCGACACGTTTGCGATCCGCTTCCCCGAGGCAGGCGCGAAATGGGACGCGAGCGGCTATGTCTACAGGTTCCGGTGGCGCGAGATCGCGGCCTTCGACGTCAGTATCTTCGCGCTCGTCATCGAGCTGCACTCGGGCCCACGCCTGCTGCTGAGGCGTTTCTATTTTGTCGAGGACCCGGCCAGGATCGGCCGGCGATTGAACGAGATCACGCAGCGTTTGCGGGCGACCAATCCGCTGCCGGACGCGTGAGGCGCGCGCTCTCGTGCCGACTTCGCCCGTCGACGCGGCGGCCTTCGCCGAGGCGGCGCACCGTCTCGCCCAAAGAATCCGCGACGTGGCTGCCTAATTTTTGTTCAAACATGGATTCGGGCTAAGCAGCCGGGGTGCGAGGGTCTCCGGTGTGGCTGCGCTGTTCTGATTTTCCTCATATTCCGTAAGCGTTTACGACGGTGGCACAGCGCGCCCGGCCGCTGGCATGGGCCTTGCGGACTCCGTTGGCAAATCCAATCGTACCCGCGCGGAGGCGGCCAATGAAGCGTCGTGAATTCCTCAAGTCGATGACCGCCGTTGCGGCCGGCAGCCTGTTTCCGGCGCCCGCCGTGTGGTCGCCCGCTAACGCCCAGTCGCGCCAGGAAACCCTGCTGGTGATCACCGAAAGCGGGACCAACAGCCTCGACATCCACACCGTCGGCGCGATCGTGCCGAGCTACGAAGTGTCGTGGAACTGCTACGACCGGCTCATCAGCCACGCCATGAAGCCGGCCGGCGACGGCTCGGACTATTACGACCGCGACAAGTTTGCGCCCGAACTCGCCGAGGAATGGACCGTCGGCGACATGTCGGCGACCTTCAAGCTGCGCAAGGACGCGAAGTTCCACGACGGCACGACGATCACCGCCAAGGACGTCAAATGGTCGTTCGACCGCGCGGTGACGGTCGGTGGCTTCCCGACCTTCCAGATGAAGGCGGGCTCGCTGGAAAAACCCGAGCAGTTCGTCGCGGTCGATGATCACACTTTCCGGGTCGATTTCATCCGCAAGGACAAGCTGACCATTCCCGACCTCGCGGTGGTGGTGCCGAATATCTTTCATTCCGAGCTAATCAAGTCGAAGGCGACGCCGAACGATCCGTGGGGGCTCGACTACACCAAGACCAACGTCGCCGGCGGCGGCGCCTATCGGGTAACGAAGTGGCAGCCCGGCACCGAGTTGATTTACGAGCGCAACGACGACTGGAAGAGCGGGCCGCTGCCCAAGCTCAAGCGCGTCATCTGGCGCATGGTGCCGTCCGCCGGCAACCGGCGCGCGCTGCTTGAGCGCGGCGACGCCGACATTTCCTTCGAGCTGCCGCCCAAAGACTTCGCCGAGATGAAGCAGGAGTCGAAGCTCAAGATCGTGTCGACGCCGATCTCAAACGGCGTCGCCTATGTCGGCATGAACGTGACCAAGCCGCCGTTCGACAACGTCAAGGTCCGCCAGGCGGTCGCCTACGCGATCCCGTATCAAAAAGCGCTCGACGCGGTGATGTTCGGCCAGGCGAAGCCGATGTTCGGCGCGCCGGCGGAGACGCCGATCTCGACCGCGTGGCCGCAGCCGCACAGCTACAACACCGACCTCGCCAAGGCCAAGGCGCTGCTCGCCGAAGGCGGCTACCCCAACGGCTTCGAGACCACGCTGTCGTTCGACCTCGGCTTCGCCGTGGTCAACGAGCCGCTCTGCGTGCTGCTGCAGGAGAGCCTTGCGCAGATCGGCATCAAAACCACGATCAACAAAATCCCCGGCGCCAACTGGCGCAACGAGCTGCTCAAGAAGGAGATGCCGCTCATCGCCAACGTGTTCTCGGGGTGGCTC
>Ga0210408_10000729_pt1 | contig 37991 bp, 34 predicted proteins | sample IncBWH4MmetaG_FD_155471 | JGI IMG/M metagenome (GOLD analysis project Ga0210408, IMG submission 155471) | Forest soil microbial communities from Barre Woods Harvard Forest LTER site, Petersham, Massachusetts, United States - Inc-BW-H-4-M | ecosystem: Environmental > Terrestrial > Soil >... | reverse complement strand
ACATGACCACGAAATCCTTCTCCTAGAGATATGAGCACATATCGACGCCCATCGCCTTCTCGACCTCGGGAAACACGGCTGGATCGAGCGCGCCCTTGCCGACCGGAAATCTGGACCGGTGGGCCATGATGACGGCAACGCGGCTGCCGACTTTCGACTCCGAGATCGAGACCACGTCGCCCGTCCGCGGATCGAGCGTCCCGATCATGTCCGGGAAGGTCGCGACGCGCTTGCCGCCGAAATCGGCCGTCATGAACTCGTTGTAGACACCGAGCACGGCTTCGCCGTTGCTGCCGCGCACTTTCATCTGGCCGAGGTCGAATCCGCCGCCATAGGTCACCGTATTCTCGGTGACCTCGCCTTCGACGAGCAGCTCGCCGCCGAGAAACTCCACCGTGGCACGGACGCGATCGGCGCCGCTCGCCGCCAGCATGGCGCGGCCGAGATCGAGCTGGAAGCTAATCGCGCCCGGCGCGCCGTTCTCCTTGATGAAGCCGGCGCTGAGCGGACCGCGGGCCGCATAGATCAGCCCGCCATTGATCACCGCCGCCTGCCGCATCATGTTCGAGGTGCGGACGATGTCGCCTTCCACGACCATTGCGAGCTCATTCTTCTCGGCCTTGCTGCCGCTGCAGCCGACCTGGGTGATGGAGAGATCGAGTCGCGAGGCGAGTCCCATCCCGCCCATTTTCACGGTCGGATGGCCGCGTCCGTTCGAGGCGGCGTCGACATAATCGAGCCCGAGCGCGGCGGCAACGAGCCAGGCATTGAAGCCGGGCACATGACCGCAGATGACGCCAGCCGGCGGCTTGTCCAGTTTGTCAATCAACCGCCGCGCCGCGTTGATCGCATCGCGCGGCCGGATCGCCCAATTGGCAAAGCCCGGCGCGCCGACCGCGGTCGCGGTGATGATCGCTGCATTCGGTTCGAGTTCATCGAGCGCGACCAGCCGGACGCCGCCATAATCGAGCGCCATCTGGCCGAGCCCGCGATTCTTGGCCACCGCGTTGCGGCCGCTGCCTCCCGCCGACAGGAACAGCCCGCCGACCAATCCCGCTTCCACATCGTCCGTCGTCAGCATTCGCGTCATGTTTTTCCTGCCCTGGGGCAGCCTTCTTCTTATCGACTTATGGTTGGACAGGCTCGTTCATGCCGAGGAAGGTCGCGAACATCGAGCCGGCGGCCTTGGCCTCGGTGGCCGTGCCCTGATAGATCTGCACGCCCGATGACATCACGCAGACCTTGTCGGCGACATCGAGCGCGCGCGCCGTGTTCTGCTCGACGAGGAGTACGGTCAGCCCCTCGCGCTTGAGCCGCGTCAACGCATCGAGGCACAAATCGACCATCTTCGGCATCAGGCCCAGCGACAATTCGTCGACCAGTAATAGCCGCGGCTCGGCCATCAGCGCCCGCCCGATCGCCAGCATCTGTTGTTCGCCGCCGGACAGCGATCCTGCCAGCTGGGTGTGTCGCTCGGCCAATCGCGGAAAATAGGCAAACACTCGCTCGCGCTTGCCGGCGTCGCGCACGGATGGCCGGGCGTAGCCGCCGACGGTCAGATTTTCGTCGACCGTCAGATCCGAGAAGAGCTGTCGCCCTTCGGGCACCAGCGCGATGCCGAGGCCCACCCGATCAATCGCGCGCCGGCGCGTGATATCCTTGTCCTCGAGCAGGATGCGCCCCCCGTGAATGTCGACATGCCCCATGATCGCCATGATCGTCGAGGTCTTGCCGGCGCCGTTGGGGCCGAGCAGCGCGAAGATCGAACCGGCAGGAACGTCAAAACTGACGTCGTGCACGGCTTCCACCGAGCCATAGCCACAGCTCAGGTTTTCAAGCTTCAGCATGGGTCCCCATCCCGCCCCCGACATAGGCGTCGTGCACCACCGGATCGGCCATGACGTCACGCGGTTCGCCGTCACCGATCACGCCCCCATTGTTCAGCACAATCAGGCGGCGACAAATGCGCATCACTTCTTCAAGATTGTGCTCGACGAGAACCACCGTGATACCGCGCCGGTGGACGTCGCAAATGGTCTCGGCTTGCCTGGAAGCCTCGGTGTGATTGAGGCCGGCGAGCGGCTCGTCGAGCAGAATGAGTCGTGGATCGACAGCAAGGGCCCGCGCCAGCTCAAGCCGTTTCAACTGGCCAAGCGGCAGCGCGCCGGCGAGCTTGCGTTCGGTGCCGGCCAGCCCAACCGACGCAAGAATCTCCATCGCGCGATCGCTTTCCCGGCGCCGGTCGATATGCAGCAATGCGCGCAGCGGATTGGACGTATAGCCAAAGCCCGCGCCTAGCACGACATTATCGAGCACGGTCATCTCGCGGAACGGCCGGACAATCTGATGGGTGAGCGCGAGGCCGCGGCGGACCCGCGTCGCGGTCGGATCGTCGGTGACATCGGCGCCGCCGAGCGTGATCCGGCCGCGATCCGGCTTGAGCAACCCCGCGATCATGCGAATGAGCGTGGTCTTGCCCGCGCCGTTCGGTCCGATCAGGCCGACGAACTCGCCACCCTCCACCGACAGCGAGACGCCGCCGACGGCCTGCACTCCGCCGAACCGGATCGCAACGTCATCGAGACGAAGCACCGCGCTCATGCTTGCCTCGCCCGAACGAACAGATTGCGGATCAGGGCAGCAAGGCCGCCGGGCGCAAGCCGGATCACCAGCACCAGCATGCCGCCGAATACCAGCAGCCGGTAATCATTGACGAAGCGGATCGCCTCCGGCAGCACTGTCAGTCCGATCGCGGCGGCGACGACGCCCCAGGTCGAGCCGATGCCGCCGATCACGACCATCGCCATCAGCATCACCGAGAAGATGAAGTCGAAAGCATCGACGGTAATGAACTGGGTGAAGAAAGTATAAAGGCCCCCGGCGAGACCGGCGAGCGCAGTACCGATGCCGAATGCCGCGAGTTTGTAGGCATTTGCAGCGATCCCGAGCGTCGTGGCGGCCTGCTCGTCCTCGCCGACGGCTCGGAACGCAAAGCCCATCCAGGATCGGTTGACATAGAGGCTGAAGGCGACGGTGGCACAGGCGAGCACCAGGATCATGACCATATTGCCGGGCGCACCGAACCCGGTCGGCGGGATGCCGCTGATGCCCATCTCGCCGCCAAGCCATGTCTGCTTGCGCACGAAGCCAACGAACAGAAAATTGACGCCGATCGTCGTCACCGCGAGGAAATCGCTACGCACTCGTAGCGAGGCAAAGCCGACAATGATGCCGAGTGCACTACCCGCCAACAGCGCCGCCAGCAGCGCCAACGGAACGTTCGCGAGCCCGACCATCACCAGCGCCGCGGCGTAGGCGCCTGCCCCGAAGAACGCGCCATGACCGAGACTGATCTGGCCGCAGAAGCCGCTGATCATGTTGAGGCTGACGGCCAGGATCACATTGATGCCGATGATTGAGACGATACTGATGGTGTAGGCGCTCATGCCGTGTGCGCTCCCGTGAAGCCTTGCGGACGGATCATCAGCAGGATGATGAGAGCAAGGAACGCGATCGCGTCGCGATCGAGCCAGGCGCCGATGAAGATCGTGCCATAGGCTTCGACCAGGCCGAGCACGAGGCTCGCCACCAGAGTGCCGCGCACGCTGCCGAGCCCGCCGAGGACGATGATGGCGAGCGCCTTGTAGCTCACCACAAATCCGATCGTGGGATCGACGAGGTTGTTGAGCAGCGCGACCAGTCCGCCAGCCACCGCCGCCAAAGCCGAGCCGATCGCGAAGTTGAGATAGCGGACCTTGATCGGATCGATGCCGAAGCTCGCAGCGATCCGCGGCTTCGACACCGTAGCGCGCCAGCCGACCCCGATCCGCGTGCGGGTGGTGAAGAGATGCAGGCCCAGGAAGACGATGGCCGCGGTGATGACGATCGCGATCTGGACCGCGCTGATGGTGACGCCGGCGATATCGAACGTCCTGAACGAGAAGGCATTGCGCCGGAACGTGACGCCCTGTTCGCCAAAGACGATCCGGAAGGCGTCCTGCATCAGCACCAGCAGACCGACGGACGCGATCATCGGCACATCGGGACGATAGTTCAGGAGCGGTTCATACAGCAAACGATAGATCGCCATCCCGAACAGCGGCGTGACGATGAGCGCGGCGACGAAGCCGAGCGCAATGCTGCCGGTCGCATTCGCTGCCAGCACGGTGGCATAGGCACCGAGCGCGAACACGGCGGCGTGCGCGACGTGCAGAATGCGCAGCAGTCCATAAACAAGCGTAAGGCCGACGGACATCATGGCGTACATGCAGCCGAAGCTGATGCCGGTTACGGCCAGATCGATATAGTACACCGCATCATCCTTGCTGGCGGAGCAGAAGGCCGGCGGGCCCCCTGCTCCCATCCGCCGTCACTTCTCGGGCGGCGCGAATGCGTTCAGGTCGCCGACCTCGCCGGCGGGCTTGAACTTGCCGTCCTTGATCTCGTTCACATGGATCGGCATGATCATCTCGTGCAGGCTGTTGAAGCCGTTCATGCTGCCTTCGAGCAGCGGGAAGTCCTTGGTCGCGGCGAGCGCGTCGCGCACCTTGTCGGGCTCGGCGCTGTTGGCGCGCTTGATGCCGTCGGCCATCAGCTTCACCGCCGAATAGGTGATGGCGGCGACGCCCTCCGGCGCGTAGCCAGCGCGCTCCCTGAAGCCGTTGAAGAATTTCTGCAGCGCCTCGTCCTTGCGGTCGCGATCGAAGCTGTCGATGATGTAGGTGCCCTCGGCGGCCGGCCCTGCGATCTCGATGAACTTCTCGGAATCGAAGGCTTGCGAGCCCACGATCGGCACCGTGATGCCCGCGGCTCGGAGCTGGGCGACCAGCGGGCCTCCGGTGAAGAAGTAGCCGGTGGCATAGACGCCGTCCGGATTGTCGCGCTTGACGCTGGCGACGATCGAGCCGAACTGACGGTCTTTCAGCGAATAGCTGTATTTGTTGAGGACCTCGATGCCGTATTTCGGCGCGGCTTCCAGGAAGCCGTCCATGGTGGCCTGGCCGTAGTCGTTATCCATAGTGATGGTCGAGATCTTCTTCAGGCCCAGCATCTTGCCGATATAGAGCGCGGTGGCCGCACCCTGTGGCGGGCCGAGATGCACGAGGCGGAACATGTAATCGCCCGCGCGCGTGATATCGGGATGCACGCCATAGGCGGCGATCATCACGACGCCGGCCTTCTGGAAGACCGGAGCGGCAGCGCGGCCCGATGCGGAATAGCTGCCGTTGACGACGAGCTTGACGCCGTCTTCGCCGATCAGCTTGTTGGCGGTGAAGATCGCCTGATCCGACTTGGCCTGATCGTCATAGGTGACGAGTTGCAGTTTCTGTCCGAGCACGCCGCCGGCGGCGTTGATGTCCTCGATCGCCATTTCGCCGGCGATCTGGGCGGACTTGCCGTCGGTGGCCGCCGGGCCCGTCAACGGCACCTGAAATCCGATCTTGATATCGGCCTGCGCCGGCGTCGCGGCGGCGACGCCGAGCAGGATGAGGGTCGCGAAACCCAGTAGCGCTCTTGTTCCGAGCGCCGACGGCGTAATTCTGTCTGTCAACATGGCATTCTCCACGGAAATGAGAGTTGATCGTTGCCGTCCCTAGTTGAGCTTGTGTTGGCGAAGAATGTCCCGGGCCCGCGCCAGCGCCGCCGCCGGCGGCTTTGCGAGGTCCCAGTCGGGCCGGTCGCCTTCCCGGCGTGTCGCGTCGATACCAAGCTTGGTGATGGTGCCGCCGACCTCAAGCGGTTCGGAGCGATCCGCGCGCACGGCAGGGATCACAATATGATCGCGATCCGGCTTGGATCGCGTCGCGCAGGCCCATTCGACCTCGATCGGATTCCAGGGATCGATATCCTCATCAACCACGATCACCTGCTTGACCAAATTGACCGTGGCCCAGATCGCAAACATGGCCTTGCGTGCTTCGCCCGGGCGCGGCGCATCGAGCGAAACCACCGCATGCAGCCGGCCGGCGCCACCGATGCCGACCGCGACCTCGCGCACCGACGGCACCGCATTGCGCACTGCGCGGCACAGCCCGGCCGCAATCGCAACGCCGCCAAGCAGGCAATGCTCCGGATGACAGCCTGGGAGGATCACCTGAAAGATCGCGTCGCGCCGGCGAGTGAGGCGGGAGAATGTCGCAACGATGCCGGCGCCGTAATTCTCGTACATACCGTGGAACTCGCTGACCGCGCCCTCCATGAAGGCCTCGCCGGCATCCAGCGTTCCCTCCAGCACGCATTCGCAATGCGCGGGCACCAGCAGATCGGACCTCGTACATCGGATCACGTCGAGCGGCTCGCCGAGAAGCGCGCCAGCGATCGGAAGCTCATCGTCGCCGAGGCCGAGATAGAGGCACGCAGCTAGCAGCACCGCCGGGTGATTGCCGATGCACACGGCGATGTCGAGCTTTTTGCCACGGGCGTGCGCAGCGCGCGCCAGGATCGCGAGATGATGGTTGGGCGCGATGCCGACAAAGGCGCGGTCCCCGCCAAGCGGCATCAAGCGCGCAATCGACAGATTGCTCTGGCCGGTGAGGCGATCCCTGGCGACGATCGCACCCGCCGTGATGTAGGGACCGCCCTCCTTTTCGAAAAACCGCGGGATCGGCAATTCGTCCGTCAGCGACGGTCGAGCGACGACGTGCTCCTGGCACGGTGCCGAGGACACCATACGATGCGGCACCGGCTTGTCGATGGCGGCGATCAGCGCGGCCTGCATCTGTTGCACCGTGCTGCTCAAACCCGCTGCAAACCGTGGCAGTGAATTGAGCAGGTTGCCGACGATCGGCATGGCGGATGTCCCGGTCGGGCCTTTGACGTGCGGAAAGTGCAGCGCCGCGCCGCTATCGGCTTCGGCAAGACACGCCGCGACCTCGTACTCCGAGCTAACGGCCTCCGGAATGGTGACGAGTTCGCCCCGACCCGCCAGCGCCGACAGAAAGGCTCGCATCGACTGCCGGGAGGAAGCCGCTGCGATCGTCCCCTTTGCGCCAACGTCCATCTTGCCCCGCAGGTGTCTCTCGGTCGATGAGACCTGATGCCGATCATATCGGCCGGCGCAGCCGGGTCCATCGGGCTGTCTCGTAAACGAGGCCATAGGGAAAAACGAAGACCGGATGACGCCGCCCGGACGAACGGCTATGCTTGCCTGATGTTGCTCGAGGTCAGATGGTCGAACTGCGCACTCTTGCCTATTTCGTGACGACCTGCCGGGCCGGAAGCTTTGCGCGCGCCGCCGCCGAGCTCGACATCGCGGTGTCGACGCTCAGCACGACGCTGAAGGCGCTGGGGCAGGATCTCGACATTACGCTGTTCAGGCGTTCCAACAACATGCTCTATCCGACATCAGCGGCGCGCGCGCTGATGCGCGCGGCCGAACCGTTGCTGATCGCTGAAATGTTCGCCCGGCGCCACACGATGGCATCCACCGAGGCCCGGCTGAAGCACCTCGTCGTCGAGATCAATCTGAGCTTCACGATCGGCGGTATCAGCAAGGCGCTTCGCCTCGCCATCGACCGCATGGCGAGCGAACGCGGAGACGTCTTCGTCGATCCGCAATGGAAGGACGAGAAGGACCTCCCGCACCTCACCCCACTCGCCACCGATTGGAGCGGACTGGACCGAAGCCATGTCACGATCGGCCTTGCCGAAGCCGGCCAGCGCCGCCCGAAGCAGGACACGATATTGCTCTCGGATCCCTGGGTATTTGCGTTCCGACTGCCGGCCGGCACGCACGCGCCTCCCGATGCGGCCGCGCTGATCGCCGGCCGCATCGTCGTTCCCATGCTGGCGCCGCCGCTGATCGAGCAGGTCGATCGCTATTTCAGCCGGCACAAGATCACCGGCGTGCGCTTTCTGGGCGATCATCCGGGCGACCTGCCACGCACCATCGACGATTATCCGGATGCAGCATTGTTCGTGCCGCGGAGCCTGATCTCCTCGCGGCTTGGTCTTGCCAACGTCGTCCTGGTCGCGCCAGATCAGACGCTCTCGATGGACGTCGTTGCCCGGGCGAGCAAGCCGAATGCCATCACCAATCTGTTCATTCGAAAGGTAAAGCAAGCCCTCGCCGGCGACCAGGCTGCGCGGGCGGAACGCCCGGTCATCAGCCTGCGGCAGATTCACTATTTCAACCTGATCCATCGGGTGCGGCGCATCTCCGCCGCGGCGCGCGGCGCCAACATCAGCCAGCCCGCGCTCAGCGAGCAGTTGCACAAGCTCGAGGCGTCCCTCGGCGGCGCGCTGTTCGCGCGCAATGATGACGGTGTCATTCCGACCTCGAAGGGCGATCGCTTCTCGCGATTTGCCACGCTGATCGAAGCCGGATTTCGCCGCCTCTCTTCCGGCGACGCCGGCGCGGCGCTGCCGCAGGGACGGCGTATCGGCGTCGGTATCTTGCCGTCGGTCAATCAGCACGGCTTCCTCGTCAACCAGATCACGGAAGCGATCATCGAGGTTCAGGCGCGCCATCCGGTCCTGAAGCTCGTCGTCCAGGAAGCGCCCAACGGCACCTTGCAGGACTGGGTGATCCGCGGACTGGTAGGGGTTGCGATCGTCGAAACGACCTTGCCGCACATGCCGCGGCTGCCGCTTGGCTCGTCGGAAGGACTTGCCGCCATCGCACACGCCGCGCACCGTCTGTTGCCGCCGGGTCCTGTCCGGCTTGCCGACCTCGCAAAGGTCAAGCTCGCACTGCCGACCAACCGCTTCGGCCTGCGCCAGCTATTGGAGAAGGCGGCGTCCGAACGTGACTTGCGGATTCAGCCGGTCATGGAGATCGACGCGTTGCCGATGGCGGTGTCGCTGCTGACGCGGCTGCCGGTCTGCACCGTGCTGCCGGCCTCGGCGGTGGCGCAGGAGATCGCCGCCGGCGATCTTGTGGCGCATCCGATCATCGAGCCCGCCATCACGCGACGCCTCTATGTGATCTATTCCGGCGAACGAACCCTGAGCGAGCCGGAACGCGGCCTCGTCAACATCCTGCGGCGGAAATTATCGGAGCAGCGCGGCGCACCTTAGACTGCGCTGCCCCACCGTCGTCACGCTGACCGGCGCTCTTGCAAGGAGCGATCCAGGGCCTTCACCGCTTGAAGAATGACCGCAGCGCCAGCCGCGACAGCGTCTCGATCGGCCCATTCTTCCGGCGCGTGGCTTTTCCCGCCTCGGCACGGCACGAACACCATGGCCGAAGGACAAATACGGCTCATGAAGGCGGCATCATGCCCGGCGCCGCTCGGCAGATCGGCCTGACCGAGCCCAAGATCACGCGCCGCCCCACGCAACGCTCCCTGCAAATGCGCATCGCAGGCGACCGGCGGCCCGTCCGAGAGCGTGGCAAAGGCGCGGCGTCGGACCCGCGCTGCTGTTGCTGCCGCTTCGCTCTCACGATCGATCGCCGCGACAAAGCGGGTGGTCAGCGCCGGATTGGTCGTGCGTGCATCGATGATGAGACGGCAACGACCCGGCACGATATTCGACGCCGACGGCTCGACCGCGAGAATGCCGACGGTGGCAACAAAATAGTCGGAACTCTCGGCGTCGAGACTTTCGGCGATGCGCCGCACGGTGGTGACGGTATCCGCCGCTGCCAGCAGCGCGTCATGGCGCAGGTGAAGCGGCGTCGTTCCGGCATGGTCGGCTTCGCCCTCGAAGACGATGTCGATGCGGCGGATACCGACGATCGAAGTCACAACGCCGATATCGAGCGATTGCGATTCCAGGACGATGCCCTGCTCGATATGCAGCTCGAGGAACGCGCGGACGTCACTACGTCCAGCACGATCGAGCCGGTCCGGATCGCCGCCCACCCGTCGCAAGGCGTCGCGCAGCTTTTCGCCGCCCGGTTCGACGAGATCGAGCATCTTGCCGTCGAGCGAGCCCGTCATGCCACGGCTGCCGACGCACGAAAGCCCGTATTCGCTCGGCTCCTCAGCCAGGAAATCGACGACCTCAAGCGAGTGATCGAGCCGCACACCGGACTCGCGCAACGCGCGCGCGATCTCGAGACCCGTCGCCACACCGGCGATACCATCAAAGCGGCCGCCGGACGGCACGGTATCGCTATGCGAGCCGACTGCGATCACGCCGAGCGCCGGCTTGCGGCCTTCGATGCGCCCGATCAAATTGCCGGCCGTATCGATCCGTGTGGTCAGGCCAGCCTCGACAAAGCGTTGCGCGAGCCAGGCGCGGCCTTCGAGAAACAGCGCGGTGAACGAGCGGCGCGTGTAGGGCCGCGCCGGATCGGTGATGTCGGCCAACGCCATGATGTCCGACCACAGACGAGCGGCGTCGAGCGGAAGATTGGATTTCGTCACAGGCTGTCCGTCAGTGCGCGCGCAACGGACTGACAAAACGACCGCTGCCGGGCTTGGCGATCACCTCGCCATTGGCGGCGACGCATTCACCGCGGACATAGGTTTCGATCACGCGGAACGGCAGCTCGATCCCGTCATACGGACTCCAGGAAACGAAATTGTTGCCGCTCTCCGCGGCGCTATAACGATGGGGGTCGCGCCGCATCAAGACGACGTCGGCATCGCGGCCGATCTCCAGCGCGCCCTTGGCATGCGTGATCCGGAAAAGTGCTGCGGGATTGAGCGCGAGCAGCCGCGCTGCGTGGGTTAGCGGCAGGCCGCGCTGGTCGAGCCCTTTCAGCAGCAATCCGTACAACGCTTCAAGGCCGGGAATGCCGGAAGCATTCTTGAGCATGTTCGGATCGGTCTTGCGGTCTTCCGACCAACTCACATGGTCTGTCGAGACGATCGTGACGTTGCCGGCGGCGAGATGATGCCAGAGCGCCTCGACCTCTTTCCGCGGACGCAACGGCGGATTGATCTTGGCCTTGCCGCCGAGCCGGCGGACGTCATTCTCTTCATCGAGCGTTAGATAATGTACGCAGGCCTCGATGGTGGCGCCGTGTCCCTGCGCGCGATAGGCCGCGGCGAGCTCGTAGCCGCGCCCGATCGAGCAATGAACGATGTGCACCGGGCAGCCGGCGGCGGCTCCGAGCTCGTAGACCTCGACTGTTGCCAGGGCTTCCGTGACCGGTGGCCGCGACATCCCGTGCGCCCTGTAGTCGGTGATGCCGCTCGCTTCGACATCGGCCATGAAGGCACGCACCATCTCGTCGTTCTCGTTGTGGATGCCGGCCATCAGGCCGCGCTTTCCGACGGCGCCGAAACAAGCATAGAGCGTCTGCGGCGGAATCCGCGGAAACCGCGTCGGGTGCGTGCCGAAGGTCGAGAACTTGAACGCCGCGGCCCCGGCATCGACGAGCTCATCCACCCTCGCCGCTCCCTCGGTCGGATCGACGGTGGCATAAAGCGCAAAATCGACGCGCGCCTGCGCGCCTGCTTCGCTGACCTTGGTACGAAAACGCTCAGCAGTCGCGATCAGACAATTGTCGTCGTAGGGCATATCGACGATCGTGGTGACGCCGCCGACGGCTGCGCTGCGCGTCGACCAGACGAAGTCCTCCTGCCCAAGCTGGCTGCGGCTGTGCACCTGCGCATCGATGGCGCCGGGCAGCACGAGAAAACCGGGACCGCCATGCTTTTCGCCCGCGGGCGAAGCACCGGAGCCAACGGCCTGCACCTTGCCGTCGCCGACCAGGACGTAACCGTTGTCGATCAGACGGTCAGGAAGGACAACCGTGCCCGCAAAAACCGTGTCAGTCATTGTTTCTCTTCTTCGTGTTGCCGCGATTGGTCTTGCGCGACGTTAGACGAAGGTCAAAGGCCCGCCTAATCCGGATCGGACGAAGCTGCCGATAGGAAAAACCAAATGGAACGCGCGGGCACATCGCGCCTGCGGGCGCGACGATGCCTACCCTGATCAGGCCCTCTTGCGCACGCAACACTGCCGAGGCCTTGGGCAGCGCAGGCCCAAAATCTCCCCAGCGATCCCGGCTTGCCCGTTTCGATTGCTTCGATTATGTATAGACATGTTCGGAGATGGGATGGCCGGCATGAACGACCGCGTACTTGCCTTTGACGGGATCGGGCAGGACTTTCCAGCGCCGGGAAAGCGGACCAACATCCGCGTGCTCGACGGAATCAGCTTCGAGGTCGACCGCGGCAAGTTCGTCGCGGTGATCGGCCCGAGCGGCTGCGGCAAGAGCACGCTGTTGCAGATGGCCGCTGGCCTTTTAATCCCGACCCGCGGCGCGGTGCGTCATCACGGCCGCAAGGTGACGGCGATCAACACCGAGGTCGGCTTCGTGCCGCAGCAGGCACAGCTATTTCCCTGGAAGACGCTGTCGGAGAATGTCGAGCTTCCGCTTCTCCTGCGCGGTGTCGCGACGGCCGAGCGACGGGAGCGGGTCGCCAATGCGCTGGGATCCGTCGGTCTCAAGGGCTTTGAGCAGCATTTCCCGAGCCAACTCTCCGGCGGCATGCAGAAGCGCGGCTCGATCGCGCGCACGCTGGTTTACCGGCCCGACATCATCCTGATGGATGAGCCGTTCGGAGCGCTCGATGCACAGACCCGCATGGTGATGCAGGGCGATTTGCAGAAGCTGTCGATGGAAGCAGGCGCAACCGTGGTGTTCGTCACCCACGATATCACCGAGGCCGTGCTGCTCGCCGACCACGTGGTGGTGCTGAGCCAGCGGCCGTCGCGGCTGCTCGCCGACATCCCGATTGACCTGCCGCGGCCGCGCAACATGTTCGAGCCGTTCCGCAATCCGGGCTTCGAGGAGGCCTATGACGCGGTTTGGACCGAGTTCCGTTCCCAGATCGAGACCGGGCAGCGCCATTGAACGAGAGCAAGCCGATGACGGACATGGCCTACGACGCGCCGCCTTCCGCGGAGGACGCGGCGACATCGCATCGCCCTGCTTGGATCGGAAGGCTCGCTCACGCGCTATTTGCCCTGCTTCCCGGCCTTGTGTTCCTGTTGTTCTGGCAATGGGCCTCGGGCCGCTTGATCAAGGAGCTCTATGTCAGCAAGCCGACCGCGATCGCGGCACGGCTCTATGAGCTGTTCTCCTCCGGCGAGATCTATCCACATCTGTGGACGACGGGCCAGGAGCTCGTGTTCGGCTATGTCATCGGCGTTGCCGGCGGCGTGCTGGGCGGCTATGCGCTCGGCCGCTCGCCGCGGCTTGCCCGCATTTTCGAGCCCTATGTGATGGCCTTCTACGGCGTGCCGAAAATCGCGCTGGCGCCGCTGTTCATCATCTGGTTCGGAATCGGGATGGGATCGAAGATCGCGCTCGCTTCGATCATGGTCTTCTTCCTGGTCTTCTACAACGTGTTTGCCGGTGTGCGCAGCGTTGACCGGGAACTCGTGAATCTCACGCGGGTGATGGGGGCCAATCAGCGCCAGCTCACCTATCACGTCTATTTGCCGGCCGCCGCGCCCTACGTGATGCTCGGCATGCGGATGGCCATTCCCTACAGCGTCATCGGCGTGATCGTCGGCGAATTCACTTCGTCAACACAGGGGCTCGGCCTGTTCATTCACGAGGCATCCGCCACCTATGATCCTGCCGGCGTGTTCGCCGGCATCGTCATCCTGCTCAGCTTCGTGGTGGCGGCCGGCGCACTCGCGGACCGGCTCGAACGCCGGCTGTTGCGCTGGCGCAATCCTTCGGGCGCCGGCGCGAGCGACATCTGAATCAATCAACGGCAACCCGGAGATGGCGATGCGCTCCCACAACAGCCTGTTCAGCCTGCTTGCGATCGGAGCAGCGTTGCTGCTGATGCCGGCGCCAGTCTCCGCGCAGCAAACGATCCGGATCGCACAAGGCGTTTCCACGCTGAGTTTTCTCCCGCTCTGGGGCGCCCGCGCCCTCAATACCTTTTCCGCGCAAGCGCTGACCGCCAACGCGGTGGTCGTGCCCGGCGGCGACGCGGCTGCACTCGCCGCGCTCGATGCCGGCGATATCGACCTTGCCGCCGTCGGCTCGGAAACGGTTCTGCGCGCCGCCGCGAAGGGCCAGCCTTTCGAGATCGTCTATTCGTTGATGTCCAAGGTCACGCTCCAGCTCGTGGTCTCACCCGCGCTGCTCGAGCGGACCGGCGTGAAGGCCGGCGATCCCCTGGAAAAACGGCTCAGTGCGCTCAAGGGCGCCACGGTCGGCGTCGCTGCCGTCGGCGGCACGCAGGATGCCGCTGCGCGATGGCTGGCAGCCAAGGGCGGCCTCAATCCGAAAACCGACGTCAAGGTCGCCCAGATCGGCAATCCTGTCGCATTGCAGGCGGCACTGGACAACAAGCAGATCGACGCTTTCGTGCTGTCGCCACCGGAAGGATTTCTCGCGGAGAAGGCAGGCAGCGGTGTCGTCCTCGCCTCGCTCGGCGACGATTTTCCCGTGCTCAACCATCAGCCCTTTCTGGTTCTCGTCGCCAAGAAGCCAATCGACGACCAGAAAGCGGCGCTGTTCGTGAAGACCGTACGCGCACTGCAAGCCGCAAGCGATGAACTGGTCAAGCAGCCCGATCAGACGGCACAGGCGATCCAGAAGCAGTTCTTCCCCAAGGCTGCGCCCGAATCTGTCGTCGCGGCGGTGAAGGCCATGAACAGCGGCGTCACCGACGGCGGCAAGCTCGATGCCGAGGGATTTTCCAACATGCTCGTCTTCGCCAAGGAGATGGGCACCAATTTCGGCAAGGAATTCGACGCCAAAGCCGCGGAGAACGATCTCTGGACCAACCGCTTTGTCGACGGCGCCAAGACGAAATAGCCAAGACGAAATAGCCAGGCCGAAATAGCTTCAGCTGCTCGGCGTGAACCGCGCCATCAGATCATAGAGCGGACCGGGATGGACGAGCCGCACCGCGGTGATCGGCTCGCCGTTGCGCCAGGTGCGGCGCTCGATCACGAGACAAGCTGCGCCCTCGTCGATGTTCAATTCGGCGGCGAGCGATTTGTCGGCATTGCTGGCCGAGATGCGATGCTCCGCCTGCGTCCATGGCACATGATCGACCAGCCATGTGCTCGGCGAGACGACCGAGAAATCCTGCCGCATGGCTTCCGGCACCGCCTTAAGATTCAATATCCGGTCTTCCAGCGCGAACGGTTGCATCGCGGCGTCATGGCGGCAGCGCAGCGCCAGGATCGGCGTCCGCAGGCCGACCTCAAGCCGTTCCTTGTCCTGCCGCGTGGCGGGGCGCTTCTGGCGTTCCAGGAGCGTGTAGCCATAGCGTTCGCCGCGATTTTCGACTTCCGCTTTCAGGTCGGGGATCTGCAGGACCGCCGAATGAACCTTCGGGCGTGAGACGAAACTGCCCGCGCGCCGCCTGCGCTCGACGAGACCGGCTTGCGCAAGCCCCGACAGGACCTTGTTCACGGTCATGCGCGCGCAGGAATAGGTATCCATCAGCTCGTGCTCGAACGGCAGGCGATATCCGGGCGGCCAGTCCCCGGACAGGATACGGCCCTCGAGATCGCTGCGGATGCGCTGGTAGAGCGCGACCCCTGCGCCGGTGTCGCGTTTCGATGTTGCCTTCATGCGGCGAGCAGCCCCTCCAGCCGGCGGCGGAAGCCGGCCGCGACCGACTCCGCCTGATGGTGTCTGCCGTTTGTCACAACCTTGCGGCCGGATGTCCAGACGCAGTCCACAGGAGAGCGCCGGCTGCCGAAAATCCAGCTATCGAGAATTGCGTCGCCCGATCGGCCGGCGAGCGCCGGGTTATCGGCATCGAGGCTGACAATGTCGGCTATCTCGCCCTCCGCAAGGCCGCCCGTGACGCCGAGCGCCCGCGAACCACCCTCCAGCGCACCATCGAATAGGACGCGGCCGGTCGAGGCGACGTCAGCGGTCGCCATGACATTGCGCGCCCGAAGCGCGAGGCGTTGCGAATATTCGAGCTGGCGCAACTCTTCGCCGGCGCCGATCAGAACGTTGGAATCCGAGCCGACGCCGAACGCGCCGTGCGCAGCGAAAAAAGCCGGTGCGTTGAAGATGCCGTCGCCGAGATTGGCTTCGGTGATGGGACAGAGTCCCGCGACGGCGCCCGTCGCCGCCATCGCCCGGGTTTCCTCGTCCGTCATGTGGGTCGCATGAACGAGGCACCAGCGGCGATCGACGGGCGCATGATCGAGCAGCCACTGCACCGGCCGGCTGCCGCTCCAGGTGACGCAATCGTCGACCTCTTTCACTTGTTCGGCGATGTGAATGTGGATCGGTCCGTCGCCCGCCATCGGCAGGATCGCAGCCAGTTGGTCCGGCGTGACCGCGCGCAGCGAATGCGGTGCGATGCCGACCTTTGCCCCCCGACAGCCGGCGACGGCGCGGCGCGACGCGTCGAGCAGAAGGCCGAACCGGTCGACACTGTTGATGAAGCGCCGCTGCCCTTCATCCGGCGTGCGGCCGCCGAAGCCGGCATGCGCGTAGAAGACCGGCAGCAGCGTCAGGCCGATGCCGCTCGCTTGCGCGGCCTCGGCGATGCGGCCGGCCAACTCGGCGATGTCCGTATAAGGCGCGCCCGATGGATCATGATGGACATAGTGAAACTCGCCGACCCGCGTGAAACCTGCCTCCAGCATCTCGACATAGGCCTGCGCGGCGATCGCTTCGACATCTTCCGGGGCCATGCGGCGGACAAAGCGGTACATCAATTCACGCCAGGTCCAGAAACTATCGGATGAGCTTCCCCTGATTTCGGTCAGGCCCGCCATGCCGCGCTGAAAGGCGTGGCTGTGCAGATTGGGCAATCCCGGCAATCCGATCGCGTGCCGCTCGTCGGCGGCAGTCGCCGCCACGCCGGTCTCGACCGCAGCGATACGGCCATTGTCGATCGACAATCGCACGTCGCGCGACCAACCGCCGGACAGCAAGGCCTCCCTGAAATGCAACCGAGGCAATTTCTCCTCCGACCGTCACGAGGCGCTGGACAGCGCGCGTCCCCATGTAATATGTATAGACAAATAGGACCCATGCCAAGCGTTTGCCGCAAAGGATAGCGAGCTTCCATCGTCATGACTGCCGCCGATCATGTCTGGCATCGCTGTCGGCTTGCGACGCTCTCCCCGCAGCGCGAGGGCCTCGGCATCGTCGAGGACGGTCTGATCGCGGCTAAGGACGGCATCATCGTCTATGCCGGCCTCAGGGCGGATGCGCCTTCGGGCCTGAACGCAGCGCAGACCGTCGACTGCGAAGGCCGCTGGATCACGCCCGGCCTGATCGACTGCCACACGCATCTCGTCTATGGCGGCAATCGCGCCGAGGAATTCGAGCTGCGGCTTGCAGGTGCAAGCTATGAGGAAATCGCCCGGCGCGGCGGCGGCATCGCATCTACGGTGAAGGCCACGCGCGCCGCAGGCGAAGGCGAGCTGGTGTCCGGCGCGCAACGCCGCCTCGATGCGCTCATGGCGGAGGGCGTGACGACGCTCGAAATCAAATCGGGCTATGGGCTCGAGCTTGCAACCGAACGCCGCCAGCTCCAAGCGGCGCGCCGGCTCGGAAGCGAAAATCCGGTCACGGTGCGAACGACCTTTCTGGGCGCGCACGCGCTGCCGCCCGAGCGAGCCGGCGACTCCAAAGGCTACATCGACGACGTCTGCGAGATGATCCCGGCTCTCGCAGCCGAAGGTCTGGTCGACGCCGTCGACGCTTTCTGCGAAAATATCGCCTTCTCTCCGGAGGAAACGGCGCAGGTATTTTCCCGGGCGCGCGAGTTCAGCCGCCCCGTCAAGCTGCATGCCGATCAGCTCTCAAACCTGCACGGCGCCGCACTCGCAGCGCAGTTCGGCGCGTTGTCAGCCGACCACCTCGAATATACCGACGAAGACGGCGTTGCGGCGATGGCGGGCGCAGGCACCGTCGCGGTCGTGCTTCCGGGTGCCTTCTATTTTCTCCGCGAAAGACAGGCGCCGCCACTTGAGCTGATGCGCAAGCACCGCGTCGCAATCGCGCTTGCGACCGACAGCAATCCCGGCTCTTCCCCGCTCACTTCGTTGCTCCTGACAATGAACATGGGCGCGACGCTCTTTCGCATGACAGTTGACGAATGCCTCGCGGCGGTCACTCGCGAGGCTGCCCGCGCCCTCGGTCTGTTCAACGAGGCCGGAAGCCTCGAGGCGGGCAAGCGTTGCGACCTCGCCATCTGGGACATCGAGCGGCCCGCCGAGCTGGTCTACCGGATCGGATTCAATCCGCTTCACGCGCGGGTCTGGCGAGGCCAAACGACATGAATCTGCCGCCCTCCTCTTCATCAACACTGGATTTCCGCCCATGACACGCATCGACAATGCGCGCATCGTTCGCGCGGACCGCGGACCCGAGCTTTCGGCAAAGAGCTGGTTGACCGAAGCGCCAATGCGGATGCTGATGAACAATCTCGATCCCGATGTCGCCGAGAAGCCGGGCGAGCTCGTGGTTTACGGCGGTATCGGCCGCGCCGCGCGCGACTGGGAAAGCTTTGACCGGATCGTTGCGACGCTGAAGCGCCTCGAGGGCGACCAGACGCTCGCGGTACAATCCGGCAAGCCGGTCGGCGTGTTTCGTACCCACCCCGATGCACCGCGCGTTTTGATCGCCAACTCCAACCTGGTGCCGCATTGGGCAACGTGGGAGCACTTCAACCTGCTCGACCGCAAGGGTCTGATGATGTACGGCCAGATGACGGCCGGCTCCTGGATTTATATCGGCAGCCAGGGCATCGTTCAGGGCACCTATGAGACGTTCGCCGAGCTTGGCCGCCGGCACTATGGCGGTAGTCTCGCCGGCAGGTGGATTCTCACCGCAGGACTCGGCGGCATGGGCGGCGCACAGCCGCTCGCGGCGGTCATGGCAGGTGCCTCGTGCCTGGCGATCGAATGCCAGCCATCTCGTATCGAGATGCGCATGCGCACGCGCTACCTTGACCGTCAGGCCAGCAACCTCGACGAGGCGCTGGCGATCATTGACGAGGCCGGAAGGACCCGCAAGCCGATCTCGGTCGGGCTGCTCGGCAATGCGGCGGACATCTTCCCCGAACTGGTCAGGCGCGGCATCCGGCCCGACGCCGTCACCGATCAGACCTCCGCCCACGATCCCGTCAACGGCTATCTGCCGAAGGGCTGGTCCATCCACGAATGGCAATCGCGCCGCGAGAGCGATCCGAAAGCTGTCGATCGCGCCGCGCGCGCCTCGATGGCCGAACATGTCCGCGCCATGCTCGACTTTCACCGGATGGGCATCCCCGTCGTCGATTACGGCAACAACATAAGACAGATGGCGCTCGAGGAAGGCGTAAAGGACGCCTTCGATTTTCCGGGGTTCGTGCCGGCCTATATCCGGCCGCTGTTTTGCCGCGGCATCGGTCCGTTCCGCTGGGCCGCGCTGTCGGGCGACCCGGAGGATATCTATCGCACCGATGAGAAGGTGAAGGAGCTCATGCCCGACGATGCCTCGCTGCATCACTGGCTCGACATGGCGCGCCAGCGCATCGCGTTTCAGGGACTTCCGGCGCGAATCTGCTGGGTCGGCCTTGGTGACCGGCATCGGCTCGGCCTCGCCTTCAATGAGATGGTCGCCCGCGGCGAATTGAAGGCGCCGATCGTGATTGGCCGCGACCATCTCGATTCAGGATCCGTTGCGTCACCCAACCGCGAAACCGAGTCCATGCGAGACGGCTCGGACGCCGTGTCCGACTGGCCCATGCTGAACGCGCTCCTCAATTGCGCCAGTGGTGCAACCTGGGTATCGCTGCATCATGGCGGTGGCGTCGGCATCGGCTATTCGCAGCACGCCGGCATGGTCATCGTCTGCGACGGCACACAGGAAGCGGCGCAACGCATTGGCCGGGTGTTGTGGAACGATCCGGCCAGCGGCGTGATGCGGCATGCCGATGCCGGCTACGAGCTCGCGATCGAGTGTGCGCGGACGAACAACCTCGATCTGCCGAGCCTCGATGGACGCTAGCTTTCGGTGAGGATCGTTCGCGCCAGCGATTGCCGGACGACGCCATGGAAGAATGGCGGCGGCTCGACGACGGAGATCGCCGCCGCGCCGTTCGGAGCCACTCTGGACAATTTTGATTGGCGCATCAGCATGGCGCGCGTTGCTTCCGATGGACCATTCTCCGAATTTGCCGGCATCGATCGAACACTGTCCATCGTCAAGGGAAACGGATTGGCGCTGACAATCGGAGATGCCGTGCCGGTCGCGCTCGACCGCAACTCCGAACCCATCCGCTTTCCGGGTGACAGGCCGACGTCCGCGCGGCTCCTGGCCGGCGAAATCATCGACCTGAACGTCATGACGAGGCGAGGCAGGTTCGAACATCGGCTGCAGCGCCTTCGTGCGCCTGCCCAATGCGAATTCGACGGCCATGATATTGCAGTGGTCGTCGCCTGTTCCAGCGACGTCACATTGACCTCGCGGGATAACGTGATCAGTCTGGCCAACGGCGACGCGGCGATCCTTGAACATGCCGGTGACGCCTCGTTTCGCGTCGTGTCTGTCACCGAGGCAGACTGTTATCTGGTGCTGCTGCGTGAATGCCGCGATCAGGCGGGCTGAGGATATCCGGCTGCACGCGCCTCGGCATCCCAGCGCATCATCAGGCCGTAATCCTCGATGGCGACCGGCACGAAAGCATCGAGGCGAAGCCGATCCCTCAAGCCCGCGCATGCTTGAGCATCGGCGAAAGCCGCAAGTGCGGCCTGCAGACGCGAGACGATCACGTCGGGACAACCGGATGACGCGACCAAGAACGGAATTGGAGCCGGATCGGTGGCCGCGACGACCCTGATTTGCGAGCCAAGCTGCGGCTGATGATAGAGCATCAAGTCCAGCGCATAGCCGTCGAGCGGACCGACATCGATATCGCCGGCCAGCAGCGCCTCGATGACGCGCCGCGGGGTCGTCAGCGGCCCAATGCTCTCGCGATAGAGTTTTGTGCCACGCTGCCGATAATACGGCAGCAGGTGGTGCCGGAGCGCATTGTAGCCGGAATGGGAGTCCTCGACCGTATATCCGAGACGCCCGCCGAAAGTGTCCTCGATTGTGTGGAATCCGGAGTCCGCGCGAACGACGAGACGCGTGTCGTAGACGGGCTGCCCGGAAATCGGGGCTTTGGCGGGAACGGGGGCCGCAACCGGCCGCGGCGGTTGCGCCGAGAGCGCGAAGGGAAACCCGCACATGAAGGCGCAGGCGAGATCAGCGCGCGACCAGAGGTCAGCCAGAGGAAGCGGAAAGGCGTGATCGAGAGTGTCGAGGTCGACGCCGCTCTGGCGCGCCAGCCAACTGAACAACTCCTTCCACGCGGCAGCCGCCTGCGGATTGACCGAATACATTCGCGCGTTGGCGACGTACCGCATATTCCTAGCCCCGGCGACCGTTCGGTCAGGCAAAACGAAGGCGCTGCCCTACTCCGAGCCGTTGTGATTTTTCGAGCATCGCATGACCGAGCGCAATATCGGACAACGAAAGTCCCCTATGCCAGAGCAGGTTCGTCTCGGCGTCGCTTTCCCGGCCCGGCTTGAGCCCAGCGACGATCTGTCCAAGCTCCGCGTGCAAGGTCGTCTCTGACAGCTTTCCCGCCTCGACATGGGCGCGAAGGCTGCCGAACTTGCCGCCCTTGCACTGCCCCCAATCATCGACCACCAGCTTGGTCATGACATCGGTCAGCGACAGCTCGATCGCGCTCATCGTTCCATAGGGCACGACGAAAGCGCCTTTCTTGATCCATTCGGTTTTCAACATCGGCGTCGGCTTGTCGAGCCGCGACGCCTCCACCACGATGTCCGCGCCCTCGATGCAGGATCTCCAGTCTTCCGTCGCGACCACCTTCTTGCCGAGATCCTGGCTCAGCCGCTCGGCAAAGCCGTTGCGGCTTTCCGCGCGGCGCGAATGCACCCGGATCTCGTCGAAATCAAAGAGATGATCGAGCAGGCGCACATTCCAGTAAGCGGAGCCGCGCGCCCCGATGTGGCCGAGCACCTTCGAATTCTTGCGCGCCAGATATTTGGCGCCGACTGCGGTGACCGCGCCCGTGCGCATGTCGGTGATGCCGCTGGCATCCAGGATCGCTTTCGGCGCTCCCATGCGCGGATCGAACAGGGCAAGGATCGCAAGTTCCGAGGGAAAACCGAGCTTGTAGTTGTCGACGAAGTCACCCACGATCTTGACCCCGGCGGAGTCGATCGGCGGCTTGATGGCGCCGCGCAGCACGTTGAAATGGCCGTTGGCCACGCCGGGTTCGAGATGAACGCGCGGCTCGATGACGGTTTCGCCCCTGCCCTGCGCCGTAAGGCTCGTCTCGATCGCGTTGAGGATTTCCTCGTCGGTCATCTTGAGCTCGTCGATATCGAGGCGGTTGAGATAGGCGATGTAGATCGGCGGCACGAAAGGGCTCCGTTTTATGTCTATACATAATTGCCTGAGGAAGATCGGAAGTCAAGCTGGCCGGAGGAAACGGAAAAGTACCCAGAGCGAAGTGAGGAGATGGCCATGAACGAGAGCATCCTGTTGCGGCCCGGGAACGTCGCACTCGCCGAGTGGCGGGAAATCTATCGCGGAGCGTCCGTCGCACTCGACACCGCGTGTTGGCCCATTATCGACAAGAGCGCGGCAGCGGTGGCATCGATGGTCGGCAAAGGCGATCCCGTCTATGGCATCAACACCGGGTTCGGCAAGCTTGCCAGCGTCCGTATCGCAATCGAGGATCTGGAAACGCTCCAGCGCAACATCGTCCTTTCCCACGCGGCGGGTGTCGGCGAACCGATGCCGGTCGCGACGGCACGCTTGATGATGGCGCTGAAGCTGACCAGCCTTGCGCAGGGCGCGTCAGGGGTACGGCGTTCGACCGTCGCCATGATCGAAGCCTTTCTCGCTCACGGTCTGACGCCGGTGATACCGTCGCAAGGCTCCGTTGGCGCCTCGGGCGATCTCGCCCCCTTGGCGCATCTGGCGGCGACCATGATCGGCATCGGCGAAATTATGGTCGCGGGCCAGCGCTTGCCTGCCGAGGACGCGCTGCTCCGCGCGGGCCTGACGCCGTTGGTGCTTGGCCCCAAGGAAGGCCTGGCGCTATTGAACGGCACGCAATTCTCCACGGCGACCGCACTTGCCGGACTGTTCGAGGCGGAAAATCTGTTCCACGCTGCACTCGTCACGGGGGCGCTTTCGACCGATGCCGCGAGGGGATCGGATGCCCCCTTCGATCGGCGCATCCATCTGCTTCGCCGCCATCGCGGCCAAATGGAGACTGCCGACGCGCTGCGCGATCTCATGGCCGGCTCGTCGATCCGCGCATCGCACCTCGTCGGAGATGATCGCGTGCAGGACCCCTATTGCCTGCGTTGTCAGCCCCAGGTGATGGGCGCGGTGCTGGACTTGTTGCGGCAGGCCGCGGCCACGCTCGCCATCGAGGCGAACGGCGTCTCCGACAATCCACTCATTTTCCCGGACGACAATGAAGCGCTTTCTGGAGGCAATTTCCACGCCGAGCCGGTCGCCTTCGCCGCCGACATGATCGCCCTGGCGATCTGCGAGATCGGCTCGCTTGCGGAACGCCGGATCGCCGTGCTGATCGATCCCGCGCTTTCGGGTTTACCGGCATTCTTGACACCGAACCCCGGGCTCAACTCCGGTTTCATGGTCCCACAAGTCACGGCCGCAGCGCTGGTATCTGAAAACAAGCAGCGCGCCTATCCGGCCAGCGTCGATTCGATCCCGACATCCGCCAATCAGGAGGATCACGTCTCCATGGCAGCGCATGGTGCAAGGCGGCTCCTGCCGATGGTGCAGAATGCCATCGCCGTGATCGGGATCGAATTGCTGGCGGCGACACAGGGCTGTGATTTTCACGCGCCGCTGACATCGAGCCCACCCCTCGAGCGTGTTCGCGCGCTGCTGCGTCAGGAAGTGCCGTATCTCGAGAATGACCGGTACCTCTACCCCGACTTGCAGAGATCGATCGCACTGGTGCGCGACGGCGCGATCGCCGGCGTCACGGAAATCCCGCTTCCCACCGTCTGCGGCGAACGCCATTGAGACGGCCGCGTTTTGCATTTCGAAGAACCGCCCTGAGATTGAGCAGACTATCGACGGTTCTGCCCAGAAAACGGCCCGTAAAATTTCTCCCGTGGTGATATTGAGGTCTGTCCCTTGACGCGGCTAACTTGACGCGGCCGGGTCAGATGATCGAAGCCTAGGAGCAAAGCGTATGCGCGGAACCACCCTCGTCGCCCTGGGAGCGGCTTTCCTGTTGGCGGCACCGGCGTTCGCCCAGGACGCGCTCAAGACCGCCGTCGACGGCACCTTCGCTCCGCATGCAATGCCCAAACTGTCGGGCGGTATCGAAGGCTTCAATGTCGATCTCACCGACGCGATCGCGCACCAGCTCGACAAGAAGATCACGGTGGATGCCGCGCAGTTTTCCGGCCTCATTCCGGCACTTCAGGCCGGCACCTACGACTTCCTGATCGCGCCGGTGACCGTCACCAAGGAACGCGCCGACAGCATGCTTTTCACGGAGGGATACCTCAACACCGATTTCCAGTTCATTACCAAGCGCGACGCGCCCGACATCACCAAGCTCGAGGACCTGACGGGCAAGACGATCTCGGTCAACAAGGGATCGGCCTATGATAGCTGGGCGCGGGGACTGGAGGAAAAGATCGGCTGGAAGGTTGAATCGTTCGGAACGCAGACCGACGCGGTCCAGGCCGTGTTATCCGGCCGGGCCGATGCCAACGTTGCCGGCAACACCGTGATCCAATGGGCAGCCAAGAACAATCCGCAGGTCAAGCTGTCCTATCTCTATTCCACCGGCCTCGTCTGGGCGATCGCGCTGCGCAAGGATTCCGCCGCGCTCCGCAACACGCTCGACGTCGCACTGGAATGCCTGAAGACAGACGGCACCATCGCCAAGCTGCACGAGAAATGGTTCGGCACAAAACCCGCACCGGGTTCCGCCGCCGTGACGGTATTTGCCGGATACGGCGTACCCGACTTGCCCGGCTACGACCCGACGGCACATCAGGCCGCCTGCAAATAGATCCATGCGCCCGAGGGATCCGATCATCGACATTCGCGGCATTTATAAACGCTTCGGCGCGGTAGAGGTGCTGAGAGGGGTCGACCTCGCGGTCGCTCCGCGGGAACTCGTGTTCCTGATCGGGCCATCAGGCGCCGGCAAAAGCACCTTGCTGCGCTGTTGCAACCGGCTCGAAGAACCGGACGACGGTTCGATCCGGTTCGACGGCGTCGAGCTGCTCAGCGACAAGACGGATATCAACGCCATGCGGCGGCGGATCGGCATGGTGTTCCAGTCGTTCAATCTCTACCCACACCTGACAGCGCTCGGCAATGTCACGCTGGCGCTACGCAGGGTGCTGCGGAAGCCGCGAGACGAAGCCGAGGCGATGGGTCTTGCAGTGCTCCAGCGGGTCGGCCTCGCCGAAAAGGCGAAGTCGTACCCGAGCGAATTATCGGGTGGTCAGCAGCAACGGGTCGCGATTGCACGCGCGCTGGCGCTCGAGCCAAAAATGGTTCTGTTCGACGAACCGACCTCGGCACTGGATCCCGAGCTCGTCGGCAGCGTACTGGCAGTGATGCGGGACTTGCGCGAAAGCGGGATGACGATGCTCGTTGTCAGCCATGAGATGCGGTTCGCCCGCGAAGCTGCCGATCGCATCGTATTCATGGACCACGGCACGATCCTGGAACAGGGACCGCCCGAGCGGATTTTCACCGCCGCGACCCACGAGCGCACGCGCGCGTTCATGGCCGAAGTCATTCGTTGAGGCTGACGCGGTGGAGCACTTCCTCGATACGTTCTTTAAGCCCGCGATCCTGGCCTCGACCTGGCCCGCGATCGCAAAGGGCATGCTGGTCACGATCGAGATCGCCATCCTCGTCGTCATCACGGGCCTTGCGCTTGGCCTGGTCCTAGCGGTGCTCCGCACGCTGCGCTACCGCCTGCTCGACATCCTGATCATCCTCTTCGTCGACTTCTTTCGCGCCCTGCCGCCGCTGGTCGCGGTGCTACTGATCTATTTCGGACTGCCCAACATCGGCATCAACCTGCCGAGCTTCGCCGTCCTCTGGCTCGTGCTGTCCCTGGTGCTCACCGCTTTCGCGGAGGAGATATTCTGGGCCGGCATTCTCTCCGTTCGCAAGGGACAATGGGAGGCCGCACGCTCGACCGGCCTCGGCGCTGGCCAAACGCTTGCTTTTGTGGTGCTGCCGCAGGCGATCCGGCTTGCGGTGCCGCCGCTCACCAACCGCACTATTGCCATCATCAAGAATACGGCGCTCGGAACCGTGATCGGCGTGCCTGAAATCATCAACAACGCGACGACCGCCGTGTCCTTTCTCGGCAACGCCACGCCATTGATGATGGGCGCCCTCGCCTACCTGATCCTGTTCACTCCGATCATCGCGTTCGGCGCATGGATCGAGCGACGATTCGCCTGGAGGCGCAGCTGATGGAGGCGATCGTCCAGCAGTTCTTCAACGTCGAGATCATGGCGAAAGCCTTGCCGCTGGTGCTGACCGGACTCTGGACGACCCTCCTGATTTGCATAGTTGTCGTTCCGATCGGCTTGGTCGGCGGTGTTCTGGTCGCCGCCACCAGCCTGTCACCTCGCGCCACATTGCGGCGGGTGGTGAAGCTGCTCGTGGACCTCTTTCGCGCGTTGCCGCCGCTGGTGCTGCTGATCATGGTCTATTCGGGCCTGCCCTTTGCCGGAATCCGGCTGACCCCGCTTGCCGCCGTCTCGATCGCGTTCTTTCTCAATAATTCCGCTTATTATGGCGAGATTTTTCGCGCCGGGATCGAGAGCGTGCCGCCAGGCCAGTGGGAAGCCGCGCGCTCCACGGGGCTGAGCGCGACGCAGACTTTTCTCTGGGTGGTGTTGCCGCAGGGCGTACGCAACGTGCTGCCGGATCTCGTGTCCAACACTATTGAAGTCGTAAAGCTGACCTCGCTTGCGAGCGTCGTCTCGATGCCGGAGATGCTCTATTCTGCCGACATGGCCCGGTCGCTCACCTTCAACGCCTCGCCGATCGTGTTGGCCGCGGCGATCTATTTGGCATTACTCTGGCCCGCGGTGCGGCTCGTCAGTCGTCTCGAGCACACCGTTTCGCGCTGAACCGTCAGGAGAGCTCATCCATGCGCCTTGTCAATGTTGCCGCCGCCCAGATGGGCCCGATCCAGAAGGCCGACAGCCGCGACGCCGTGGTCAAGCGCATGCTTGCGCTGATGGACGCGGCCAAGGCGAAGGGGGCGGACCTGATCGTCTATCCGGAACTCGCGCTCACCACCTTCTTTCCACGCTGGTACATGACCGACCAGGCGGAGGTCGATCGCTGGTTCGAGCGCGAGATGCCGAACGCTGCGACCAGGCCGCTATTCGAGCGCGCCGCGCAATACCAGATGGCAATGAGTTTCGGATATGCCGAGTTGACGCCGGATGGGCATCGTTTCAACACCTGCATCCTCACCGACAAATCTGGCCGGATCGTCGGCAAGTACCGCAAGGTGCATCTGCCCGGACATTCGGAATTCGACGCCGAGCGCGCCTTCCAGCACCTCGAAAAACGCTATTTCGAGCCGGGCGATTTCGGTTTCAGGGTATGGCGCGCGCTCGGCGGCATCATCGGCATGGCGATCTGCAACGATCGCCGATGGCCGGAAACATATCGCGTGATGGGCCTGCAAGGGGTCGAGATGGTCCTGCTCGGCTACAACACCCCTTCGATCAACTCGCAAAAGAGCGCGGAAGGCCCCGAAAAACGGCTCTTCCACAATCGTCTTTCGGTGCAGGCCGGCGCCTATCAGAATTCGACCTGGGTCGTGGCCGTCGCCAAGGCGGGCAGCGAGGATGGGCATCCGATGATTGCAGGCAGCCTGATCGTCGATCCCAACGGCGAGATCGTCGCCGAGACCCGGACAGAAGACGACGAACTGCTAATCCACCCCTGCGATCTCGATGCCACCGTGTTCGGCAAGAAGACGATCTTCGATTTCGCCCGCCATCGGCGTATCGAGCATTACGGCCTGATCACCAGCCGCGCCGGCGCGGTCCCGCCGCCCGAGGAATGACGTTTCAGATGCCCGCGCAGATGACCCGTATTGTCCGTCAATGCTGCGCGAACTGAACCACGCCCAGAGCCATGGTGACGGCGGCTTGCGTCGGATCGATGACCGGAATGCCAAGCGCCTGCTCCAGCGCGGCGCGGTGCCGCGCCATGCCGGCGCAGCCCATCACCACTGCCTGTGCGCCGTCCTCGTTCTTCAGAGTGCGGCCGACCTCGATCATCCGCGCGAGCGCCGCGTCACCGGACGCCGTATCGGCGACACTCATATTGATCGGCCGTTCACCCACCATCCGCTCCATGAGCTGCATCTGCCGGAGATAGCGAATATGGCGACGGATCGACCGCTGGCCGATCGCGATGACGCCAAACGTTTCCGCGCGCGACAATGCCGTGAGCACGCCGCATTCGGCGATGCCGAACACCGGCCGTTCGGTGGCTTCGCGGCAGGCGTGCAAGCCGGGATCGCTGTAGCAGGCGATGACGAACGCGGCCGAGCGGTTGTCGCTCTCGATCAGCCGCCGCAGCGGCATGATCACACTGTCGGCATCGGCCTGGCTTTCGATCCCGTACGGCCCTTCATCAAGCGTCTCGCAGACGATCTCCGGTCCATCTGCAAACGCAAGCGGCTTCAAGGCGTCGTCCAGCGCCTTGGTCACGACGCGGTTTGAATTCGGGTTGATGACGCGGATGCGGGAACGGGACATGATGCGCCTCGGGAGAGCTAACGGTGTCATAGTCGCCGCGGCCTTGCAACGGCCGTGCCGCCGATCAGGGCATCAACGAACTTCTCGCAAAACAAGACGGAGCCTGCCATGACCGAACCCATCTACGACCTGATGATCCGTGGCGGCCGCGTCGCCACGGCAAGCGATGTCTTCGATGCGGACGTCGGGATTATCGGCGAGAGCATTGCGGCGATCGGCCGCGCGCTGGCTCCAGGGAAGCGCGAGATCGACGCGCGCGGCAAGCTGGTTCTTCCCGGCGGCGTCGACAGCCACACCCATATCGAGCAACTCTCGGCGGCGGGCATCATGAATGCTGATACTTTCGAGAGTGCGACCGTTTCGGCGGCATTCGGCGGCACCACCACTGTGATCTCGTTTGCCGCCCAGCATGTCGGAATGAATCTGGCGCAAGTCGTCGAGGAATATCACGCGCTGGCGCGCAAGGGGGCGGTGATCGATTACGCCTTCCACATGATCGTTGCAGATCCCACGCGCGAAACGCTCGAAGACCATCTGCCCGCGCTCATCAAACAGGGCCATTCCTCGATCAAGATCTTCATGACCTACGACCGGTTGAAGGTCGACGACGAGCCCTTGCTCGACATTCTGCTTGCGGCGCGCCAATCCGGCGCCCTGCTCTGCGCCCACGCGGAGAACCATGGCATCATCAGCTGGATGGTGAAGCGGCTGCTCAAGGCCGGTTATACCCATCCGAAGTATCACGCCATCAGCCACGCCCGGATTTCGGAGGCGGAGGCATTCAACCGGCTGATCGGAATGGCCGCGTTGATCGATCAACCGATCATGATCTTTCACGTCTCGACCGCGGAGGGCGCCAGGGTCATTCGCGACGCGCGTGGTCAAGGTCTGAAAGTGTTTGCGGAAACCTGCCCGCAATATCTCTTTCTCACCGCCGACGATCTCGACAAGCCTGATCTGGAAGGCGCCAAATGGATGTGCAGCCCGCCACCGCGGCGCGCGGCCGATCAGGAGGCCCTCTGGCAGGCCCTGGCACTCGGCGATCTTCAAACCGTGTCCTCCGACCACGCGCCGTATCGCTTCGACGATACGGGAAAGCTCCGCGCCGGTGCCTCCGCCAATTTCAAGCAGATCGCGAACGGCTTGCCCGGACTGGAGACCCGGCTGCCGCTGTTGTTCGACGCCATGGTGACAAAAGGCCGGCTGGGACTGCAAAAATTCGTCGACTTGACCGCAACCGCACCCGCAAAGATCTATAATCTGCATCCGCGTAAAGGTTCGATCGCGATCGGAGCGGACGCCGACATCGCGATCTGGGATCCCTCGCGCGACGTGATGCTCAGCGACGCAATGATGCATGATCGCACCGGATACACGCCGTTTGGCGGGTTCAGGCTTCGTGGCTGGCCGGTGACCGTGCTGTCGCGCGGGCGCCTCATTGTCGCCGATGGCAAGCGCAGCGTCGAAGCCGGGTCCGGTCGCTTCCTCGCACGCAGTGGGGGTGAGGCCGCACGGCCAACCGGCCGCTTCGTCTCCGACGTCAACCCCGTACAGAACTTCGGCGCCACCCTGCTTTGACAAGCGTCACAACAGCATCCACCTTGCCGATCCGCCGCGCTGACGCCCGTCAGGCCTTCGAGCTTGGCCGATAGAAGGGTTGATGATCGGCGGGATCGAAATAGTTGGCATAGAATGCGCGGACGTGCGGCAGCAAGGCCTTGGATAGGCCACGGCGCTCGACTTCATCGTCGGTTAGCGCGCGCTGCAAATCCTCATGCAGGGCGCCCAATGATGCCGCCTGATCGACCCGCGTGAAACGCCCTTCCTCATAGATCACCTCCCCGTCGCAGATCACCCGCTGGACACCCTTGGTCTTGGCCCGCAGCAGGACCGCATCCAGCAAAGGAAAATCGGAATCGAGATAGGGATAGCTGATCTGCCGCCAATCGATCGCGACCAAGTCGGCCGCCTTGCCCACGGCGATAGAACCGATGGTTTCGCCGAATGGGGTCGTCCTGGCGCCGCCTGATGTCGCCATGCGAAACACCTGCGCGGCGGTCGGCACGCTGTCATCCATCCCGGGCACGCGATGCGCGCGCAGTACCATCCGCATCTCCTGCAGCATATCGCGATCGTCGTTGATCCCGGCTTCATCGATGCCGATGGCGGTGTTGATGCCCTTCGCTTCGAGTTGGTTCAAGGCGGCAACACCGGACCTCAAGCGGAAATTGGATGAGCAGTTGTGGCATACGCAGGTGCCAGTCTCGGCGAGCCGCTCGATGTCCTTCTCGTTCAGCCACACGCCATGGCCGAGGGTCATCCGAGGCCCAAGCAGGCCGAACCGACCGATGTATTCGACCGCCGTGCAGCCGCCGCGGCGACGCGCATATTCCTTTTGATAGGCCGTCTCCAACAGATGCATGTGCAGCGGGACGTCGTATTTGCGTGAGAGATCCGACAGCCGGCCCAGCATGTCGTCCGAGCACCAGTGCAGATTGGCGGGCGCGAGCTGGATCCTCGCCCGCCGGCTCTTCTGGTGCTGGCCGTGGAGGTTCTCGAACAGCAGAGCGTAATCCTCGTCGGACATGCTGATGCGGCCGTACCAGCGGCGCATCGGCGCCTGCAGCTCGGACGGCAGGCTCGCGGTGAAATCCTCGTCGCGCTGATACACCAGGCGATTCTGGTTTCGTACGGCATGCGAGTAGGATACGCGCATGCCGATGTCGCGATAGGCCCGTATTACCTCGTTGGCCCCAGCCTCGACCTGCTTCAGCCCACCGGGGACCCAGCCGTGGATGTGCTGCACGGTGGTCACGCCCGAGGCGATCATTTCAAAGGCGGAATACAGCGTGTCGAGGTACAGGTTGAGGTTACGCGACACCATGCGCGTGACGAACCACAGCTCAAGCGGCATGTCGGGCGAGCCGAGTTGAACCGGCGTCAGACCGACGTGATGATGGCCGTTGATGAAGCCCGGCAGCAGGATGTCGTTCTCGCCGCCGATCACCTGCGCGTCGGGATATTGCCTCGCGAGTTCATCGAAACGGCCGACCGCCTTGATCACGCCATCCTCTTGCAGCACGGAGCCGCCTTCGATCTCGTTCCAGGAATGGCGATCGATGACATGGGTGATCAGCGACCGGCTTCGTATCAGGGTTACGGACATGGCTTACGCTCTCAAAGCTTCCTGCTCGGCAAACGCCCGATCGACCTCATCCTCCAGCAACGCCGTCAAATGACGCCGCAGCGTCTCGGCCGCCGGCGAGAACGGATCGCGCGGCCGGGGCAATTCGACCGGCACGATCGTCTTGATCCGCCCCGGGCGAGCGGTGAACACGACGATGCGATCCGCCAGCGCCACGGCCTCGTCGATGTGGTGCGTCACGAACAGCACCGAGGCCTTGGAGGCCCGCCACACGTCCAGCAGAAAGCTCTGCATCCGCGCCCTCGTCTGCACATCGAGCGCCGCGAAGGGTTCATCCATCAGCAGCACCTTGGGCTGCATCGCAAGCGCCCGGGCGACGGCGACGCGCTGGCGCATGCCGCCCGAGAGCTCGTGCGGACGTTTGTCGGCGGCTTCCAACAGGCCGACGCGCTGGAGCGCCTGACGGGTCCTGCGCATGCGTTCCTCGGTGGCGAGACCGGCAATGGCGAGGCCGAAGGCGACGTTACCTGCGACCGTCAGCCAGGGAAACAGCGAGGCTTCCTGAAAGATCATGCTGCGCTGGGGCGATGGTTGCTCGACGCGCTCACCGAAGGACCAGAGCTCGCCGGATGTCGTATCCTCCAGTCCCGCGATCAGATACAGCAAGGTCGACTTGCCGCAGCCGGAGGGGCCAAGCAGTACGACAAATTCCTCAGGCGCGACGTCGAGGTCGATGCCGCGCAGCGCCTCGTGCGTGCGGGGTGTGCCGGGCGACCAGGTCTTGCCGACCTTACGGCAAACCACCGCGTCGCGGGATGAAAACGGTGGGATGCGCTCAGAGACCACGCAGAACCTCCGCGCCATGGGGGACCCAGTAAAGCAGCTTGCGCTGCACCTGCCGCATCGCGAAGTCGAAAAAGAAACCGAGGACGCCGATCAGGAAGATGGTGAAGAACACCAGCGACGGGTTGAAGGTATTGCGCGCCAGCATGACCACCTGGCCCAGCCCATAGCCGACGCCGGTCGCTTCCGCCACCAGCACGACCATCCAGGCCGCGAACAGGTTGAAGCGCAACACGACGAACAGCTGCGGCAGGATGGCCGGGATAATCACGCGCGCATAGGTCTGCCGCTTCGATGCGCCCATGGTGCGCGCGACATTGATCAGGTTGCGATTGACATTGTCGATCTGATTGACGGTCGCCAGCACCATGTGAAACAGCAGCGCAATCACGACCATGAAGATCGCCGGGCCGTTGCCAATCCCGAACAGGAAGATCGCCACCGGCAGCCAGGCGATCGGCGACACCGGCGCGAGCAGCGTGATGGTCGGCAACGACAGCTTTCCGAACAACCGGAAATAGCGAATGCCGATGCCGATCGACACCGCGAGTACCGAGGCGATCAGGAGCCCGGCGAGCACGCGGCCTGTCGTAGCCAGGATCGTAAGGACCACGGCCATCGCCGGCGTCGGCACGTCGCCGCCCTGCCCGGCGCCGATCTGCCAGCGGCTGACCGTGTTGAAGAACTTCGCCTGGTCGGCGATGCTGCCGAGAAAGACGTGCGGCGGCGGAAGCAATTTTGCATCGGCCCAGCCGACCGCCCACAGGATCTCCCAGACGCCTGCGAAACATCCGATCGAGGCGACGCCCCACAGCAGCGTCGGCAGCCCGCGGGCAAATGCTGCGAGCCACCTCATCCTCGGCGGCGCTGCCTTGGGCTCCGCTGCGAAGCGCATCATGCTCATGACGTCAGGCCGACTTGTATTTCAGCTCCGACCAGAGGCCCTTGTTCTCGGCGATCGTCGCCTCCAGCAACGTCCAGTCGATGGCATCGCGACCGGGCCTGCTGTTGATGTAGCCCATTTCCTTGATCGAATCCACGCGATCAAGGATGAACTGGGTCTGGCTGCGCGCGTCCACGACCGAGCGCTGCTTGTTCATCGCGATGCGCGCGTTCTCGATCGTCGTCTTGTAGAAGGGCCCGACGAGAATCTTCAGCGCCTCTTCCGGCTGGTTTTCCGCCATCAGCTGCGCCTTCATCATGCCCTTGATCAGCGCCTTGATGGCAGTCGGGTTCTGCTTGATCAGGTCGTTGCGCACGGCGAGCACGCAGTCGGTGTAGCCGGCGCCGTAGATATCGGTCCCGTCGGTCAGCTTGACGCTGCCCTTGACGTCGTTCAGCAGCGACGATGCGTAGGGTTCAACCGTGCAGATCAAGTCGAGCGCGCCGGCCCGAAATGCTTCCACCGCTTCGGGTGTGTTGCCCATATAGCGGACATTGATGTCCTTGAAGCTGACATTGTGCTTCTTCAGCCAGTCGTAGGGCATCACCTCCAGCGTATCCATCTGGAACGTGCCCAACGTCTTGCCTTTCAGCTTGTCCGGACCATCGAGGCCAGGCTGGGCGACCAGCGTGAGCCCTTCGATGCCGCCGCCGGCAACGATAGTAACCGGTGCGCCCTTGTCGTGCAGCGCGATGAAACTCGTGTAAGGCATCAGGCCGGCGTCGACCTGGCCGGTGCCCAGGAACGTCACCATCTCGGCCGAGGTCGGGGTGAGCACGAAATCGAGATACAGCCCGTCGTCCTTCGCCGTCTGCAAGGCATTGGCAAGGAAGTAGTTCAGGTTGCAGAAGCCCGAACCGTGGATCGATTTGACGTGAGCTTCAGCCGCATGAGCGACGCCGCCACCCACGGCGAAGGCGATCGTGCTCACGGCGGAGGCACGCAGGAAACCGCGCCGGCTGAAATTCGAAGACCGTAGCGCCGTCAGCGCCGCTGAACTGAAGGGTTCGCGCAGGGATCCGCACATTGGCTTTCTCCAACCTTCGCCATGTAAGCTACACGGCGTTCGACTGCGTTGAAGCAAGCCATGTGCCAAAAGCAGCGCGATTTCTGCATGTTAGCCAGTCTTTCCCAAGCGCTTACGCAACATGCTCTTGCGGCTGCTCTTCTTCGTCATGCTGCCGAAGCAAGTCGAGCAGGCGCCTACGCATGATCATTCCGGGACGATCGGACGGCATATGCATCTCGATCTTCCGGCTCATGTCGACGATGGCATCCGGATCCGTGGATTCAAGCATGTCGCGATCTTCGGCGATGATTGCGGCGTCCCAGTCGATCAGCTCCTGCGCCGAGCAGTCGGCCTCGGTGTCGTTACGGAACAGCAGCTGAACGACCTGGATCTGGCCGTCCGCGATCGGCGTCGCGCAATTGAAAATGATGTGGCGGATGCCGGACGGATATTCCATGTCGAGCCGCCGGCAGAACGGCATGAACCACTTGTTACGCTGATGCCGCTTCGTCGTAGGCTCGGTCGTCCCGGTGATCCTGAAAGCGCCCGGAGGATTTCGCACGGTGATGATGGTCTCGGCATCGAAACCGTCATCGGTCTCGATGATCTCGTACTTCTCCGGCTTTGGTTGGTTGATGTCGCCGAAGGTGCCCTTGTGAACGAAGGCGAAGTGGGCATTGTCGAAGGAATTCTCCATCAGCCGCAGCGCCGCCGTGTTCCACTTGTCGTAGAACTGGTTGATGCGGCGATAGCCGAGCATGTCCTCCTCGGGAATCTCCGGGATGTCGCTCAACGGCTCGTCGAGCGCGACCCAGACATAGCCATAGCGGACCTTGGCGCGGAACGAGCGCGCCTTCGCATCGGGCACAGGCTGCTCGAACGGAAATTGCGGGATCATCACGAGCTTGCCGTCGCGATCATATTCCCAGCCGTGATAGCCGCAGACGATGTTGCCGTTGTTGCACCAGCCCTTCGACAACCTGGCGGTACGATGACAGCAGCGATCCTCCAGCGCCGCGGGCTCGCCCCTGGCATCGAGGAACAGCACGATCGGCTCGCCGAGCAGCGTGAATGGCTTTGGCCCGTCCTTGAGATGGTCGATCGGCATCAACGCGTACCAGAAGCGGCGCAGCACGGGTTGCTTGGTGCTCAACATGATCTTCCTCCGCTAGCTAGGCTGCCAAGCGCGTGACGACGCGCGCGGCATCGGTTCTGAGCTTTTGCAGGTCGAGGCCGGGAATGGCGCCGTCTTCGACGACGATCCGGCCGCCGATCAGGAGATAGCGAAGCTTCGCAGAGCCGCCGCAGGTCACCGGAGCGATCAAGGGATCGTGCATGCCGAAATGGCGGGGCTCATCGAGGTTGAAGATGGCGATATCGGCCTGCTGTCCCGGCGCAAGCGTGCCGACGTGGGGCATACCGAGCACGCGCGCACCGCCGGCCGTCGCCCAGTGCACGACGTCTTCCGCCGTCACCGCATCCGCCCCCTTCACGGCGCGATGGGTGTGCCAGGCGCTGTGCATCTCGCAGAGCATGTCGGCCGCTTCGTTGGAGGCGGCCCCATCGACCCCGAGCGAGACTGCGCCACCGAGGCGTGCCATTGCATCGGCGGGCGCAACCCCGGAGCCGAGACGGCAGTTCGATTGCGGGCAATGCGCCATGCCGGTGCCGGTGCTCGCGAGGATCCGCACCTCCTCCTCATCGAGATGCACCAGATGCGCGAACCACACGTCCTCCCCGAGCCAGTCATGATCGGCGAGCCAATGCACCGGTCGCTTTCCGTGCACCGACAAGCAGAAATCGACATAGTCGGAGGTTTCGGACAGATGGCTGTGCAGCCGCACGCCCATCCGCCGCGCCGCGGCGATCACTTCCCTGAGCTCGCCGGGATCGAGCGACCAGGTCGGCGTGGTCGGCGCCAGCGCAACCCGCGACAGACTTGCCGGCGAAGCATCGTGGAAACGCTGCGCGCAGGCTTCGACCGATTGCAGCATGCGGTCGAGCGTTTCAACCGGCATCGCCGCAAACTTATCGGTATCCACATGGCGTGCGGTGGTACCGCCGCCGCGGCAGAACACCAGGCGAAGACCGAGACTTCGCGCGACCTCGAAGATCACCTGCGCCGGATCGAACCTGAAGGCATCGCTGAAGAGGTAATGATGGTCGGCAACCGTCGTCGTTCCCGACAGCAACAGCTCGGTCAGCCCGATCCTGGCGGCAACCGCAAGCGCCTCCTCGTCGAATTTCGACCAGAACCGGTACGGCACCGCCCGCAGCCAGCCGGCCAGCGGCAGGTCGATGCCGGACCGGACGCCCTTCAACACGCTCTGGAACAGATGATGATGGGTCGAGACCAGGCCGGGATAGACGACCCCGCCGCGGGCATCGAGACGCTGTTCGCCAGATTTCGGCTCGAGCGCGCCGATCTCGACGATCACGCCGTCCTGAATGCGGATCTGACCGGTGGCGCGCATCGCCGCGCCTGGCAGTCCGGTGAAGATGCCGGCGGCGTTGTCGATCAACATGGCGGTCATGTTTCGGCCTTTGCTTCGCTCTCGTGCCAGTTCGACAGGGCGAGTTGTGACAGCGCCACCATGGCCGCAAACAGCACCACGCCGGTCAATGTGATCAGGAACAGGGCCGCGAACATGCGGGGGATATCGAGAGTAAATCCGGCATCGAGGATTTCATAGGCAAGCCCTGACGAGCGGCCGCCGGTACCCGCAACGAACTCCGCGACCACAGCGCCGATCAGCGCAAGACCACTGGATATCCGCAAGCCGCCGAAGAAATAAGGCAGCGCGCCGGGGATGCGGAGCTTGACCAGCGTCTTGAAGCGGCTTGCGCGATTCATCCGGAAATAGTTCGCAAGTCCGGGGTCCACGCTGCGCAAGCCCAGCGTCGTGTTGGAGATGATGGGAAACAGCGCCACCAACGTCGCGCAGATCGTGAGCGAGGCTTGCGTGTTCTTGACCAGGATGATGACGAGCGGCGCAATCGCCACGACCGGCGTTACCTGCAAGAGGACCGCATAGGGAAACAGGCTGACCTCGATCGCCCGGCTCTGCACGAACATGAACGCGACCAGCGTACCCAGGACCACGGCCGCCACGAAGGCCTGAAGGGTCACGCGCAGGGTCACCAGGAGCGCACGCAAGAGCGAAGGACCATTGTGCACGAAGCTTGCGAAGATATCGCTCGGCTTCGGAAACAGATAGACGGGAACGGACGCCAGCCGGAAGCCGACCTCCCACAGCGCGAAAAGCACGACTCCGACCGCGACGGGAGCCGCGACCCGCACAAAAGCTTCGGATTCGAAGAGCGGCCTCACGATGCATCTCCCCTGTCCGATGGCAGCGACGCTTCGG